>NPID01000738.1_pt2 | contig 117668 bp, 118 predicted proteins | sample 8637491 | NCBI WGS metagenome assembly NPID01 (sample SAMN07420843, study PRJNA396082) | bioreactor metagenome | isolation source: sample BA6 brine-fed electro-methanogenic bioreactor BA | place: Japan: Kochi | collected 2016-06-14
AAGAGTGACGCAGTACACTAGGCAGACCGACAGAACGCAGAGAGACCCCGACCGTCATGAGTCACGACCCCGCCCACACCATCGAGGTGAACGTGGAGACCGCCTACCTGGCCGACCAGTCGGACCCGGGCGCCGCGCGTTACGCCTTCGCCTACACCATCACCCTCCGCAACCAGGGCACCGTGGGCGCCAAGCTCATCAGCCGCCACTGGGTCATCACCGACGCCGACGGCAAGACCCAGGAGGTGCGCGGCATGGGCGTGGTGGGCGAGCAGCCCTACCTGGAGCCCGGGCAATCCTACCGCTACACCAGCGGGACCCTGCTCGACACCCCGGTGGGCAGCATGTACGGCACCTACCAGATGGTGGGTGATGACGGGGTGACCTTCGATGCCGAGATCCCCGTCTTCACCCTCTCCCTGCCCCACACGCTCCACTGAGATGTCCACCGTGCCCGCCGCCCTGCAACCGCGCCGCCGTGAACCCGGCTGGCTGCTGGCGGGCGTGGGACTGGTGCTGGCGTTCACCGGGCTGATGCCGGCCTCGGGGCACCAGATCTGGTTCCTGGAGACCTTCCCGGTGATGATCGGCATCGCCCTCCTGGTGCCCACCTACCGCGCCTTTCCCTTCACCCCGCTGGCCTACCGACTGCTGGCGCTCCATGCGCTGGTGCTCATCTGGGGCGGCTACTACACCTACGCCGACAACCCGCTGTTCGAATGGCTGCAGCAGGCGCTGGACCTGGAGCGCAACTACTACGACCGCCTCGGGCACCTCCTGCAGGGGTTCGTGCCGGCCATCGTCGCCCGCGAAATCCTGCTGCGCCGCTCCCCCCTGCGGCCGGGCAAGTGGCTGTTCTTCATCGTCGCCTGCATCTGCCTCTCCATCAGCGCCTGCTACGAGTTCATCGAGTGGTGGGTGGCGCTGCTGACCGGCGAGGAGGCGGAGGTCTTCCTGGCCACCCAGGGCGATATCTGGGACACCCAGTGGGACATGTTCCTGGCCCTGATCGGCGCCATCGCCGCCCAGATCGCCCTGGCCCGCCTGCACGACCGGGAGATCGCCCGGCTGCCGGCGGGCGGCGGGGCGGCAACCTGAGGGCGGCGGTTCCCATCCGCCAGCCCGTGCGGTAGCGTTGCCCCATGTCCACCTACGCCATCGGCGACCTGCAGGGTTGCCTCGAGCCCCTGCTGCGGCTGCTGGACCAGCTCCGCTTCGACCCGGCCCGTGACCGGGTCTGGTTCACCGGCGACCTGGTGAACCGCGGCCCCCGCTCCCTGGAGACCCTGCGCTTCGTCCGCGACCTGGGCGCGGCCGCCGTCACCGTGCTGGGCAACCACGACCTGCACCTGCTGGCCATCGCCGCCGATCACGGCCGGCTGAAGAAGAAGGACACCCTGGCGGCCATCCTGGCGGCGCCGGATCGCGACGAGCTGCTGGGCTGGCTGGCCGCCCGGCCCCTCCTCCACCACGACCCCGGGCTCGGCTTCACCCTGGTGCACGCCGGCCTGCCGCCCGAGTGGGATCTCGCCACCGCCCAGGGCTGCGCCGCGGAGCTGGAGGCGGTGCTGCGCGGCCCCGACGCCGGGGCCTTCTACGCCCACATGTACGGCAACCGCCCCGATCGCTGGAACACCGGCCTGAAGGGCTGGGAGCGGCTGCGCTACATCACCAACTGCTTCACCCGCCTGCGCTACTGCGACCGCAAGGGCCGGCTGGAGCTCACCGAGAAGGGTCCGCCGGGCTCCCAGGCCAAGGGGCTCATGCCCTGGTTCCACGTCCCCGGCCGCGCCAGCGCCGGCCTGCGCATCCTCTTCGGCCACTGGTCCACCCTCGCCCTGGCGCACGTGGAGGATACCGGCGTCTACCCGCTGGACAGCGGCTGCATCTGGGGGGGACAGCTCACCGCGCTGGAGCTGGAGACGGGGCGGCGGACCACCCTGCAGTGCCCGGAGACCCTGCACCCGCGGAGGGGGCTGTAACAACAGACAGTGGCGAGTTCCGAGTTTCGAGTGGCGAGAGCGCAAGCAGCCGGTCGACGGGGATGACTCCGGAGCGGTTCGCGGCTGGAAGCCGCTCCTACGGTCGTTGGGAGCAAGAGACCGGCTGTGGCTTCAATCACCCGGAGGGAACCACATCCGACAGAGCGACAGCCCCCAATTTTGTTTTTAATCCCGTAAATCCTGTCAATCCTGTCTATTCCTTCCTGTCCGAAGCCCCGACCCGCTCCAGCACCCGGAAGCTGTAGGGATGGGGATTGTCGGCGTCGGGGGCGTGATCCTCGCGGGCGATCTCGCGCCACGCGCCCGGATCGATCCCGGGGAAGTAGGCGTCGGCCGTGAAGCTGCCCTCCACCAGGGTCAGGTAGAGCCGGTCGCAGCGGGGCAGGAACTGGGCGTAGAGGCTCGCACCCCCCATCACGAACACCTCCCCGGCCCCCGCCGCCGCGGCCAGCGCGGCCTCCACAGACCCCACCACCTCGCAGCCCTCGGCGCGGTAGTCCGGGTCGCGGCTGACGATGATGTTGCGCCGCCCGGGCAGCGGCCGGCCGATGGACTCGTGGGTGAGGCGCCCCATGATCAGGGGGCTGCCCATGGTGGTGTCGCGGAAGTGGCGCAGATCCGCGGGCAGGTGCCAGGGCAGGCGGTTCTCGATGCCGATGGCGCGGTCCTCGGCCATGGCGACGATGAGGGAGATCAGCATGGGGCGGGCTCCTCGAATGCGGTCCCGGGCATCCTGCCAGAAACCGCCCGCGCGCGCACCCCGCCGCCCGGTTCAACGCCAAGACGCCAAGACGTGGAAGAGGAAACGGGCCAGCCCCCGCCATCAGGCGGTCAACCCGGATAATGAACCCTCGCCGCTCTGGCGGTTCCGGGGCGCCGCCCTTCAGCCCGCCGCCAGCGCCTGCCACGCCCGCCAGGCGGCGAACACGGCGAGCAGCAGGAACAGGCCGCCGCTGACCCGGTGGAGCCAGCCGAGCGGCAGGCGCTGGAGCACCCGGCGGCCCGCCACCACGCCCACCCCGGAGGTGAACAGCAGCGCCAGCGTGGCGCCCGTCCATACCGCCACGGGCCGGGTCGCGCTGCCGAGCCCGGCCACGGCGATCTGGGTCTTGTCGCCGAACTCCGCCATCACGATGAGCAGGAAGGTGGTGAGGAAGATGCCGTGACCGCTGCGCTCGGGCACCGTCTCCTCGCCGTCGGCGCCGTTCGCCGCCCGCAGGGCGTGGATGCCGAAACCGGCGAACAGCAGCGCCACCCCCCCGGCCAGGATCGGTTCCGGCAGCCAGCGGGCCACCGCCGCGCCGAAGCCCACGGCCAGGGCGTTGAGGAGCGCGAAGGCGCTCACCGCACCGAGCAGCACCGGCCCGCCGCGGTAGCGGCAGGCCAGGGTCATGCAGACCAGCTGGCTCTTGTCGCCGAACTCGGCCAGCGCGATGAGCAGGAAGGCGGCGCCGGCGCTGGAGAGCCAGCCGGCGGTCAAGGCTTCAGGCATGGGTGGTCCCGGACGGTGAACTGGAGCCGAGCTATTATAGGAGACTTCCGGTCGACTCATACTGTCTCCGCGATGAATCACGGCGGACGATGTGGCCGACAGGCCGCGCGGGGAAGGGCCGGAAGACCCGATTCGCCAAGGAAGCCGCTCCATGCTCGATATCGTCGCCCTCGTCATCACTCTCACCGCCCTGTTCAGCTACCTGAACTACCGCTACGTGGGACTGCCCACCACCATCGGCGTGATGGTCATCGCGCTGGCGCTGTCGCTGGCGATGCTCGGGGCCCACCACCTGGGCTGGGTCTACCCCGAGCGGCTGGCCCGCGAGGTGCTGGGCCGGATCGACTTCGAGGAGGTGCTGCTGCAGGGCATGCTGAGCTTCCTGCTCTTCGCCGGCGCCCTGCACGTGAACCTGGACGACCTGGCCCGGCAGAAGTGGGTCATCATCGTGCTCGCCACCGCGGGCGTGGTCACCTCCACCTTCCTGGTGGGCGGGCTGGCCTGGTGGCTGTTCGGAGTGCTGGGGCTGGACCTGCCGCTCATCTGGTGCCTGCTGTTCGGCGCCCTCATCTCCCCCACCGACCCCATCGCGGTGCTGGGGCTGCTCAAGACCGCCGGCGTCCCCAGGACGCTGGAGACCAAGATCACCGGCGAGTCCCTGTTCAACGACGGCATCGCCGTGGTGGTGTTCCTGGTGCTGCTGGGCATCGCCGCCGGCGGCCACGAGGTCAGCGCCGGCGGAGTGGCGCTGCTGCTGGCCGAGGAGGCCCTGGGCGGCATCCTGTTCGGGCTGGCCATCGGCTACGCCGCCTACTCCCTGCTCAGGCGGGTGGATGACTACCGGGTGGAGGTCCTCATCACCCTCGCGCTGGTGATGGGCGGCTACGCGCTGGCCAGCGAAATCCACGTCTCCGGTCCGCTGGCCATGGTGGTGGCGGGACTGCTCATCGGCAACCACGGCCGGCTGTTCGGCATGTCGGACCATACCCGCGAGCACCTGGACACCTTCTGGGAGCTCATCGACGAGGTGCTCAACGCCACCCTGTTCGTGCTCATCGGCCTGGAGCTCATCGTGCTCAACCTGCGCGGCGAGTACCTGGTGGCGGGGCTGGCGGCCATCCCGGCGGTGCTGCTGGCGCGCCTGGTGAGCGTGGGACTGCCCATCGGGCTGATGCGCGGGGCGCGGACCTTCAGCCCCAACGTGGTGCGGGTGATGACCTGGGGCGGGCTGCGCGGCGGCATCTCCGTGGCCATGGCCCTGGCCCTGCCCCCGGGCGCGGTGCGCGACGCGCTGCTCACCATCACCTACGTGGTGGTGGTCTTCTCCATCGTGGTCCAGGGCCTCACCATCGAGTGGGTGGCGAAGACCGGCACCGGCGGCGGCGCACCCGGGGCATGAGAAATCACACCGGCAGGAACAGCGCCGCCAGCCCGAGGAAGATGAGAAAGCCCATGCTGTCGGTGAGCCCGGTGAGGAAGACGCTGCTGCCGAGCACCGGGTCGCGGCCGAAGCGCTTCAGCGTCAGCGGGATGTAGGCGCCGGCCAGCGCCGCCAGCACCAGGTTGAGCACCATGGCGGCCAGCATGATGGCCGCCAGCTCCGCGCGGCCGTAGAGCAGCCAGGTGAACCCGCCCATCACCGCACCCCAGATGAGTCCGTTCACCAGGCTCACCCCCGTCTCGCGCGCCAGCAGGTGGCGGAAGCTGTGGGGGGTGATCTGCTTCAGGGCCAGCCCCTGGATCATCAGCGCCAGGGTCTGGTGGCCGGTGTTGCCGCCGACGCTGGCCACGATGGGCATCAGCGCCGCCAGCGCCACCACCTTCTCGATGGTGCCCTCGAACTGGCCGATCACCCGCGAGGCGATGAAGGCGGTGAGCAGGTTCAGCGCCAGCCAGCCCCAGCGGTTGCGGGCGGTGCGCCACACCGGGGCGTAGAAATCCTCGTCCTCGCGCAGGCCCGCCTGGGCCAGGAACTCCTTCTGGGAGTGCTCCCGCAGCAGGTCCACCATGTCCTCCACCTTGAGGCAGCCCACCAGTCGGTGATGGACGTTCACCACCGGGGCGGTGATGAGGTCGTAGCGGTCGAACGCCCGGGCCGCCTCCACCGCCTCGTCGGTGGTGTGGAAGGTGACCGGCTCGCGCTCCATCAGCGCCGCCACCGGGGTCTCCGCCTCGTGGGTCACCAGCGCCTCCAGCGCCAGCGTCCCCTTCAGCACCCCGTCGCGGTCCACCACCATCAGCAGCCCGGAGTTGTCCGACAGCCGGCCGCGCCGGCGCAGGTAGCGCAGCACCACGTCCAGGGCCACGTCCTCGCGCACCGCGGTAATGTCGAAGTCCATCAGGGCGCCCACGCTCCCCTCCGGGAACGCGAGCGCCGAGCGCACCTCCTCGCGCCCGCGCCGATCCAGCCGCCGCAGCAGCTCCGGCACCACCTCGCGGGGCAGGTCCGGCACCAGGTCGGCGATCTCGTCGGAGTCGAGTCCCTCGGCCGCCTGCACGATCTCGCCCTGGTCCATGTCGGCGATGAGGCTCTCGCGCACCGCGTCGGAGGCCTCGAGCAGCACCGCGCCGTCGTGGGCGCTGTCCACCAGGTCCCAAACCTGCAGCCGCCGGCCGGGCGGCAGGCGCTCCAGCACGAAGGCGATGTCGGCGGGGTGCAGGGCGTTCACCTCCCGGCGCAGCTCCGTGCTCTGCTGGCGCGCCACCAGCGACTCCACCAGCTCCTGGCGGGGCTGGTGCTGCTTGTGCACCAGCCCCGCCACCAGGTCCTGCTTCTCCAGCAGGGCGGTGATGTGATCCAGGGTGGCCTGGAGATCGTGACGGCGCGCTTTGCTCATTGGAGGCAGGGATCCGGCGGCGTGGACGGGCTGGGTTGGAGAGCCGATTATAGACGCCCCCCCGGGAAGGAATGTGCGTACCGGATGAAAAGCGGGGCCGGCGTGAACAGAACACCCCGGGCCCGCCGGCACCGGAGCGGGGGCCGGCAGCCGGACAGGGCGGAATCTCACCGCGTCACTTGCGCGGATTTTTGACTACTCTCTATTTCATCCACTGACGATTGTCGCTCTCGTCACCCGGCCGCCCACCAGGCACGGCGCCTTCTTCGCGCCAGCGAAATGCAGCCGGCCTGCGCCTGGACGCAATGTGCCACGGAATCAGCGGAGGTCCGCATGAACCGCACCCTCACCGCGTTGAGCCTCGGTGCCCTGATGGCACTCCAGCTCTGCCTCTCCCCACGGGCGGCGGATGCGGAGACCGCCGCAGACGATGCCGGCTACCGAATCCTCCATGTCATGAGCTACCACTCGCCCTGGCGATGGACCGACGGTCAGCTCCAGGGTTTCAAGGAGGCCCTGGAGGACCTGCAGGTGGAATACCGGGTCTTCCAGATGGACACCAAGCGCAACAGCAGCCCCGAGGCCAAGGAGCGGGTGGGCCGGGAGGCGAGAGCGCTCATCGATGCATGGCAGCCCGACCTGGTCTATACCACCGACGACGATGCCCAGGAGTACGTGGCACGGCACTACATCGATGCTGACATACCGTTCGTGTTCAGCGGCGTCAACAAGGATCCCGCCACCTACGGATTCGTCGGCAGCCGCAATATCACCGGGGTGGTCGAGCACGAGCATTTCGTTGAATCGGTCCAGTTTCTCGGAAAAATCGTGCCCGGCGTGAAGAAAATCGCGGTGGTATTCGATGATGCCGCCATGTGGGATCCCGTGAGGGAGCGCATGCTGAAGGGCGCCGGGAGGCTGCCCGGCATCGCGTTCGGACCCTGGGACACCATCCGGACCTTCGCGGAATACAAGCGGAAGATAAGCGAGTACCAGGACACGGTCGATGCGATCGGGCTCATCGGCATCTTCAACTTCAAGGATGAAGGGGGAAACAACGTGCCCTACCAGGAAGTGCTGAAATGGACGGCGGAGAACAGCCGTCTACCGGACTTCGGCTTCTGGGTCGACCGGGTGCATTACGGCACGCTCTGCGCGGTGACCGTCTCGGAACAGGAGCAGGGCCTCGCGGCGGGACGCATCGCCCGCGCCATCCTGGCCGAAGGACGGTCACCCGCCGAGTTCCCGATGCAACCGACCGTAAAGGGACTCCCGGTGCTGAGCCTGGCGCGGGCCAGGGACCTGGGCTTGATTCCCACCACCAGCATCCTGCTGTCATCGGAAGTGATCCAGAGCTACGACTGGGATTCGCGGTGAAACTCAGTCTTCAGACCCGGGTGGTGGTCATCGCCACCGTGGCCATGCTGGTCGCGGTGAGCTCGATCCTGGTGGCCAGCGGCTACGTCTTCGTCCGGGAGCACACGGTCGCCCTGACCTCGCGCTCGGTCGCCATTGCCACCTCCCTCAGGGTGCAAATGGAGCGTCTGCTCCAGTACGGCATACCGATCGAGAACCTGATCGGGTTCGACGCGCAGTGCCAGGAAGCCGTCGAAGCCTATCCGGGCATCGATTTCGCCATGGTGGTCGACAACAACGGGACAGTCCTGTTCCACAACGAGGCACGGAACCGGGGACACCGGCTGGCCGCCCCCGCCCTTCTGGAACTGGTCGAATCGGGGGAGCAGGGCGTGGCGCTGTATACCCGGAACGGCATCGAAAACTATGCCGCCGTAGTGCCCGTCGCCGGCCCGGAAGGGCTCCTGAAGGCCGCCATCATCGTCGGTTTTCCGAGCTCGCTGGTGGCCAGCAAGGCGCGTGGAATGCTTGGCATCGGCGTCGGGATCGGAATCATTTTCATGGCGCTCGGCGCCATGGCGCTGGTCGTGGCCCTCTCGGCGCTGGTCACCCGGCCGCTGACCCGCCTCATCACCAGCCTCGATGAAATCCGGCACAGCGCCACCGACCTGACACGACGGGTGTCGGTGACCACCAACGGGGAGATCCAGCGCCTGGCCAGGACTTTCAACGGACTGATGGAGGACCTGCAGAGCACGACCGTCTCCAAGGCCGAGCTCGAAAACGCGCTGCATGCGCTGCAGGAAACCGAGGAGCGCTACCGGCGCGTGGTGGAGACCTCGCCCAGCGCCATCCTCGTCGACTGCGACAACCATCTCGTGTTCGTCAATCCCGCCGGACACAGGCTTCTGGGGGCGGAACTGACGGGACAGTTGCTGGGGAAGCCGCTGATCGAGTTCGTGCATCCGGATTCGCGCCAGAAAATACAGCAGCACATCGAATCGCTGTACCAGGGCGCGCAGACGTTCCAGGCAACGGACATCCAGCTCATTCGCCTGGACGGCACCGTTCTCGACGTGGAGATCACGGGCATCGCCTTCGTCTACGATGACAAACCCGCCGCCCAGGTGGTAGTCCATGACGTGACCGTTGCGAGACAGAAGACCGAGGCGCTGGAGCACATCGCCAGCCACGACATCCTGACGGGCCTGCCGAACCGCTCCCTGATGCTCGACCGGCTCAACAGCGCACTGGCCTTTGCCCAACGCTACTCCCGCTGCACAACGGTCGTTTTTCTCGACCTGGACAACTTCAAGTTCATCAACGACAGCCTCGGACACGCCCATGGCGACATGCTGCTCAAGGCCGTCGCCGGCAGACTGGCCGAGTGCGTACGCGAAGTCGACACCGTCGCCCGCCTCGGCGGTGACGAGTTCGTCGTCATCCTGTTCGATCAACCCGAGCTCAACACGGACGTCATACCGGTGCTCGAACGGATCCGGGGCAGCATCCGCCAGCCCCTGGCGCTGGGTGGGCGCGAATACAGCGTGACCTCCAGCATCGGCTTCGCGGTCTATCCCGAGGACGGCACGGATGCGGAGACCCTGCTCCGCAACGCCGATGAAGCCATGTACAAGGCCAAGGAACTGGGGCGCGACAACTACCAGCCCTATTCCAAGGACCTGCACAAGCGCATCACCCAGCGGTTGTCGCTGCACAACGCGCTGCGCCAGGCCGTCGATCGGCAGGAGTTCGTCATTCACTACCTGCCCCAGGTCGAACTGCTCAGCGGCAGGTTCGTCGCCATGGAGGCCCTGGTCCGCTGGAACCACCCGGAACAGGGCCTGATCACACCCGAGCAGTTCATCCCGGTGGCGGAGGAGACCGGCCTGATCCTGCCGCTCGGAGAGTATGTCCTGCATGCCGCCTGCGCCCAGGCCCGGGAGTGGGCGGACCAGGGCCTGCCGCACCTGAGGGTGGCGGTCAACCTCTCGCCACGCCAGTTCCGGCAGGCCGGACTGCCCGGAACGATAGAGACCATCCTGCACGGGAGCGGCCTCGACCCGGGCCTGCTCGAGCTCGAGCTGACCGAAGGACTCTTCATGCGCAATCTCGACGAATCGATCCATACCATGACCGCGATTCGCGAGCTGGGTGTGGGTCTGTCCATCGACGATTTCGGTACCGGCTACTCGAGCCTGGCGGCGTTGAAACAGTTCCCGCTGAACCGGCTCAAGATTGCTCAGGCCTTCATGCACGACATCCCCGACGACGCCGACAGCATCGCCATCGCCAAATCCATCATTGCCCTCGGCCACAGCATGAAGATCCGGGTGTCGGCGGAGGGCGTCGAGACCCTCCGGCAGCTGCACTTCCTGCAGGCTTCGGGATGCGACGAAATCCAGGGATACCTGGTGAGCAGGCCGATTCCACCGGAGCGGATACCGGACCTGGTCACGCGCAACCGCGACTTCATGTGGGTGCCCAGAGAACTCTGAGCCGCCCCGGACCGGTTCACCCGGCGGCCGGCGGAGACCCGCCGCTGACGCCCGGGAGCCGCCTTCATTCCTCCTCGACCCACCCCATCACCAGCCCGCCCAGCACGGCGAAGGCGAGGATCCAGAACACCAGCAGCCCGGTGTAGGCGCTGCCGAAGTAGTGGACCAGCAACGGCAGCAGCGGCAGCTTCACCGCCCGGGCGTAGAGCAGCGCCGCCATGAGCGAGGGGCGCATGCCCTTCAGGCGCAGCTCCCGCAGCACCGCGTAGGCGGCATAGACCGGGCCGGTGGAGATCACCCCGGCGGCCAGGGCCGTCACCCACCCCCGCAGGCCGGAACCCCGGCCCAGGTACTTCTCCACCCGTTTCGGGCTGAGCAGCAGGTTGACGAGGAACAGCAGCACCAGCACCAGGCCGAGCGCGGGCACCACGTTGCCCAGCAGCCCGGCGAAGACCTGCAGCGAACGGCCCGCCGCTTCCCGGTCGAACAGCGCCGCCAGCCCGTAGAGCCCGGCCACGATGGCCAGGAAGATCCAGCCGCCGCGGCCGCCCGCCTTTCTCCCCGCCGCGCCCTCGGGCGCCTCCGGCGGCCGCTCCCCGCTCATCGTCCCGGCTCCCATCACCCTACCCCAGCAGCGGCAGCGTCAGCGCGGTGAGCCAGGCGATGGCCATGGCCGACAGGAAGCACAGCCCGTTGCGGAGGAGAGCGAAGCGCCGGCCCAGCAGCAGCGCCTCCGCCGGGAGCTGCACGAGGCCCACCGTCACCCAGCTCACCAGCAGTGCGGTCACGGCGAACTGGCTCACCCCCTTGGACAGCAGCTCGCCGCCGAGCACGTAGCTCACCAGGGGCGGGCCCGCCGCCACGCTGCCGATGGCGGTCCCGAGCAGGGCGTCGGCCCAGGGCGGACCGCCGAACAACCGGGCCGAGAGCAGGTCCGGAAAGAGAGTGAGCAGCAGGCTGGTGAGCAGCAGCATGCCCGCCACGATGGGCAGGATGTTGACGAAGGTGCGCAGGGTCTTGCCCAGGACCTGTCGGAGGCGGTTGGCGTCCACGGATGAGTCCTCGAAATCCGAACGGCGGTGGCCGGCGGCGCCCCGGCGCCACCTTCGGGATCAAGGGTATCACCACCGGCCCCGGATCCCGCGGCACGCGACCGCGCCGGGGTGGACGGCGGACATGTCGACCCGGCGGCGCCCGGCGGGACTGCGCCGGCGGCGCTCCTGGCGCTAGACTGTGGAGTGAGACCACCAGGGAGGCACCTCCATGCTGATTACCTTCCAGAGCCGGGCCTACCCCAACATCACCATGTTCGGCAACGTCGCCCTCCAGCTCATCCGCCTCATGGGCCACAGCGGCAGCGTCCCCGGCGCCATCCTGGCCGAGGATGTCCCCGAGGCGCTGCTGCGCCTGCGCACCGCCATCGCCGCGGGCGGCGCCGCGCCCGCCATGCCCGGCCGCGACCGGGACCAGGCCCCGGACGACGAGGTGGTCAGCCTCGCCCACCGCGCCCTGCCGCTCATCGAGCTGCTGGAGGCCTCGGCGAAGGCGGAGTGCAACGTCATGTGGGACAAGAACTGACCCGCCGCCGGGCGGGGGAATTGACGAATGCCCCTTTATCGGGACCTGCCGGGGTCGCACAATAACCGCCAGTCCCCAGTCGTGGGGAGCTGCGGGGGCCGACGGCCCAGACTCCATTCCCGACCAACCAAGGATCCCCGGATGCGGATACGAACCTGCCTCGCCTTCATCACGCTGCTCGCTCTGCTCGCCCCCGCCATCACCGCGGCCGAACCGGCCGCCGGCAAGCCCGCCGACAGCACGGCTGCCCTGGACTTCGAACAGGTGCTGGACCGGTGGCTCCAGGGTGACGGCCTCGCTTCCACGAGCCTCATGGGGCTACGCCCCGGGATGGCCGTGGCGGAGGCGGACGGGATGCTCAGCGACACCGGCTACAGCTACAGCAACCATATCCAGGCCTACCGGACCGCCCGTCCCGGCGACCGCAGCCGCGTCAGGCTCCAGTACATGGGGTCGGAGCTGGGCTTTGTCGAGGTCCAGGATGAGCTCCCGGGCCCGGTCGACCTGGACCAGGCCCGCAGTCTGCTGGTGGCGCGGTTGGGCGCACCCGCGGAGGAGAGCGGCGCGGCGGGACATCACCTGGTGCTGGCCTGGCAGAGGGACGATATCCGCCTGACCGCCGTGGTGGGCGGCAGCGCCCAGGGCGGGGAAGACCCCGGCCTGGTCCGCCTCCAGCTCTGGACGACCCGCCTCGACGACTACGAGCGGCGGATCGTTCAGCGGTGCCTGGATCTGCGGGCCTTGCCGCCCGATGAGCGGACGCCGGAACAGGTCCAGGAGCTCCTGCGTTGCCCGATGAGCGTGTTTGAATGACCCGGCCGGAGAGCCCCCCGGCCCGCCGGGAGAACACCCCATGAACTGGAAGAGCGCCTACCGCTCCTTCTACTACGAGCGGGCCCCCGAGCCCGCGGATCTCTCCCTCGATCCCGCCGCGACCGCGATGCTCAGCATCGACGTCCAGAACATCTACCTCCAGGTCTCCGACGACCCGGTGGAGGCGGAGCGCTGGGAGCCCTTCCGGCGGCGCATGCGCGGGACGGTCATCCCCGCCACCCGGGCCCTGCAGGACGCCTTCCGCGCCGCGGGCATGGACGTGATCCACGCCCGCATCGCCTGCCTGCTGGAGGACGGCCGCGACCGCTCGCTGAGCCAGAAGAAGCCGGGCTGGAACTACCTGCTCCTGCCGAAGGAGAGCGAGGCGAGCCGGATCGTCCCCGAGCTGGCGCCGCGGCCCGGGGAGATCGTGGTCACCAAGACCACCGACAGCGCCCTGACCGGCACCAACCTGCGGCTCATCCTCGCCAACATGGGCATCCGCAACGTGGTGCTGACGGGCATCTTCACCGACCAGTGCGTCTCCTCCACGGTGCGCAGCCTGGCCGACGAGAGCTTCAACGTCATCGTGGTGGAGGACTGCTGCGCCGCCGGCACCGACGAGCTGCACCGGCGGGAGCTGGAGATCATCAACATGATCTACTGCCACGTCCTCTCCAGCGCCGAGCTGCGGGCGATCCTGGGGCGCTGAGGATCGGCGCCCGTCTCCGCATCGATCCGCCCACTCACACCCATCCATAAGGTGATTTAAATCAGCATTTTACCATTGCGCATTATCAACGCGCCGGCACCGCCCAGGTTGTAGCATTACGGTCGACTCCCAGGAGTCATCTCCATCCGGCAGTCCCCACTTTGAGGCCCGCCCCCCATCGCGGGCTTCCTTTTTCGCCACTGCGGCCGATGGAGGCCCCACCACCGGGAGGAAACATGAAGCGTCCCGTCACCACGCTGTGCCTCGCCCTTGCCCTCTGCGGCGGCGCCATGGCGCCGGAATCCGTCACCGCCACCGGCAGCGCCTGGGAGAGCGACAAGGCCCGGTGGCGACGTGCGCCGGGTTCAGCGCGGGTATCCGCTGCCTGACGCACTGAGGGCCCCGCGCGCCGACGTGCCCGCGCCACCTCCCCGTCCCTACCCGGACTGGGGTAATCCGCACCAGGAACGAACTCCGCGCCCGCGGTCCGCCTCCCACCTGACAGCCGGCGCGCCGGGCCCCCGCTACCGGCCCGATCGTTGCTGTCCCGCCCACCCCGGCTTCACAACCGGCGCCCCGGTCCCAACCCGCTTTACAACCGTCCGCGGGAGGTCGGCGGGCGCGGTCCACCATGGTGCGGCGGACCGGTCGCCCGCGCGCCTCCCGGATCCGCCATTTATCCTTTCTTGACAACCCGTTGTGCGCCGCCACCCCCGTTGGCACAGCCCCTGCACTCCGGTTCCTGCGCATGGCCGGCATGACGACGCGGGACAACGCCCCGCGCCGGATCCGGCCACCCACAACGACCGCCCCTCCATCCGGAAGCGGGGCGGCAGCTGCCAGGAGAGAACCGGTATGATTCCACGCGAAAGAGACACCAGGCACCGGCCGATCGCACCCCTCGCACCCGTCGTCGTCGGCCTCGCCCTCGCCCTTGGCGGCACCGGGGCCGAGGGCGGGACCGATCCCTGCGCCGCGGGCGAACCGCGGCACTACACGCTGCCCGCCAACGACAAGACCGTGAACTGGGGCTACTTCAGCAAGAGCATTCCCCCGGCGCTGACCGTCAAGTCGGGCGACATGGTCACCATCGAGACCCTCACCCACCACGCCGACGACGACTACGAGCGCATGATCAAGGGCGATCCGGGCGCCGAGAGCGTCTACACCTGGGACGCCAAGCACAAGAACGTGGACCGCCGCGGCGCCGGCCCCATGGACGCCTCCATCCACGGCCGCGGCGCCGGCGAGGGCTTCGGCGTGCACATCCTCACCGGCCCCATCAAGGTCTGCGGCGCCGAGCCCGGCGACGTGCTGGAGGTGCGCATCCTCGACATGCATCCGCGCCCCAGCGCCAACCCGGACTACGCGGGCAAGACCTTCGGCTCCAACGCCGCGGCCTGGTGGGGCTTCCACTACAAGCACCTCATCGAGGAGCCGAAGCCGCGCGAGGTGATCACCATCTACCAGGTGGACGCCACCGGGCAGCAGGACTGGGCCAGGGCGGTCTACAACTTCCGCTGGGTGCCCCAGACCGACCCCTTCGGCGTGGTGCACGAGACCATCGACTACCCGGGCGTGCGCGTGGACCACAGCCTGGTGAAGGAGAACCACGACATCCTGGGGGAGGCGCGCATCCCGGTGCGGCTGCACTTCGGCACCATGGGCGTGGCCCCGGCGGAGGCGGACATGGTGGACTCCATCCCCCCGAGCTACACCGGCGGCAACATCGACGACTGGCGCATCGGCAAGGGCGGCACCATGTACTACCCCGTCGCCGTGGAGGGCGCCCTGCTCTCCGTGGGCGACCCCCACGCCGCCCAGGGCGACTCGGAGCTGGACGGCACCGCCATCGAGACCTCGCTGACCGGCGTGCTGCAGATCGTGCTGCACAAGAAGGACGAGCTGGCCGGCACCGTGGTGGAGGGGCTCGACTACCCCCTGCTGGAGACCGGGGACGAGTGGGTGGTGCACGGCTTCAGCTACGCCAACTACCTGGCCGAGCTCGGCCCCGGGGCGCAGCAGGAGATCTACGCCAACTCCTCCCTGGACAAGGCCATGGTGGACGCCTTCAGGAAGATGCGGCACTTCCTCATGACCACCCGGGGGCTGTCCGAGGACGAGGCCATCTCCCTCATGTCCGTGGCGGTGGACTTCGGCGTCACCCAGGTGGTGGACGGCAACTGGGGCATCCACGCCACCCTGCCCAAGCGGGTGTTCGCCGGCGACGCGGAGTAGCCGTGCAGGGCGGGCCCCGAAGGGGGGCCCGTCCGCGGACGGCCCCCCTTCCGGGCGGGGCGCCTCAGGGACCGCGGTAGCGATGGCCGCGGATGCCGTCGGAGTGGTAGTGGCCGGTGGGATACCTGAAGCTGACCATCACCCGGCGGGCCTGGTTGATCTGGTCGGGCGTCATCACCACCGGGCGGCCGATGGCCCGCGCGGCCTGCCCCCTGAGGTCGGCCGCGATGGCCGCGATCTCCGCCGGGAAGCCGGGCGATGCCGTGGGGACGTGGAGGTTGCAGGCCAGCAGGTACCAGGCCTCGGCGATGAAGGCGGCGCCCTCCTCGGAGCGGATGGGCGTGTGGACGCCCCGCAGGTCCATCTGGGCATGGGTGCACTCATGGACCACCGAGGCGCGGCCGAAGGGCGTTCCCAGGACCGTGGCGGAGCGCAGGTTGATCTTGTCGCCGCCCGGGTCATAGGCCGCCTCGGCGTGCGGCCCCACCAGCGCCGGGCGCACCGTGACCCGGATCCGGTGGCCCATGGTCTGGTCGGAGAAACAGTTCGACAACTCCCAGAAGCCGTGCCCGGAGACCCGGATGCCGGCCATGGTGAAATTGATCTGCTTCACCTCGTTGGAGCGCAGCAGCCGCTGAATATCGAGATCCAGGCTCATGCTTCACCTCCTTGCCAGGGGCATGAGCGCACGGGGCGGGCATCGGCATGCCCCGCGCGGAATGGAACATTCCCTATCCACCCCGAATATCGTCGTTGTTATGGATACTGAAGATACACCCGGCGGATTGCCTGGCGCCAATCCGCCCGCGTCCGGCTGTTCGCCGCAGCGGACAGGTGCCCCGCTCCGGAGCGGCATCGCCCCGGCCCGGCCTGCCCCGGTCGCGGGGAGTGGTGCGGATGCCCGAACACACCCTCACTGAACGCGGACAGCGGCACCGGGGCCGGGAGCGGCGGCAGGTCACTGGGAGGGCGGCGCGCGTGGCGGTGCCGGAGGGGAGCGGCCGCCGTGTCCGGCGGAAGGGTCTTGAAACGGTGGCGGGGGAACTGCGGGCTGGGACAGGCGTTTTTCACAAACCGGGAAGGGGGGTGCACTCCCCTTCCCGGCGGCAGTCCCTGGATTTAGCCCAGGAGTCCGCCCAGCAGGCCCGTCACCAGACCGAGGACGGTGTCCAGCAGACCGGTGACCAGGCCCAGGATACCGCCGAGAAGGTTTTCGAGTCCGAACATGTTGATTACTCCCTATCCGTGTTTGTGGAAGATCCCGGGCCGAGCAGGCCCGCGACTCCGCTCCTCCATGGAGCGGCGCGGTGACTATAAACAAACCGGCGGGCCATGTGAACCCATGGCCCACACCGGGCGCATCCCACCCACACCGGGTCAGGCCTTCTTGACGAACTCCGACTTCAGCTGCATGGCGCCGATGCCGTCGATTTTGCAGTCGATGTTGTGGTCGCCCTCCACCAGGCGGATGTTCCGCACCTTGGTGCCCACCTTGACCACCGCGGACGCACCCCTGACCTTGAGGTCCTTGATCACCGTGACCGTGTCGCCGTCCCGGAGCAGGTTGCCGTTGGCGTCCTTCACCACCGGCCCCTCGTCCTCAGCGGCGGCGGGCGCGGCCTTCGCCCACTCGTGCCCGCATTCGGGGCAGACGAACATGGCGCCGTCCTCGTAGGTGTAGGTGGAGCCGCATTCGGGGCAGTTGGGCAGATCGGTCATGGTATTCACATCCTGTTCAGCGGGGTCGGCGCCAGGCGCCACCGGTTCGACAAGGCGAGGCGACACAAGGAGCGTGGCTTTATAACAAAAAGGGGCGGGGACAGAAAGGAAGGCGGGAGCCCCGCCCCCTCCCCGACGACCGGGGCCGGGGCCGGGATCCGGCCCCCGGCCCAGGCGCGGGAATCAGAGCGGCGCGAGGATCTTCTTCGCTATCCCCACCTGGACCTCCCGGTCCTTCGGCAGGCTGATCTGCAGGGAGAAGTTCCCCTGGCGCACGGTCAGGGTGCCGTTCACCGCGGTCCACAGCGCCTCGTCGCCCAGCCCGTCCACCTCGCTGTAGGCGCCATCCGCCAGGTCCTCCCTGAAGGGACTGGTGCCGCTGGCGGTCTCCAGGTGGCCGCGGTACTGGGCCATATCCACCGCCGCCTCCTCCACGCCCGGCGACAGGGTGATATTGAAGCTCACCAGCTTGTCCAGGCCGCCCCCGTTGAAGCCGCAATCCCAGTTCCCCTCGTAGAGCTCCTCGGCGGTCACCTGGATATCCGCGGCCGGTACGCCGAGAACGGCGGCGGCGTCATCCCGGCTGAAGAGGGCGCAGCTCACCTGCTCCGCCGTGTAGACCGCGCCCCCGTCGGAGGAGGTGGAGCTGGAACAGGCCCCCAGGAACAACGCCAGCGGCAGCACCGCCAGCCATCCAGATGCCGTGGCCCGGACACGGCCGCTATCGCTTCGCGGGGAATGATGGCTTCTCATGGCAACCTCCCTGACGGGACGGGGAGGCCGTCCCGTCTCAACCATCCGGGATGGGGGACATCCCCAGTCCCGTCGTTACGGGTTTCAGCGCTCGTACAGCGCCTCGAGCTGCGCCACGCCGAGCTTGTGGGCGTTGAGCATGAAACCCACCAGGGCGGCGGAGCTGTCGGGGGCGAGGTCGAGCCGCTCCACGTCGAGGGCGAAGACGCGGAACTGGTAGCGGTGCGGGCCGTGGCCCTCCGGCGGGCAGGGCCCGCCATAGCCGGGCGCGCCGTAGTCGGTGCGGCTCTGCACGCTGCCCCCGGGCGCGAGTCCCGAGGCCGGGTCGCCGGCTCCCGTGGGCAGCTCGCGCACGTCCGCGGGGATGTTGAAGATCACCCAGTGCCACCAGCCGCTGCCGGTGGGCGCGTCCGGGTCGTAGGCCGTGACGGCGAAGCTCTTCGTCCCCGCGGGGATGTCGCGCCAGGCGAGCTGGGGCGAGACGTTGCCGCCCTCGCAGCCGAACCCCTTGAACACCTGCGCCCCGGACATGGGCCGGCCCGCCTGCATGTCGTTGCTGGTCACCTCGAAGGCGGCGGCGGGTGCGGCGGCGAAGGCGGCGAGCATGAGGACGGCATAGCTGAGGTTCATCGGCATCTCCCTGTCTGGCTGTCCCGGCGGTGGCGGCCAACCCGTGGCGACCGCCCCGTTTCCGGTTGTTGTTCACACGCGCCCCGGTCCTTCAGAATCGGGGCGGGGCGGCAGCGAATCGCTTCCCCGGCCCGACTGGACGGCGAGAAGAAAATGATAGCCCATCGGGGGATTCGGCGCGTCGGCCCGGCGGCGCGGGCCTCATCCCGGCGCCTCCATGCCCTCCGGGAGCGTCACCCGGCCGATCCACGTCCGCCGGCGCCGCTCCCGGCCCGCTTCCGGCGTCTCGGCGGAGAAATCGACCACGGGGGCGTCTCCCTCGAGGGGCGTCTGCAGGGTGTTGGCGTTGACGATGCCGAAGGTCCGGCCGTCGATCCCGGTCAGCGCGGCGGGCATGCCGCCGCAGCGGCGGCAGACCAGGAAGTCCACCACCCCGGAGGCGAAGTGGTAGCGGCTGACCGCCGCGGGATCGGCGATCTCGATGCGCAGCGCCCCCGCCGGGTCGGCGGTGTAGCGGGCCCCGATCCGCCGGCAGAAAGAGCACCGGCAGCCCCGCAGGGGCAGTTCCGCGGGGCTTCTCCCCGTCTGCAGCCGGTAGCGGATGTTGCCGCAGTGGCAGCCGCCCGCCAGTTCGTTCCCGAAAGCTTCCATGTCCGTGTCTCCGTGGCATCGCGGCGGCCGGACCCTGCCCGCGCCGGTGCGCCTGTTCCTGACGGCAGAGCTCGCCCCGCGCCACCGTCACGGTCCGAAGGCATGACCGGGCCGCCTACATGCGCATCTGGGTCAACAGGACGCCGTCGATGACCAGGGCCTCGGCGAAGAGCAACGCCGCGAGCCCCGGCCTGAAGGTGACCGGCCGAACCCCCCGCCGGCGCTGGCGGAAGGCGCCCGCCGCCTCCAGCCCCAGCAGGAGGGCGGTGGCCACCGGGCTCAGAATGATGAGCCCGAGCAACGCGCCCATGGCCCCGTCCGTGTGGTTCCAGCCGCCGAGCAGATCCAGCGCCCCGCCCACGGCGAGCAGCAGCAGGAGTTGGGGCAGCGCGGCGACGATGAGCCGGACGAGTGTCATGAACGCTGCCGCCCGACTTCACCGCCCGGGACGTGGGACCCTGCGACGGACTCCGCGCCCCGGCTTGCGGGAAACAGCAACATGACCCGGGCGCCGGCCCGCTCACATGGCGTCATCTCTTCTTCCCTGCAGTTCCCACCACCGTGCCAACGAACTCCGCCGAAGCCCGGAAGAGTGCCGCATCCTGGCGGTAATCCTCCGCCTGCGGGCGGTTGATCTGGACCCATTCCCTCATGGGCGGCCTCCCAAGCGGTTGAAAAGGAACGACATGCCTCTCCGTCAGCAGGCTGTTCGCGATTTCTCCGGGCACCTTGAGCCCGACCCCCTCGCCATAGAGGCAGGCGAACAGCTTGCCGTGCACGTAGTAGGCGGGAAAACCGAACATCTTCCCTTCCACCACGCCAGGCAAATCGAGCAGCAATTCATTCAGGACCGCCCTGAGACAGGGATTCCACGTCGGCTTCGACACGCCTGCCCCTCCCATCATCCGCCAGTTCCGGCCTTCATGCAGGCCACGCCATGTACTGTGACGGCTCCAGCTTGCACTGTCCCTCCAGGTGGCCATGCAATGCGAACAGGCGCGGATCGGTGCGGAACCTGAAGATCCGGTACAGAAAATACCGGGATGCGTTATCGCGGGAAAATCGGAGTTCACTGGGCGTGATGAAGAACGGCGTGCTCTTGCCGTACTTCGTGGTCTTGGCCTCGATGAACCGATCGGATCCATTCACTTCGAATGAGTGGATATCGAAGCCGGCCGACGGCCCCACTGTCACGGATACCTGCTCGATTCGATCGGCAAGCGCCTCCCGTCCCGCATGAATGAGACGGGCGCGCTCGAAATTGATCACGAACTGCTCGCCGGCGCCGCCGAGCAACTGATTCCGCGCCTCGATCTCCAGGTAGTTCATGCCGATGGGGTTGTAGATGACTGAGCCCTCCGCAACCATAGTGGGGCTTCGAACATCCCGGGCCGGCGGCGCCTCCCGCGCCGCCAGAAAGTCCTCCACAGACGGGATTGCGGGCGTCATCTCCGAGTCGGCCAGGAACAGCGCCTGAATCTCCGGATTGTGCTTCAGGTATTCCGCAACCACCGCCGGCAACAGCGAACGCTGGTAATTGAATCGGGGCTTGTAGCCATCGATATAGGGAATACCCATCTCGATCAGCACGGCGCTGATATTCTGGTGCTTCAACTCCACCGATCCATCGGACCGGTTGTTCAGACGCTCCCGGAGTGCACGCCGATGCGCCGCCTTGTTGAACCGGCGACCCGTCAGCTCGCGCCGAAGCATGTCGAAGTAATCCTCAACAGCCGCTTCAACCTCTGCCACTGACCAGTTGCCAGCCATTGTCGCCCGTCAAATCCGAAGCCATACCTGACCGGGGAGGATTTCCCAACCCATGAAAAGGATCGATGAGGAATGTGAATCCAGAGAATCACCAGTTGTCACCGACCCCTCCCATTGCCTCTCCGCTAGGGGACGAACTCTGCGAGCACCCGCATCGTCCCGACCTTGAGACGATCCTCTTCCATGGCCTTCTTCGCCTCTTCGGATGCCATGAAAGTCTGGAAGCGCTCCATATCCGGCACTTCCAGCATCAGGCCCGTTGAATCCGGATGTTCAGGGTCCCGGAAGCACCGGGCCGTGACGCCAATCCGGGCAAACATTTCCTGACGGCTGCCAGGCCCCTGTTTCCAGGCGCTCGCCCACCGCCGCCCATCTTCAACTTCGTGAAAGATGATGAGCGTTGTCATTTGACATGTCTCCTGTCGCAATGGCCGGGAGCAACGGGGTCTTGTTGATACGGGGTGGGCGAGGAATGGAAGGCGCTTCCATTCGTCACCCACCCGCCTGGCCCCTGGCGCACTCCCTGCGGCCACCCCCGGCATCGATGTCCCGCAGCGGCTATATCAGCCCAGCCGCTTCTTCACATCCGCCGCGAAGTCCTCGTACCGGCGCAGGGGGGTCACGTCGATCTGCACGTGCTGGCCATGCTCCTTCATGATCGGCAAATCGAGCAGGATCTGGTCGAGGGTGTCGAGGCTGTCCACGTTGACGACGGCGATCACGCGCCGGGCGCCCACGCATTTCCAGAGATCGACGACCACGCCCGCCTGCTTCGCGCCCAGGGCCGCATCGGCTTCCCGGGCCCAGATTGAGAAGAGATCCTTCTGCGGCATGGATGCCGGGTATTCCACATGGAAATCCAGGTGATACAGCATGTTATTGTCCTCCATCGGCACAACTGCCCCGGCTGCGGGATCGGGAAAGCGGGCCGCAGGTCTGGGTGCCGAGTCGCACCTGTCACCGAACCCTGCCGACCCTTGCAGCCACCCCGCCGCGGACGCGGCAGTACGGCTTGACCCAACCTGTTGAACTATAGACACAAGCAACCCGACCGCAAGGCGGGCGCGGCCATCGCGCCCGCAACCGGGCGTTGCGGCGCACTGCGGGAAGGGGGCAGGTTTAGCGGCAGAGCCGGAGGTCGTCCCGCTTCGGAGGGGAGAGGTGGAAGTGGCGGGAGAGCCGCCCCCCGGCGATGCGGGACCGGAACAGGAGGTGTCCGGACGGCAGAGCCATGGGCTCTATTTCGCTCTGGTTCCAGGCGCTGACAGCGTTGTCATGGTGTTGCCGGATGCTGGCGCCTCCGCGCAGGAAGCGGTGCGGTCGGCACTCCACGCAACATTCATCGTTCATGACGTGCAAATGTGGCTTGCAAGCACAGAATATGGCCAGCTATTTCCGGTTTTTCTAGCCTACATGGTCGATAACGCCGATCCGGCCCCGCTGTTCGCAGCAGATGAGTCCCTTCAGTAAATCCCGGGAATCAACCGATAGCGCACGCGTCGCGCATAGTCGCGATAGCCCGGTAACTCGTCCTGTAGAGTCCGGTCCTCCAGCGCCGTTCTGATCACCGCGATGACCAGCGCCACCGCCGCCGGAACAAGTGTCCACAACGAGTTCAAGGCCAGCGCCATACCCGGGAGCGCCAACATGTTTCCGGCGTAGCCCGGGTGTCGAACCATCCGATAGGGGCCGCTGTCGCAAACCACATGCCCCCGTTCCACCTGAATACGCACCACGCTGGAGAAAAAGCGGTTCTCTATCAATGCCCACGCAGCGAAAGCGTATCCTAGCGCGATCAAGAGGAAGCCGAGCACCATGAGCCACAACGGAAATTCGGGTGACCAGTCAAAGCGATGATCCAGCCCGGCCACGATGACCGGGGGGAAACTCACACTCAGCGCCATCAACGGCGCTAGCACCCTGTCCCATGCCTTCGCTCTTTGGACCTTCTCCATGTTCTGCCGCTCGGCCATCAACCCCGGATGCCGCCGTTCCGCCCAAAGGCGCCCCCCCGGGCCGGCGGCGACAATCAGCAGGGAATAGACCCACGCCTGGCACCAACCGAAATCCCCTCCGCACACCAGGAGAACCAGGGGTATGAACAGATAAACAGCGACCAGTCTGATCCACTGGCGAGGGGATGCTGCATGATCCACCTTTGGTTCATCCGTACTCGGTGACATGCCATCCCCTCAAATCACAGCACTTTATCGGGCGGCCAGCGAACGCTTTCAGCACCGGAGCCGCAACGGCTCCTGCGTCCGCTGAAAGGCAGCGTCAGCCCTTTATGGTGCATCATATCCCACGCATTCGCAGACAACTGGCGTATATGCAAGCGCAATTGTATCGATATGGTTGTTCTCTGAATCACGAACATCAAAAGAGATGCTTCGCTTTGAAGACAACTCAATATCAATCGCATATGAATGCATCGGCGCCGTTTCGTAAATATCCTGGCCCGTTATGACAATCCTTTTTCCCGTATCTGATCGCGGACTCATGTAAAGCGTTGGCCTAAACGCCTCCTGACGGACATCAACAACAACACCATTTGTTTTCGTTAAGATTGTATAATTTTTAGCGGTCTTGATCTTGCAACTGCTCTTCAAGTAGTCATCCGTTGGGAATGACTCATTTATTATGTGCGGCGACTGAATCACAAAAGATGGCACAGTGCAATCATAGCTGTATCTAGTTGGGCCACAACCGAACAACAGCAAATAGCATATCGTGATGACGATATTTTTCATAAAGCTTAAGTCGATTTCAGTCGTACTGAGCCAGAAGAGATTGAAAACAGATGACAATCTTTACAATAACCAGCTGTCACCGATTCCATTTATTTTTCCTCAACTCCTGACCGGCCGTGGCCGAGCCGACGAACGGGATAAGGCGCATGAGCCAGGGCGGGACAAAACCTTTTACGACAACAAAGCTTGATACTGAACCGAAAAGCACGGCGCTGGCCAAAACCTTGATTGAACCTTCAGCGACACTACCAGAAAGTGCAAATGAGTACGCAATCATCAATGCGACACCCCAGCAGCAAATCGCAAGGATGACTGCGAGCACCCGGACTACCGGCCGCACCTCATTGGGAGCTGATCTGGTACTATTCATTAGCATGACGCCCCGCGATTGAACTCGTGGATCAGATAGCGCATAAGAAAACCATGGCCGGCCCTTGTGTTACTTGCGCACCGCGCCCGCAACCCGCGCCGTTTTGCTACCAGGCATGGCCATACTCGCGGGTTTTCCGGCAACGCTTCGACCCGCTTTGATAGCGCCAGCCCTCGATAACCTGTGTACGCGGGTTGATGGCGACTAAAACAGTGCACTGGCCATTCCTGGAATGAAACTCATAGAGCGATGGTTTCCCGCCCACTCGCTGATCAACAACCATTTCTTGTGCTTCTGCGGGTTTCAGTTTGCTGCCGACCAGGGCATTTAAGTTGTGCTCCAGATCGTAGGTCGAAGCACAGCCGCCAGCTAATACCATCACGAATAATACATTCCTTTGTAAGTTGTGCATGCAATTTTTTTAAGTCGGCTACAGTTTATTAACTTGTCATCCCGTCCTAACTGTTGGAATGTTAGACCTGACCCCGCCCGCTGCGCTGTGGAGTTACCGGATGCTAGCGCCTCCGCGCAGGAAGCGGCGGTGTCGGCACTCCACGCAACATTCATCGTTTATGACGCGTAAATGTGGCTTGCAAGCGCAGAATATGGTCACATATTTCCGATTTTTCTAGAATACTTAGTCGGTTACGCTGGTCCGACCCCGTTGTTCCAGTGTGGTCAGCGGACCTTCAGGATTTACTGAAAACCTGCCAGGCAGGTTTGCAACGTCCTCAAATATTTTTTCTGTCAATAGTGCCGGTTCGAATGTCTCTATAAGTGCAGCAATTTCATTTGCTCGTAAACTTGCGCGCGCTCTTGATTCGTGTGGCGCTTCATTTGAACCCAAAACAAATTTAATCTCAATAATTAGATAGGTATCTTTCGGGAAATTATGGTCTCGATTAACAAGCATTGATACAGTTCCCTCGTCTGTAAACGAAGTTTGCATCTTACTTGTCGACAACCTCAAACCATTATTGATAAGAGTTACCGTTTGATCATCCGAATCAATAATCTTAACCTCAGCTTCTGGCGCCGGACAATTAACCCTATAAATAATTACGAGTGGATAGTGCATATGCACACCTTCCATAAATAGATAATTCTGTATATCCGTAAACTCCCTCAAACTGCACCAAGGGTAAAATGAACAAGGGAAGGTGACAGAACCAAGGACAGCAGCGCCAACCGCACCGCATCAAACCCGGAAGTGAACGACTGAACCCGCACCATCCCTGCCGCCTCCCTGCTCAACCCCTTGCCCGTCCGGCAATCCCGCAACTCCCTGAACTATAGACAGGAACCGCCCATCCGCAAGGCGAACGCGGTCCCCCTCCCAGGAATAGGGTCCAGCGAAAAGGGGTCGGTGACAAATGAGAATCTTTATAATTACCAGTTGTCACTGATAATTTTCTGGCCGCCTCCTAAATAGCTGTTCCTAAACATCGATCACGGAGGGAACTCGGGCGACCAACGGTGATCTGATCGGGTGTCGAGACCAAACAGAAACACGCGGAGGCCGCCCGAGATGACCCCGAGTATAGCGAATCTTCGCCGCGCCCAGCGCCGGCGACTGCAGCGAGTCGTTCAGAAGTCCCGGGACAAGGAACATGCCCGCCGCGCCCTGGCGATACTGCACCTGGCCGAGGGGATGACGGTGAAGGAGGTGGCCGCACGGCTGTGCGCGGCCCGCTCCACGGTCCACCGCTGGCGTGATGCCTTTCTCACCCGGGGTGAGTCGGGCCTGGAGAGCCAGCGTCGGGGCCGGGAAGTGAGGACCTTGACCGGTGAGGTGGTGGAACTGGTTCGCGAACTGCTGCGCACGAAACCGCAAAAACTCGGTTATCTGCGCAGTGGCTGGAGCTCTGAGCTCCTGTCGCAGGTGGTAGAGGAACGGCTGAGTGTCGCGGTGCACAGCTCCACCCTTCGGCGATTGCTGCCGCGGCTGGGCCTGCGTTGGCGCCGGGCCCGGCCGACGCTGCATCTGCGCGACCCGCGCAAGGCCGAACGGCTGGCAGCCATCGAGGCGGCGCTGGGTGAGTGCAGTGCGGACACACCCGTGTTCTACGTGGATGAGGCGGACGTGGACCTCAATCCCCGTATTGGAGCGGCCTGGATGGAAAAGGGACGGCAGGAGGCGGTGCCCACGCCGGGAAAGAACGCCAAGCGCTACCTGGACGGGGCGCTGCATGCCCAGACCGGAGAGGTCGTGTGGTTCGAGTGGAAGCGCAAGAGCAGCCTGTTGTTTCTGGGGCTGCTGGAGATGCTCAAGCGCCGCTATCGACGGGCAAGGAAACTGTTGTTGGTGCTCGACAACTACATCATCCACAAGAGTCGCAAGGTACGCGCCTGGCTGGAGCAGAACCGGAAGTTCGAACTGCTTTTCCAGCCCGCTTACCATCCGTGGGTGAACCGCATTGAGCGGTTGTGGAAGGCGATGCACGACACAGTGACGCGCAATCATCGCTGCCGCACCATGGAGGAGCTGATGGAGTTGATATACCAGTTCATGTATGCAGTCAGCCCGTTTCCCGGGAATCTCCATGCACTGGCGCGGCTGCAGTAGAGTGAAGCGTATTTAGGATCATTTATTTAGATCCGGTGGTATTCGTCAAGTTGCAAGACCAGACGAGCCACCGAAAAAAGGAGGCGACCATGTCACTGTATTGCGGAATCGATTTGCATGCCAACAAACAGCGTGATTGCGGTGTTGGACGAGCAGGACAAGGTGCTGCGTTTATGACGCGTAAATGTGGCATGCAAACGCAGAATATGGCCACATATCTCCGATTTTTCTAGAATACTTAGTCGCTTACGCTGGTCCGACCCCGCAGTCGCTTACTGGTCCGACCCCGCTGTTCATAGACCGCATCCTATTGATGTGACAAGGCTATTTGTGGGGAAACCTCAGGGTCTGTCCCTGTTTAATGCAGTGAAAAGGGGTCGGTTACAAATGATAATCTTTATAATTACCAGTTGTCACCGACCCCATTTACTCTTTTGAAATCGGGGGCGCCTCAACCTGACCCCGCGCCTCTCGCTTTGATGTTGTTAATCTCCAAATAATTCTCTAAACTGGTTAACCAGTTTCGGCGGCCCCGAAATAGCCCCTATACACGTTGATTTATGGAATCCGTCATCCTCGCTATTCGAAACAACCAACCCATTAAACACCTCAAACTTCCAGACCGTTATTTGTTCATTATCTACAGCCTGCACCCCATAATACTTTACTGTATCTTTACCCAAGGTTTCATCTATTGTGTTTTTGGTGTTAAGTGCAAATAGATGTTGCTCAAACATCTCTTTTCCATATTTTGTTAGCGCAATAGTTAAAACGGAACTATTGTTTTCAATATATGCTCCCCAGTGAAACCATGATAAGGCTTTCACAATATATTCAAACAATCCCGTATAAACATCACCATTAAACGGAATTGTTAGGACACGACTTTCATTCCCGTTTTCATCAATTCTTTTCACATACTCCATTCCCGCACTCAGCTCTCTCTTGAGTTTTTGGTTTTTTTCAAGTCTGGGAAAAACTAATGTGCTCAGGTGTTCTTTGGCATCACTATGAAGCCCTCCAAACGGAAGTAGCGATGTTAAATAGTGTTCATATTTTGATTTATCATTGTTACATTCATCACAAGCAGGAACTTTTATGAGGTTCGCTCTTTCCGACTCAAGAAATAGTTCTCGTGAAAAAACGTGGTCACCTTGCCTTATCGATGGCCTCTCCTGGCAATAAACACAAGTTTTACCTTTATATTTTTTGCTCATATTCCAAAATGTCACTTACAACATAACGTCCTCACCTCACGCGCAAGTGAAGGACGCGTCCGCACGGCCTTTACTTGTCGCGTGCAAGTGGTTGTTGTGCCCGTCTCCGTGTTGCTTTCAGTCGTGTGAGTGCCCCCTGGAGCTCCCATCTCTCGCCCAGAAGGGCCTCGTGAATATGCTTGGCACGTTCCGCAATGTCTTTGATCTCGGCAGTGCGCTTCGACATGTGGGCGACGTCTTCCAGTTCGCCCAGAGTGAACAACAGAGATTGATGGGCAACCCGGTTCCGCTCCGGGGTGATCTTTTTGAGGTCTGCCCGAAGGGTGGCGTTGCTGTTGAATCGGGAGAACGCGTCGGTCAGTCTGCCGAGGGACATCTTGCTCAGGTCCTTCTTCGTGAGGTTGACGGGGAAGTAGGGCTTGAGCTCGAGCTTCGCCACCTGAATGACAAGATCGAGATAGACGCGCAGAATCTCCTCCACGAACTGGAATCGCTCGAGTGCGGCATGAACGGCGTTGCGGTACTCAGTCTGCGGGTCACTTCCCATCTCTTTCCTCTCTGGCACAACGCTCCGGTTGAGCCGCCGAGGGGCGCGCAACGTCCCCGAGGTCCGAAGAAAAGGGGTCGGGGTCCGAAGAAAAGGGGTCGGTGACAAATGAGAATCTTTATAATTACCAATTGTCACCGGCCCCTTTTACTCTTTATGCGTCAAGTTCACTAACCGCTGCTCTGATGGCTTCCTGCGAATAGCCGAGCCCATCCAGCACCTCACGCAGCATCTCCTTCTTCTGTCTGGTGGGTGAATTTGTCATTACCCAGAATGGCGAGCCAGGAACTTGGCGGGGTTGAGTGCTGTTTCCAGACTTCTCAATCTCTGCCTCAGATTTTGCGAAGTAAGTACGTCCTCGCCCCTGTATTGCCAAAACGATATCGAAGTTGGCCTTATCTCGCGCATAAACTGCAGAGAGAATTTCAAGGAACTTACCAACCACTCCTCGGGCATGGCGAAACCTCGGTGACTCTAGAAACTCCGCGAGTTCGTGCCCCGCCTTGATTGGATTCGATGAAACAAGATTGACGCCGTTCAGCCCGAGTTCTCGACGGAGTACATCCGAAGCGGTCTCTCCAAAGACCTTTACTCGCGTCAGCAGGTAGTCATGGATCTCTTGGTCAATCTCTATAGTCGCCATTGCGCATTCCTCCACCGTTGCCCAATGGAGAGCATCATTGCCCAAGCCGACAAGCGTGTCAAGCGCTGTAAGCGCTTGAATTACTCAGACCACTTGGGCGGGCTTTCTGACTCAGAACTACATTTCGACTGCGTAAATGACGCAGTTAAACACGTCACTTTCGCCGGATAAAACCTGCAAACACACTGCAACCTTCTGAATCAAAATCAGTTTCACTCCATAAACGCTGCAAAACACAAGGATGAAACACTGCGAACGGCACAACACCGGCGCCAAGGGCAAACGAACCAGGGAAGGAGAAAGAACCACCAACAGTGCCACCAACCGCACCGCATCAAACCCGGAAGTGAACGTCAGAACCCGCACCATCCCTGCCGCCTCCCTGCGCAACCCCCTGCCCGCCCGGCATTCCCGCAACTCCTTGAACTATAGACAGGAACCGCCCATCCGCAAGGCGAACGCGGTCCCCGCCCTCCCAGGTGCGTCGCAGCGACTGGTTACTGGCAACTGGCCACCGGCAGCTGAATCAAACCGCCACCGGCGCCTTGATGTGGGGATGGTGCTCGTAGCCGGTCAGCTCGAAGTCCTCGTACCTGAACGCGAACAGGTCGTCGACCGCCGGGTTGAGGCGCATGGTAGGCAGGGGGTGGGGCGCGCGGGAGAGCTGGAGGTCGGTCTGCTCCAGGTGGTTGAGGTAGAGGTGGCAGTCGCCGCCGGTCCAGATGAACTCGCCGGGCTCGAGCCCGGTGACCTGGGCCATCATCAGGGTGAGCAGGCTGTAGGAGGCGATGTTGAAGGGCACGCCGAGGAAGATGTCGGCGCTGCGCTGGTAGAGCTGGCAGGAGAGCCGCCCGTCGGCGACGTAGAACTGGAACAGGAGGTGGCAGGGCGGCAGGGCCATGCGCCCGATCTCGCCGACGTTCCAGGCGCTGACGATGATGCGGCGGGAGTCGGGGCTGGTCCGGATCTGCTCCACCACCTGGCTCACCTGGTCGATGTGGCCGCCGTCGGGGGTGGGCCAGGAGCGCCACTGGTAGCCGTAGACGGGGCCGAGTTCGCCGTTTTCATCGGCCCACTCGTCCCAGATGCTGACGCCGTTGTCGTGGAGGTAGCGGATGTTGGTGTCGCCGCGCAGGAACCAGAGCAGCTCGTGGATGATGCTCCTCAGGTGCAGCTTCTTGGTGGTGACCACCGGGAAGCCCTCGGCGAGGTCGAAGCGCATCTGGTGGCCGAAGACGCTCAGGGTGCCGGTGCCGGTCCGGTCCTCCTTGCGCGCGCCGTGCTCGCGCACCCGGCGCATCAGGTCGAGGTACTGTCTCATGGGGCCCGCTTCTCCTCCGGGGTCTGGGCGGCGCCGCGCCTGCCGCCGCGGTAGGCGAGAATCATCAACAGGATTCCGAACAGGACCAGGGGCACGGAGAGCAGCTGGCCCATGCTCATCCACCCCAGGGCCACGAAGCCGAGGTGGGCGTCGGGCTCGCGCAGGAACTCCACGCTGAAGCGGAAGGTGCCGTAGCCGAGCAGGAACAGGGCGGAGACGGCCATGCGCGGCCGCGGCCGGGCCGAGAACCACCACAGCACCGCGAACAGCACCAGCCCCTCGAGGAAGGCCTCGTAGAGCTGGGAGGGGTGGCGCGGCAGGGGGCCGCCGGTGGGGAAGACCATGCCGACGGGGGAGTCGGTGACCCGGCCCCAGAGCTCGCCGTTGATGAAGTTGCCGAGCCGCCCGGCGCCGAGCCCGATGGGCACCAGCGGGGCGATGAAGTCGGTGACGGTGAAGAAGCGCCGCCCGGTGCGGCGGGCGAACCAGGCCATGGCCGCGAGCACGCCCAGCAGGCCGCCGTGGAAGGACATGCCCCCCTCCCACAGCCGGAGGATGCGCAGGGGATCGGCGAGGAAGGCGTCCAGCCCGTAGAACAGGGTGTAGCCGATGCGCCCGCCGAGAATCACCCCCAGCGCGCCGTAGAAGATGAGATCGCCCACGTCGTCGGGGGTCCAGCCGCTGCCGGGGCGCCGCGCCCGGCGCGCCCCCAGCCACCAGGCGGCCACGAAGCCCACCACGTACATGAGGCCGTACCAGTGCACCTGGAGCGGGCCGAGGCTGATGGCGACGGGATCGATGTCGGGATAGGTCAGCATGAGGGCGCAGTTTATCACCCCCGCCGCGAGGCAGGCAGGGGCGCTCCATGAAGATCGGGCGGAGAAAGGTTGACGCGGTTCACCCGGCGGACGATTCGGGCGCCCCGGCCGGCGCGGGGCTCATCACCCCGGCCCGCAGCAGCTCCCCGGCCTGGTCGCGCGGTACCGCCTGGGAGTAGAGGAAGCCCTGGACATACTCGCAGCCGAGCCGGGCCAGGACGGCCAGCTGGCCGGGGGTCTCCACCCCCTCGGCCACCACCTTCATGCCCAGGCTGTGGCCCAGGGTGATGATGGTGGCCACCATCTGCTCGCCCTCCTCGCCCTGCTCCAGGCGCTGGACGAAGGAGCGGTCGATCTTGAGTACGTCGATGGGGAACTGGTGCAGGTAGCTCAGGGAGGAGTAGCCAGTGCCGAAGTCGTCCATGCTCAGCCGCGGCCCCAGCGCCCGCAGCTGCTCCAGGGTCTCCCGGGCCTGCAGGGCGTTGGCCATGATGGCGCTCTCGGTGATCTCCAGCACCAGCCGGCCGGGATCGCAGCCGCTCTCGTCGAGGATGGTCCGCACCGTCTGCACCAGCCCGGGCTGGGCGACCTGGGCCCGGGAGAGGTTGACGCTGAGGCTGAACTCGCCGTACCCGTCCCGCTGCCAGGCGGCCAGGTCGCGGCAGGCGCGGCGCAGCACCCACGCCCCCAGGGGAATGATGAGGCCGGTCTCCTCGGCCAGGGGGATGAAGCCGCCGGGCATCACCAGCCCCCGCTCCGGGTGCAGCCAGCGCACCAGCGCCTCGAAGCCGGTCAGGCGGCCGCTCTCCAGCTCCACCACCGGCTGGTACCAGAGCCGCAGCTCGTCGCCCTCCACCGCCCGGCGCAGCTCCTCCTCCAGCTGCAGCCGCTCCATCGCCTGCCGGTGCATGGTGGCGCGGAACAGCTGGGCCTGGCCGGTGCCCTGGGACTTGGCCTGGTACATGGCGATGTCGGCGTCGCGCAGCATCTCCTCGGGGCGCCGGTAGCCGCCCTCGCTCACGGCGATGCCGATGCCGGCGCTGGTGTGCACCTCGCGCTCCTGCACCTGGAAGGGGCGGCAGATGGCCGCCTGGATGCGCTCGGCGATCCAGAGGATGTCCTCGGTGCGCTGGAGGTTGTCCAGCAGCACCAGGAACTCGTCGCCACCGAGCCGGGCGATGGTGTCGCCCGGGCGCATCTCCTCCCGCAGCCGATCGGCCAGGGCCACCAGCAGCTGGTCGCCCACGCCGTGGCCGAGGCTGTCGTTGATGACCTTGAACCGGTCCAGGTCCAGGTACAGCAGGGCGAAGCGGTAGCCGGAATCGCGCTCGGCCCGGCTCAGGGCCAGACCCACGCGATCGAGGATCAGCGCCCGGTTGGGCAGGCCGGTGAGTGTGTCGTGGAAGGCGTCGTGGCGGATCTGCTCCTCCACCTGCTTGCGCCGGGAGATGTCGCGCAGCACCGCCAGCAGGCGCGGGCCGCCGCCGATCTCGGCGGTGCGCAGGTTGAGCTCCACCCACAGGGGGCTGCCGTCCCGGTGCCGGGCCCGGAACTCCACCAGCTGGGGCCAGCCGCGCAGGGCCAGCTCCGCGTGGCGGCCCGCCTGCTCGCGGGTCAGGCCGGCCTCGATGGCCCCCAGGTCGTGCACGGAGAGGTGCCGCAGCTCCGCGCCGCTGTAGCCGAACATCTCCTCCATCCGCGTGTTCGCGTCCAGCAGCCGGCCGGACCCGGGGTCCAGCACCGCGATGGCGTCGTTGACGTTGTCGAAGATGGCGCGGTAGTTGGCCTCGGAGGTGCGCAGGGCGGCCTGGGTGGCCAGCAGATCGCAGATGCCCACGTAGGCGTCCAGCGCCGCCTCGGCGATCTTCCGGTCGGTGCTGTCGAGGCTGACCACGGGCAGCCGCCCGGTGGAGTTGCCCAGCAGCAGCACGGTGCCGCTGCGGGGATGGCAGGCCCAGAGCATGGCCGCCAGCCCGGACAGCTCGCGCAGCCGCGCGGCGTAGGCCTCGGGCAGCGCGGCCTCGGGACAGGGCGGCTCGAGCGGCGGCAGCCGGCCCAGCGCGGCGCCGAAACCCTCCGCGCAGCCGAGCGCGTGCAGCACCTCCAGGCGGCCGTCCGGCCCGAGCCGCAGCAGCGCCGCGCGGTCCAGCGGCAGGCGCTCCAGCAGCAGGGCGAGAAAGCGGTCCGCCAGCTCGCCCTGCGCCGGGGCCGCCCCCACCTGCCGGTAGAGGGCGCGCACCAGGGTGGCGGTGGCGCTGTGGCGGCGGGCCTCCCGGCTCACCTGGGTGAGCGTCTCCTTCAGCCGCAGCAGCTGGCCGCCGAGCTCGTCCGCCTGGTGGCGATAGAAATCCCTTTCCCGCTCCAGCTCCGACACGCGCTACTCCCGCAGGGTGAACAGGGTCAGGACACCGGTCCAGTCGAGCGGGCGGGGCTGCCCGAGCAGGGGCGCGATCTCCACCCCGGAGTAGAAGCCGAGCAGCGGCACGCCGGGGCCGAGGTTCTCCAGCAGCACCTCGGCGTCCTCGCGGTCCACACCGCTGAAGGCCGAGGCGCGGGCGGCGCAGTCGAAGTAGAGGCCGAACAGCACCCGCAGCCCGGCCAGGGACTGCACCAGCTCGCGGGTCCGCGCGGCCACCGAGTCGTTGAGCCGCTCGGCGTCGGTGACCATCACCTGCACCCGGGTGCCGGGCCGGTAGTCGGCCTCGAACAGGGTGACCGCGCCGGTCTCCGTGTCGGAGGCGATCACCAGCCGGTTGACGTAGCGGGTCTCGTCGAAGGGCGTGAAGGGATCGCCGTGCTTCTCGCCCAGGGTCAGGAGCATGGAGAGCTCCCGGCCCAGCAGGGCCCCGGGATCGCGCCCCACCCGCTCGGCCAGCACGTCCACCGCCGGGCGGTGATCGAGCTCGTAGACCTGCGCCCCCTCGATGCGGGTGATCTCCAGGAAGGCGCTGGCCGGCACGCAGCCGTGCATGATGGTGTGGGTGCCCAAGAGCCCCGGGGGCAGCACCACCGCCAGGGCGCGGTGCTTGGCCGCGCCCCGGCCGTCGAAGATGTAGCTCTCGGTGAGGGCGAAGTACTGCAGGGTGCCGGCGCCCACCACCATCGGCGGCTCGTCGCCGAAGGCCGCGTTGAGCCCGTCCATGAGCCGGCTGGCCGTGTGCAGCGTCGGCGGCGGGCCGCCGTCGTGCACCGAGTCGTAGAACAGCAGCACGGCGTTGTCCGGCCCCGCCGCGGCGGCCAGCCGGCGGCCCAGCTCGAGGCCGGCGCCGTGGAGATCGTCGCAGAGGGGCTCGCTCAGCAGGAAGCGGGGCTCGAGGGTGGCGGGGAACAGGGCCAGGGCGCACTCGTAGCCGCTGACCCCCATCAGCCCGGCGGTGATGGTGCCCACGGCGGCTCCGCCCACCACCGGGATCTCCCCCAGCTCGGCGCGCAGCCCCGCCAGGAAGGCCTCCGGATCATGGCGTCCGCCGCAGAAGGCGAGAACCCAGCCCGGCGGCTGGCCGCCGAGGCCGTCCCGGGCCCGCGCGGCGGCCTCGCGGCCCGCGGCTCCGCTCTCCGTCCGGCGGCTCTCGCCGATGCCCACGCGGGGCGCGTGTCCCTGCTCCGGTGCGTTCACTTGGAGTCCCTGCACGGGTGTTGATCCATTTTCCGCCGCGCACCCGTCCTCTCCCTGGTGCGCGCCGATACCGACAATTATTGCCGATTCTCAGGCCATTCGCCGCGTCATGTCCAACCACACCTGGTTCCGGATGTTACAAGCTCCGGATAATACGGCCGCGACGGGGGTCCGGCCGGCGCGCCCAGGCCTGCCCTTTACCCGAGCAGCAGGCGCAGGCCTATGACCGCCAGGAACAGGGCGAAGATGCGCTTCAGCTTCGCGCCCGGCAGGCTGTGGGCCAGCTTCGCGCCCAGGGGGGCGAAGGCAGTGCTCGCCACCGCGATGCCGGCGAAGGCGGGCCAGTAGACGTAGCCGCTGCTCCAGGCCGGCAGGGCGGCCTCGCCCCAGCCCTGGAAGATGAAGCCGGCGGCGCCGGCCACCGCGATGGGCAGCCCGCAGGCGGCGGAGGTGGCCACGGCGTTGCGCATCTCCACGTTGCACCAGGTGAGGAACGGCACCGTGAGGCTGCCGCCGCCGATGCCGACGATGGCCGAGATGGAGCCGATCACCCCGCCGGCGCCGAACATCCCCGGGGTACCGGGCAGGCCGCGGTGGGGCGCGGGCCTGAGCCCGAAGCCCATCTGCGCGGCGATGGTCAGCACGAACAGGGCGAAGATGCGCCGCAGCCAGTCGCCCGGGAGCAGGTCGGCCACCGCCGCGCCCAGCAGCGCCCCCACCACGATGCCCGGGGTGAGGCGCCGGAAGATTTCCCACAGCACGGCGCCGCGGCGGTGATGGGCGCGCACCGAGGAGAGGGAGGTGACCACGATGGTGGCCAGCGAAGTGCCGATGGCCACGTGCATCAGCACCGCGGGGTCCACGGCCTGGGCCTGGAAGGTGAAGGCCAGGGCGGGGACGATGATGAGTCCGCCGCCCACCCCGAACAGCCCCGCCAGCACCCCGGCGAAGGCGCCCACCACCAGGTAGATGAGAAGGGTTTCCACGTCTGCTCGCTTACCGCTGCCGCGGGCCGGAGGCCGGTGCGCGGATGCCCGGCCGTCAATGGACGGACATTATGCCGGGGGCGGACCGGCGCGGCCACCCGGACTCCGGCCACGCTGCGCCGGCGCGCCCCCGCCCTTGACCCCCCTCGGGGAGCGGTGGAAGATTCCGGAACAACCCCGAGGAGATCCGTCATGGCAGCAGAGTCGAGGATCGTGACCATCATCGGCGGCACCGGCTTCATCGGCCGCCACCTGACCAACCGCCTGACCGATGCCGGCTGGCGGGTGCGCATCCCCACCCGCCACCCCCAGCGCCACCGGGATCTGGGCATCGCCGGCGGCGTGGAGGTGGTGCGGGGCGACGTGAACGACGCCGGGACCCTGCGCGCGGTGGTGGACGGCAGCGACGCGGTCGTCAACCTGGTGGGCATCCTCAACGAGCGCGGCCACGACGGCAGCGGCTTCCGCGCCGCCCACGTGGATCTCGCCCGCGGCGTGGTGGCCGCCTGCAACGAGGCGGGGGTGCCGCGGCTGCTGCACATGAGCGCGCTGAACGCCGACGCGGAAAAGGGCCCCAGCCACTACCTGCGCACCAAGGGCGAGGGCGAGGCGGCGGTGCACGCCGAGGCCGGCCCGGGGCTGGCGGTGACCAGCTTCCGCCCCTCGGTGGTGTTCGGCCCCGGGGACAGCTTCTTCACCCGCTTCGCCGGGCTGCTGCGGCTGACCCCGGCGGTATTCCCGCTCGCCTGCGCCTGGTCCCGCTTCGCCCCCCTCTACGTGGGCGACCTGGTGGCGGCCATGCACATCGCCCTGGAGGAGAAGGCCACCTTCGGGGAGGGCTACGATCTCTGCGGGCCCGCCGCCTACACCCTCGACGAGCTGGTGGAGTACACCGCCCAGGTGCTCGGCCTGCGGCGCCGCATCTGGGCCCTGCCCGACGGGCTCGCGCGCCTGCAGGCGAACCTCATGGAGTACGTCCCGGGCAAGCCCTTCTCCCGCGACAACTACCTCTCCTGTCAGGTGGACGGCATCTGCCTGGCCCCCTTCCCGGCGGTGTTCGGCCTCCATCCGAGCTCGGTGGAGGCGGAGGTGCCCCGCTACCTCACCCTGGCCAGCCGGCGCGGCCACTACGAGCGCTACCGGCGCACGGCCGGGCGCGCCTGAGAATGGCCCCTGGCGATCCGCGCACCGAGGGGCTGGAGATCTACCTGGTGGGCGGGGCGGTGCGGGACCGCCTGCTGGGGCAGGAGGCCCGGGAGCGCGACTGGGTGGTGGTGGGCGCCACGCCCGAGGAGCTGAAGCGGCGCGGCTTCCGCCCCGTGGGGCGCGACTTTCCCGTCTTCCTCCACCCGGACACGGGCGAGGAGTACGCGCTGGCCCGCACCGAGCGCAAGACCGGCCCCGGCTACACCGGCTTCAGCTTCCACGCCGCCCCCGACGTGACCCTGGAGGAGGATCTCCGCCGCCGCGATCTCACCATCAACGCCATGGCCGAGGACGCCGCGGGGAATCTCATCGACCCCTTCGACGGCCGCGGGGACCTGGACCAGGGCCTGCTGCGCCACGTCTCGCCCGCCTTCGCCGAGGACCCGGTGCGCATCCTGCGGGTGGCGCGCTTCGCCGCCCGCTTCGCCCGCTGGGGCTTCCGCGTGGCCCACGGCACCAACGCGCTGATGCGGCGCATGGTGGCCGCCGGCGAGGTGGACGCGCTGGTGCCCGAGCGGGTCTGGAAGGAGCTGGAACGGGCGCTCGGCGAGGACCGCCCGGCGCGCTTCTTCGAGGTGCTGCGCGGCTGCGGGGCGCTGGCGGTGCTGTTCCCGGAGATCGACGCCCTGTTCGGCGTGCCCCAGCCCGAGCGCCACCACGGCGAGGTGGACACCGGCGCCCACGCCCTGCTGGTGCTGGAGGCCGCCGCCCGGCTCAGCCCCGACACCGCGGTGCGCTTCGCCGCGCTGGTGCACGATCTCGGCAAGGGCGCCACCCCGGCGGCGGAGTGGCCCGCCCACCACGGCCACGAGGAGCGCGGCGTGGCGCTGGTGAACGCCCTCTGCGACCGCTTCCGCGTCCCCAACGCCCACCGCGACCTGGCGGTCATGGCCGCCCGCTGGCACGGCCGCTGCCACCGGGCCCTGGAGCTGCGCCCCGCCACCGTGCTGGAGACCCTGGAGGCGCTGGACGCCTTCCGCCGGCCGGAGCGCTTCGAGGGCTTCCTGCTCGCCTGCGCGGCCGACGCCCGCGGCCGCGCCGGGCGCGCGGACGACGGCTATCCCCAGGCGGACTACCTGCGCGCCTGTCGCGCGGCCGCCGCCGCGGTGCCGGTGGCGCCGCTGGCGCAGCGGGGACTGAAGGGTCCGCGGCTGGGCGAGGCCCTGCGCGCGGCGCGCCTGGAGGCGATCCGGGCCGTGGAGAAGCCGGCCGCCGGGCCGGCGAAGGGCGACACGGACGCGGGGTAGGATCGCCGCGCGCACCGGCGGCGCCCGGGGAAATCCCCGCGCCTCAGACGAACAGGTAGAAGAGGTAGAAGCCGAGCAGCACCCGGTAGACGGCGAAGGGCGCCATGCCGATGCGCTGCACCAGCGCCAGGAAGGCGTGGATGCAGAGCAGGGCGCTCACCCCGGACACCCCCACCCCGATCAGGATCTCCGACCCGTCCGGCCCCACCCCGCTCTGCACCAGCTCGATGCCCTTGAGCCCCCCGGCCAGGATGATGACGGGGATGGAGAGGAGAAAGGAGAAGCGCGCCGCGCCGGTTGCCGAGAGCCCGAGCATCAGCCCGGCGGTCATGGTGATGCCCGAGCGCGAGGTGCCGGGCAGCAGGGCCAGCGCCTGGGCCAGGCCCACCACGATCACGTCCTTCCAGGTGAGCTCGTGCTCGCTGCGCTCGCCGCGCCGGCGGGCGTCGGCCCACCACAGCAGCAGCCCGAACAGCACCGTGGTGGTGGCGATGAGCAGCGGCGAGCGCAGCCAGGCGTCGCCGCTCGCCTCCAGCGCCAGCCCCGCCAGCCCCACCGGGACGGTGCCCCAGATCACCGCCCACGCCAGCCGGCTCTCGGTGGAGTCGGTGCGGGTCAGGATCGAGCCGGCCCAGGCCCGGGCCATGCGCCAGAGCTCGGCGCGGAAGTAGATGACCACCGCCGCCAGGGTGCCCACGTGCACCGCCACGTCGAAGGCCAGCCCCTGGTCCGGCCAGCCGAACAGGCGCGGAACGAGAATCAGGTGGGCGGAGCTGGAGATGGGCAGGAACTCGGTGAGCCCCTGCACCAGGGCGAGTACCACCAGGTGCCAGGTGTCCAAGGTTTACTCCGTGATGAGCGATGGGTGATGGGTGAAGGGCGCCCGCCCTCAGCCGCGGCGCTCGGCCACCAGCCGGGCGTAGCGGCCCTCGCGGGTCACCTCGGTGGCCAGCACGTTGAAGCCGGTCCGCTCCAGCAGCCAGACCAGGTCCTCGGCCGAGTAGCGGTTGTGCTCCATGAAGTGGACGAAGAGATCGTCCAGCTCCGCCACCGGGGTGGCGGCGTCGAACACCCGCGCCTCCTCGGTCTGGGCGGCGACGTAGACCGGCAGCGGCGCCCGCACCCAGTCGGTGATGTAGAAGCGCCCGCCGGGGCGCAGCACCCGGGCCACCTCCTGCAGGGCGCGCACCGGCTGGTTCATCTCGTGGAACACCACCGCGGCGTGGGCGGCGTCGACGCTTCCCGCCGCCAGCGGCAGGTGCGGATCGTGGAGATCCTCGGCCACCAGGGCGCAGCCCTCCGGCAGCTCCACCGCCGCCTCCAGCATGTAGGGCGCCACCTCCACCCCCGTCACCCGCGCGCCGGGGTAGCGCCGGCCCAGGGCCTGCACCAGCATCCCCGGCCCCGCGCCGAGATCGATGATGACCGGCCGCTCCGGCAGCACCGGACCCATCCAGTGCTCCCATTCCGCCCAGAAGGCGACATCGTAGCGGCGCTCGAAGCCCTCCTTCATCATCGCCGCGAAGCGCGCCCCGTCACGGTGGTGGCGCTCCAGCATCTCCAGGGTCTTGTCGGGCGTCTCGGGCATGGGTCGTCTTGCTCCTGCGTCTGGTTGCAAAAAGTAAGGATCTAACCACGAAGACACGAAGAACACGAAGAACACGAAGAACAGCTGGTTTAACCGCAGATTACGTTGATTTGCGTAAATTTGCCGTCGTGTGGGGAAGGCCCGTCGACGAGCCTGGTCCCTCGCTTCAGGCAACGACCTGCAACAACCTGTTAGCCAGGGCATGGCGTTTGCCGCCATCGTTATCCGGCCAACGACCCGCGAAGGCGGTTAACTGAGGATAATCACCGTAAATCAACGTAATCTGGGGTTTATTCGTCTTTTGCCGTTCTTCGTGTCCTTCGTGTCCTTCGTGCCTTCGTGGTGAAAAAATATCCGTTAAAACATAAACCTACAGCCGCCCGCGGCGGTCCTGCAGGGCGAAGCCGCGCAGGGGGGCGTCGAGGCCGCGGGTCAGGGCGATGACCTTGAACAGCTCGCCCATCTCCGCCGGGGAGAGCAGGCGGTTCAGGGCGTGGCCGGCGGCCGCCAGGGCGGCGTCGCCCGCCACCTCCGCGCCGGCGGCCAGCTCGGTGATGCCGGTGGCGAGCAGGAAGGCGGCCTGGCTGGTGTAGCCGGCCACCCGCAGCCCCGCGGCGTCGGCCGCCTCCGCCACGGCGGTGAAGTCCACGTGGGCGGTGATGTCCTGCAGCCCGGGCAGGAAGAAGGGGTCGTCGTGGGCGCGGTGGCGGTAGTGGCACATCAGCGTGCCCCCGGCGCGCTCGGGATGGTAGAACTCCCGGCGCGGGAAGCCGTAGTCCACCAGCAGCGCCAGCCCCGCCGCCAGGCTCCCGCCCAGCGCCGCGATCCAGGGGCCGGCCGCCAGCCCCAGCTCGGAGGCGTAGCCCGGGGCCTGGCCACCGCCGGCCCCGGCCAGCACCGCCGCGGCCCGCTCCGCCAGCCCCGGCGTGCGCGGCGCCGTCCACTCCCAGGCGAAGCCCGTCCCGCTCCAGGCCACGCACCCCTCCTCCACCCCCGCCGGGCCGAGCCGGAAGCGGTGCACCGGCAGGGCGTCGAGCACCTCGTTGGCGAGGATCACCCCGCGCAGCCCCGCCGGCGGGGTCTCCACCCACGCCACCCGCGCCGCCAGCCCGGGCGCCAGCCGCGCCAGGGTCTCGCGCTGGCGCTCGCGCAGATCGGCGCTCACCTCGAGGATGAGGTAGCGCGCCGGCGGCCGGCCGAGCCGCTCCAGCTCCGCCAGCAGGTCGGCGGCGAGCCGCCCGCTGCCGGCGCCGAACTCGAGGATGTCGCCCCCGCCCAGCTCCGCCAGCACGTCGGCGCACTGCCGGGCCAGGCAGCGGCCGAACAGGGGCGAGAGCTCGGGGGCGGTGGTGAAGTCCCCCGCCGGCCCCAGCTTGCGGCTCCCGGCGCTGTAATAGCCGAGACCCGGTGCGTACAATGCCTCCTGCATGTAATCGGCGAAGGGCAGGCGCCCGCCGGCCGCCTCCAGGCGCCGGCGGATGTGTTCCACCAGCCGCGCGCTGTGGTCCGCCGCCGCCGCCGACGGGGCGGGCAGCCCGGCGCCGGACTCCCGGCTCACCGGCCCGCCTCCCCCACCGGGGACCAGCCTGCGGAGAACCCGTGACAATGACTCATGAAACCTCCCTGACCGGCCGCGTGGCGCTCATCACCGGCGCGGCCCACCGCATCGGGGCCACCACCGCCCGCCTCCTCCACGGCGAAGGCATGAATATCGTGGTGCACTACCGCGGCTCCACCGCGGCGGCCGAGGCCCTGGCCGCGGAGCTCAACGCCGCGCGCCCGGACTCGGTGGTCACCTTGAGCGCCGACCTGCACGACACCGCCGGGCTGGACGCCCTCGTGGAGCGGGCCGCCGCGGCCTGGGGCCGGCTCGACGTGCTGGTGAACAACGCCTCCAGCTTCTACCCCACCCCCATGGGCGAGGTCACCGAGGCGCAGTGGGACGACCTGATGGGCAGCAATCTCAAGGCGCCCTTCTTCCTCTCCCAGGCCGCCGCCCCGCGCCTGCGCGCCGGCGGCGGCTGCATCGTCAACATCGTCGACATCCACGCCGACCGGCCGCTGAAGGGCTACCCGGTCTACAGCATGGCCAAGGCCGGGCTGGTGATGCTCACCAAGACCCTGGCCCGGGAGCTGGGCCCGGAGATCCGCGTCAACGCGGTGGCCCCCGGCGCCATCCTGTGGCCGGAGAACGAGGCCGAGCTCGACAGCGCGGCCCAGCGGGAGATCATCGGCCGCACCGCCCTGAAGCGCCAGGGCGATCCCATCGACATCGCCCGGGCGGTGCGCTTCCTCGTCCGCGACGCGGTCTATACCAGCGGCCACGTGCTCACCGTGGACGGCGGCCGCAGCCTGCAGCACTGACACCGGCGCATCCCCACCGAGGACCTGCCCATGAGCGTGCGCGTCATTGTCACCGGCGGCACCTTCGAGAAGCAATACGACGCCCTCAAGGGCGAGCTCACCTTCAAGGACTCCCACCTGCCGCGGATCCTGGAGCTGGTGCGCTGCACCGCGCCCGTGGTGCTGGAGGTGAACCAGCTCATCGACAGCCTGCACATGCAGGCGGCGGACCGGCAGCGGGTGCTGGCCGCCTGCGCCCAGGCGCCCGAGTCGCGCCTCCTCGTCATCCACGGCACCGACACCCTGGTGGAGACCGCGCGCGCCCTGGGCGAGGCCGGGCTGGGGAAGACGGTCGTCCTCACCGGGGCCATGGTGCCCTACTCGGTGGCCGGCTCCGACGCCCTGTTCAATCTCGGCTACGCCCTGGCCATGGCCCAGAGCCTGCCGCCCGGGGTCCACGTGGCCATGAACGCCCGCACCTTCCCGTGGGACAACGTGCGCAAGAACCGCGAGCAGGGGGTGTTCGAGGCGCTGGACCAGCAGCCGGGCTAGCGCTCGAAGGGCACCGGCCAGAGGCGCTGGGCGTCCTGGTCGAAGGCGTCCCACAGCGCGCGGTAGGTCTCCCCGCTCACCGGGTGGCGCTCGTCGCCGGCGATCTCGGCCAGCGGCAGCAGGACGAAGGCGTAGCGGGTGATCTCTCCCCGCGGCAGCTCGAGCCCCTCCTCCCGGGTGACCAGGTCGTCGTAGGTGAGGAGGTCGAGATCCAGGGTCCGCGGACCGAACTTCGGGCCGCTGCGGTCGCGGCCGTTGTCCGCCTCGATGGCGTGCATGAGCCGGTCCAGCTCCCGGGGCGCCCTGCCGGTGTCGAAGCCCACCACCAGGTTGTAGAAGTTCTCGCCCTCGAAGCCCACCGCCTCGCTCTCGTAGACGGTGGAGACCGTCAGCGGCCCGAAGGCCGCCCGCAGGGCGTCCAGGCCGGCGCGGATATGGCGCTCGCGGTCGACGTTGCTGCCCATGCTGACATAGACGCGGGTCATCTCAATCCCTCGACCCGCGCTCGATGACGATGCCCACGTCCTGGGCGCCGCGGATGGCGCCGGGCTTGCTCAGGCGCAGCCGCACCCAGGGCACGTCGAACTCCCCGATCACGATCTCGGCGATCCGCTCGGAGAGGGTCTCCACCAGCTGGAACTCGCTGGCGCTGACGAAGTCGATGATGCGCTTCGCCACCGCCTTGTAGTCGAGGGTGTCGTCGATGCTGTCGGTGTCGGCGGCCTTGCGGATGTCGGCGCCCATCTCCAGGTCGATGCTCACCGTCTGGCGGGTGGCGCGCTCCCAGTCGAAGATGCCGATGACGGTCTCGATGCGGAGATCCCGCAGGTAGATGATGTCCATGCTCGCTCTCGTTTCAGGCCCGGGGGCTATTCTACATGGCGCGAGTGCGTGAATGCGTGAATGCGTGAATGCGTGAATGCGTGAGTGCGTAAGTGCGTGAGTGCGTGAGTGCGTGAACCGCGATGATGCATTGCCCCATCACCTTTCACCATTCACCTTTCACCGGACCTGCCGCGCCGCTGCGGTTACAATAGCCGCCATTGTCGCCCGCCCGGAGTGGTTGCCGCTGATGGTGTTCAACGTCCTGTTCGTTCTTGCCGCCTACCTGCTCGGCTCGCTGTCGAGCGCCATCATCCTGTGCCGCCTGATGGGGCTGCCGGACCCGCGCACGGAGGGCTCGGGCAACCCGGGCGCCACCAACGTGCTGCGTCTCGGCGGCAGGAAGGTCGCGGCGCTGACCCTGCTCGGGGACACCCTGAAGGGGCTGCTGCCGGTCGTGGCGGCCCAGGCCCTGGGCGCGGCGCCGACGGTCGTCGGCCTGGTGGGGCTGGCGGCCTTCCTCGGCCACCTCTACCCGATCTTCTTCCGCTTCCAGGGCGGCAAGGGGGTGGCCACCGCCTTCGGCGTGCTGATGGGGGCGGCCTGGCCGGTGGCCCTGGCGGTGCTCGCCACCTGGCTCGCCATGGCCTTCCTGTTCCGCATCTCCTCGCTCTCCGCACTCACCGCCGCGGCGCTGGCGCCGCTGTACGCCCTCTTCCTGGCGCCCCCGCTCCTGCCCATGATCCTCGTCATGTGCGTCCTGCTCATCTGGCGCCACCGCAGCAACATCCGCAAGCTCGTCGCGGGCGAGGAGAAGCGGATCGGGCGGTGAAGGGGTGTTCCGTGTTCCGTGTTCCGTGGCTGTGCCCGATCGGAGGCTGGACATGCGCCATGACCGCCACGCCAGCCCAGGTTCCTGAACGTAATACGTAATACATGATACGTAACACGGGCGCCTCAGAGCGCGGCGAGGCTTTCCATCGGCCAGCGGGCGCGGGCCTCGATGGCGAGCGGCTCGTGCTGGCCGGCGGCGAGGCGCACGCTGCCGGCGTAGGCGATCATGGCGCCGTTGTCGGTGCAGAACAGCGGGCGCGGGTAGTAGACCCGCCCCCCGGCCTCGGCGGCGATAACCGCGAGCCGCTCGCGGAGCGCGGTGTTGGCGCCGACCCCGCCGGCGATGACCAGCCGCTGCAGGCCGGTCTCCTGCAGCGCGCGGCGGCACTTGATGGCCAGGGTGTCCACCACCGCGTCCTGGAAGGCGCGGGAGATGTCGGCCCGGGACCGGGCGTCGGCGCCCACCTCCTGCAGGGTGTTGAGGGCGAAGGTCTTGAGGCCGGAGAAGCTGAAGTCGAGCCCCGGGCGATCGGTCATGGGCCGGGGAAAGCGGAACCGCTCCGGGTCCCCGCGCTCCGCCTCCCGCGCCACCGCGGGGCCGCCGGGGTAGCCCAGGCCGAGCAGCTTGGCGGTCTTGTCGAAGGCCTCGCCGGCGGCGTCGTCGAGGGACTCGCCCAGGATCCGGTAGCGCCCCACCCCGTCCACCCGCACCAGCTGGGTGTGGCCGCCGGAGACCAGCAGGGCGACGAACGGAAAGGCCGGCGGGTCGGGCTCGAGCATGGGCGCCAGCAGGTGTCCCTCCATGTGATGGACCGCCACCGCCGGCACCCCCCAGGCCCAGGCCAGGCTGCGGCCGATGGAGGCGCCCACCAGCAGCGCGCCGATGAGGCCCGGGCCGGCGGTGTAGGCCACCCCGTCCACCGCCCCCGGCCGCGCGCCGGCCTCGTCCAGCACCTGGCGCAGCAGGGGCAGCGTCTTGCGCACGTGGTCGCGGGAAGCCAGCTCGGGGACCACGCCGCCGTACTCGGCGTGGACCGCCACCTGGCTGTGCAGGACATGGGCGCGCAGCCCCGTTTCCGAGTCGTACAGGGCAAGCCCGGTTTCGTCGCAGGAGGTCTCGATACCGAGAACCAGCATGGGGGCAGCGCTCTCCGTGGTGGGTTCAAGGCGCTATGTTACCCTGTCGCCGCCCGCCGCGCCGCACCGGACGCCGGAAAACTCCCCGGCTCCGGCCGCTTCCCGTCGCCTCGCCCCCGGACCGCCCGGGCGCCGACATTCCCCATTTGATACAATGCGTTGCGCTCCTTTCCGGGCATTGCCCGCGCCCCGGCGGCGGCGCGGAACCCGCCCCGGAGAGACGGCCGGCCCGTTCCGGGACCGCCGCACCCCCGCCCGCCGCCCCGCGAGGCTTTGCATTGGCGTGGGAGAGCGTTTAGAATTTCCCGTTCTCGCTTTCGGGCGATCGAACCATGAACCGAATTCCTGTCAGAGGTGATTACTGAATGCCTAGCGTCCGTGTGAAGGAGAACGAGCCTTTCGAGGTTGCCCTCCGCCGCTTCAAGCGCTCCTGCGAAAAGGCCGGTGTGCTGGCCGAGGTGCGCCGCCGTGAGTTCTACGAAAAGCCCACCTCCGAGCGCAAGCGCAAGAAGGCCGCGGCCGTGAAGCGCCACATCAAGAAGGTGATGCGCGACGTCACCCGCCGCGCCCGTCCGTACTGATCCAGACCCGGACCACCCCTCCAGCACCCATGAGCGACTCCCTGAAGCAGCGCATCGATGCCGACATGAAGGCGGCGATGCGCGCCAAGGATCGCGAGCGCCTGGGCACCGTGCGCCTCATCCTCGCCGCCATCAAGCAGCGCGAGGTGGATGAGCGCACCACCCTGGACGACACCCAGGTGCTGGCGGTCCTGGACAAGATGGCCAAGCAGCGCCGCGACTCCATCGCCCAGTATGAGGGCGCCGGCCGCCAGGACCTGGCGGACAAGGAGCAGCGCGAGCTGGAGATCATCCAGGACTACATGCCCCAGCCCCTGTCCGCAGCCGAGATTGCCGCGCTCATCGATGCCGCGGTCGCCTCCACCGGGGCCGGCGGCATGCAGGACATGGGCAAGGTGATGGGCGTGCTCAGGCCCCAGGTCCAGGGCCGCGCCGACATGGGCGCGGTGAGCGCCGCCGTCAAGGCCCGCCTGGGCTGAACCGGACCCGCAGGACGCCTCTCCGCTGACCGCGCCCCGCTCCGCCGGGTGCGCGGTTTTCGCGTGCCCGGCCGGCGGCCCGGCAGGCCGTCCGCTATACTCCCTTGGCCCAGACAACCGCCCCCGGAAACCCCGAACCCGCACACCATGGCAGGCCGCATCCCCAGGTCCTTCATCGACGAGCTGCTGGCGCGGACCGACATCGTCGACGTGATCGACACCCGGGTGCAGCTGCGCAAGACCGGCAGCAACTACAGCGCCCGCTGCCCCTTCCACGACGAGAAGACCCCCTCCTTCAGCGTCAGCCCCGACAAGCAGTTCTATTACTGCTTCGGCTGCGGCGCCACCGGCAACGCCATCGGCTTCCTGATGGAATACGAGCACATGGGTTTCGTGGAGGCGGTGGAGGAGCTCGCCGGCCGCGCCGGGCTCGAGGTGCCCCACGAGGGCGGCGGCAGCGAGCCGCCGCGGGTCGACCACCGGCCCCTGTTCGACGTGCTGGAGCGGGCCGCGGCCTGGTTCCAGCGCCAGCTGCGCGAACATCCCAAGGCCGGCCGCGCCGTCGACTACCTCAAGGGCCGCGGGCTGAGCGGCGAGATCGCCAAGCGCTTCGGGCTCGGCTACGCGCCACCGGGCTTCGAGAACCTCCTGCGGGCGCTCGACGGCCAGCGCAATCCCGGGCCCCTGGTGGAGGCCGGCCTGGTCATCCAGCGCGAGGAGGACGGCCGCCGCTATGACCGCTTCCGCGACCGGATCGTCTTCCCCATCCGCGACCAGCGCGGCCGGGTGGTGGGCTTCGGCGGGCGGGTGCTGGGCGACGACACCCCGAAGTACCTGAACTCCCCCGAGACCCCGGTGTTCCACAAGGGCCGGGAGCTGTACGGGCTGTTCGAGGCGCGCCAGGCCCTGCGCCATCCCGAGCGGCTGCTGGTGGTGGAGGGCTACATGGACGTGGTGGCCCTGGCCCAGCACGGCCTGCCGGGCACCGTGGCCACCCTCGGCACCGCCACCACCGCCGGCCACCTGGAACGGCTCTACCGGGCGGTGCCCGAGGTGGTGTTCTGCTTCGACGGCGATGCCGCCGGACGCAAGGCGGCCTGGAAGGCGCTGGAGGAGGCCCTCCCGTTCATGCGCGAAGGCCACCAGGCCCGGTTCCTGTTCCTCCCCGAGGGCGAGGATCCCGACAGCCTGGTGCGGCGCGAGGGGCAGGCGGCCTTCGCCGCGCGCATCGAGTCCGCCCAGCCCCTGTCGGCCTTCCTGCTGGAGAGTCTGGCCGAGCAGGTGGACATGGACAGCCTGGACGGCCGCGCCCGCCTGGTGGAGCTGGCCCGCCCCTACCTGGAACGGGTCCCGGCCGGCGTCTTCCGCACCCTGCTGGCCGGGGAGCTGGCGCGCCGGGCCGACATGGATCCGCACCAGATCCTGCCCGGCCAGGCGCCCGCCGCACCCCGCCCGCGGGCGCCCGTCCGGCGGCCCGAGCGCCAGCGCCACTTCCGCTCCCTGGTGCGGCTGGCCGTCTCGCTGCTGTTGCAGAACCCGCGCCTCGCCGCCCTGGACTGCGACCTCCAGGGCCTGCGCGCGAGCGGCGTCGCCGGGGCGGATCTGCTGGTCCAACTCCTTGAATTGTTCAGGAACAACCCCAATATGACCACTGGAGCGGCACTGGAGCGCTGGCGTGACACCCCCACCCTCTCCCAGCTCACCCGCCTGCTCACCCTGGAGCAGCTCCTGTCCGACGCGGAGGTCGAACAGGAGTTTCTCGACGCGACCCGTTCCATTGCCGCCCGCGGCGTCGAAGCGCGGCTCGAACAGCTCCACGCCAGGCTCAAGCGGGGCGATCTCAACCGTGATGAAATCATGGAATACCAGCGCCTGGCGGCGGTCAAAGCAGGCAAGCGGTCGGAATGACCAGGGAACTGGCATACCGGTCAACGTTGTCTATCCTAATGACAGTGTATTAGAATCGGCGGTTTCGCGAATTCCGCCGCCGGGTACGAGGAACCACTGACCCTATGAACTCCCAGCAGCAACAGTCACAGCTCAAGCTCCTGATTGCCAAGGGCAAGGAGCAGGGTTATCTCACTTATGGCGAGGTCAACGACCATCTTCCGCCCGAGATCGTCGATCCCGAGCAGATAGAGGACATCATCGCGATGATCACCGATATGGGGATCACCGTGTATGAGCACACCCCCGACGCGGACACCCTCATGCTGGCCGAGGATTCGGTCACCGACGAGGAGGCGGCCGAGGAGGCGGTGGCGGCGCTGGCCGTGGACAACGAGTTCGGCCGCACCACCGACCCCGTGCGCATGTACATGCGCGAGATGGGCACCGTCGAGCTGCTGACCCGCGAGGGCGAGATCGAGATTGCCAAGCGCATCGAGGAAGGCCTGCGCCAGGTGCTCTCCACCCTGGCCACCTACCCCGGCACCATCGCCCACCTGATCGCCCAGTACGGGCGGGTGGAAGAGGGCGACGTGCGCCTCAACGACCTCATCACCGGCTTCGTCGACCTGACCGCCGACAGCAGCGAGCCGGCCGAGCCGGTGACCCCCGCCGGCAGCACCGTCGGCAGCCAGCTGAACGCCGACAGCAACGACAATGACGAGGACGACGACAGCGACAGCGACAGCGACTCGGAAATCGACACCGGGCCCGATCCGGAGGAGGCGAAGGCCCGCTTCACCAGCCTGCGCGGCGCCTACGACAAGCTGATGAAGTCCGCCGCCCGGCACGGCATGTACCACGACCGGACGGTCAAGCTGCGCGACGAACTCGCCGACGAGTTCATGCAGCTCAAGCTGACCCCGCGCATGTTCGACGAGCTGGTGGGCATCGTGCGCGGCATCCTGGACCAGATCCGGACCCACGAGCGCGTCATCATGCGCATCTGCGTGGACCAGGCCCGCATGCCCCGCAAGCAGTTCATTCTCTCCTTCCCGGACAACGAGACCGATCCGGCCTGGCTCGACCAGCACCTGAAGGCGAAGAAGGCCTACTCCAGCGCCCTGGCGGAGAACGCCGACGACATCCGCCGCGCCCAGGCGCGGCTGGCGTCGGTGGAAGCGGACACCGGCCTCAACATCCGCGACATCAAGGAGATCAACCGCAAGATGTCCATCGGCGAGGCCAAGGCCCGCCGCGCCAAGAAGGAGATGGTGGAGGCCAACCTGCGCCTGGTGATCTCCATCGCCAAGAAGTACACCAACCGCGGCCTGCAGTTCCTGGATCTCATCCAGGAGGGCAACATCGGCCTGATGAAGGCGGTGGACAAGTTCGAGTACCGCCGCGGCTACAAGTTCTCCACCTACGCCACCTGGTGGATCCGGCAGGCCATCACCCGCTCCATCGCCGACCAGGCGCGCACCATCCGCATCCCGGTGCACATGATCGAGACCATCAACAAGCTCAACCGGATCTCGCGCCAGATGCTCCAGGAGATGGGCCGCGAGCCGAGCCCCGAGGAGCTGGCCGAGCGCATGGAGATGCCCGAGGAGAAGGTGCGCAAGGTGCTCAAGATCGCCAAGGAGCCCATCTCCATGGAGACGCCCATCGGCGACGACGAGGATTCGCACCTGGGCGATTTCATCGAGGACGTGACCATCGAGTCGCCGGTGGATTCCGCCACCCGCCAGGGGCTGTTCGAGGCCACCCAGTCGGTGCTCTCCGGCCTCACCGCCCGCGAGGCGAAGGTGCTGCGCATGCGCTTCGGCATCGGCATGAACACCGACCACACCCTCGAGGAAGTGGGCAAGCAGTTCGACGTCACCCGCGAGCGCATCCGCCAGATCGAGGCCAAGGCCCTGCGCAAGCTGCGCCACCCCAGCCGCTCCGAGCAGCTGCGCAGCTTCCTGGACATGGACTGAGCTCCGTCTCCGCGCCCCCGGAGCCCGGGGGCGCAAACCCTCCCCGCCGAACCCGGACGGGCTATAATGCCCGCCACCCGGGCCTATAGCTCAATGGTCAGAGCAGGGGACTCATAATCCCTTGGTTCCAGGTTCGAGTCCTGGTGGGCCCACCAATTTGTTGGACCTCGGCACACAAGCAGACACCCAAGACTTGCCGGAGGCTGTCGCAACCAGCCTCCGGCTTCTTTTTTTGGTGTCACTGAGCGCTTAGCGGTTCTCCGAGACGGACAGACACCCGCTTACGTCATAAAAACAACTAACATACGCAGGGTAATACTACAATCCTGGAGTCCGCGGCGCCAACGAGAGGTGGGATACCAAGGAGCGCATCCGCTCGATGTCAGGATGGACATACCCCATGGTGGTACCGATATCGGAATGGCCAAGAATCTCCTGGAGTGTCCGGATGTCACCCTGTGCTGCAAGCAGCGTGGCAAAGGTGTGGCGGAGGCGGTGGGGTGAGATCTTCCCTGACAATGCCTGTGACAGCCGGCTGAAAAAGCCGCTCACCTGCTCTTCCCGCATCCTGGTCCCCTTGTAGCGGGGGTTGAACAGGGTGACGTTGTAGACTTGGTGCACCGGCGAGGGACAACTCCCCAGATGCTTACTGGTTCTCGAGTACAGATCATCAAGATCTTCGAGCACCTCCGGCATCAGGGGCACCATCCACTCGTGGCGGGTCTTGCTGGTTTCGGTACGGATGCGCCAGGTCGCATTGTTGAAATCCACATCCCTCCATTGCAACCCGGTGAGCTGCCGACGACGCACCCCGGTGTAGTAGAAGGCCCGGATTACCATTGCCCAGAACCAGGTCGGGTGAAGTTTGCCCTCATCCGGCTCGGTAGCGACCTCGGTGTTCAGCAGCTTCAGAGCCCGCCCCATCAGTTCCGCATCCACGGTCTTCTTGAGCCGGCGCCCCGTACGCGCCGGCAGAACCTCCCTGAATGGGTTTGAAGATGCCCAACCACGGGCCATCGCATAGTTCATCAGCGCCCGCATGTGGCGCCGATACTTGTTCCAGGTCTCAGGGCGGGCACGCGCCAGGACGGCATTACGCCAATCCAGCGCCTCATCGAGCCCGATCTCCTGTGGAACTGAGATGCCTGTGTCGTCACGCCAACGTTTGGCTACCTTGCGGTAGGTTTCCTCGGTCGCCGGCCGGACCAGATGCTCCCTGAGATACGCCTCGACAAGTCCGTTCATCGTCGCTTCCTGCTGCTTCACTGCTAACTGCCCCATGCAACTCTCCTTGTTGTTGTCGTCCTTGGACGCTTTTTGTGAGGAGCCGCACAGTTTAGCGATTTCTAATAAGCTCTTCAGGGTGGAGGGAATCCCATCCTGACGGTCATCATCCTTCATAGGCACCACCCTGGTTGAGCCATTGAAGGATTGGGACCATCAGCATCAGAGGTACTTCTTGAACCAGGATGTGGCCACCCGGACCCCTAGGCCGAACAGCACCACGAAGGGCGGTATCAGCCAGCCGGGATCGAGCGCCACGGGTGGGACCAGGTAGCAGGCCCAGAGCAGGAACAGGGCGCCCCAGAGGGCGAACTTGGCGCGGTGGTAGATGAAGCCGGATTCCCGGCCGCCGCCGGTGCGGCGCAGGTACCAGCCAATCAGCCCGTCCAGGAACCCGCCGAGGCCCGCGACGGCGAAGAGCGGCAGCGAAACAGCCAGCACCCCGAGCCGGAGCCCCAGCAGCTGCACGCTGTAGTAGGCCGTCTCGAAGAACATCCAGGTGCCCAGCACCAACCGCCGCCCCGCCTCGTTGGCCCCCTCCATCGGCGTCGGGTCCGCGGCCCGGCGCACCAGGTAATCCAGACCCGTCCAGACGAAGAGCACCTGGTAGGTGCCCGAGGCCACCGAGCCGATGACCTCTGCCGCGTGACCCTCCGCCAGATCGGAGACCGTCGACCACTCGGCTGCCACCGCCGCCCGCAGGGGCGCTGTGCCGCGAGGCGCCTCCGGCCAGGGCCAGGCGACGTAGACCAGGTGCACCATCAGGGTCAGTACCATGAGCAGGCCGGTGAGGAGCGGCAGGCGCCACCAGCCGGCGCGGCGGTCGTTCATGGCAGAGGCTCCACCGGGAGCTCCTCCATCCTGTTTCTCGCACGCACCCAGGCGGCGATCGCCTCCATGTCCTTCGGCAGAAAGGGGTCCGTTCCTGCCAGGGGGAGACGCAGCTTGTAGAGCCGCCCGCCCTCGATGAGGGCGAAGGCCTGCCCCTTGGGCAGGCTGACCAGGTCCGCGGAGGTCAGCATCTCCATCTCGGTCTCGGCCAGCCGGTCGGCGTTCTGGGAGACGAAGTCCACCGGGCTGTCAGGGTCGTTGTTGTCGGTGGTGCGGGACTCGGCGACCTTGGTGAAGACCCGCACCAAGGGCAGCTGGTCGGTGAGCAGCCGCGCGGTCTCCTCGTTGCGCACCCTCAGCATGACCAGGTTGTTGAAGTTGCCGAAGACCTGGCCCGCCTTGGCGCGGTCCCCGATGCCGGCCTCCACGTCGGAGGCGGTCTGGGTGTAGGCGGTCACCTGGATGCCGGCGCCGCCGGCCTTGTTGACCATGGGGATGAACTCGTCGCCGACGATCTCGTTGAACTCGTCCAGGTGCAGGTTGATGGTGGGCCGGCGCCCCGGATCACCGGGCAAGCCGTACGCATGGCCGTGCTTGTAGAGCCGCCCGGCGATGGAGGTAAGGTCCGCCAGCATGGCGTTGCCCACCGCGTGGGCCACCTCCACGTCCGAGAGGGCATCCAGCCCCACGTAGACGATGCCGCCCTCGCGGATGACCTTGTTCCAGTCCAGGATCGGCCGCTGCTCCTCAAGGTCGTCGTAGTCGGGCGCGATGAGCTCCCCCACCCGGCCGGATGTGAGCTTCTCGATGAGGGGCAGGAGGCTCGCGGTCAGCTTGTCGAAGTAGGTCTTGTCGTACTCGAAGGTGCTCTTCAGGCCGTCGCAGACCGGGTCGTAGAGGTTGCGCTCCTTGTAGAAGGTCACCAGCGCGGCCGCGTAGCGGTCGCGGCTCTTCAGCGCCGGCGGCAAGCGCTTGGGGAAGTTCTCGTCGGCCACCAGGCGATCCACCGTCGGGCACCAGTCCTCGGGGCCCTGGCGATCCAGCCAGAGAGTGAAGTAGTCCACCAGCAACGGCTCGATGTGGGTGACGTACCTCCCCAGGGTCTTCAGATCCGGCTTGCGCCCCAGCCCCACCACCGCCTGGGCCACCACGTTGGAGAAGCGCCAGGCGAACTCCTTGAAGGCCGCCGAGTTGCCCTCGCTCGGCAAGGGGGCCGTGGTGCGGGTGGCCACCTCGGTGATGCGGGCGAACTCCCCGATGGGGTTGTAGCGCTCGCTGAGCTCGGCGAAGCCCAGGTGGAAGATGTGGAACCGCTCCAGCTTCCCGGCCCGCCGCGCCTCGGCGTACATCCGCCGCAGCAGGTCCAGGTCCCCCTTCGGGTCCATCATGATGACCACCTCGCCCCGCCGGATGTCCTGACTCACCACCAGCTCGGCGAAGCGGGTCTTGCCCACCCGGGTGGTGCCCAGCACCAGGGTATGACCGGGCCGCTCCCCCAGGGGCAGCCAGACGTCCTCCTCGTCCTCGAGGCCGACACCGTGCAGAGCCGGGTCCCCGCCCACCGGGGGTAGGGGCCGGAGGGGATTCATTCGGGAATCCAAAGCGGTGAGCCGGGCAAGCCCCCGGAGCCAGCGCCGCCGCTCCGCCACCGCCTCGAGGGCACGGGCCCACCGGTAGAGGGGACCAGGTTCGAGATACTTGCAGGCCTCCGGGTTGCGCACCTCCACCAGACGCTGACTGTGGCGCTGGTCCCAGCGGAAGCCGCGGCCGAGGAACAGCCGGCTGGGGGAACAGGGAATCCGGTCGCCATCCAGCACGTAGCGCGGCAGCCGCCTGAGCTGCCGGCGGTAGGCCGCTAGGCGCACCCCCTGCACACCCCGCCAGAGCCCTGTCACCACAAAGACGCCCGCCACCCCGGCGGCCACCCCCGGCATGAGGGGCGCGATGAGCCCCGGCTGCCAGGCCAGGATCAGGCCCAGCCCGGTCAGGGTGGTGGCCGGCATGAACTCCACCACTGGGCGCAGCCGGTTGTCGAAGGGCCTACCCACCCGGGCCGTCCTCCGGCATGACGAGGGTGACCACGGGATTGGGCGGGGGCAGCCGCACGCCGAGCACCCGCCCGGCATCGGGGATCAGGATGGCCCGGATGAGAGAGCGCTTGCGCTCCTTCGCCACCCGGCAGGTCCAGATGTTGGTCCCATCCGGCAGCTTGCGGTGATGCTTGAGCTTCTGGAGCCGCTTCTGGGCCCGGTCCCAGTGGACCGGGTCGAAGTCGCGGAAGATGCCAGGGGAGACCAGCGCCAGCCCCTCGGGCAGCACGTGGAGGCGGGCCTTCGGGGTGTTGATCTCCACCCTTCCAGAGGCGATGCCCTCCCGGAGCCAAGCCAGGAACCGCTGGCCGGCATCGTTTGTATCGAAGGTTGGCGAGGGAGGCGCGGCCTGCCTGGCTGGTTGTGACGTCGTCTGTCCGCCCCGAGGAGCCTCTCCGGATGCGGCAGTTGGTCTGCGGGTCTCCTGGGGTGAATCGGAGTCCGGCACCTCCGGGGGCAGATCGAAGGGCAGCGGAAGGTCCTCGATGGGATCGGGATCCAGCCCCGAGAAGACCGGATCCCCGGGAGCGTCGCCCACCTGCTTTGTCAGGCCTGCTCCCGGACTGCCTGACGCCACATCCGGCGATTGCACCCCGAGGTTGGGCTCCCCTGCCCCATCGCCTTCGGTCACGCCGGGTCCGGCCTGCTCCAGTGAAGCAACCCCGGCGTCCTCGAAGGGGATGACCGTGCCGTCCAAAGGGACGGGCCGCCGGTCGGCATCAGGCCACAGGCGATCCGCCTCGAAGCGAAGACAGGTCAGCCGCTGGCTCCAGTCGCCGACACGGACCTCACAGGTCCAGACCGCCCGGTCGCCGTTCGGCAACAGCAAGCCATGCTGCTGAAGCTCGTCCATCAGGCGGTCGTTGCGGGAGGGCACGCCCGGCTGCCCCTCCCGGAGCATCTGCTCCCGCAAGGCGTCCAGCACCCGCTTGGACACCAGCCACAGCGTGTCATCAGCCAGGAAACCGGCGGCGCCGGGGCGGTTGAGGGAGAGCGCCTCCTCGGCCAGCAAGTGGCGTAATGCGGTCAGCAGCCGCTCGGCCAGCGGACGGGCCCGGGCCGCCGGCATCCGGGCACCGGTCCCGCCGGAGAGGTCCCGTGCCACAGAAAGACCATCAGCCTTTGAGACGAGTACCCCGAGTGGGCTCGCCTCCTCGTACTCCCCCTGGATGGCCGCGAGCCAGGCGTCCATCACCTCCGGCTCTGAAGCCAGCCAGTTGAGCCCGTCCACGGGCACCACGTGCCGCGCCAGGAGCGGTGCGATGCGCCCGTGGCGCCGGTAGACGCGACCGCTGTTGAACTCGACACGATAGCTGAACCCTGGAGGCATCGGTCCCGTGAGAGGCGCCCAGAACCCCTGAGCCCGCCCCGCAGCGTCGAACAGGGCCACCCGCAGGTCAGACATCGGCTTGCCGATATCATGCAGGAGCGCCGCCGTGACGCAGGCGTAGGTCCACACGTCCTGCAGTCGGGCCAACTCTTCGGCGGGCGCCCCTGAGGGCAACAACGCACTGCGGCGGAGCCTCAGTGCCTCGTGGGCCACCTCGAGGCTGTGCTGCAGCAGGCCGCCTGGCCCGGCGTGGTGGTGGGCCTCGGAGGCCGGGATCTGCTGGACCCAGGCCGCGAAGGACTCCGCAAGGGGCTGGTAGAGCCTTTCCCAATGGCTGTCCGGGATACCCACCATGGAGCGTATGGACTCGAGAAGCATCCCGCGGATTGCCAACAGAGAAGCAGCATCGAGGACTACCAGGCGGTCGCCCGTGGAGCGTGTTTTATGAAGAGGGGATTGCTGAAAGAGCCGCGCCAACATGGGCTTCGACTCTAGTCAGGGATGGTCGGCTGGGCTGACGAAATCCTTCCGGGACGTGGACGGGAATTTTGGTTCAGTGCGCCGCCTGGAAAGGCCGACTGACGACCATTCGTCTGTCTGCGCCTCGAATGCATGATGTGTAGAACACATGCTGACCTTCCGGCGATTGCGTGCCCCGATTCATGATCTCCGCATACCCCGAATCACTGAACTCGCGGTTCTGCAGGCTGTAACCGAATGTTCGGCGAGGATCAGTCACAAGTTATTGTAATTCCTTGCGACCTTGCCCGGAGAGGCGAATCTGCCGGTGGGTGCGATATGGCCATGACTCCTAATCGGAACTCGATCCCGTTCTCGCGCAGCACATGCAGGCTACAATTGTCATGGGTCGGCTGTGACACGGTGATATTCTCCCGGCCGTAGCACGGCGCTTGTCGCCGGAGCGTTATGCGAGGTTTCCGCCCGCGGGTGGATGGGAGGCCTCGCCAGCCGGCCCAATGTTGATTGCACTCCCTATGCTTCCACTAGATCGATTGTCCGCCGATAGGTAATGGCTAGCTGCTCCGGTAGTGAATCATGCAGGTTCGAGTCCCGCCGCCTCGCCACCACAGAGTTTTCAAGGTCCTGTAAACTCTCGAGAAAGCGCCATACCCGGCGCCTTTTTCATTTCTAAATCTAGCAAATATGTTTAGCAAAATACTATCTCGGCGTATCGCGGCATCTCCGGTATTTTCAGACTTTCTCTGGGTATGTTTGGGGGCGCGTATAAAGTACCCCCAGTGAGGAAATACCCCCAGATGCTCACGATCCAGGAATTAAAGAACGCGAAGGCCGGCGACAAGCCGCGGAAGCTCTACGACCGCGACGGCCTGTACCACTTCCTAACCCCAACCGGCGGAAAGCTCTGGCACGGCAAGTGCCGCGCCAATGGACGGGAGAAGACCCTCAGCCTCGGCCCGTACCCAAACGTCGGCATGGCCGAGGCCCGCGAGAAGTGGCAGGATGCCCCAAGCTCGACAACCCCTCCACCGAGAAGCAGGCCTCCGGTTCGACGACGCCGACCTTTTTTTCCGTCACCAAGGAGTGCCACGCCCGGCTGGACCAAGAAACACGCGTCCCAGGTCTAGCGCTCGCTCGAGATCGATATCCTGCCGACGCTGGGCCCACGGCCAATCGACGAGATCCTACCGCGCGAGATCACGGCCTTGATCGAGGGCATCGAGAACCACGGCGCAGGCGAGATCGCCACGCGCGTTCTTCAGCGCGTGCGGGCGGTGTTCTCCCGCGCGGTCGCGCTCGGCTACCGCGTGGTCAATCCGGCCGGCGAGCTCCACAATCACCTAAAGCCACGCAAGAAGGGCCAGCAAACCGCCCTCGCCGCCGATGAGCATGCCGACGTTCCTGCATGCACTTGAGACCTACAGCAGCGATCCGGCAACCCGGCTGGGATTGCGACTGCAGATCCTCACCCTGGCGCGCACCAACGAGGTTCGCTTGGTTTCTATGAGGCAGCTGCGTCGTCTTCCTGCTCATCATCTGCTACGACAGAGGTGCCGAGCACGCGGGCGCACAGCGCTTCGAGTTCAGCACTTTCTGTCGTTTCGCCAAGCGCCTCTCGCAGTTTTCGCCGTCGCACAGTGAGTGCATTGTTCGGATCGCTCAGGTACTCGTCCGTCACGACAACCGATTCGGCCGTCGCTGCGATCTGCTTTGCTAAAGCAGCAATGCGCTTGTGCGCTTCATTGTCAGCGTCAAATGGTGGCATAAGCCGGTACGGCAGGGCATGAATATGACGCTCGCCGAACGCGCCTTTCGGGTTGAAAGGCAGGATTGCCTGCGTCATGGCATCGCTATTGAGCATGCCCGTAAGAAACCATGCATGCTCTACCTCGGCGATGACCTGCCAGTAGAGTGTCTGGTCGATAACAAGGTCCGAAGCTTCGGACGCGGGCAGGCAGGCGGCGCAGATGTATTTGCCGCCGGCGCCTGCTAGCACAAGGCAGCCAGTGTCGCCGATCACCTGTTTGGTGAGCTTGTGGCGTTCATCAATGCGCTCCTGCAATGTTGCGCCTTTCCCTACATCAACGAGCTTCTTGTTGATGGCGCGAAAACGCCGCGCCGTTTCGGTAAAACCCATTCCCCTTATGTCCGTCTCATCCAACACGGTCCACCCGTCCGCCGCATTGCGCAGCACTGGGAGGGCGACCGGTGCTTTGTGCTCTCCGAGCACGAATGGGAGAAGATTCTCTGATTGAGCCATACGGTAGATGAAGGCCGGCGCGACATGGCCGGCGAAACGCTCGCCTTTGAGTTCTTTGGCCGCTTTGACTGTAAATCCCCACCTTGTACCGGATGAAGGCGTGTCAACGCGGTACTCTGCGCCTCTTTCATTAACGATTTCGATACAGACGGCTGTGCGAGGCATCAAGTCCGCGCCTTGCTGGGGTATCGGAAGACCGTCAGCGCTGGCGGCGGGATTGCCCCCTTTCTCCAGCACCCATGCTGTCCGCTTGGTGCCGAGTTCGCGTGTCGAGAATTCTGCTTCATCAAGACCACTCTCGCGGGCCACGAACCCCTTGATCGTGCCCTGTTCGAGGCCTCCCAGCTTCTTGCGCTTGTGCCCGATGATTGCCGCCCCCGGATACTTGAACGTGCCCGGGTCGACCTGCCATGCCTCATTGATCTCAAGAGCAACCTTGCGGCTGCTGTTCAGAAACCTACGCTGCCGGAACGGTTCGTGGTGATGGCCGTTGAATATCGTTCCGGGCACTAAACAGGCAACGGACGCATCGATACACAAGTAACGATCCACGGCATGAAGCAGGTGTGTCGTGCTGAGTTCCAGATGCAAAAACGACTGTCCTAATGGTCGGATTCCGTACAGGCCCGCGCGGGCTTTGAGCACATCCTTGTAAGGGTTCTCGGCCAACGCGCTGAGCGCGAGCCAGGGCGGATTGGATACGAGACCGTTGAACTGGCCGCTGAGCAGACCGGGGCGGTACGTATTCCGCAGGATGAACGCCCATATGCCGTTGCGGCCGGCGATTGCAAGGTCGGCCATTCGTTGCACGAGTGCATGAACGGACTCGATGATGGAGTCTTGCAGCGCTTCGTCAAGCACGAGCTTTGATAGCGACGCTGCACCGGTGATGAAAGTGCGTACTGCATCCTGCCTCAGGTGAGCGCTGGTGCCCTTCGCCTGCGCATCGATCGCTTCGTCATAGGACCAGTCAACGATACGGTCAAAAAGCTCTCTGTACTCCGGCCCGACAAGGACGGCCGGAATATCGATGGTCTCGCCGTCAAGCGAGAGTTCGATCGTGTCACCCTCGCCATAGAAGGGCAGCACGGACGTGACCGGCGTGACCGCAAAAAGCGAATCAGCGTGAAAGATAGGGATCAAGATCGGCGCCGTTGCCGCCTTGATTTCATCGGCGAGCGCTATCACCCATGTTGTCTTGGAAAGGCTTACAGCGAGCGGGTCGATATCGAACCCCGTCGCAACCTCATGAAGCGCGGCCATATCGGAAATACCGAAGCGCGCTTTGGCGGCTTTGAGCACTTCGGCGAGGATGGAGCCAGACCCGCAGCACATGTCGATGATTCGTGGCTGCTCACCTTGTGGAAGGTTATCGAGGCAGCGCTCGGCCAGCAGCCGTCCCAGCCATGACGGGGTCCATTCCTGTCCTAACAGCCGGCGCTGGCTCCGCCGCGCGAGTTCCGCCATGAGGCGGCCGAAAAGGTCTTCTTCGGGACGCCAGCTAAAATCATAAGCATAGAGATCGTGCTGGATTGCTGCGGCGATCGGCACAAGTTTGTAGATATGAGTCGGGGTCGTCAGCCAACCGAAATAGTCCTGCTCGACCATATTAGCGAGCTGGTAGTTATGCGAGAAATAGGAGCCGTCCAGTATTGATCTGAGTTCAGCTTCATCACTGGTAATTGCCTGCCCTGCAAGGACGTTCGCGCTGAGCAGGCGAGCAAGAATGCACAGATAGACCTCATCAACATAGGCGTCCAGGCGGAAAGCGCCGCTTTCGCCCTCAAGGTAATCGACGAAGTGCGACCACAAGGTCGTTGCCAGGGAGATCGATGTATCTGTAGTGCGGCCGTCCTCGACAAGGGCCCGTAGCGCAGGGGCATTCCGTTTGCAGGCACCGCTATGAAGACCGAGATCGGTGGTCAGGAGATCCGCCAGCAACAGGCGAGATTGTTGCCGGGCAAGGTGCTTCCGGACGAATTCGATAAAGCGAAGCGCGGTTGCTTCATCGTCGTGTGCAAGTCCGAGCCCGTCGATTTCTCGCAGCGTAATATCGGTCGGCGCGCACCCTGCCGGGTCCGTGCCCGGGGCCAGCTCTACGTCATAAGCGTGCCAAGCAACCGTGTCCGACAAGATTCCGCGCACCTGTGATACGGGCACGCCCATCCGAATTAGACCGGAGACATGTTCGCGGACCTGGCCGAACCCTTCGTCAAACTTTGCCTTAACGCGCAGGTCCGCTTCGTACTCGATGGTGGTAGAACCGATCAGGTTGTCAATGAATCGGTTCGCCGTATCACCGCCGGGCTTACCGATCTTGGTGACAGCTTCAGTGCCCTCACTGTAGTGATTGATCCAGATCTGGTCTTCTGTGTCCGAGAATATGCGTCGGAGCCAGGAGAGCAGTTCGCTGCGCAGAACGGCTTCGACCTTGCCAGCATCACGAAAATCGCGCAGTCGTCCGATGGCTTCAATTGCCTGATGTACATTCTCTGTCATGGCATCACTCTCTGCCGTGCATCGCACAGGGCGCTCGCATAGCTCGCCATGTCGCTTGCTATACCCGGCAGCATTTTCTCGTGGCCACCGATGACGGCGCCCAGGACGATCTGGTCGATCGTGGCCTGGAGATCCGGCGTCTCGCGTGCCAACAGTCTCCCTGCGACGTCGAGGGCACGCTTTTCGTCACGGCCCAGCTGGGGCACAAGTATCTGGCGCAGGTGCGTGGCTTCCAGCTTGAGGGCGCCGCCGCCAAGCGGTGTGCCGAAAAGTTCGATGAATGTGCGGCACCATATGCTGTTGAGCAGCGCGCTCAGTGAATACGGCGTCCAGTCCGAAGCGTCTTGCGGCCAAAGTGTTGAGAAATTCGCGTCGATAAGGACTGGCGGATCGCCGTTAGGCTCGGCCCATGGCACACGATGGATAACCCGTGGCATAAAGGCGGCGGGCAAGTGACGGGGGGCGAAATCGGGGAGCATGTACCAGAAACGCGGCGGTTGCTCCCGGCGTCCGGCGGCGCGGACATTCGTGCGCACAGCCGTAAGTTCCGGAATGCGTTTGTCCGAGCCGGTCACGACCCGCGTTGCCGCGTTTCGAACGAAGGCCGCGAGTTCTTCCGGCATGACTTGCGGCATGGTCTCACCACAGACTTCATAGAGAGACCGCGCTGCCAGTACCGCATCGTGGTCTTCCGGCAAGACCCACTGCCGAAGAACAAGGACGCGGCCCGTAAGCGCGTCGTTTTGCGTCGCATATTGGGCGTCAGCCTGACCACGCACCACGGGGCGTAGCGCCCCTGCAGGGACATGAAGATCAGGCGCCCCGAGTGCCGATGAGCCTCTTACGAGAACCATGCCGCTCTTTTCCCGAGTGCAGGCATCGACATAGAAGAAGGCATTGCAGCCGGTGCGCAGCCCCTGCCCGACACGAATCCCGGCTTGTTCGAGCGTTAGCAATGAATCCGGCTGTGCGCTCCGCGGCAATATTTCCTTAAGAGGCTGGGGCAGGAAGGCAGTAACAGCGGTGCGCGTGGGAGAGAACAAGGGCAACTCTTCAATGCTTTCTTCAAGAGCCTTGTACCAGCGGCGCCGGCACGCCCGCGCATGAAGGGCCGCCCATTCACGCGCAACATCAAAAGATGTGAGTTCGATGCCTTCGATTGGCTCACGATCAGGTGCATTCACCCATGACGCGAAACGGGCCTCCGAGTGATTACCTGGAAAGGCCGAACCGGTTAGCGCATGCCCATCTGCGGCAAGCGGAGCAACGCGTATCCATTTGGCGGCAGGCCAGTTCTTCCGTGCACCGAGGGGCGAACATACTTGGTCATCGTCAATGCGTCGGGCAATAATAAGATGAGTGCGTACGAGCGCATCGGAAAACCAACCGGGCTGCGTATCTTCGACAATGGCCTCTATCGAGAAGCAACGGAGAAGAAGGTAGCGAACGATATCTGCGTAATCGCGTGACCGCCAGGTCGCGGGTGCCACGAGTGCGAGGCGTCCTCCCGGCCGCACCATCAGCCCGGCTAGCAGCCATGAAGGGACCGACAGGTCGGAAAGGCCGGAATAGCCCTTCGCGAGCGTTTTCCAGACAAGCGCCGTAGCCCCATTGGCGCGCACCTCTATTTCTTCTATAAGGGCCGTTCGCAATTCGGGCGTACGGGCACCTTCGCCCGTGCGGCCTTGATATCGCACATACGGCGGGTTGGTGATAACAAGATCATAGGCATCGGTGCCTAGTCGGCTGAGCTGACGTGCATCGAATGCGCTTCCGGCTACGACAGCATGCTTCGGTCCCGTCGTTCCAATGATCGTATCAAGCCGATGCTGGCAAAGCCGGGCTGTATCCGGATCGATCTCGATACCGTCCAAACGGGCAAGGGACAGACCGCGCTCGCTCGCGGCCTGCCAAGTGGCATCAAGAAGATCGCCATTACCAGCCATCGGGTCGATAGCGGTCCTCGTGTCATCGGATATCGCGAGATGTGCGAGCAGCCTGCCGAGCGGCAAACCCGAGAAGAACTGCCCGAGACGTTTGCGCTGATCGGGCGGAAGCGCTTCTTCAAATACGCGCGCGGCCTTGCGGACGGCTATATGTGTGTCAAGCTCCGGCAACCTTGCTCACCTTTCCTCGTTGCTGCATGTCGTGCCAGCGGTAAAAGTCGTCGGCATCGAGAGGCACCTGCCTTCCATGAGCCAGGAAGTGTCCGACCAGCCGTGAGTAGAGGCGCTGTGCGGTTTGCTCCGAAGGTTCAAGTGCAAGCGCCTCCTGCATGAGCCCCTGGGCAATCGCCCAAACGCAGGCAGTGTGTTCAGATTCGGCAACCGAATGCTTGCCGAGCAGGAGAAGCGGGTCGCCGCGAACGGCGCCCGCAGTGGTCACCTGTTTGAAACTCCCCTGCGTCTTGTCCAGCACACCGGCGCGTTCAACACCAAAACCAGCATTGCTATAGGCAGATTGCAGCGCATTCCACACTTCTGCCGAAGCGGAATGGAAGACGAGCGTCGCCTTTCCGTTCGTCTTTAGAATGCGGCGTGCTTCCGTAAGGGCGTCTGTCAGCAGTTGCCGATATGTGGCAACAGACTTGTTCTGGGCGCCACTGACGATGATCTCATCATCGCGCTCGGTATAGCGTCCTAGCCATGCTTCGTTTAGGAAACTAATCTCCGCGTAGGGAATGTTAGCCCCGAAAGGCGGGTCGGTGAAAACATAGTCGATACTTTCGTCAGGAAGGGCGACAGCACAGCTTGATTTCTGGTGGATTTCAACCTTCCCCTTGCGCCCGTGGATAACGGAGAACGCGCTGGTGATCGTTTTTAGTTTGCGACGCAAACCGTCAAACAGGTTCTTCTCAACGGGAAGACCACTGATATAGAGAACGCCAGGCTGCGCACTCGTCAGAACGAGGTCCTTCTGTCCGCGCTTGGCAACCACGCGTGTCATGATGGTTGCGTGCGAGGCGTTGTAGCTCAGGAGCCAGAAACGTAGTGCATCACGCAGAGGCGCATCATAGGCGTTCGCCTTGTCCCACATACGCGCGAATATGGTGAGATTACGGCGCGTGTAGAAGTGGTGCACGTGCGTGATGCCTTGGTGGTAGCCACGCCGATAAAGATCACCCCACGGTATCTCGACATCGGGAACGGCGTCAGGCAGAGGCTGGACGGCGATGCGATTCAGCAATTTCTCATCGCCCGGCACGGCTGCGCGCGACCACGCCTTCCTACCGGTCTTGCCATACAGGCGGGCAATGACGCGCGCTCGCTGCCGGACGCTTTTTCCCGTCACCGGATCGCGCTTTCGCGTTGTGATGCGTTCAGCTTCATCGAGCGGGCATTCATGCTTGCATTCCGGGCATGTAAAGCGGGACCCGATGAGGGCAGGCTCCCGCGACACGCACGCATCGTACAGCGACACCTTTGCACCACAGGATGAGCAGCGCAGCAAATCGCTCCAGATAACATAACGGATGGTACCGGTGTTCCCTTCTGGATCGCGCGCCTCATACATCCAGTTGTCTTCTTCCTCGCACGCGGCAAGCAACATCTCCGCGGCATTCTGGAATGCGGGCGGATCGGGTGGGTTGGTGAGCGTCCTTCCGACAAAGGCACCGAGCACCCCTAATTCATACAGGACGGCGTTGCGCGCGCCCCATTCAACATTCAGTCCGAGCTTTTCGGCTTCCGCGCGCAGCTCTTTGGTTGGCCTTTCGCAAAGCAACGCAGCAAGACCAGTCGTACCGCTGCCGGCAAATCCATCAAAAACCGTGTCGCCGGGCTTGGTATGTGTAGCGATGAACAGCGCTATGGCCTCCGGCGAAATCTTAGTTGGATACGGGAAAGCGCCATAGAGCGGACCGCTGCGGCTCGCCGGCAGCGCGTGGGAATAGAGCGCACTTAATGACTTACGTTCTACTGCACGCTGACATGATTTTTGTGTGCTCAACGAAACCGACTCCCCTCCAGTGTTCATAGACGTAGCAAAACGGCGTAAGCGGCGAAAGCGGCGAAAGCGGCGAAAGCGGCGAAAGCGGCGAAAGCGGCGAAAGCGGCGAAAGCGAAAATACGCCGCCGACCGGGCTTATGTCGATGCTTCAGCGATTGCGGCATCAAACTCTTTCCTGTTCTCCACAATGATCGGTGACTCATAGGGCCAATTGTTCTGCTCGGGCAGATCCAGGCGAAAGCGCTTCCGAAAGTAGTAGAGCAGCGCTCTGCGAACCGGGAGCTCGAGCCGCCCATTCTGCATGTCGTAATCCAGAGCAATCATTCGGCGCTGGAAATCAGGCAGCTCCGGATTGGGTACGAGAACGACGGTAAGGTGCTCGTGCCAGAAGCGGTCCTCTTCCGGCGCGGCACCCGGCTCTCCGCTACCATGCACGACCAGCATTCGCGAAAGAAGAAAGTCCTTGAACCTGTGGTCGATATGGCAATACGCGCGGACATGCCAGCGCAGCCCATCATGGGCAAAGGCGTGAGGCGTTATGCACCGGCGCGTCGGTGCCGGGCGCGCGTTGCCTATAGATTGATAGTCGATTTCAAGCGATGTGCTTGAGGAAACCGCCTTGAGCACGGCCCGGAGAACATCTACGCGGACAGTACGATGCGGAAGCGGCATATAGTCTACGGGCGGAGCATCTGAGAGCCAGCAGGTCCCGGTAGACCCGCCTGCGGCAGTGGAATGGAGCTGTGCAAGGTACTGGCCGGCACTGGGCTCGGTCAGTAGAGGTTTGAAGGCGGGGCCGCTTATATAGCGCTTGGCGCTCTTATCGTAGGCAATGTTTTTTGGAGCGATCTCCTGGTAGCGGCGCAAATCGTTCGATGCCTGGGGCACGGAAACGCCGAACTTGTCTACGATGTCGGCACGATTAATCGCCCCTTCCCAGAACAAACGGAATTCAATGAACTCAAGGCGCTGCTCTACGCCCCAGCGTAGCTGCAGGGACTGTACCGGCATACACTCCATCCTTGCACATGAGGTCAGTTACTATATGGGTCGTGTTTCTATACTATTCTTGGCGATTCGTCAAGCATTGCGCCCAGTTTGCAAGGGCTCATGGGCCCCCCTGGCGACCGGCGTCCTGTGTAGGCCCCTTCAACGGGCTGGTAGCCGCTTCGACCGACCAAACTCTTCACTCCAGCCTACGCCATCATCCCGCTCCAGAGCAGCGACAGCCCCAAGTAGAGGCTCGTCGTATTCTGAACCGCGACGCATATCGCCCTTTGACAGTGCATATCTATCGCGGTGTCGGCCCTTTCTGGGCAAGCCCCTTCCCGTTACAATCCCCTTCCCTTCCGCCAGGCCATTTCCCCGTTTCGCTTCCAGCTGACCCTGTCGTTTGGGCCAGCTTTCTGATGTGAACCGGTTGTCACACAATATACGACACATCCGTTCACGTGAAATACAATATGTTACCGGTAATGTGACATCGTTGGAGTGCGCCATGGGAGGATGCACCATTGTCACGTAATCGGCCGTTTATGTGACGAGATATCTAGGATAGGGAGCTATGAACATCGGCTACATGCGGGTGTCGAAGACTAACGGAAGCCAGGGGCTGGACCTGCAGTGTGATGCACACCTGTGGGCCTATCCGTGTAGCAGTTGGGCGTTCAAAGGGAGTGGCTGGTTGAACAAACGAGCCAAAGCACTCCTGTCCGCCGCGCTAAGGACCTGCGGGTCCATTAAGGTCACGCCATTGGTCCATTGCATGGAAAATTCCACTCAGTCTATACTTTGAATAATGCTGCAGTATCCAATCCGTCAACACCCTCAGTATTTAATGTTAAATCGAGGTCATGCATAATTCTTTCCGCCATTTCATCCTTATAATTTTTTTCTCCAGCATGATTTAGCTTCCTGTTTAACGAGCCAGCTACTAGATCAGCAAGTTGTACCAAAGGGCTTTGTCTGGAAGATACAGTTTGAACCTCACCTAGCTTCAGTTTGCCGTCGTAAGTTCGTTCGAAATCTGATGTTACACGCCGACTTATCTCAGATAAAGTAAATGAATCAAGAGACTGCTCTTCATCAAGAGTCATCTCTATCTCTCTCGGGAGCTGAATCCGGCCTGTATTCACCTCGTGTTCCGCTCCACGGATAAGCATATGTTCATGTAGTTTCTCAACCACCTCATCCACTTTCCTTTTTGTTTTTGCACGCTCAATCGCTATCGCCTTAAAACTGAGAAATTCCCTATTAGCTAGGATAATCTTCAGATATTCTGACAGAGGCTCTTCATCTTTTCGCCCAAATCTAGCAAAATGAATTTCTCTTGATGCCCAAGCAGACACTTTTTTCCATTCCGCAATAGCTTGGCTTACAGTAAATACGGCCCTAGCTGAGAGAACCCATACAGAAGCAACAATCACAAAACTAGCATTCTTACCTGTTTCATCAGCAAAAACATTGATCATTTTTCTAGGGGCAATGTCCTTAAGTACTTGAACATGCATTTCCTCTTCTCGCTTTCGACGATGCCTCTTAACTTCATCATCAGCAACGAAAAGACCATACTCATTCTGAATCTTCGCCCTTGCTCTAACGATGTAGTGAAATCTTTCTAGCTTGAAAAAGTCTTTTGGTAAGATTCCGCTTTCATTGTAAATATCCGGCTGAAACGTCTCCCAGAATTTAAGCGCTAAAGTCACATCACTGTTCCTGGCTTTTGGGTATAGGTTTAGAATCGCGGCAACTTTTGTTTTTTGCGTTGAAAAATCACCGCCTGCCAATGAGGCGAGAAGACCTTTCTTTTCTTTTTCAAGTTTGACTTTCTTTGCTTCTAATGCGGCCAGTTCTTTTTCAGTTAATTCCTTTTCTTCTTTGTTGAACTCCAATTCATCATTCATATCAATTCCTTATACCATTTTCATAACGCCCACGCTCAATTGACGTGATGTTAACAGTTGGCGCCAATAATTCTCCTTGCTCTTTCAAGGACATGGTCATAAGACATGATCGTAAGATTGTGGTAACCAGAGTTCAAAATACGATATGCCTCCTGCTGTTCAGGACTCCACCCTTCTGAGCGACCAAAGATCAAAACCCCGCGCGGCTTGACGGTTCTGACTCTATCAACTCTCTCCAAGAACTTGATACTGTTAGCCTCACGCTCAATCTCGTAAATATAACGGGTCGCCTGAGCGATCGCTTTCGTGAGATCTAACGATGGAATGTAGTTCCCATGATCCATTGCAGAAGCCCAAAACTGCATACCCCCTTCTGGGCGTTTAATTTCGACCACGTCGAGGAAACCGTCATACGCCTCCATGAGGAAGTCTGTAATGTTCTTAACATCAATTCGACGTTCATTCAAAACTCGAACGAAATCGCTACCCAAAACCCAACTGTTGCGCTGAAACCAATCCTGCCATTTTTGCTCCCTGCAATCATCTGCGAGCATAGACTCAAATTCTCGTACAGCACGTATTCGCTGGACTTGCTCTAGGCCTCGCAGCACATCCTCTGGAACAACGTTCTCTTTAGACAGGAACCTGATTAGTTTTATCCGATCTGGCAATGAAAACAGCTTACGTACTTGTTCCGCATTATCTCTTGTGAACGGCTTATCGACCGGAATGAAAGCCCTGAAACCATGTTTGAAGGGTTCGTAGTTTTCCTGCAGGAAATTGACCAGCGCCTCAAACTCTTCGTTATCAAAGGTCAGTTCGCTTCTCGGCTCAAGCGCTTCTGGTTTCTCGCTTTCCGTCCAGTCTTTAGGTTTCTTGTACCGGCCTACTTTTAGGCGAATATCGACCTCCCCTGAGTTGTGCGGGATACGCCAAAAGAAGGCCTTTGTAACTACTGTTTTTTTGTCCCTGAGGACGCGAATCAGCTTACCGGCTATTGAGGACATATCTGACAGCTAACTAATAAGCGTTTCTCCGTTGTGCGGAGCATCTCGGAGAAACGGCTGTTAAACCAAGCCGCTCCCATCGAATGAGCGGATGTCTTCTTCTTTATCGAGGATTGTATTTCGGGAGGGGTCTGGGATGTGTCACTTAGTCCTGTGACTGGTCAGTCGGTAGTAGCATCCATGGCTGCGATGACTCCGCAGCCCCTCCGGCCCGTCCCTCATGGAGTCCATTCTAGTGCAATTTCAGGACGATGCACGCAAGCGGCCCCGGGCTCGGCTTGGAAACCCGTACGCGGGGACGCCGGGCATCTCAGGCGCCCTGCTGCTGCCCGTCTGCTTCAGGGCACGGGATTCGCTCCGGCGGCCGACCCTGTGCGGAACGCCGGCTTCCAACCGCCCTCGGCCGCACAATGGCGATCACCCGCAACGGCCCGCGCTGGCAGTGCGGACAGCAAGTGAACCATCCAGGAGCGGGTGTTCGGCTCGGTGGGCGGTTCCTGGTCTGTGCCCGACCGATGGCCTGACTGATCCCGGCCAGCTTGGCACGCTGACAGCGGCTGGCCAGGAAGCCGTAGTAGCGGATGCGCATGAGGCCCTTGGGCAGGAACATGGAGCAAGAAGCGCCGCCTCAGCTCCTCGCAGCTGAGGCACAGCACCTTGGTCCGTTCGCCGTCGCGGTAGTCCTTCCAGCGCAGTCGCACCTCGCACGCCTCAAAGCCGAGCAGGCAGTTTTCGCTCAGGACGATGCGGTGGTTGTATCGCGTCCGATAGGCCACCACTGCCTCTGCGCGGGTGAACCAGGGTTTAGGGTAGCGCCACCTGCCCGTCCAAGCGCCCGGGGTCTGCGCCGCAGTGATGGAGCGTCTGCCAGGCGCTCTTGAACAGTTGGTCGTAGAGCATTTCGGAGTGCAGTTCCGCCCAGGGATTGAGCATCTGCTGCAGGGTGAACACCAAGTGGTGGTAGGTCACCGACAGGGAAAGGCCGCCTTGTAACTTGTGGGTAGCATAGGCATGGCACAGCGCGTTGATGCCGCTAACTCCACCAATACTGCCCGTCTGGATCGCTACCCATCATGGTCAACATGGGTCATTTGGGTCGGTCAAAGTGAGCCAGCGCATTTGGATCGCGAGTAGACTTTTTGCGCCCCACCGCCCACAATTGGCGCAAATACCTATACCCAAAAGAACCCACATAGGGAGCACCATGAAGATCGCCCGCATCTACATGCGCGTCAGCTCAGCCGCCCAGGACCTCACCCGACAGGAGGCGCTCATCGAGGAGGCCAAGGCTGCCGGCTACTACATCGCCGGCATCTACCGGGAGAGGGCCTCCGGCGCTCGCGCTGACCGTCCGGAGCTGCTGCGGATGATTGACGACCTGCAGCCAGGCGAGGTGGTCGTAGCCGAGAAGATGGATCGGATCAGCCGACTGCCTCTGGCCGAGGCCGAGCAGCTTGTCGAAACCATCAAGTCAAAGGGAGCCCGCCTGGCGGTGCCGGGCGTGGTGGACCTCTCAGAGCTGGTGGAGAACGCCACGGGCGTGGCGCGAGTGGTGCTCGAGTCCGTCCAGACTATGCTTCTGCGTCTGGCCCTGCAGATGGCCCGTGATGACTACGAGGACCGGCGCCGCCGGCAGCGCCAGGGAATCGACGTGGCAAAGGCCTCCGGCAAGTACACCGGCCGCCGGCCCGACACCGCCAAGCACTCGCACATCATCGCCCTGCGCAGCGGTGGGGCGTCCATCACCGCAACAGCGAAGGCGGCCAAGTGCAGCGAGAGCCAGGTAAAGCGGGTGTGGGCAAAACACGTGCAGCGGACGGGGAGCGGCGGCTGAGGGCAAAGCTCCGACCTTGTTCGCCACCCGGTCGACGGTGACGGCGGGGGTCTTGTGGCGGGCCCAAGGCTCCCATAGATGGCTCTTCCCGTGCCCCTTGCAGGTTGCCGAAGGGTCAACTAGGATGCATGAGAACGTTTAGAGAACTTCTCATGCTGACTCGGCAGCAGGCGAAAACTGTCACAGCGATAGAGGCGTACATCGCCAGACACGGCCATGCACCGACGCTGGAAGAAATCGGTCGTGAGCTGGGTGTCCGGTCGAAAGGGGCCGTTCACCGCCTGGTGCAGGCACTTGTTGAGAAGGGGTATGTGATCCGGGAATCATCCGGTTGGCGGGGGCTGCGCCTTGCGGGACAGCCAGCAGGCCCAACACTGCCCCTGGTTGGTCGCATCGCTGCCGGACAACCCATTGAGGCGATTCCAGACGAGGACACTATCAACCTGGCCGACTTTCTGCTGGGCCCCAATCGTTATGCACTGCGGGTACAGGGCGATTCGATGGTCGGCGCCGGCATCCTCGAAGGCGATACGGTGGTGGTGAAACAGGCTGACACTGCCTCCGACGGCGAGATCGTGGTGGCGCTTATCGACGGCGAGGAGGCCACCCTCAAGCGCCTTAAGCGGCGCAAAGACGGGGATATCGAGCTGATCGCCGAGAACCCGACTATACCCCCTATGATCTATTCGGCCTCTCGCATCCGCATCCAAGGCATAGTGGTGGCGCAGATGCGCAGCTACCGGTAGTCAGTGACAATTCAGGGAGGAATCCGATGGGGCCGCAGCAATTCGGAGGGCCGTGGACTGAGAAGAAGCTCGAGGCGCTCGAGGATTACCTGAAGGCATACCTCAGGATCTTCACCCGGAATCCCAAGGCATCGAAGTTCACACGGCACTACGTGGATGCGTTTGCCGGAAGTGGGCTGCGAGAGGCTCGCGGCACGGGGGCAACACCGCTTGATCTGGGCGATGCCGGCGAGGCTCTGGCGTACATGGATGGCAGTGTGCGGAAAGTCCTGTCATTGGAGCAGGACTTCCACCGCTACTGGTTCGTTGAGAAGTACCCAGGGCATGCCACCGCGTTGCGGGACATGGTTAGATTGGAGTACCGCGACCGGGAGTCGCATTGTCACGTAGAGACCGGGGACGCGAACGAGTTCCTCCTCAGATGGAGTGACCAGCTTGGTTCCCTGGATCGGGCCGTTGTTTTTCTCGACCCCTATGGGATGCACGTGCAGTGGCCGACGATCGAGAAGCTGGCAGCCACCCGGAAGGTCGATCTGTGGATGCTGTTCCCCTCATCCAGCGTGATCCGTATGCTCCCCAGGCAGGGCCCGCCGGATGAAGCGTGGTCACGCCGCCTGACCGAGCTCTTTGGGGACGATAGCTGGAAGGACGAGTTCTACCAGGAGGAGCCGGTCAAGGACCTCTTCGGCGAACGCCTGGCTATTCAGCGCACGGTAACCGAGGAGTCCGTGGCGAATTATCTGCTCCGCAGGATGAGGTCGATCTTCGCCGGCGTGGTGGACAAGCCCCTGGTGCTGCGCAACTCGCGCCGCTCGCCCCTGTTCATGCTGGTCTTCGCTGCCGGAAACCCAAACGGTGCGCCGATTGCGATCAGGATCGCCGATCACATCATCCGGAACACGTGAAGGCGCTCTGGTACTTGACGTCATCGCCATTTTTGGCGATGGTGGTTTCACCAAGACCGCACAGGAGAGGCTCCGCCATGGCGACCCAGTCACGCATCGAGTGGACCGAACAGACGTGGAACCCCACGACAGGATGCACCAGGGTATCGCCAGGATGCAGGCACTGCTACGCCGAGACCATGGCCTGCCGGCTACAGGCCATGGGTGCCCCCGGCTATCAGGACGGTTTCAGCCTGACGCTCCACCCGGAACGGCTGTCCCAGCCGCTGGACAGGAAGAAACCGACCACCTATTTCGTGAACTCCATGTCGGATCTGTTTCATGAGGAGATTCCCGACCGGTTTGTGGACGAGGTCATGGACGTCATCCGGCGCACTCCACACCACACCTACCAGATTCTCACCAAGCGGGCCGAACGCCTGCCAAGGTATTTCTCGCGCAGAGCCTGCCCATCCAATGTGTGGCTCGGGGTCTCCGTAGAAGACCGCCGTTATGGACTGCCCCGCATCGACCATCTCCGCCAAGTGGATGCCCACATTCGCTTCCTTTCCGTGGAACCGCTGCTCGAGGATCTGGGCCTCATGGATCTGGAGGGAATCCACTGGGTGATCGTTGGCGGGGAATCGGGCCCCAAAGCGAGACCGATGCACCCGGAGTGGGTGGGGAACGTGCAGCGCCAGGCCGCGGCCGCCGGCGCGGCATTCTTCTTCAAGCAGTGGGGCACCTGGGGCGCTGACGGGAGGAGGCGCGGCAAGAAAGCCAACGGCCGGGTCTTCAAGGGAAGAACCTGGGACGAGACGCCACTGCCTGCGACCCTCATCTGACCCGGAGGCGCCAATGCGATACCCGGGCGGCAAGAATCTCAACGGGGTCTATCAACGGCTCATCAACCAGATCCCTCCGCACAGGGTGTACATCGAAACCCACCTTGGCAGCGGCGCTATCATGCGCCACAAACGGCCCGCCGAGACGAACATCGGGATCGACGTCGACGAGGGCATACTGCAAACGTGGAACGGCAGCCCTGATGTCCAGCTTGTCAGGGCGGATGCGGCAGCATTTCTGGCGGGATATCCCTTCGAGGGCGATGAGTTCATATACGCTGACCCACCCTACCTGGCGGCGACGCGCGCCTCGGACAGATCGCCGTACCGAAACGACTACACCGATTCGCAGCATCTGGAGCTGCTCGATATGCTGCTCAGGCTTCCCTGTCGCGTCATGGTCTCCGGCTATTGGTCGGATGTCTATGCCCGGCGCCTTGCAGGTTGGAGAACGCTTTCCTTTGGCGCACAAACTAGGTCTGGCGAAAGCGCTGAGGAATGGGTCTGGATGAACTATCCAGAACCGGTCGAGCTCCACGACTATCGCTACTTGGGTGACTCTTTCCGGGACCGCGAGCGGATTCGCCGCAAGATCGTGCGCTGGCAATCCAGGCTAGATCGCCTCCCTTCCCTCGAACGCAGAGCGGTACTGGCAGCGTTGCGGTGAAGAGGCTGGTGTCGCGTGAGAATCGATTCGAGTGTGCTCTGATTCGCGAGCATCAGTGGGCAAGGTTCACGCTGGCGAAGAACCGGGGGGGCCTACAAGGGACGTAAAAGGGCACTGAATCAGTCCCAAGCGGATGAACTCCGGCGCCGGGTTGGTGCCGGCGAGCCGAAGGCACAACTTGCTCGCGAGTTCGATATCAGCGGGGAGACCTTGTATCAGTACTTACGGAAGAACTCAGGTCGAGGTTCCGCAACAACACCAAGCACGAAAGCACAGCCTCGAAGTATGTAAAATTCAGGCGGCTGTTATTTCAAGAAAAGCCGATATTTTAAAATAGACATGACGAGAAGAAATCGCCACTGGGACGAGGTCAAAGGAACTGTTGAGGACAAGAAGCCGCCACCTCGGGATATGCCGCTGAGACGGCACAAATCAACATCTATGCAAGCTTCTCCTTGACCGCCAGCGGCCGAACACCCATTCGTTCAATTAGATCACCACCCTCCGCAATCGCAGGGCATTGCCCACCACCGACACCGAGCTGAAGGACATCGCCGCTGCGGCAATCATCGGTGATAGCAGGATTCCGAAGACCGGATAGAGCACACCGGCTGCGATGGGTACGCCCAGCGCGTTGTAGGCAAAAGCGAAGAAGAGGTTCTGGCGGATGTTGCGAAGGGTGGCGCGGGAGAGACGACGCGCCCGCACGATGCCGCGGAGGTCACCCTGCACCAGGGTCACCCCGGCGCTCTCCATGGCCACATCGGTACCGGTCCCCATGGCGATCCCCACCTGAGCCTGGGCCAAGGCCGGGGCGTCATTGATCCCGTCACCGGCCATGGCCACGAATCTTCCCGCCTCCTGCAACCGCTTGACGGTTGCAGCCTTCTGATCAGGCAGCACTTCGGCCATCACCTCATCGATTCCGAGCCGGGAAGCCACCGCACGGGCGGTGGTTTCGCTGTCGCCGGTGAGCATCACGATACGGATCCCCTCCTCATGGAGTGCGGCGATGGCTTCCTGAGTGGTGGCTTTGACCGGATCGGCCACACTGATGAGCCCCGCCGGAGCGCCATCCACCCCGATGAACATGGCTGTCGCCCCCTCGGTGCGCAGGGTTTCCGCTTCCGCCAGCAGCGGGGCGGAATCGATGCCGAGGCTCTCCAGCAGGGCGCGATTTCCCAACCCCACTTTCCGTCCCGCCACGAGCCCCGTGACTCCCTTGCCCGTTACAGAGGCGAATTCGCTCGCCGCTTCCAGCGACAAGCCGCGCGACTCGGCACCCTGGACGATGGCGGCGGCAAGGGGATGTTCACTGCCGCGCTCGAGACTCGCAGCCAGCTGCAAGACCTCGGACTCGGTAAAAGGGGCAACGGCCAGAACCGTATGCAACCGCGGATGTCCCTCAGTCAGGGTGCCGGTCTTGTCGACCACCAGCGTATCCACCTGACGAAGGGTCTCGATGGCCTCGGCGTTCTTGAACAGGACACCGAGGGTCGCCCCTTTTCCCGTGGCGACCATGATGGACATGGGGGTTGCCAACCCCAAGGCGCAGGGACAGGCGATGATGAGCACAGCCACCGCATTGATGAGTCCGTAGCTGAGAGCCGGCTCGGGACCTGCCAGCGCCCAGACCACGAAGGTGAGCAGGGCCACCAGGATAACGACGGGCACGAAATAGGCAGCCGCCACGTCGGCCAGCTTCTGAATGGGGGCGCGGCTGCGGCTTGCCTCGGCCACCATCCGGACAATCTGTGCCAGCAGCGTTTCGCTGCCGACGTGCCGGGCCTCCATGATGAGAGAGCCGGTACCGTTGACGGTGGCGCCGATGAGGCGGGCCCCGGGCCCCTTCTCCACCGGGATGGGTTCGCCGGTAATCATGGACTCGTCCAGGGACGACGCACCCTCGATGACGACCCCGTCCACCGGCACCTTCTCCCCCGGCCGCACGCGCAGCCGATCACCCGGCTGCACCTGCTCAAGCGGTACATCCCCCTCGCTGCCGTCGCTGTTAATGCGTCGCGCCGTCTTCGGCGCCAGGCCGAGCAGTGCCTGTATGGCGGCATTGGTACGGCTTCGCGCACGCAGCTCCAGCACCTGGCCCAGCAGTACCAGGGTGACGATCACCGCCGCGGCCTCGAAATATATCCCCACCCGGCCGCCGGCGTCACGGAAGGAGTCGGGGAAGATATCGGGTGCCACCACCGCCACGACACTGTAGAAGTACGCCGTTGCCACACCCAGCGCAATCAGGGTGAACATGTTGAGGTGGCGCGTCAGCAGCGAACGCCAGCCGCGCAGGAAGAAGGGCCAGCCGCCCCAGAGCACGACCGGCGAGGCCAGGGCCAGCTCGATCCAGCCGCCCGCCCGATGGGGCACCAGTGTTTCCAGGGCGAACCCCGGGATGAGACCCCCCATGGCCAGAAAAAGAACCGGGACAGTGAGCGCGAGGCTCACCCGGAAACGCCGCATCATGTCCCGCAATTCCGGGTTTTCGTCCCCGGATTCCGAGGCCTGACGAGGCTCCAGGGCCATGCCGCAGATGGGACAGGTTCCCGGCATCTTCCGGACAATCTCCGGGTGCATGGGACAAACCCACTCGGTCGCCGCCATGACCACCGGCTCCAGAGCCATGCCGCACTTGGGACACGCCCCGGGCGTATCCGCCCAGACCTCCGGATGCATCGGGCAGGCATAGCGCCGTCCTTCCGCATCCGTGGTATTCACGCGCCGGTGGCCCGAGCTTCGAGCCGGTTCAGATGACGGGTTCTCCGCATGAATGGCCTTGGGCATGCCTCTCTCCTCCTTGCCGATAGCGCAAGTCAGTCAGGCCGGTTCTCCTCGCGGCCTGTTGTTGCACTCCTCACCTATCCTTTGGACTCCAGCGGGGGAAAGGCGTTCTTACCCGAGCTGGGCCAGCCACGGGAAAGTCACCAGCAGCCACACCGAAAAGCGGGTGAGATAGCCGGTAACCATCGCCAGGCCCATCAGGATGAGCAGAAACCCTGCCGCCTTGTGGAGCAGCGGTCCGAGTCTGCGCGCCCGGCGGAGGTGGTGCAGGAACCAATCGGTGAACAGCGCCGCCAGGAGAAACGGCACACCGAGGCCGAGGGAATAGATGGCGAGCAACGAGGCGCCGGCTCCCGAGGAGGTCGCGGCGATGGTGAGGATCGCCCCCAGAATCGGCCCGATGCATGGAGTCCAGCCGAAGCCGAAGGCCAGCCCCAGCAGTCCCGCCGAGGCGGCCCTCCCGCCCGCGAAGTCGCCATGGAAGCGCAGCTCCCGCTGCAGCCAGGCGGTCCTGATGATCCCGGTCATGAACAGGCCGAAGACGATGATGATGATACCGCCAACGATGTTGGCCTCATAGCGGTAGCGGGCGAGCAGACCGCCCAGAGCGGTGACCCCGGCCCCGAGCAGGATGAACACAGTGGAGAATCCCAGCACGAAACATGCGCTGAGCCCAAGAATGGCCAACCGCTCGCGGGAGAAGACATGCCGCTCCACGTCATCAAGGGACTGGCCCGATACAAAGGAAAGGTAGCCCGGAACCAACGGCAGCACGCAGGGTGAGAGAAACGAGATAAGTCCGGCCAGAAAGGCCGTCAGGACACCGATACCCGAGATATCCGCCACGACTGTCTGCCCTTACATGCACTGCATGTGCTTCGGTCCCTGGCACTCCAGGGCACGCCGACCCCAGAGGGTCTTGAGGTAGGCGACGATAGCTTGGGCCTTCTCGCGGCTCAGGCGGTCCTTCCAGCCCTTCATGCGTGAATTGTCGGGCAGTCCGTCGAGGATGGTGGCCACCAGTTGCTCGTCGGTGTGATGCCAGGCATGCGCGCTGTCGTCCAGGGCTGGTGCAAGTGTGGTTCCGCCCTCCCCCCAGGCCAGAGTCTCACCCATGCCCCGACTGCCGTGACACTCGAGGCAGTTCTGCCGATAGAGGTCCCGGCCCTGCCGCTCGACTTCGCCCGCTAATTCTGGCTCCCCGCCGAGGGGCTGCCAGGTAATCCCGCCATCGGCGCTCTCCAGAACCTTGGCGGCGTTGGTAAGGACATACATCTTCACCCCGTCACTCGTCAGATCGATGGGGAACTGGCCGCCGAAAGGATTGCTGACCGGATGCCAATCCGGGGAATTCACGTCTCTGCGCAACAGGCCCTGGCCAACTATGAATGTGTACAACTCCCCACCCGGGAACGACTCCACCACCGTCGCGGGCGCCTGGGCCTGATGCGCCAGGGTCCACCCGCCCTGGCTCCCGGTCCGCCGCAGCAGACCCTCGCGGGTGGCGGCATACAACATCGGGGGAGTGGAACCGGTGTCCAGCAGATCGAACACGCGAGTGGGGGCGGCGCCGTCATCCGCCCAGTTCCGACCGCCATCGTGGCTACGCTCCAGTCCGTTGACCACCCGCCAGAGGCTCGTATCGTTACCCGGGCTCAGGGCCAGTACCGGCAGGTTGCCCTGGGGCCAGGCGAACTCTGCCACCCCCTCCCAAGTGGTTCCACTGTCCCGGGAGGCGAGAATTCCGTTCCCGGTTGCGGCGAGCAGACGGTTGCCGGAGGCAGGGTCGCGCACCAGCCGGATGACCGGCCCACGCATGCTCTCCACCCGGTTGACGACTCCCGATGAAGACCACCGGAAGAGCCCTTCCGAAGTTCCGAGGAGCAGGCCCGGGGTATAGGGCCGGGCGCTTAAGGTAAGGACACGGCCGATGCCCTCCGGAACTGCAGTGTTCCCGAGGGTCGGCAGGAGAAACACGGCGAGGCCGAGAAGAGCGAATCGCACTTTTAGCATGGCTGGAATGACTCCGGATGGTCGGGCAACAGTGGTCGCGATCAGAAAGGGCCGCGCTCCAGGCGCAACTTCTCCACCAGTGGCAGGACCGTTGTCTCCAATACCTCGCGCGTCAGGGGCCCGATATGCTTGTGACGGATGACGCCGTTGGCGTCCACCACGAATGTTTCGGGCACTCCATAAACACCCCAATCGATCGCCGAGCGGCCCGGCTGGTCATAGGCAATGTCAGTGTAGGGATCGCCCAGGGCTTCCAGCCAGCGCAGCGCATCCTCCCGCTGATCCTTGTAGTTCAGACCAAAGATGGTCACCTGACCGGAACGCGACAGCTCCATGAGCAACGGGTGCTCCTGGCGGCAGGCGGTGCACCAGCTTGCAAAAACATTGTAGAGAGAGACCTTGCCGAGCAGCGTCTCGCGGGTGAATCGGCGATCAGGGTCATGGAGGGTCGGGACATCGAACTCTGGTGCCGGTTTACCGATAAGAGGCGAGGGAACCAGTCTGGGTTCACGGAACAGGCCGACGCCAAAGAACACGACCAGCACAAGGAAGAGGATGACTGGCAAGAGATGGCGAATCTTCACGGCTTCACTCCGGAAATTGTGCTGGAATGCACCGGGCTGTCACCTCGGGTCATTCGTCTCGGTGGCGCCAGCGCGCGGCTCAGGGGCTGACTGGATCAACTGGGTCACGGCCGCCTGCATCCTGGCGAGAGGCTGAGCGCCGGTGCGCACCAGCACCTGGCCCGTCTCGTTGTTACGCAGGATGTTTGCGGGGGTTCCACTCACACCCAGGGAGACGCCCTCCGTATAGTTCTTCTGGACCTGCGCGGCATGCCGACCGCTTTCCATGCACGCAGCGAATGCAGTCTTATCGAGCCCGATTTCCTGCGCCAGGTCCTCCAGCCGGCCCCCGGGAATTCCCTTGCCGTTGGAAGCGGTACGGGCAAAGAGTCGTTCGGCGAAGTCCCAGAATGCTTCATTGCCACCCAACTCGGCGGCGCACTCGGAGGCCTCCGCCTCGCGCTGGGCCACCGGATTGTGAAAGGCCAGGGGGAAGTGGCGATATACCCAGTTCACCTGGCCGCCCGAGGCGTCCGCCAGTGCCTTGGCCGTTGAGTGGAAACGTTTGCAGAACGGACATTCGAAATCGGAGTACTCGATGAGGGAGACCCTGGCGTTCGGGTTGCCGTAGATGTGGTCACTGTCCGGATCCGCGGGCAGCACATTGCCGGCCTTTTGCCGAGATTCCTGCGCTCGCTGCTGGGCGGCGGCTGCCTGGGCCTCCCGCTGGCGGGCCACATAACGCTCGATACCCGCATCGATCGCACGGTCCAGATCGCCATTTTCCTGCAGTTTCCTGACGACCTCCGTACTGATGCGGTTGACCAACTCCCCCTCTGCCTCAGGTGCTGCCTGAAGCAGAGGGGCGGCCATAAGGCCGATGACCACAAACAGCGCAGTAAGGATGCCATGCATTTCAGACGTGAGCTGTTTCATGTGGACTCCTAATAATTGAAAAAGGAGGGCTGGGTAGGGTTCTACAGTGCGCCCCGGGTGACGGCACGAGACCTGCCGACATTCGATAAACTGTTCTTTCAAGCCCGCGGGGCAACCTGGGAGCGAAAGAGCACCACAGGTGGTCATGGCTGCACCCGGCTTGGCCGCCGGACCTGGAGTTTCAGTCCGTCCACCGATTCGACGATAATCGGGTCGCCCGGCGCCAGCGGCTCACGGGATCGTGCGGACCAGGATTCACCCCCTATTCGCACCCGTAGAACCGGACTGACAGCCGTCACAATCCCGGTTGCATTGAGCAGGCGCTCGCGCCCGATCTCCAAGGGTTTGCGAGTCGCGGCAAAGGCGTAGGCGTACGTCAACAGCGCAATGAGCAACGCCACACCATAGAGCGCAGTTGCTACTGGCCAGGGGAAGAACCAGAAGACCGGCAATGCCAACAGCGGCAGGACGAGCAGGAGATGGCACACGGTTCATCCACTCCATCGGTCGTTTCGTCAACCCGCCAGGTCGCGGCGTTTTCGCTCATACTCCGTCTGATCGATTTCGCCGCGCGCATAGCGTTCATCCAGTATTTCCAGTGCCGTAGCGCCAATCCGTTCTGAGGTTCCCCCACCGCCACTACGCCCGCGGGTGAGAACCGATGCAAGGCCCACGATGGCCAGAATCACCACTACCCAGAAGAGCACCATCCCGATGGTGCCGAACCCCATCCATCCACTTCCCCAATCACTTCCCATCATCGGTTTACCTCCTGATTCGTTTGTCTCCGTTGCTTCTGAAGGATGGGTAGCGCGGCGCCGGAGAACCCAGGCGCCGCGCTCTTCGGTTCACTCTGTCGCACCGGGTCCCATAGGCGTTTGAGTCTGCCCTCCCATCATCGGCATCTGTCCGTAGCCGCCTGGTTGCATGGGCATCTGCCCGTAGCCGCCCGGTTGCATGGGCATCTGCCCGTAGCCGCCCGGCTGCATGGGCATCTGCCCGTAGCCACACGGCTGCGCCTCCGCCGCCTGGCCATAACTGCACGGCTGCATCGGCATGTAGCCGTAACCACCGGGGCGCATCATCGGCATATGCCCATAGTCACCGGGCTGCATCATCGGCATGTGGCCGTAGCCGCCGGGGTGCATCATCGGCATCTGTCCGTACCCGCCGGGCTGCTGACCCGGGAATTGATGACTCTCGGCGATGCCCCATGCACCGCCCAGCGCCAACGACAGGGCAATAGCCCACACTCGGTTTTTCATTGCTGCCTCCTTTCCGATCGATGGTTTGATATCCGCGCAGCCCGGCGGTGATCGGCGGTTGCCGGGGGCGACTGCAGCTCATTCATCACCGCGCTGAAAGCACTGCCATCTGGTGCGCCACACCGCGGATGGGAAACTCACCCAGAAGCTCCAGACTGCCCTGGTCCACCACCCAGACCTTGGGCTGCTCCCGACTCGATACATAGAGTTTCCCCGTCCCAGGCACGGCCGTAAGGTGGTAAGGGGCCGGTGCAAGCCCCAGGAAACGCACGACACCGGTATCCAGATCCACCGCAGCGAGCCGGTCATCGCCCTTGGCACTGATGAACAACCGGTCGCCAGCGTCCGACAGATCGACACCGTGCGGATCCTGACCGACAGGAAAGCGCCGCAGGACCGTGCCTGACTTCGACTCAATCTCCAGCACCATCCCCGCCCCATTGGCCACCACGTAAAGGGTCGAGTTATCGGGCGAAAGGATCATGTGTTCCGGGGCCTGATCCACCACGATGTTTCTGACCACGCTCCAGCTGTCGACATCGATTTCGCTGATCGTGTTGTTGCCCGAGTTGCTGACCCAGATGCGTTCCCCGTCCGCCACGGCGTAGTTGGCCACCGGTCCGGTGGCAATGAACTTCACCACTGCGCCCGAAACCATATCCACCACACTGATACCCCCGGTCATAGGGTGTGTGGCGATGCCGTAGCGGCCATCAGGGGTGATGAGGGTATGGTGAACCGCCCCGGGCACCGTGAATTTCCTGCTCACGCGCCTGGACTCCGGATCCAGTTGATAGACGGTACCTGCGGTTTGTGCGCCCTCCGGCGCTGATGGAGTCACACCCACAGCACTCCGTGCGTGGTGTGATTCATGCTCATCCACTGACATGCCCTCCGGTCGGGAGGGAGCCTCTCCCGGAGCACGTACATTCAGACTGCCGGCAAGGAGAATCCGAGTGATTTGGTTCCCAGCGAGTCCGTGGCTGTTGTCGACACCGGAAATTGAACCGACCACCCTGTCGGTGTCGCCGTCGACGACGAGAACCCTATTCTCGTCGCCGGTTGGAATGTAGACCTTCGCTGCGGATGCAATCATCGGCACACCCAGCGTCAGGCCGATTGCCATCCCACCTGCGATGAGGCATTTGTTGAGGAGCAAGAGTCTCATGGGAGCCTCCCTGAGAATCCGAACTACGGTCCAGGCGCAACCTGGGATGTGCCGGGCACAGTGCATACGGCGCCCGCAACCGAGTCGTGTCAATTCCCGCGGTTAGTCAGCGACCAGGCATCCGCAGACGCCCCAGGGTCGTTAACAGTCGACATGCACACTGCCGCCGCTGCGCGCCGTGTGGCCGCGGTGCTTTTCAGGAAACCGGCTGATTCAGATGTAGTAGGGAATCAACAGCCGGCTGTAGAGGAGATACAGCGGCCGGATCGGAAAAGCTTCGGTGGGATGATGAAGGGTTACAGCGTGAGGGAGGATGTCAGCGGTTGAAGGCCCGGCTACTGCGGTAATGGCCAGCGCCGAGTCGGAATCGCTCGATAGCAATCCCGTCTGCATCGCCTGATGCGAGGCACCATTATGGATGTCGGTGCAACAATGGTCGCCCGGCATGTCTGTGCTTTCATGGGCGAAGCCTGGAGCGACATCCGTTGACTCACTTGCGGGGGGCGTGGACGAACCGATGGGCGGGAAACATCCGGCGATGGATGAAGTCGAGAACCAACCCAGCAACAGCAGAACCACTGCAGCGCTTCGGATGACACCCAACCGTCTCACAGACATCTCCCCCGCAATGGTCCGTAACGGCAAACATTTTTCGCTTTATCCAAGGGTTACTCCAAAGCGCCCTGGGATATCCATAAACAAAGCAAGTCTATTGGAACGAGGTGGAATCCGCTTACTCTTCCAACAAACGAATTGGATACGAAGAATATGAATTGGTTCCACGGAGGACTACTGGCAGGAAAGATGTTGTATCAAGCGTTCCCTCGACAGTAGGTCATCACGGTCAGCGGGATATACGTCCGCTCAACCACGCCTGTCCTGCTTCCCCTCCGCCACCGGCATGCCCGCCTCCTTCCACTCCGGGAACCCGTCCTGCAGACGCCTCGCCCGGTAGCCCTGCTTCCGCAGGCGGGCCACCGCCTCGTAGGCCAGGACACAGTAGGGCCCACGGCAGTAGGCGACCACCTCGGTGTCCTTCTGCAGATCCCGCAGGTGCTGCTCGAGTTCGGAGAGAGGGATGTTCACCGCCCCCGGCAGGTGGCCAGCCTCGTATTCCTCGGGCGGACGCACGTCGACGACCGTCACGAGCCCCTCCCGGGCCCGGCTGAGAAGCTCCCCTGCCGGCAGCGGTTCGAGGCTGTCCTTGACGTTCAGGTAGCTGTTGACCAGCCGCTCCACCTCGGCCAAATGGGTCTCGGCTACCCGCCGCAGGCACCCCACCAGGCGGACCACGTCCTCCCCCGAGAGGGAGTAGTAGACGTGCTGCCCCACCTTGCGACTGGCGACCAGTCCCGCCTGGCGCAACTGCTGGAGATGCTGCGAGGTATTGGCCACGCTCAGGCTCGAGACCTTGGCCAGGGCCTCAACGCTCCGCTCCCCCTGGGCGAGGAACTCCAGCAGCTCGAGCCGATTGCCATTGCCGAGCGCCTTGCCCACCCGGGCGAACTGGGCGAACAGGTCGTGCTTGAAATTGCCTTCCCTTGACATGCCAGCCTCGCGACATTCAATCATTCAAGAAATGAATTAACTTACAAACAGTATACGCCTGGACCGCTCCTCTGCCCCCATCCAGGTAGCCCGATACAAACCACTTGACAGCCACCCGGCTTTATCGTGAACTATTCAATAGTTCGCTTGAATATAATAATTATGCCGGCCTGTCACCGGCTGCCGTGGAGGAGAATGACGTGGAGCTCGATCGCTGGATCCTGGGCCACGAGGCGCCCATCCGTCTCGGCTTCTTCTTCGGGACTTTCCTGGTGATGGCGGTGTGGGAAACCCTCGCGCCGCGTCGGGCGCGGCGCCTGTCGCGGTTGGTCCGCTGGACCAACAACCTGGGGCTGGTCTTCTTCAACAGTTTCCTGCTGCGGCTGATCTTCCCCGCCGCCGCGGTGGGCATGGCCCTGTTCGCCGCCGAGCACGGCTGGGGCCTGCTCAACCACTACGCCGTCCCCTTCTGGGTTGCCGCACCGCTCGCCGTGGCGGCGCTGGATCTCGTCATCTACCTGCAGCACGTCCTGGTCCACGCGGTGCCCCTGCTGTGGCGCCTGCATCGGGTGCACCACGCCGATCCCGACTTCGACGTCACCACCGGCGCCCGTTTCCACCCCCTGGAGATCCTCCTCTCCATGCTCATCAAGTTCGCCGCCATCGCGGTCCTCGGCCCGCCGGTGGTGGCGGTGGTGGTGTTCGAGGTGCTGCTCAATGCCACGGCCATGTTCAACCACGGCAATGTGCGCCTGCCGGCGCGCGTGGACCGGGTGCTGCGCTGGCTCGTGGTCACCCCGGACATGCACCGGGTGCACCATTCGGTGGAGGATGACGAGACCAACAGCAACTTCGGCTTCAACCTCCCCTGGTGGGACCGGCTGTTCGGCACCTACCGCGCCCAGCCCCGGGGCGGCCACGAGGGGATGACCATCGGCATCCGCGGCTTCACCGCCCCGCGGGAGGTGAGCTGGCTGCCCGGGATGCTGTGGCTGCCCATGCGCGGACCCGTCACCGGCTATACCATCAACCGCCGGCAGTGGAGTGACGACCGTGGCTAGGCGGGCACTGCGGATTGGGCTTGCGGCGCTGCTGCTGGGCGGTATCGCCCTGGCTGCTGTCTATCGCGATGCAATCGACCTCGCCGCGCTGGAGCAGTGGGTGACGCAATCCGGCGCCGCCGGGCCGCTGCTGTTCATGGCCCTCTACGCCCTGGGGACCGTCTTCTTCCTGCCCGGCTCGGTGCTGACCCTGGCCGGGGGCGCCCTGTTCGGGCCGGCGCTCGGCACCCTCTATAACCTCACCGGCGCCACCCTGGGCGCCGCCCTCGCCTTCCTGGTGGCACGCCACATCGCCGGCGAATGGGTGGAGCGCAGGAGCGCGGGGCGGATCGGGCGGCTCAAGCAGGGGGTCGAGGCGGAGGGTTGGCGCTTCGTCGCCTTCGTGCGGCTGGTGCCGCTGTTCCCCTTCAACCTGCTCAACTACGCCCTGGGGCTCACCCGCATCCCGTTTCTTCCCTACCTGGTCACCTCGGCGCTGGCCATGCTGCCCGGCGCGGTGGCCTATACCTACCTCGGCTACGCCGGGCGCGAGGCGGCAGCCGGCGGTGAGGATCTGGTCAGCAAGGGGCTGCTGGCGCTGGCCCTGCTGGCGGCGGCCCTCTTCCTGCCACGCCTGGTGGCCCGCCTGCGGCGGGGTCCGATGCTGAGCGCCGCGGAGCTGAAGGCCCGGATCGAGGGCGGCGGGGACCTGCTGCTGCTCGACGTGCGCACCGTGGAGGACTTCGTCGGCAAGCAGGGCCATATCGCCGGCGCCCTCAACCTCCCCCTGGAGGAGCTACCCGGGCGGCTGGCGGAACTGGAGGAGGATCCCGAACGCCCCGTGGCCATCGTTTGCCGCACCGACCGGCGCTCCAGCAAGGCGGCCGTGCTGCTGGCCCGCCGGGGCTTCGCCGAAGTGCACGTGGTGCAAGGCGGGATGACTGCCTGGCACGAGCGCGACTGGCCAGTGGTGGAGAGCCACGAGGGGCCAGCCCCATAACCGCTGGACCGGCAGGGGCGTGAGGCGGCAGGTGGATCCCGCAACCTACGAGGCTTGGTACCACACCCCGCGCGGGGCCTGGATCGCCCGACGGGAGTTCGCGCTGATCCGGCGCCTGCTGCCCCTCGAACCCGGTGCCGCTCTGCTCGAGGTGGGCTGCGGCAGCGGCCATTTCGCCCGCCGCTTCGCCGCCACGGGCCTGGCCGTCACCGGCCTCGACCCGGACCGTGCCGCCCTCGACTACGCCCGCACACTCCAGTCCGGCATCGCCTGGGTGGAGGGCGATGCTCTGGCCCTGCCCTTCGCCGACGGTGCATTCGACTGCTGCGCCGCCATCACCTCCCTCTGCTTCGTGGCCGATCCCGAGCGCGCCCTGCAGGAGATGTGGCGGGTGGCCCGCCGCGGCGTGGTGCTAGGCCTGCTCAACCGCCACAGCCTGCTACACCTGCAGAAGGCGGGCGCCGGCGGCTACGCCGGCGCCCGCTGGGACAGCGCCGCCGAGGTGCGCATCTGGGCCGCCACCCTCCGGCCCGCGCCGCGCCTGCGCCTCGGCAGCGCCCTCCTGCTCCCTGGTGGCAGTCCGCTGGCCCGGCTGGTGGACACGCTCGCCCCGCCGCGACTCCTCTGGGGCGGGTTCCTGGCCGCCGGACTGGTGAAGCCCTGGTGACGGAATAGCTTGACATGGAAACGTATTCAATATTTCAATTGAATACGTTTCCATGTCCATTCGAGTAATTATTCACATGACTCTTTCCGCCATACTCGCCGGTCTCGCCACCGGCGCCGTCCTCGGAGTCTTTGGCAGTGGCGGCTCCATCGTCACCACGCCCGCCCTGCTCTACCTGCTCGACGTGGAACCGAAATCGGCCATCGCCATGAGCATGGGCATCGTCGCCGTCACCGCCACCCTGACGGCGCTGCAGCACTGGCGCCGGGGCAACGTCAACCTCCAGGTGACGGCGGTGTTCGGGCTGTTCGGCATTGTCGGCACCTACGCCGGGGCGCGGCTGGGGGTGGTCACGCCAGTGTTCATCCAACTCACCCTCTTCGCCCTGGTGATGTATGCCGCCGCCTGGAAGATGCTGCGGCCGGCGCGCCCCCACCGCTCGGTGGGCGCCGCCGCCGTCGCGGCCGCCGCCGAGGTGTGCACAACCCCGCGCTGCCTCTCCCATGTGGCGGGGCACGGCATCGTGGTGGGTGTGCTCACCGGGCTGGTGGGAGTCGGCGGCGGCTTTCTCATCGTGCCGGCCCTGGTGCTCCTCTCGCGACTGCCCATGAAGCAGGCCATCGGCACCTCCCTGGCCATCGTCTCGATGAAGTCCTTCGCGGGCTTTGCCGGCTATGCGGGGGCGGTGCCCATCGACTACCCGTTGATGGCGATCTTCACCGCGGTGGCCGTTGCCGGCAGCCTGCTGGGCACCCGGCTCGCCCACCGGTTTTCCGGCGCGGCGCTGAAAAAGGGCTTCGCCCTCTTCCTGCTGCTGGTGGCCACCTACATCCTGGCCAACAACATCTGGGGCTGAACCAATGACACAAGCCAGACACGAGCACGGAATCTCCACCCGCTGCGTCCACGCCGGTGAGCTGGAGGACCCCCACGGCAGCCCCCACACGCCCATCTATACCACCACCACCTTCCGCTTCCCCGATACCGCCGCCATTCTGGACGTGGTGGAAGGCCGCAGGGCGGGCAGCCTCTATACCCGCTACGGCCTCAACCCCACCATCCAGGCGCTGGAGGCGAAGCTCGCCAGCATCGAGGGGGCGGAGGCGGCCCTGGCCTTCGCCTCGGGGATGGCCGCCGAGACGGCCCTCTTCCTGGCCCACGGGGAGGGCGGCGTGGTCTGCATCGGCGATGCCTACGGGGGCACGCTGGATCTGCTCGGCACCCAGCTGCCCCGGCTCGGCATTCCGACCCACTTTCTCCTCGGCGACGAGCTCGACGGGCTGGAGGCCCTGCTCGCCGCCGGCGCCCGCCTGGTCTTCCTGGAGACACCCACCAATCCGGCGCTGGAGGTCTTCGACATCGCCGCCCTCGCCGCGCGGGCCCATGCCCACGGCGCCCTGCTGGCGGTGGACAACACCTTCGCCTCACCGGTGAACCAGCAGCCCCTGGCGCTGGGCGCCGACCTGGTGGTCCACAGCGCCACCAAGTACCTGGGCGGCCATAGCGACCTCACCGCCGGGACGCTGATGGGGCCACAGGCGCTCCTGGCGCCGGTGTGGAACTGGCGCAAGAACCTCGGCTCCATGCCCGCCCCCGAGACCTGCGCGCAGCTGGCCCGCAGCCTGCGCTCGCTGGTGGTGCGGGTGCGCCATCAGAATGCCTCGGCCCTGGCGCTCGCAGAAGCCATGGCCCGCCACCCGCGGATCCGGCGGGTCCTCTACCCGGGGCTGCCGGACTTCCCCGGTCACGCCCTCGCAGTGCAACAGATGTCCGGCTTCGGCGGCATGCTCACCCTCGAGGTGGATGCCGATACCGCCGGCACGGCGGCCGTGGTGGACCGCCTCAAACTCTTCGCCATCGCCCCCAGCCTGGGCGGCGTGGAGAGCCTGGTGACCCAGCCGGTCACCACCACCCACCACGGCCTGAGCGAGGAGGAGCGGGCGCGGCGGGGCATCACCGGCTCCATGGTGCGCCTGTCGGTGGGGCTGGAGGATGCCGAGGACCTGATCGCGGATCTCGAACAGGCGCTGGGCTGAGAACCGGCAGTGCGTTATGAAGGGGGGTGAACGGTGATGATGGATGGCGCGGGGACATTCGGCTGGGGGCCGGGATTCGGTGGCATCTTCATGATCCTGTTCTGGCTGCTCATCATTCTGGCCATCGTCGCTCTTGCGAAATGGCTCCTGGGAACGGCCGGCCATGCCGGATCGCCGCCGCCCAGGACGGCGCGCCAGATCCTCGACGAGCGTTACGCGCGGGGCGAGATCGGGCGGGAGGAGTTCGAACAGAAGAAGCGTGACCTCGAACAATAGCTTGCGCTTTTCTTCATGCCGCGCGGTATTGAATCAAACGGAGGAGAAACCGCCATGAGCACGCCCAAGAACGTCTCCATCATGTGCTTCCACGATGAGCTGTGCCAAGTCTTCAACGCCCTGATGACCGCGCTGTCGTTGCTACGCAACGGCGCACAGGTGACCGTGTTCTTCGGCTCCCGCGGCGTGCTGGCGGTCCACCGGGAGCGGGTGGACAAGCTCACCTGCCTCCCCGACACTCCGGAGCTCGGCGCAGCAGTGATGAAGCGCATGGACGAGCTGGACCTGCCCCTCATCGAGGACATTTTCGTCATGCTCCACGCCGAGGGCGCCACCCTGCTGGCCTGTCCGCTGAACGTGCCTCTGTTCGGCATGAGCGAGCGCGACCTGGTGGAGGGGGTAACCCTGGCCGATCCCGCCACCTACTACAAGGCGGTGGTCATGCAGGCGGAGATGAACCTGACCTTCTGAGCGGAGCACATGGAACCCCCCATCTACCTGGACTACAACGCCACCACCCCCATCGCCCCGGAGGTGTTCGAGGCGATGGCGCCGTTTCTGCGCGAGCACTTCGGCAACCCCTCCTCCGGTCACCCCTACGGCCGCCGTGCGGCGGAGGCGCTGGCCCAGGCGCGGGCCGAGGTGGCGCGACTCATCGGTGCGCAGACTGAGGAGATCCTCTTCACCGGCAGCGCCACCGAGGCCAACAATATCGCGCTGCGCGGGGTGGCGCGGGCGCTGCGCGGCCAGGGGTGCCACCTGGTGATTTCCGCGGTGGAGCACCCCGCGGTGACGGCCCCCGCCGAGCGGCTGCGGGCCGACGGCTGGGAGATCACCACCCTGCCGGTGGATGAATACGGGCGCGTGGAACCGGCCGCGCTGGCGCGGGCGCTGCGCCCCGACACAGTGCTGGTCTCGGTGATGCTCGCCAACAACGAGGTGGGCACCCTGCAGCCGGTGGCAGCGCTGGCCGCCATCGCCCGCGCCGCGGGGGTCCTGTTCCACACCGACGCCGCCCAGGCCGCCGGCAAGATTCCGCTGGATGTGGAGTCCCTCGGCGTCGACCTGCTCACCCTCGCCGGCCACAAGTTCTATGCCCCCAAAGGAGTCGGCGTCCTCTACGTGCGCCGGGGCACACCCGTCGCGCCGGTGCTGGTGGGGGCCGGACAGGAGCGCGGCCTGCGCCCCGGCACCGAGAACGTGCCCCATATCGTCGCCCTGGGGGCGGCGGCGCGCCGCGCCCGGGAACGGCTGCACGAGGCCCCGGGCCGGCTGCGGATGCTGCGCGACCAGCTGCACCAGACGCTGCTGACCGCCATCCCGGGGCTGGAGCTCAACGGCCATCCCGAGGAGCGCCTGCCCAACACGCTCAACCTTTCCTTCCCCGGCGTCAGCGGCCGCGACCTGCTGGCCGCGGTGCCTGAGATCGCGGCGTCGGTGGGCTCCGCCTGCCACGAGGAGGGCGATGCGGTGAGCGGGGTGCTGGCGGCGATGGACGCAACCGCGCCCCGCGCCCGCGGCGCGGTGCGTCTCTCGGTGGGGGAGATGACGCGGGAAGCGGAGATAGAACAGGCCGCGACACTGCTCGACGCGGCCTACCGGCGGCTGGCCGGATAAACGGGCCAGCTAGAAGACCAGCACCTTGTCCGCCGCCACGGTGAGCTCGGCCAGCTCATCCAGGGTGCTGCGCCGGGCTCCATCCACCAGCTCGCTGTCGGTAAGGCCGCGGGCATCCATGCAGGTGCCGCAGAGCAGTACCCGCCCGTTGCGCGCCACCGACTTCACCATCAGCTCCAGGTTGTAGTAGCCCTCGGGCACCTTCTGGCCGACCTTGGCGCAGAACACCGAGTCGGCCATGAGGAACACCGCCACCAGGGCGCCCTTGCGGGCCGCCGCCTTGGCCAGGCGCAGGCCGTTGTAGCTCCGCTCGGTGCCATAAGGCGGATCATTCAGGATGAACAGAAGCTCCATAGTCCGTCTCCTCGCCGCTCGGTCTGACAATCCCATACTACTTGGATCCTTGAGCGGCAAGCCACAAGCTAATTTCCCGGCAGTTCCGTGTCCCGATTCAGGACAAAGTCATGACCGTGAAGCGGGACAAGGTCAGGCCTCCCTTCGGGCGCATTGATGCAGATACATTGGTGGCAGTAGAGCGTTGCATGGCGGTGTTCCTGGGCATCGCCAAATGAAAACCTGACCTCCCCTTAACGGAGAGCATCGTGAAGGGACAAAGGGTAGGTAAAGTAGACCCCATGAATTGGGCCACGGGCGAATATAGAATGCCACGCCGATGACGAGGAGTAAGACGTGGCACGTAAGTGGTTCAGCAGTGAGTTCAAGACGAAGGTGGTGAAGGGGGAGAAGACCGTCGCGCAGCTGTCCTCGGAGTACTCAGTGATGTGCTACGATGTGCTTATCATGTAACACAAGAGGATAACTCCATGAGCGAGGCAACCTTTACTTTCCGGGTCGATGAAAGCCTAAAAAATGAGTTCACCGCAGCCGCCAAGGCCCGCGACCGCTCCGGTGCTCAGCTGCTACGCGACTTCATGCGCGAGTTCGTGCAACAAGGGCAGGAAGCAGCAGAACATGACGCCTGGTTTCGTCACCAAGTTCAAATAGGCCTTGATTCGGCTAACGCAGGTCACTTGGCGCCGACCACCGACGTGGAAGCCAAGTTCGCGGCTCGCCGCGCTGCCACGCGCCGTCGGCTTGAAGCGCCTGAATAGTGATGGAGTTGCACTGGACACCAGAAGCTATCCAGGACCGCGAGGCAATCTATGACTATATCGAGGCAGACAATCCGGCCGCCGCGCTGGCCCTGGATGAGTTGCTTTCAGAAAAAGCCAACCGCCTGGTCGATCATCCCGGATTAGGTCGATCTGGCCGTGTCGCTGGCACCCACGAGCTGGTCGCACACCAGAATTACATCGTCGTCTATGACGTGACTGGCGGTTCCGTGCGCATATTGCGTGTTCTGCACGCAGCCAGGCAGTGGCCACAACAGCGGTGAACAGTATGCTTTTCCTTAGCGTACGTTTTCGTTCCGCTGGACTTCATGCCCCGCATAGCGTTGGGGGCTGCCACCGCGAGTAGCGCCGTTGCCCGTCCAGCAGCACTCGTTACCACAACTCCGGGCGCACTGACTATAATCAGTAGCCGAACAAGGAGGTCAAGGATGAACGAAGGGACGATGCGGACCGTGAAGACGGTCGGAAGAACTATGCGGACGGTCACCGTGAGGCGGGAGCACCCGCCATGGATGGGTGGACGGTGGCGTGGGTTTGACTGGGTCATGGCGGCGGCGTTCGCCCTGGTCGGGCTCATCATCGCGCTGCTCACCGGCTTCCACCTTTCCGGCATCATCGCCGGGGCTGTGGTCTTTCTCCTGGGCGTCCGCCCGGTGCAGCCGTGGACGCCACAGGAGTGGGCCGGGTACAAGGAGGAGAATGCGAGGTGGCTAAAGGAACAGATGGAGGAAGATGCCAACAACTATCACTATTTCGGCGAATAGCCGAAAGCACCAAACGTCATGGCATCTATGGTCCCGGCAGCGTGTCGTCCGACTTCTTACCCTCCTCGGCGTAGCCTCCGCCGAGTTTGTCGCTGAGCCACTGCTTCTGTGACGGCGTGATCAGCTGATTCGCCGTGGGCGCGACGTCGCCCAGGGTGACCACGCGGGCCTCTGGATCGGTCTCCTCTCTCGTCGCCTCCCGGATGGGCCTGCCGCCTTTATCCACCTTCGTCCTGCCCGCCTCCACATCATCCGCAGTGGCCGCGCGCCGCCCCTCGGTTTCTTCCCGGATGGTATCGGCCCGCCCGGTGACGCCGGCCCCGTCGGGCACGCCCGCCTCCTCGCCCGCCGCACGCGCCTGCCTGGCGTAGAAGTCCCCGGCGTTGTCGATCCCGGCGCCCTGGGCGCGGACCCCGGTCAGCGCGGCCTCGCCTGTCGCGCGTAACCCCTCGGGACCGCGCGCGGCCGCCACCCCCGCCAGTTCCAGGCCCTGCTCCCGGATGAACCCCCCGGCGAGGTGCTGGACGATCCCCAGCGAGTGGAGGTCGCCATTGGCCGCCCGCGCCAGGTGGCGATCGATCTCCTGCGCCGTCCAACGGGCGCCTGGGCCCGCTCCGGGCCCGGCGAACATCCCCATCTCCCGGCCAACGGCCCACTGGCGCACCGCCATCCCCGCCTCCGCGTTGAAGGCCACCCCCTGCTCCTCCATGCGAGCCAGGGACTCCTGCCACCCCCGGGCCTCCTGGAGGCTGGCCTGAGCCGACTCCCGCAGCGCCTCCTGGCGCTGCAGGCCGCCGGCGAGTTCCGCCGCCAGGCTGTCGCCGGTCTTCTCAGACACCTGGGCGGCCGTTGACCTGGCGGCCTCCTCCATCGCTTGCCAGTGCTGGCCGTACTGGGTGTCCTGCACGAACTTCACCGCGTCCTGCCATGCTTGCTTTAGCGCCGCTTCATTTACCCCAGCCAACTCCGCTTTAACACCCGTACCGAATGCTTCGATGCCCATCGAAGCTTTACCCAGCAGTCTGGTTGTCTGCTCCTTATCCAGCCCATGGGTCCGGCCAAACTCCTCCTGCAGCCGCTGAACCTCCCCGTGCTCCTGCCGGAAGGTGGCGCCCTCGCCATGGCGCCAGGTGTCGTTCGCCGTGGTCTCGCTGCCGGCCTGGAGCAGGAACCGCTCCATCTGGTTGTAGACCGCCGTGGTGTTGGTGGAGTAGTCCGCCATCTGCGTCTCGGCCGCCTGGAGGGACCGGCTGAGCTGGCTCTGGACGTTGGACTTGACCGCGTTGCCGATGCTCGCGCTGAAGGGCAAGTCCGACTGGGGCACCTGCATAAAGTCGCCGGCGCCGGTGGTGGTGTAGGTGACGCCGGTTTCCGGGTCGGTGATGGTGGTGGTGCCGGTCCGGAAGCTCGGGGAGGTGTTCTGCTGCCACCAGGATGCGTTGCCGAGGCTGGTGTTGCCGAGGCTGATGTTGCCGGTGGAGGCCTCGTCGGCCCCCTTGCTCACCGGTGCCTCGTAGCTGCCGGCCACCCGGGCGGCGAGGCTCGCCATCATCGCCCCGCCCTGGTTGATCACCAGGTAGGAGATCATGGGGATGGAGAGGGAGAGGTAGCCCGCCACCGCGGAGACGTCGCTCATCACCTGCCCCAGAGCGGTGTGGGTCGCCATGGACAGGGCCGTGTAGCCGGTCGGCAGCACCAGGCCGCTCTGGGCCGGGAACTGCGAGAAGAAGGTCATGGCGAAGTGCAGCAACGCGTAGAGGGGCGCCCAGAGCTGGATCCAGAGCAGGGCCTTCAGGTAGGTCAGCGCCACTTTGGCGGCCGCGGGCAGGATGAGCAGCATCAGCACCACGGGGAAGATGGCGTAGATGAACGACTCGAAGATCCCCCGCAGCAGCGGCAGGGTTCGCCCGGCGAGCTCACCCATGGCCGCGAAGGTGGTGCGCCGCTCCTGCTCGGCGCGGGCCAGCGCGAAGTCCTGGGCCGCGGCGCCGGCGTCGACCCGGGCGGCGAACTGGGTGAGCCCCCGGCGCAGGGAGTTGGCGAGCGCGTTCTGGCGGATGATCTGCTCGGCGCTCATGGAGAGCCCGGCGATGTACTGGTAGGAGATGGGCATCGCCGCGGCGAACTTCGCGACAGCAGCAGCCTGGTCGGGCGCCTTGACGAGCTTGCGACCATAGTAGCTCCGGGCGCTGTCCACGGTGGCGTCGATCTCTGTGCCGAGTACGCCGTTGGCCCCCACCCGGCAGACCACCGTATCCCGGCTCCCACCGGCATCGGTGTGCACATAGCTCCGGGACTGGGAGGTGTGGCCCTTCAGGAACTCCAGGGTGTCCGTGGCCGAGAGCAGGTCGTCCCAGGTGTAGAGCCCCAGCAGCAGGTCGTAGAAGACGCAGGACTGCCAGAACTCGGCGAGGTTCCCGGCCACCCGGCTGTCGGTGATCTCGAACCGGGTGCTGGCCTCCACCAGGTACTGGCCGAAGAGCATGCCGCTCTTGTGGTACTGGATGTCGTCCGGCAGGCTGAACACCGTTTCGAAGGCCCGGGTCATCCAATCGCCAATCTTGCTGGCGCCGCCGGCGAACATGGCGAGCCCCAGCGGGACGTTGCCCACCACCCCTGACTGGGTCACGTCGATGCGGTCGGTGATGATGACGTTGGTGCGCGGCACCAGCACCACGTTGACCACCAGCACCACGGCCAGCAGCCACTGGAGGTTGACCGCCCTCCCCCGGAAGGCCGCCTCCACCAGCACCCAGAGCAGCCCCATCAGCCCCGAGATCTTGAGGATGGTGATGAAGTTCCCGTCCCCGACGATGGCGGCGATGCCGTTGAAGACGAGCCGCAGGAACTCGCCGTTGCCGTAGCTGAAGATCTCCCAGTTCATCTCCGGTCACCCCTCCCCGTGTCCGTCGGCCCGCCCTACTGGGACGAGGCCCACACCAGGTTCCGGTAGATGCCTGGCGAGAGCCGGCCGATGAGGGCCCGCTCGTACTCCCGCACCCGGGTGGTGAACATCAGCGACTCGTCGAAGGCCTTGCGGTTGCGGTCCATGAAGGCGCTGATCTGCTCGCGGGCCTTGCGCACCCCGGCGTAGAACTCCTGCACCTTGTCGTCCCGCCGGTTGGGCAGGGCGCTCACGCTCGCGGAGACCTTCCCCATCAGGTCGTGCAGGTAGGTGTAGAGGATGTCCTTGGCGATGAGGGTGGCATACTGGTCGATGGAGTTGGAGATGAGGCCGGGCAGCATGGCGTACTCCACGGTGAGGAATTTGTGGACCGGCAAGGTGGTGGCGGAGAGCAATCCGCGCTGGTCGTCATCGAGGGCGGCGTCAGTCCCGATCTTCCCGGCGATGCCGTTGAGCAGGGTCCGCACCATGGCGGTGAAGCTCTCCTCCGGTGCGATGGTGACCGTGGTCTCGGTGTCCATCTCGGTGCAGCTCTTCTCGTTGCTGGTGCCGTCGGAGCAGGTGCGGATGGTCACCTTGCCGCCCTCGAGGAGGGCCTGCAGGAACTGCTGGCCGCGGCTGTCCTCGAGGATCGAGGGGTAGACCCGGTGGATGGTCAGGGAGTCCTCATTGCCCGGCTCCTGGGGCCGCAGGATGATGGTCCCGGAGAGGTTCATCATGACCTGGGCCATGGTCTTGTCGCTGCGGAAGAAGGAGTTGTGGTAGAGCGCCCGCCAAGCGATGTTGCCCGCGGTGGCGATCACGTCCGCCGCGCTGCCCGGGGCGGCGCCGTCGAGGGTGGCGCGGCGCTCCCCGCCGGTGGTGCAGGCCACCTCGGCCGCCGCCCAGGTCTCCCCCTCGCTGTTGACCTTCTCCACGATGCAGGCCTGCTTCTCCGCCCCGAAGAAGGAGAGCGCCCCGCCCAGCAGCTGGCTGCCCGCCTCGCAGGCGTTGACCGAGTTGAGGCCGTACTTCTGGGCCCAGGTCTCGATCTGCTCCATGGTGGAGGCAATCTGGGGGCTGATGGTGCGCAGCGCCAGCATGAAGGCCTGGCTGACGGCCACCGAGCCGATGTTCTGCAGCATGGCCACGAACTGGTCGGCGTTGATGAAGCTGAAGCCCCCGGAGAAGAGATCGATGCCGCCGCAGCCGGCCCGGAACTTGGGGAACTGGATGCTGTAGAGGGTGTAGTTGCGCTGGGGCACGCGCATGAAGAGGCTTCCGCCGGTGTAGTAGCCGGCGGACTGTCCCTCGTAGGCGCCCGGCTTCGTCACGTTGGTGAAGTTGAGGTCCCCGAAGAAGGACTCCATGTCGCCGGCCACGTCGGCGCGGGCGGCGGTCGCGGCCAGCATTGCGGCCGCGCAGAGACAGGCGAGCAGGCGAAGGGGCATGGTCAGTCTCCCGCGAGAATGCGTGTCACGAAGGGATCGGGCGCCCCGGGCGCCATGAGGGTGTAGATGCGGTCCCGGAGCTCGGAGTGGCTCACGTAGCCGAAGCTGACGGGGTGGATGGCCCGGGAGCGGGGCTCCACCAGGTAGACCGCGGGCACGGTGTCCACCTGCAGGGCCACGCCGGCGCCGGCGTTCAGCCGCGGGTGGGGGTACTCGGGCAGCCCGCCGCCATCCAGGCTCACCGGGATCACGTGAAAGCCGTAGGCCCCGGCGAAGGCCCTGAGCACGGGCGCGAAGCGGTGGCAGTAGGGGCAGTCGGACTTGAAGAAGAAGAGCAGCCCACGGGTGGCGGCCAGCTCCCGCAGCGCGGCGTCCATGGCCGCCAGGCGCGTGTCGTTGCGCACGTGGACCGCCTGGTCGTTGACCGGATGCTCGAGGCGCGTGTCGAGCGCCGGGGTGGACCACAACACCCGCTGCCAGCTCTCGGCGAAGGCCCCGGAGCGGGCCATCACCTCCTGGTTGAGGCGCATGTAGGAGCGCACGGCCGCCTCGCGCTCACTCGGGTCATCGGTCATGATGGCCGCCGCCCGCGCCGCCTCCAGGGCCTGCTGGAGCGCCTGCAGGGCCGCCACGGGATCCGGTGTCGCGGGCGCGGTGGCCGCCGGCGCCGGGAGCTCGGCTTCGGGCGCCTCCCGTTTCGTCTCCGGCTCAGGCTCCGGGTCGGGCGCCTCGTACCAGAACCAGCCCTCCCCGGGGCGGGTGAACAGGGAACCGCCCTCCCCGGCCGTGGACAGCACCGGGAGCAGGAGCAGGACCATCAGCAGCGCCCCTCTCATGGCATCATCCCCCGGATGCGCTCCTCCATCATCCGGCTCATCTCCGCCTCCGAGGGGCGGATGACCGACTCAGCCGCCTCGAGGGCGTCGGCGTAGAACTCCGAGAAGTCGATGGCGGCGAAGTCGAGGGAGACCAGTTCCTCGGGGGTGAAGCCGCGGCACTCCGGGCGCTTCGCCTCGCCCCAGCCCAGTTCGATCTGGGGCCGGCCCTGCTCGTGGATGATGCGCCCCAGCTTGGACTTGAAGCAGCAGTAGGTGTACTTGCGGGCGATGCAGCCGAAGGGGGTGTCGTTGCTGCAGTAGTTGCCCACGTAGTGGCACTGGCCGGCGCCCCGGCGCTCGGCGAGGATCCGCTCGGTCTCGCTGCACTGGGCGAGCCCCAGGTCCTGGCCCCAGCCGCTCTCCTTGCAGCAGTTGGAGAAGCCGAGCACGGTCTTCTTGCAGCGCAGGTCCTCGCCCTTGAAGATGACCAGCTCCTCGGTGTCGAAGTCCTTGGCCGCCGCCTCGATGGCGCCGAGGTAGCTCGCCGCGAGCGCGAAGTCCTGGTTCGGCTCGTAGCCGGTGTCGAAGCACTCCCCCTCGATGCAGAAGAGCGCCCCGCCGCAATCGAGCACGGTGCGCGACTCGCCCGCGCCGGCCGGGCAGCGGAAGGTCTGCTCGTACTCGGTGCAGCGGCCCTCCCCGTCCCGGGTGAGGCAGAGCGAGCCGGTCTGGGTGCAGCCCCGCTCCCGGAGCTCCGCGCAGTAGGGCTCCTCCTCGGTGGTCCCCCCGGCGCCGCAGAGGTAGTCCCCCTGGTAGCGCCAGCAGGCCCGGTGGACCTCCACCCCGTCGATGATGCGGGACTCCTCCGGCTCCAGGCACGTCTCCGCGCCGACGGCGCTGCAGGCCTTCCCGGTCCCGCAGGTGCTGCTCCAGTGGTCCGTCACCCGGGGCTCCCCCTCCAGGCGGAACTGGAAGCGCGCCCCGTAGCGGTGCCAGCTGCTCCCGCCGTCGTCGTCCACCTCTGCCACCACCTGCCAGCCGTTGCCGGCGGAAGGCGGCTCGAGGATCCGGCAGGCGGCGGTGTCGTCGTAGCTGCCCTTGGAGATGCGGCTGCCCGGGTCCCAGAGCGCGCAGGAGGCGGCCGCCAGACTGTAGCGGTCCGCCTCCCCCGCCGGCGGGTCGAAGGGGACGGTGAGCTCCTGCCAGAACTCCACGCAGGGCGCCGTGACATAGTTGCCGGTCTCCGGGTCCTTCACGAGACAGCTGCCCTCGCCCTTGTTGTGGGCCACCGAAAGGACCTCCCCGGTGCGCAGGTCGATGCGCCAGGTGCCGCGGTCCTTGAGATAGGCGCCCACGTGGAGAATCGCCTCCTGGGCCGCCGGCCGGTCCACCTCCACCTCGAGCACCCGCTGGCATCCCACCTCGGCCCGCACGCCCCACTCGGTGCAGCGCTCCTCGCTATAGGTGGCCGGGGCCAGCGGCGCCTCCCGGGCCTGGCAGCCGTCGTACTCCCCCGCCAGGCGCTGCCCGAGGGTCGCCTCCGGGTCGCCGGCGATTGCTTCGCCACGCTGCAACAGCGGATCCTTCTCCCGGTCCAGGGTGAAGCGCGGCCGGCTGAAGGCGGTCTCGTCCACCCAGCGGCCCGTCTCGTGTTCCGACAGGGACTCGCGGGCGCGCGCCTCGATGCCGAGCCCCTCGTCGTAGTAGTCCCGCTCGGGCACGTCGCTTCCCGCGTAGCCCGGCACCTGGTCGGGTGGCGTAGCGACCGCCGTGTCGCGGACGCTCTCCTTGCCGGCGTTCCCCAGGGCCTTGCCGAGCCCGAGGGCGGACTCGCGGGTCATCTCCCCGGCCAGGACGGGATGCGCCAGCGCCAGTAGCAGGAGGAGAATCCACGGGCGCCGCATCAGCCGCCCTCCCCCAGCCGCCCGAGCCAGTGCCGGGCCAGCTCCCGGGCCCGGGCCGAGGCCGCCTCCCGCGCCATCACGCCGAGCGCGTAGTCGAGGGTGACATCGCCGGCCACCTTCACATGGGGCGGGGTCTCGCAGCGGGTGTCGGAGCAGACGCCGGGCGGATCGAGCGGCAGCACGAAGGCCGGCACCGCGCCCACCTCGAAGCGCTGGAACAGTGTCGGGTCGATGACCAGCGCCGGCCACCGCGGGGCATCGGGCGCCGCCGAGGCCTCCAGGTCGATGCCCGCCAGCTCGGCCAGCCGCGCCACGGTCCTGGCCATGGAGTTCTCCACCATCCCCCGCAGGGCGAGGGTGGCCACGGTGTCGCTCCGCAGCAGCGCCCGCAGGGCGGCCTCCGGCATGGAGAGCGAGACGAAGACGATGGGCGCGGGCGCGGTCTCCCGCCCGCCGGGCGCCTCCGCCAGGCCAAGGGCCGGGTCGGCCAGGAGCGCGCGGATGTCCGCCCGCGCCCGTTCCAGGGTGGCCGGGTCGAGGTCGGGGAGCGCCGCGGACGGGTTGGCGCCCGCTCCCTGGGAGGCCGCCGCCCGGGCGGCCTCGATGTCGGAGCGCGCCTGCGCCTGCCGCTCCGCGTCGACCGGGGCCTTCAGCTGCTCCAGCGCCTCACTGATTGCGCCGGCGCTCTGCCGCCGGGCCGCGTCACGCTCGGCGCCCGAGGGCGTCTCCCCGGCGCCGGACAGCGCCGGGGCCAGGAGCAGCAGCGGGATCAGAACGCGCAGCATGCCTTCTTTCTCCAGATCAGATAGGCCCAGTCCTCGCCCTTGACCGGGTACTCCCGGCCGGCGCCGTAGGGCATGGTGACCCGCCCGAAGGGCTGGGCGTTGGCGGGATAGGGGGTCGGGTAGAGAATCTGGGTCTTGTACTGGCTCTTGCGCAGGATGGGCAGCGGCAGCGGCATGCACATGGCGTCCCGGCTCGAGGTGTCCCGGGCGATGAACTGGCGGTGCAGCTTGGCGGCCATGCGCTGAACCAGCAGCAGGGAGGAGTCGACTCCGCCGGTGTGGTGCTTGACGTTGCCGTCCACCGGGTACATGGAGCCCTGGCAGCCCGCGCACCAGAAGAGGCTGTCGATGGGGAACCCGGCGCTCGCGGCCGCGCAGTCGGCGGCGCAGGCCGCCTGGGCCGCGGTGTTGGCGAACAGCGCCGCCTCCGGGTTGATGAGGAAGGCCAGCTCGTCGTCCTCCCACAGGGGATCGAATTCGGTCAGGTAGAGCAGGTCGAAGCTCTCGGGGGTGACGCAGGCGAGCTCGGTGAGCAGGTTCATCCAGGCGAGCAGGGGGTAGATGTACCAGTGGACGTGGTAGAAGGCGTCCTCGTTCTCGCTGGCGTGGGTGTTGCCGCCGGCCGGCGCCGGCAGGGAGCCCAACCGCACCCCGCCGAGCAGGGTGGAGCAGAAGGGGGTGCGGACCACCTCCGCCACCCGGGCCGGCTCCCAGAAGCCCACCCCCAGCCCGATGCGCACGAACAGCGGCGGCGGCGCCGGGCAGGTGCAGATGAGCGGCACCTCGTCGCCGGCGTCCTCCATGCCCATGTCCACCTTCAGGGGGCCGATGCTGATGGGGAAGACGCACTTCCAGCAGATGTCGGTGAAGGGGTTGGGGAACTTCCCGTGACAGGGCGGCTCGGCCTGGACCGGCAGGCTCGCCAGGCTTGCTGCCAGCACCACCAGCAACAGCATCGAACGTGTCATTCCCCCTCCTCCTCCAACGCCACCTCGGTGAGCTCGAGCAGCCTTCCTGCCTGGCGGATGCGCGTGGGCAGCGCGGTGATCCCGAAATGCTCCGCCAGGCGGCCGCGCTGGTCGAAGTAGACCCGCAGGCCCCAGCGCCGCATCAGCTCCAGCACCGGCCCGTTGGTGGCGATGGCCCGCACCCGAGCCGCGCCCCGCTCCTCGAGCCGCGCCCGCACACAGGCGGCCTGGAGCGGATCGGCCCCATCGAAGAAGAGCAGCTCTCGGGAAAGGCTCAGGTAGTCGAGCGGATTGACGGTCGTGCCAGCGGCATGGATGAGATGGCCCCGATGGTCACGGATGTCGCCCGGCACCACGAGGGTCGGGTCGAAATAGCGCACCCGCTCCCGCGCCGCCCGCGGTAGGCGGACCCCCTCAGGCCGCTCGGCGTAGGCGCGCATCCGCTCTCGGGCGGCGGCCTCTAAGCGGGCCAGTTCCCCCTGCGCCTCGAGAGACCGCAGCCGGGCGTGAATGGTCTCGAGCAGATCGGGCTCGGTGATGGGATAGAGCGGGCCCACCACGCCGAGGTCCTCAGCCCGGCAGAGAGGAGTCAGCAGAACCAGGGCGAGCGCCAAGACTGTCCGCAGCGCCGGCATCAACCTGCTCCCACCGGCCAAGCGCGGAACAGGCGAGCGAACCAGGGTCCTTCCAGCCAGGCAATCACCCGCTGCGCCGCGGCCGCATCGAGAAGCTCCGTGCGCCCATCCCGGCGCAGTTCGATGAGGGGCCGGTAGGTCTCCCGCATCCACCCTGGATTGTCCTCCCGCGACAGCGTGGCGCGCGTCACTTCAAGCCGCACCGGAAGTCGGCGCTCGGCCACGATCTCGGAAAGCCGTGACAGGGCGCCAGCAAGGCCGTGGTCGAAGCGCCAGTCGTGCAGCGACAGTCCACGGAGTTCGGTCAGGCCGGCGTAGTGGAAGTCGAACCGGGCAATGCAGGTGCGGTGATTCCCGTCGCAGTGCACGCACCAGTCGTGACCGTCGGTGGTGATGAAGGACATGGCGGGCTCCTTCTTCTCATCCGACAGGTAGTAGCCACGGTTGGACTCGTGCAGCGGAAGGTTGAGCGCCATCCGCTTGCCGTTGCGCAGTAGCCAGCTCCAGGTCTGTCCCTGATAGTCCGGATGGTCGGTGCCGACCACCCGGAAGACATTCAGTGAGCCGGCGTTGGTCCACAGGTAACTGGTGGCGAAAGGCTCCAGGCTTCGGAAACGGTCGCTGTCCCAGCGCCTGATGACCTCACCGCCCCACGCGGGCGGATTCTTGTCCAATGACTGCAACAGTGGTGACATGGAGCTCCTCCCTACAGCAGCCGCAGCGCCCGGCCGATGATGCGATCCGCGGCGATCCAGCCGATGTCGGCGTAGCGGGAGTCGTAGCTGTCCGGGTGGCCGGTCCACACGAAGATCGCCCCGGCCGGGATCACCCCCACCGGCCCCGGGGCCAGCGGCTCGCCGCCGGAGGTCTCCGCCTTGGCCAGCCCCACGAACCCGCCGTTGATGTAGAAGGCCGGGCCCCGCCGGGAGACCACATCGCCCGGCACTCCGCCCACCCGCTTGATGAACACCATCCCCTCGGGATAGAAGCGGTGGGTCGGCGGCCGGAACGCCACCAGATCCCCGCGGCCGCGCGGCGCCTGCCCCTTGATGACCAGGTAGAGCACACCCGGCAGGCTGGGGGTCCCGTTGATGCCGAAAGTCACCCAGGGCGAGGCGAGCGCGTCCACCCCCCAGATGAGCCCGATCAGGAGCAGGGTGAGGCCGCACCAGCGCCGGAAGCAGCGCCAGGCCGGCCGGAGGCGCTCAGCGTCCATCCGCCACGCCTCCCACCCCGGCCGGCGCCGCGCCGGCGGGAAGCTCCAGCCGGCGGCGGAGCACGGGGCTCAGATCCGGGGCGCCGGCCACCACCGCCGGGGCCGCCAGCACGATGACGCCGTAGTCCTGGCTCAAGGCCCGGGCCTCGCGGGCCAGGCGCTCCGCGAAGCGGCCGGCCGCGGCCGCCGGATCCCCCTGACCGGTCCGAGTGTCCTCGGCGAGGGCCTTCACCTGGTCGGCCACGATGGCGGCGAGATCCACGGTGGCCAACGCCACCGGCGGGGTCACCAGTCGCACCAGGAGCACCACCGCCGCGCCGCCCACCAGTCCCCCGGCCAGGCCCGCGAGGGCTCCGGGCCAGCGCCCCGTCCGGCTGAACCATCCGTTGTTCATCGCTGCCCCTTCATCTCCGCCAGCCGCTCCAGTGCCTCCACCAGCCCCAGCCCCTGCCGGCGCATCTGTTCGATGGCCTCGTACTCCTCACCCTTGGTGGTGAAGAGCAGCTCCGAGAAGCGGTCCACCACCAGGCGGCCCACCGAGGTGGCGCCGTCGAAGCGCACCGCGATCTCCGAGTACTCCCCCTCCTGGGTGTCCACCGAGGCGAGCAGCGTGCGCAGGTGCCCGTCCATCACCAGCTGGTCGTTGCTCTCCGCCGCCTTGAGGGACTCCTCCTTCTGGCGCAGCAGGAACACCCAGTCGGCGTTGGCCAGCGCCGCCTTCGAGGTGCCCGAGCGGTGGTAGTCGTCGATGCCCTGGGTGATGGTCATGAAGGCCCCGCCGTGCTTGCGGGCGGTGCGGTAGCCCCCCTCGATGAAGTCCCCGGCGTTGCCGCGGCCCATCAGCTTCCAGGCCTCGTCGATGATGCAGAGCTTGCGGCGGCTGCGATCCCCGAGGTACATGGCCTCGGCGATGCGCATCATCAGCATCAGCACCACCACCGCCTGCAGGTCCGGCTTGGCGTCGAGCTCGCCGAGCTCCAACACCACCAGGGGGTTGTCCAGGTCGATGTTCGCCTCGCCCTCGAACCAGCGCCCGAAGGCTCCCTCGCGGGTGTAGGGGTAGAGCATGTGGCCCACCTCCCGGGCAGGCTCCTCGGGGCGCTCTAGCAGCGCCTCCGCCACCCGGGTGATGGAGGCCTCGCAGCCATTGGCGCGCCAGACCGCCTTGATGGTCCGCTCCAGATGCCCCTTGCGCAGGGAGTCGAGCGGCGTCTCCGGGGCGGCCATCTGGGCGAGCAGGTCCCGCAGCATGAGCTGCACGTCCTCGTCGAAGTCGTGAATGCCGCTGAAGGGGTTGAGATTGACCCGCGAGTCCGAAGAGAACTCCAGGTAGGAGCCCCCCACCAGCTGGCACAGCCGCTGGTAACTGCGGCCGCGGTCGATGACCCAGGCCCGGCCGCCGGCGCCCAGCAGGTTGAAGAGCATCTCCTGGGAGAAGACCGACTTGCCGGCCCCCGAGGCCGCGGCCACGGCGATGTTGTAGTTCCCCTGGCGGTTGTCCCAGGGATCCAGGTGCATGATCTGCCCCCGCCGGCCCACCAGCTGCAGCAGCGGCGTGCCGGTGCCGCGCCACTCGCCCATCCAGGGCGCGGTGTGGACGCAGTTCCAGGTGAGGAAGCTCCGCAGCCGGCCGAGGCTGCGCATCTCGCGGATGAAGGCGGGGCCGGGCATCAGCGGCAGCGCCGTCAGGAAGGCATGCAGGCTGGTGAAGCGGTCGCGGCTCAGCTTCCAGCCGCGCGCCCCGTAGAGCGCCGTCAGCCGCTGCTCGGCGTAGTCGCCCTCTCCCTGCGGCGCGAAGAGCACCAGCTGGCTGTGGACCTGGAACAGCTGGTGGCCGTCGTCCATGCGCTGGGCGACGATCTCCCAGTCGCGCTGGCGCTCGCGCCAGGCGGGCAGGAAGCGGCCCACCGGGGACTCGGCCATTTGCTGGGCCCGGGCCGCCTTGAGCTTGGCCCGGTTGCCGGCGCCGAGCTGGTCCGGCACATGGAGGGTCTGGGTGTGGAGGAAGGGACAGGGGATGCGCAGGCTGTTCTCGAACAGGTCGCCGATGAGATCCCCCATGCCCCAGCCGGCCCAGCTCTGGGGGTACTGGCGCACCGTGTAAGGCCGCACGTCCAGGTGCAGATCGCCATGGCTCAGCCCCAGCCCGTCCCGACCCACGAGCAGCAGGGTGTCGTTGTCCACCATCTGCTCCCGCAGCAGCCTCGAGTCCTCCCAGCGGAGCGGCTCCCGGCGCTCCGCCGGATTCAGTATCGTGTCCAGGAGGTTGATCAGCCCCGCGGCGTCCAGATCCTCGGCAGGCATCCGGGCCGAGCTCAGGATGCCGCGCATGGCGTCGCGGGTGCGCAGCAGCCACTCCCGCTCCTCCCCCGCCGCGGGCCGGAGCACGCTCAGAAAGAGGCGGTAGTCCCGCAGCAGAAAGGGCTGGCCGCCAAGCAGCGAGCGCCAGGCGCCCCGGGCCAGGTAGTCGGTGCGCTTGCGGGCGAGGAACTCATAGATCCCGCCCTGCTTGCGCGCCGCCCACCGTCCCAGGAGGGGCCGGATATCCGGGGAGGCGTAGAGGGTGACCTGCACCGTGGTGCCGGACTTGAGCCCCAGGGTGAACAGGCCGCTCAGCACCCGGAGGGACTCCTCGCTGAGGCCCACCCCCGGCGCCACCTCGAGTGTCCACCCGATGGCGTCCTCGGTATGGAACAGCCGGGTCTCCGGCTCGAAGCTCTCGTAGGGGAGCAGCCCCGCCAGCCGATGGGCCGATGTCAGCCGCTGCATCTCCCGGATGGAGGGTGGCAGACCGCCCGCGGCGTAGACCGCGCCCGGCGGCTCCTCCCGCAGCCAGCGCCGGAGATCCGCCGCCGCCCGGGACCTCAGCTGTCCAATCAGGCTCATGGCAGGCTCCAGCGCCCCTCGTCGAGGCGCAGGAAGAGGTAGGTCTCGTCGTGGAGATCGCCCTCGGCGTCCTCCCAGCGGCGGACCCAGACCCGCAGCTGCTCGGGGCGGGTCAGCACCGGTGCGCCCGGGGTGACGGTGGCCACCACGGTCCGGGGCCCGGAGGCAGCAGCCGGTCCGCCGGCGTCGGCAGTCTCCCCGGAAACCGGCGCCTCTGGAGAAGCGCTGTCGCGCGTCAGGCCGCCCGCCATCACCGCCGCGTAGATGTCGCTCACCGGCGCGCAGCTGATCCCCTCCCCCACCGGGCAGCCGTAGCGGGGCACCCCGCCGCAGCCGCCAAGGCCCAGCAGCGCGAGGAGAACACCCAGGCGCGTCACGCCCTTCATGTCACTGCCGCCGATAGCAGCTGAAGGCGACCACGTCATCGGGACCCACCCGGCCCTGGGTGAGGTCCTCGGCGCTGCCCCGGGTGATGAGGTAGCAGCCGTTGGCGCCCGAGTGCATGTTCGACAGGGTGGTGCCCGGGATGAGGCTCCCGTCCCGGTGCACGTAGACGGTCTTGGCGCCGCTGCTCTCCCGGAAGACCACCTCGCCCACCTGGCCGAGGAAGGGGAAGTTCTCGGCGGCCGACGCCGCCCCGGCCAGCAGCATGAGCACCCCGGCGACCACGGGATAAACCGGCTTAGATGTCCTTTTCATCAACTCTCTCCTCCTTGGATGGAACGGCATCGAGCCACGCCCGTAGGGGGGCCGGCTCCAGATAGCCCGGATGGACCCGGCCATCGGGCGCAATCAGGATGGGGGTGCCCTCGAGGGCATGGCGGCGCACGAAGGCGCGGGCATCATCCAGCGCCTCCGCCGCAGTCTCGCAGTCTGGCCCCGGCTCGGGCAGGGACTCGCCGGCCATGGCGGTGTCCAGCGCCGCCAGCGGCTCAGCCGCGCATAGGATCCGGCGCATAGTGTCCTGGGACCGGGGAACCAGCACCGCATGCACCCTGAGATCCCCGCTCGCGCGCAGCTCCCGGTGCAGCCGTCGGCACCAGGAGCAGTCGGGATCCGCCAGCACGGCGATCTCCCGGGTCCCCTCACCGAAGCCCACCATGGCCGCGCGCGGGAGCGCGTCCCACGGCAGGGTGGCGACTTCCGCCGCCTGCCCCACGGGCTCCTCGAGCTCCGCCTTGCGCGCGGCGGTCAGGTCGGTGGCGGTGCGCAGGTCGTAGAGGTGGCCCACCACCAGCCACCGCCCGCCGCGGTCCACGTAGAGCACGTTGGAGCCCGCCACCACCTCCATGAGCCCCGGGATGGGTGTGGGGGTGACCGTCTCGATGCGGGTGCCGGGCAGGGCCGCCCGGACGGCCTGCTCAACCGCCACCGCCGCCGCAGCGCCATCGGGCGTTTCACTCGATGTCAGCCGATCCTGGTTGTAGGCCAGGGAGAACAGGGCCCATGCAATCGCCAGACACAGCAGGAACCGGTCCCGCCTTCCGATGGCGAGCGCCAGGAGAAAAACAAAACCCAGCAGCCAGGGCGTTGCCCATGCCCACGCGGACAGCCCCTCCATCAGCGCGCCTCCCCGCTGGCGGCGGCCTGGCGGAGGATGTCCACGCCCAGGTCCACGCCCTGCTTGATGATGAGCTCCCCGATGCGGCCGGAGTCCACCTCGATGACCGGATAGACCTCGTCGGCCCGCTTCAGGTACCACTCCGCGATGCGGTCGAGCGCCGAGGCCATCCCCTCGGAGAGGCCGTACTTGGCGATGTTGCCCCCCTCCACCGACTGCACCGCGCCGAGCGCGCTGGTGGAGAGGCTGGTCAGGGACTGGGAGAGCCCCTTGCCGATGCCCCCGGCGACTCCCGCCACCAGGGCGCGGGCGATGAGTTGCCCCTGCTTGCTCACCACCCGCCCGCGCATGCCGGCCTTGCCGTCCTCGCCGGTGATGTAGCCGTCCACCAGGGTCTCCACCACCGCGCCGTCCCGCAGCACGCAGCTCAGGCGCTCGGCGCGGAAGTAGACCCGCTCGCTCGCCAGGTCCCCCCGCGCCGCGGCGATGATGTGGCACTCCCGCACCCGGGAGCGGAAGCGGTTGGGCAGCGTGCCGTGGTCCAGCAGCGTCAGCAGCACCGGCACCGGATTCTTCTCCGCGACCCCGCCGGTGGGGGCATCAACGCCGGCGAGCAATGCCGCGCGGGCGAAGGACCCGGCGGGAATGAACTCGTGGATGGTGTGATCGCCGGCGACCCGCCCGGCGCCGCTCCGGTTGGCGGGCTTCGCCGCGGGCGTCCCCCTCCCCGCCTCTCCCGCGCCGGCCACGGAGCGCAGATCGACCACCCGCATGCCCGGAATGGCCGGCTGCCCGGCCGTGACACCCGGCCCGGCCGGGCGGGCGCCGATGGCCGGCGCGGGGAGGGACGGCGGCGGCAGCGGCAAGGGTTTGGAGGACGTGACCGCGGCAGCCTGATCAGGCTTCGGGTCCGGCTGCGGCGCCGGCAGTGGAGGCGGCAATGGCAGCGCCGTCTTCGCGCTCCGCTCCCCGCGGCGCTCCTCCCGCTCCCGCTGCGCCTGCTGCAGGCGCTCCAGCCGATCGGTCAGGTTGTTCAGCTGCCGTTCGAGTTCCTGGTTGTCGCGGCGCAGCGCCGTCAGCTCCGCCTCGGAGCGGGTCATCCAGATCTCTGCCGGGTCCAGGTCCGCAGCCGGCGTCCGGAAGCTCTTCGCCACCTCCCGCTCCGCCACCTCCTCGATGCGCCGCTTGGGATCGGAGAGGTAGAGGCCGAGGATCACCACGCCCACGAGCGCCGCGACGGCCCCCGAGGCCAGCAGCCGCTGGCGGCGCCGGGTCTGGAGGGCGCTCTCCATCAGCGCGCCTCCCGGACCAGGTAGACCCGGGTCGTCCCGCCCGGGGGCAGGGCGTGCCGGGCAATCGCCACCGCCAGGATGTTGCCGGCAAGCGCCCCGAACTCCCGCTCGTCGAGGCGCATCTCATCCACGGAGACGTTGGTCAGCTCATAGACCTCGCCCGCGAGCTCGCCCTGGTAGCGGGCGGTCCGCACCAGGCGCGCCTCGCGCCAGAGAGGCACCTCCCGCCGGGCCAGGTCGGCGCCGTAGCCCTCGGGGACGGCGTCCGTGGCGAGCGACCGCATGAGCGCCTTGATGCGGGCCACGTGGGGCACGGATGCCCCGGCGTGCGCCTCGGGCGGCGCCAGGGTGCTGTTCTGCGGCCGGATCAGGACCGTCTCCGCCGGCATGTCGGTGGGCGCCACCAGCAGCGTGTAGGTGGCCCCGGCCGCGTCGGTCACGAAGAGGCTGAAGGAGGACGGTCCACCCAGGGGACGCACGTAGACCTGGCCCCGCGCGGCATCCTCCTGGGACTGGAATCGCTCCTCCGGCCCCCGCACCACCTCGATGCGGTTGCCGTCGGCCATCCCCAGGCGGTTCCAGTCGCGGCTCGAGAGCTTGACGGCGATGCTCTGCCCGTCGACCGCCTCCACGATCTGCACCGCCCCGGCATCAAGACTGGCGACCAGCAGCAACAGCCCCAGCAGCAAACGGATCATCGGACTGAACCTCCAGGAACCGCCGCACCGTGAGGCGGCCGTTCCGATAGTTGAACTCGATCAGGAAAGTCGCCTCTCGCTGCCCCGTGGACTTGCTCGCCACCAGGGTCATCAGCGTGCCGGTGACCGCGATCTGCCGCCCCCGGATCCGCACCTCGCGGGCGTGGAAAACGCTGCTCATCTGGTTGCGCCGCACCTTCTCCGCGTCGCTCTCGAGCCGGGCCGCCAGCTCCCCGTAGGCGCGGGGGTCGGCGTAGCTCAGGAACTGCCGGACCTGGTAGTCGATGTTGTCGGGGTTGTAGGTAAGCGCGAGCCCCGCGAACCAGGGGGCCATCTGCTCGAGGTACTCGGGCGAGACCTCCGCGCCCTGGACCGAGAAGGGTTTGTGGAGCGCCGGCGGGGTGACGATGGTCTTCTCGGCCACCCCCAGCCGGGAGAGCAGTCCGCCGGCGAGCAGCAGGTTCGACACACCCAGCAGGAAGGCGACGAAGATCCAGAGATTCCTGCGCCGCACCGCCTCGGCCAGCGCGGAGGTGTAGTTGCGCCTCATCATCCGGTGTACTCCCGAACGTGGCTCGGAGCGCGGGCCCTGAGCCACCACTCCGAGGGGGTGTACCAGAAGAGGAAACGGGCGATGACGCCCCGCCCGCCCTCCGCCTTGATGCGGGAGAGCGAGCGGGCCGCCACCACCCCGAGGACCGCGGCCCCCACCACCGCCAGGAGGTGGTTCAGCAGCGAGCCCAGCACGAGGAAGACGATCACCACGACGGCCACGTCCGCGTCCCAGAAGAAGAACTGGACGGGGTCGTCGAGCCGCCGCGGGATCCAGTAGTGGTCGGCGCCATTGGCCATGAGCGTCGGTGCGGAGCCTGCGCCTCAGATGATGGCCGAGCCGAAGATGTTGTCGATGATGCTCGGGCCGAGCGCGCCGAACACCGCGAGCACGACGCCCAGGATGGCGATGACCGCCTTGCCGGTGCCGGCCGCGATGCCCAGCGTGATGAGGCCGCCGGTGATGGCGATGCCGCGCCCGAGGTAGCCGGTCGCCGCGTCGTAGACGAACTGGTAGAAGGTCGAGAACTCCGCGCCGGTGGTGGAGGCGAGCGCCGCCAGCGGCACAGCCGCCATCAGGAAGAACTGCATCGCCTGCTGCTTGTGCTGCTTCAGGGAGTGGATGAGATTACGCATGAGCAAAGTGCCTCCGTTTACTTGGAACTCACAGGGATACAACAAGGGGGCCGACCCGGAAGGCCACCGTCTGGCGACCGTTGTCCGGACCCGGCGTCACCACCACCCGCCGGTTCGCGGCGCGTCCTGCAGGGGTGGAATTGGTGGCCACGTAGCAGCAGCTGCCGTAGCCTCGAACCTGGATGCGCCCGGCCTCGACGCCGAGCTCCACCAGCGCATCGCGCACCGCCCGGGCCCGGCGCAGGGCGAGGTGGTCGTTGTACTCCTCCCCGCCGGTGTGGTCGGTGTAGCCGGTGACCCAGATCTCGCCGGCCTGGCGCCGGAGTGCCCCGGCCATGGCGCTCAGCGTCTCGCGCTGCGCGGTCGTCATGCCCGCCGAGTCGAAGGCGAACCGGACCGTGTGCACGGCCGGCTCCGGGGGGACGGCGGGGGAATCCTCTTCACCCGGGCGGTAGGCAGCCGGCATGAGGCCTTCGGGACCTGCGCCGGCACCTTCCCGCCACTCGATTCGGTGTTCGCCCGCGGCGACGGCCGACAGGGCCTCGCCCACCTGGCCGGCCACCGCGCTGACCATCCGCCCGAGGGGCTCCAGCACATCCGGGACTGAAACCCCGGCGGCACGTTCCTTCTCCGTCTCTCCGTCTGCGGCCATATGCGTCTTGGGCGTCGGCGCAAGGCAGTCGGCGCAGAACAGCCAATCCCCGTCCGCGGCCTGCTGCATGCCCAACCGGGGGTAAGGCACGGCCCGCCCCTCAACGGGGTGAAGGGTCGCCGGCGCCGCAGCGCAGCCCGCCAGCGTTACAATCCAGATGCTCATAAATCCTGCGCGCATAGTTCACCCGTCTGTTCTGCGTTGTCTCGCTCGTCCCGGTGCCCGCGTTGTAGGCGCCGACTGCCTCCCAGGTGTAGCCGTAGCGGGCGACGTTCCCTGCCAGGATCCAGGCGCCCACCTGGATGTTGGTGCAGGGGTCCCACAGGCTCGCCTCGGTGATCCCGTACCCGGAGAGCCGGGGCAGCCACCAGCTGTTGACCTGCATCAGGCCGATGTCCCGGGAACCGTCCCGGTTCACCGCCTGGGCGGCGTGGTCCATGGCGCTCTCCGCCCGGGCGATGGCCCGCAGGAGCTTCGGGGAGAGGTCATAGCGCGCCGCGGCCGCCTCGAAGCACCCATCGAGGGTCGTCGCGCCGGCGGCGCCGGGGAGAAGCCACACCATGAGGAACAGCAGGCAGGTGTGGCGATGTGATTTGTAGCGTCCGCCCATGTGAGCCATCCCCTGGCAACAGCCCTATCCCTGCTGTCCACCCTCCAATCCATACCCGGCGTAGCGAATCTCGACCCGCCGGTTCAGGGCCCGTCCTTCCCTGTGTTCGTTACTGGCCAGGTAGTCCTGGCATCCGCAACCCTCCACCCGGAACAGGCGACCATCGATCCCAACTTCCACAAGGAGATCGGCCACGCCCTTCGCGCGGCGGAACGCAAGCGCATCGTTGTACGCCCGGGGACCGATGTCGTCGGTGTAGCCGGTGATGACCAGACAGCGCCCCGGCTCGAGGTCACCAGCAACCCGCTGGAGCGCACGCAACTGGGCGCCGGATGGCTGGTCCTCGGCGAAATCAAACAGAACCGTGTGCAGGGGAGGTAATCTGTCTCGCGCCATAGCGGGGTCCGGAAGGATGACGGCGCTTCCCGCCCATGAGGCGACAGTCAGGACGACTGCCATAGCCCAGGCCATTCCCTTGGCGACTTTTCCGGCGGTGTCTCGCACGTCTGCGTCCCTGTGCTCCATCGCAGTGAAAAGGGTTGCGCCCCGCAGGGCGCAACAAGTTTCATGTGGAGGATGTGAGTGGCGCGCCGTCGCAGGTGAACCTGACCTCGGCGACGCGGGGAGAATTTGACGACTCTGAGTGAGTAATGGACAGCAAAAATCCTGTCCAAAAGCGGATGGAAAAATTCGGACATGGCGCAAATGCTCTCTTTTCACCCTTCCCAGACGTTGGCACTGCCTTCCGGATGGGCACACTTTCGTAGACACACACGCTGGAGAACACTGCTATCGATGCGGCCTCACGCCAACTTCATGCTTTGACAACACCAGACTATTAACGTAATTTTTATAAGTTATTAGATTTTGCTGAGGAAGCTGATGTTAAAAATCAGCATCCTTTAATTCACAGTTCGCCTTTCCAAGCCTTGCCATGAACGACAAGAACAACAGCCGTACGAGATTCTCCACACACCCTGTATTTCACGTTATGGGAGAGGGATGGTACGGTGAAACGGTACTTGGGCTGACTGTGGGTCCATACCAATCCAAAGAAGATCTCCTGGATAGGCTGGAACAGCTCAACAATGAGGAGACACGGCACAGCCGCCCCTCATCCCAGATGCAGAACAGCGAAGGTTAACAAGTCACCCAGTCGGGAAAAGGTCTGGAATGAAATTGGCCTGACCTCAAGTTGTGCTCTCCCGATCCAAACAGAGACCCTGCAAAGCCGGCACAAAGGATTCTCCGAAACCGTCATTTTCTCTGACACCCTGAAGTACAGGCATTCCAAGTCGCGCAACAAGCTCAGTGGGTGGCAACGCCCTGCTGAACAGGAATCCTTGCCATTCCATGCAGTTATGGTCGCGCAGGAACTGCTGCTGCGCCTCAGTCTCCACGCCTTCCGCTGTGGTGCTCAGGCCCAGTGTGTGAGCCATAGCTATGATGGCCTGGACAATCACAGCGTCATTTGGATCCTTCGGAATATCGCGAATGAAAGAGCGGTCGATCTTCAGCCGATCGATAGCGAACTGCTTCAGATAGCTCAGGGAAGAATAGCCGGTACCGAAGTCGTCAATCGCGATCTTCACACCAAGGCTCTTGAGTCCCCTCAGCACCTCCGCGGCGCTGGAGGGGTTCGCCATCAAGGTACTTTCTGTAATCTCGAGCTCCAGCCTGCTGGGATCGATACCGGTATGATCCAGAGTCTTATTGACCTGCACCAACAGCTGGTGGGTGGTTAGCTGCTTCGGTGAGATATTCACCGCCACAGTCAACTCGGACAGGCCGGTCTTGTGCCATGACGCTGCCTGCCTGGCAGCTTCATGCAGCACCCATTCGCCCACGGGAACAATCAGTCCGGCATCCTCCAGGATGGGGATGAATTCGCCGGGAGGCACCAGGCCGCGCTCCGGGTGCTGCCAGCGTAACAGCGCCTCGACTCCGACCACCTTCCCGCTCTGGAGGTGTATCTGGGGCTGGTAGTGCAGCTGAAACTCCCCATGCTCCAAAGCCTGCCGCAGTTCCGATTCCATCTTGACGCGATGGCTCAGTCGCGCCCCGAATTCTGGTTTGTAGGTGATTGCTGCATCACGCCCCTGAGCCTTTGCCTGATACATGGCGGTATCCGCGCATCGGATGAGGGTTTCTGCATCTTTTCCATCGCGCGGGAAGAGGCTGATACCTATGCTGGCACTGAGATTGAATTCCTGATCGCCGAGTGAGAACTGGCGGCGGCTTGCCGCAAGTATCTTCCGCGCCACAGGTTCGGCCTGCTGCGGGTCTTCCAGATCCTCCAGCAGAACGAGAAACTCATCCCCACCGAAGCGCGCAATTGTGTCGTATTCACGGACACATTGCCGCAGCCGGCTGCCCATCTCGATAAGCAGTCTATCGCCGACAGAATGCCCCAGTGTGTCGTTCACATCCTTGAAGTGGTCGATATCGAGGAACAGAAGGGCGAGATTCTTCCCAGAACGTCTGGTTCTAACCAGCGCATGCTCGAGGCGGTCATGGAACGGGAGGCGGTTGGCTAGGCCGGTCAGGGAGTCACTGAAGGCAAGCGATTCAATCCGCGCCTCGGCCTCCTTGCGGCTGCTGACATCGTGCAGCATCAGCAGGTGCGCCGGAGCATCCTCCCACTCACTTTCGGCGACCGTTACTTCCGCTACGCCACGGCTAGCCTCGTCGGTGGCAATCTCTATCTCGACACATGCACCTGGAAGCGGAAGGGCTGGGAACTCTGTGGACAGAAGCATCTTCTGCGCTGCTGGGTTTGTGAACAAGGTCCGCCCCTCGGGATCAACCAGAACGATACCGATCGGATTCTTGTTCACCACGTTGCGGAAGCCTGCCTGGCTTGCACGCAACTGCACCTCCATGCCCCGACGTTCAGTGATATCGCTCCCCAAGGCAATGACGCCGGTTACCTGCTGGTTTGCGCCACGCTCCGGCTCCAGGGTCACCTGAATCCAACGCCCACCACCATCGCTCGCATGGTGAACTATCTCGAATGATGTGGTTTCACCATGCAGCGCCAATTCGAAGTTGGGCAAGATGGAATCAACTGCCATTTTATCCGGGATTTCATGAACGGACTTTCCGATCAGTCCTTCATGCGGCAGACCAAACCAGTCCGTGTAAATTTTGTTGAAGAACTTGATGCGCAAGTCCAAACCGTATCGAACCAGCATGCCGGGCATCGAATCCGCGATTAGGCGCAACTCCTGCTCGCTCTCTGCAAGCGCTTCCTCAACCTGCTTGAGCGCTGTTATATCCCTAGAGCTGACCACCACCCCTTCCTGTGCACCCTGCGCATTGCGATAGGGGAAGTAGGTCACGCTCATGTAGCGGGGGCCGGCAACGGAAAAAACGAACCATGATTCGTAGTGGGATACCTCACCGGCCAAGGCGCGCTCGAAGTGCGCCTTGGCCACCGTTTCATAGACATCCCTGCCCAGCAGTTCTACCGGCGACTTGCCCAGTATCTCCTCGGCGGGGATCCCGTGAGCTCGCAGGTAGGAATCGTTGACAAGCCTGTACCGGCCATCGCGACCGAGGAGCGCAATGTGGTCCGGAGTACTGGCAATGATGCGTTCATAGGCTTGCAGAATGCTGCTGACACGTCGCCGTTCAGCCACCTCTGTGGCCAGTCGGGAGGAGATATTCCTGACCCATGTCATCGCGAACACGAACAGCAGGGCTGACAACAGCAGCAAGCCCTGGAAGCCACGCGCCATCCAGTCACGAGTCCACTGCCGGGCGGCAGTAGACTCGTCGATAACAGCAGAGCAGACTTCCGCCACCTTATTCAGCCGTTCGATGAAGTCCGTGGATCGCGCCAGCCACTTCTCCCAGCTGAGGGCCGGATGATCGCCCACTGCCGACTCCAAGGCCTCTCTGCGCAGGTTTAGGAAGCTCTCTATGCCCTCCTCCACCGCCTTGATTGCCTTGACCACCCGCGGCTCCACCCCAGCAGCGCCGTACCCCTCTCGCAGCCTCATCAACCCACGAAGCAGCCCTTCCTGGTGTGTATCCAGGCTACGTAAATCACTTTCCGAAAGAGGCTGTTCGCTGGACAGGTAGTAGGCCAGGATGGCCCGTTGCCGCCCGGCAAACTCAGCCGCTCGCCAGACATCTCCACGCAGTAGCTGATAGAGAGATGCGCCGCCATGACCTGAGACGCCATCGGCGTACATCGAATCCCGCAGATTCTCAGTCCCCTGAATGATTGTGGTGACCTCGTTGAAGAACTCCGACGGGGTAATTGTCCTGATGCCTGAAGCCAGGGATTGGTCCACTGCATGGCGGACTTCGGCCAGGCGGACGGAGGTCTGCCTTAGGTACTGCACTTCAAACGCCAGAACAATGTCATCAGGCCGACGGTGAGCCAGTGACTGCGCCAAACCCATGCCCTCTGCCCATGCCTTGTCTCCCTCCCCGCGCGTACGAAGTAGTAGTTCACCTTGCGTCCCATCAAGGTTAGGGCTTTCCGTGAGCGCAGCGAGCGACAACCCCCTCTCCAGAGCCCTGTAGCTGGTTGCACGAACCAGCGCTGAAGAGGCGCGACTGGCGAGGAGCTCATCTGCAGCATGACGGGAATCAGAAAGTGCCTCCAGGGTGGCATTGGTTACCAGTCCAAGCACCAGTAACGCCAACAACAAGAGCGTGGTGTTGATGACAGATGGTGCTGATGACACATTGACACGCATATCGATAACTCCCCACCCATTGCCTATGGGATGGCTATCCACGGACAACCGATGGGGTAAACAGCAGATACACCATCGGGCCGGCAAGATTGCAGCGGGATCACTCAGCGCTGCGGCTGTTTGGCCGCAGGAGACATGCAGTTTTGAAAGGGGGGAAGCGGATGGGGTGTTACGGAGACGATGCGCATTCGCTATTACCCGGCAATCCCGCTGTCATAGGATCAAGAACACTGGAACGAGATCCCTTAGACCGGTGACTTTGCGCCCTCGCCTTTCGTGCGAGTTTGCCCTTTTCAAGTAACTGGATCACACTAGCTAGCGTATATTTATCATTTATGTGACTGATTACGCAAGTTCCTCACGCCACTCGCAGAGAGGACGCTGACCCGTGGATCGCGTCAGTCTCACGCCCCCATCGTCAATGGTTCTTCGCACATCTCCG
>NPID01000958.1_pt1 | contig 117302 bp, 99 predicted proteins | sample 8637491 | NCBI WGS metagenome assembly NPID01 (sample SAMN07420843, study PRJNA396082) | bioreactor metagenome | isolation source: sample BA6 brine-fed electro-methanogenic bioreactor BA | place: Japan: Kochi | collected 2016-06-14
CGAAGAACGGCCGGCAGGTCACACCGAAGGCGAGCGGCCCAAGAGGTGAGCCGACCGGAATTCTGCAGTTCTTGTATTGACCTAGTGTGAGATGCGAATAGGGATGGTGCACTTCGACGAACTTCTCAGGGTCGCTGTCATAGTCAAAACGTACGGGAAAAGGCACGATGTTTCTGGCGATTACGTCCGCATAAATGTTATCTTCCATGTAGATCTCTGGATCATTCTGAAAGTGTTCGAGATCTGGGGACGGAAAATAGGACAAGGAATGCCCGGAGATCTCACCCTTGCGAAACCTGTAGCGCATGGTAATCAACGCGCCATCAAGCATCTTTACATTGAAGCAGCGTTCCCGTTCAAGCTCCGCGTAAATCTCCCGATAAGCTAAGTTCTTTAATGCGACGCTCATCGCTGAGGCATTGGCGATCGATATCTCGAACGCGCCCTCAAAGGCTCCCGTTGTCGAAGGAAAATTCTGGTCATTCGAAAGACTGGTTTCGACTGCTGCCTCAGTGAAGGCATTGATCTGTCGGAGTGTTTCCCGAGGAGTCATTTTGATCGACGCTTTCTTCTTTTGGACAAAGCAGCTTCCAGCTTCTTCATCAATTCTTCAGGATAGTCTTCCAGGATGCTCTCCCCCGAGTTTAGCGACTCGATGATTTCTTCAAGGTTATTGCGCCGCTTGGCGCTCCTTTCCTGCTCTGCTTTGGACATGTCCCGGTTGACGGTTTGCATTGTCTTTCGCTCGGGATCAGTCGGGTAGCGGAATATCAACGAAAAATCTTCCGCCTTGGCCTTTTCGTATTCGTTTTTTAAAGCGGCCATATCCTTTCCAACACCCAGCACCCGTACCCATGCTTTTGAACGAGTAATCGCCGTAAACAGGCGATTTCGAACTCGTGCAATATCTCTGGGAAGGAAGGCGTCGTAGCAGTCTTGGGCGTTGATAACGTAGACCATCGCTGCCTCGTTTCCCTTCGCGCGGAAGATTCCAGTGAAGGTGACGGAGTTCGGCTCCGTGAACACGTCCGCGATAGTCGTAACGCCCGCCAGGTTGGAATTGATTCCCCGACGAATCAATTCCTTTCTAATAGGGCCGACCTCTTTCTTCGTTGTAAAGGGATCCGGGTTGATTACTACTATGTCGTCGGGAACCAATTCATCTTCGGTCAGGTTTTTCTGGATCTCATTCGCTAGCCAGTCTGTCTGTGCTTCAGAGGTCTCGAACACTTTGAACTGGATCAAGTCATCGAGTTCGGAGTGCTTCTCAAGGAATCTCGGGCTTGAATGCGCGGTGCGCCTTAAATTAACTTCCTTCCCGTCATTGATATCCCCATCATCCGATTCGTACCCAATGTCGAACCAAAGCGCCTTGTTTTCAAATATTTGTACTAGACCATCGTGTCTATAGATTCCGAAGCCTAGGGCATGAGCGGTAGAAAGTACGGGCCTTGAGTTCCTGTAGCATGTGCCCAGAATGATGTCCTGTTTCGGCTTTCCGACTTCAGAAGGTTCGATAACCACTCGGGGCGACCCATCTTGATTGACTCCGAAGATTTCTTCGACCGGCGGTAGCGATCTGTTGCCGAGATTTTGCAGTTCATCGTAAGCGTATACGAGACGCTTTGGGTCCTTTAAGTACTCATAACAGAGCAAGAGAAAGTTGGGCGCGAAGTCTTGGGCTTCGTCGACTAAAATCGCGTCATACTTAGGCTTAAATGGAGTAGTCGGCTGCAGAGCAATATCACAAACCGACTCGAACGCGCAATCGGAGCCAAAGCGCTCCTTGGCCGGCCCGAAGTCTAGGTACTCGATACCGTGCTCTCGGCAGAACTCATAGTAAATGCCTGTACGCTCGCTTCCTCCCGGGGCTCCCCAGGCATTCATGATTCGCACCTTTTCCCAGTTCGGCTCCTCGTTTGCTTGCTCCAGGACGAAAGTGGTGATCAGGCTCTCAAACTGTTTCTTGAGAGACCTAGTGTTAAATGTTACTGCGATAAGCCAATCCGGATGCCGCGCGTGCAAGTAGGCAACTTTCAATGCGAGAACTATGGTCTTGCCGCACCCTGCGAGGCCGCGTATACGTTGTACTCCCTCAAATGTCTCGACGACGGCGGCACTTTGTTGTGTATCGAGATTCGCTATCGAGTCTTCAAGGACCTTGATCTTCGCGCCCTTGGAATTGGCCTTATGCAGTTCGCGCTTTCTTCGCCCTCTCCGAAGCGTTGAAATCGCCTGGATGACGGACACTAGTGCCGGGTAATACTCGGGTTCAATTTCCCGAAGGTTATTGATAGCAGCTACTACCGACACCGTGTTCGAGACTATGTGTTCGTCTTCCCTCTGCGCTGGTAGGTTAGTAATCGCTGGCGCAAACGTCATTGTGTGTGGCTTCACCTGAAGCTCGCGGCGCCGGATCAATGCTTGGTATTGCAAAAGCTTCGCCTGAAGCTTGTTGTACGCTTCGTCTTGGATCTGCGCGTAATCAGGTAGCGTTCGGCCCTCGACGAGATTGATGAGGACAACTCCCTTATGGGGGGAGAGATACAAGGCGTCGATTGGAAATGATCCTTCGGGAGTTCCGATGATCGGGTATCCAATGTAAAGCGTTCCTTCGAGATTCGCTTCGGCGCTGAGGAGTTCAGCCAAGCGCCGACTGGATACTGGCTTATCTGTACTGCCCCACACCGTATCAATCATGGCCAGAGTTGTTTGGTTGCTAAATTGTTGTAGGTCAAAATGTGATGTTGACTAGCTTCCCAGGAGATCTGCGACCTGCTGCGTACCAAGTTCGCCGGACTGTAGTATCCAAGCACGGTAGCGACCGTGTGATGTTCGGTCATCGCCATCACGTCCCCAAAGGTAATGTTGCGCCTTCCTGCCTCCGTAATAAACCCCGACCGCATGCTGTGTCGGGCCCAGTCCCCTTCGAGGCCGGCAAGCCGCGTCCGTTTTTGCACGACCACGGCCACAGGCGACAGGGCGGGGCCTAGCCGGCATTTCCACAGCCGACGGAAAATCGGTCCTTCATTGATTCCCGAAGCATCGAGCCATGTCCGAAGTGCCTCGTCGGCTGCACCTCGTCGGCTTGTCAGGTAGCTTCGCGTTGCCGTCCTGATTCGTCTTTGAGCGGTGCCGGCAAAACAGGTGGCCGCGCACATCAACTTTCGTCAGCTGCTCGACGTCAGCCGCTGCGACCTCAGACCGCCGGGGTCCACCGCTAGCCCAGGCAAATATCAGCAGCGTGCGATCGCATAATCCTTCGAGTGAGTCGTCGCAGGTTGCAAGCATTACCTTCAGCGGCTCACCGGTCGCAGCTGTCTTCTTGGTGATCGTCTCGCCGAGCTTCGACGCTGCACGCTTTGTCCGCGACAGCAGATGGCGGACCTGAGGGTCCTCGCGCGGGGGGGGGGGGGGAGGGCTTGCGCAGCTGGTGAAACACTGTGTTCATCCTAAGCGGGCCCAGATGGCCCTTGAATCCACTTTCAACCAGAGGCTGGTCGATGTCCTGCGGCAATTCACACTTGGGCGCGTCGATCGGGCCTCGCGCTAGGTGGTCCACCAGAAACCGCAGCACGATCGGCACGGTACAGGCATGAGGAGGGCAGCGCGGTATCGCGCCTAGGCCCAAGCGCACCAGTATCGCAGCGCGCTGCGGTAGCTGCGCAGAGTGTTCTCGGCTTGGTCGGCGTTCAGAATCTCCTCGGCCGCCCGGCTCGCCGGCGTTGGAGGAAAGCACTTTGAGAATCTTATTGTGTCGTTACGCTTGTTTCCGTGCAGTCGTCATATCGTTATGCTCACTGTGCGTTATGTAAGAAATATTATTGTAATGCACGTCATTGCCACGATAAGCATAACTTATCGTGTGTATGCATTTACCTGAATATTTCCTTCTGTTATTAGTTTGGTCCTTGTAGGGCGGGTTCGGGATATTGCTTTCTGCAAAAATACGGATTCCGTATGGCATTTTACGTTAAGGAGGTTGTGGAGTCATGCAGGGTAGACTCATCACGTATTCAGGTTGCGTGATCAGTAAAAGTGCATCACAGATAAGCCGCCTAGGAGGTTTCGTCCTCCAGTATGCTTGCGTTGATGATCTCCGCCGATATCAGAATTCCGGAGATGCTGCGCGTATTGCCGACCAAGTAGCTCACCTTGAGTAGCTGATTTTTTAGTTGAGCGAGGATGAGGTCGGACCTTAGCTCGCGCGCTGTCTCGATAGGGACCTTTATGTCCATGATGCTGCGGTGATCGGTGGGGCGCCTGAGTCGTAAAATTAACTGAGAGTCTATAAATCCATCGCAATATCCAATTGCAGTGGCGTTATCTGAACTCGCCTGTCCTTCGGTTTTGCGCGGAGATGGCTCGATGGAGAGCTCCTGGCCGCATACGACCACGGTGATTGGTGCTCGAGACTTGCTGATACTTGTCCTGGACACTACTGCAGCCATCTCGCGAAGATCATCCCAGGTCGCATTGCTCTCGTCGGGTGTGCGCTGATCGCTGAATGCGGTGCGTACCTTTGACATGACTTCCTGCCCGGCAGATATGGCGAGATTCGGGACGTGTCGTGGATCCGAGATCGCAGACAGGAGGTCATCTCTTGGAGCGTCATTGATGTTGGCGATCACCTCGAGATTGACTGAATTGTGTCGAAATCGCACTCGAGCGGCAGTCTTTGCCGAGGTCAATATCTGGTGGCCGACCTCGGTGATGTCGGCGAGATGGCGCTCGGCAATTCTTGTTGCGATTTTTGACAGCGCCTGAGGTCGAGCCGCATCTGCAGGTTTGAACCATCCGTCGGCACCGGCCGAGTAACTCCACTCAAATAGGACAATGTCCATAGACGACTTCTCTGTGAGTGCTCGTCACTGACAATATTTGGGTAGGTTGTCGGAGTGTTAATTTGCACGGGGTACGCGTAACAGGGGGTGGTGCTACAACTTAGCCCAGTCATGGGCAAGCAACACCCCGAAGACCGCAGTGAGCAGATCCGCGGGAACGGGCCCGGATTCAGGGGCCCAGCGTATCGCATTGATTACATGAGATTCTCTTCCTTCTTCTGGCCCTTTTTTGATTTCGAAATAGATTTCGAGAGCTGCCAGGCTTTCGGAAAGGCTTGCCAGAACCAGGGGTTCCCGGGTTGCCCAATACCCCTGGTTTGAGCGAAGCGCGGCACAAAAATTTGCCAGAAGCTCATGTGGGGGTTTCGCGTACAAGACCCAGGCGTGAACGCGCTCGGCCAATTGCGCTGTGGCAGGATCGTTGAGCTGGGATCTGAGCCGGTGGGTGATGGCCCGGCCCCGTGCCAGCTGTTCCGCGTTAGTCCACACCAGTTGATGCTGTGACGGGGACCATTCACAGCCTTGCAGACCGAATAGATTGGTGCTGTACAGAGTTGGGATTCGTGCAGCGGCATTCACCAACCTGCGCAAGGCGTCAGCTTCAATTCGGAGGGTCGCGCAGGCATCGTCAATCTGAATGCCGTCTTGCAGGAGCGCGATGGCATCAAGCAAGACGGGTAGATCGATTTCGCGAGGGGGTAGCCGGTGCGATTCGCTAAACCCTCGAGGTAGCTTTCGGATTTCCGTCAGTCCGACGTTCGTCCTGCGCAGCCTTGCCAGGATCTCGAAGTGCTGAACGCGTTCTGCGTTCCTGGAATGGCCCAATCGAAACGCAATGCTGCGGAGCGTTGCTGCGTTAGCCCCGCATAGCTCGGAGATTGTCTCGGTACTCAGCCGCGGCGCCTCCAGATCCAGTTCCGCGGCCGACAACAATTCTGCAGTATGAATGTAGGTTGTTTGCGTCGTTGTGTCGTATCCGGCATGGAGCGCGTGGCCTACGGATGATGCAAGAGCCGGCATAAAGGAGAGGGTTGGATGTCTGCGCGCGGTGAGCTGTTGGCGAATCCGAACAGATGCCTGCCGATATTGGTCGGCGTCGAGGCCGCTGGCCTGAATGAGTAGCGGGTGCTGGATGCCAGATGCGAGGAGCGATGTCAGCGAGGCATAACCGTGGCGGCAATGATGGGGACGGATGCTCGGGTCGCCGGTCGCGAGACGACACGCGGCGGCAGCGGCACTGGCAATGACCGGGCGGCTGAATTTCGAGCTTAGGTCTGATCGTGGAGTGCGCGGCGCGGCGGGTTCATCGTTATCACGCATGCCGAGCGCACGTCCAATATCGGCGGCTCTGCGCATCGATGCATGAGTTTTCAGCGACCCCAGACGATTCGGACGGACCAACACTTCGTCGGATTCCGGGGCATCTGCAGGGAGAAGGCGCCATGCCTCTCCGATGCGCAGTCCGCAAAGTGCTTGCAGCCGCGGTAGGCCCGGGAACCATTTTGCTGTGTCTGCCGAAATGCTCAACAGACTTGTGTCCAGGTTCAGTAGACGCTCGATATCCTGAGTCGCCAACAGGTTTGCATTGACCCTCCGGTCTTTTCGGTACAACTCGGGCTCTACGTCTTCCCATGAAATGGGCTCGATTCCGAATTGCTCGCACAGATAGGTGTCGAGGTAGCGCAGGGCAATGGCGCGCTCGACACGACCTGGATTGAGGTCGCCGCGGGGCCCGAGGGCCAAGTTGTACAGTGCTGCGCGTTCCACATCGTCCAACCCGGTCGGATCGGTATTTTCGAAAACTTCGAACAACGGGATCGCGTTCGGCGAGATGTATTTTTGCAGGGTGCTTGGGGCGAGGTCAGCCACCCGGGCGCCTCCGCGGTGCGCCAGATTTCTCGCAAATTCAAAATAGTGGCGTGCGATTGGCGCGATGACGTCTGAAAGAGATTTGCCTATTTCTTCCAGCTTCTTGCGAATCGTCGCGCGACCCGATGATTTTCGCTGAGAACGAGTGCTCTCGGCACGTGCGGAAGAGGGTGTGTCGGTCCCCAACGCTTCGCGCAGCCGCTCAAGGAAAGCGCGTGTCTCGTGTTCGGAATGGTCCAGATGGGGCCTCTGAATGACCTGTTGAGGCACCATCGACGGCAATCGGTCCGCATGGACCTGCCCGTCAGTTAGGCGATCTCCGCTGATCATTCGGCAAAATGCCAGATTCGGAAGGTGAGCCGACGGAAGGTTTCCCCGCAGCCACGCAAGCGAAGTACCGCTGACACGCGTCGCCAGGTCGTCTGACGCCGCTGCGGCCAGCTCTCGCAGGGACGTCGGGCCGCCAAGGTCGATTGCCAGGGTTCGCATGTGGTTGATGACGACCGACGAGAATGGTTTGTGTCGGCGTGCATCGGTTGAAGCGTTGTCGACTGATTCGTCGCTGAGTGCACGCTGCTCCCGCGGTCGAACTCCTAACGGAGCGGTGGGGTTCTGGTTCGACAGTCGCGTCGCTGCGAGGGCGTAAAGCATCCGCGTCAGACTGTCGCCGATGTATCGGACTGGCGTGCCGTTGATATCGAGCATCAGCCAATCAACGCCTTGGTATCGGTAATAGCCATGCTGAATGGCATTGACGAATGGTGCCCAATTCTCACGGCACAGCCCGCCATTGATGACGGCGCTGGCAAGCGCAGCGGCGCAGACCTCCACGGGCGCAGCCTCTGTAGCAAGGCGGTGCGCATTCGTCTTGAGCCAATCTGCCAGATTGCGACGAAGCAGCGATGCCGTTGCAAGGCTGTGTCCCGATGGATCGTCAACGGGAGGGGGATTGTCACGAGGGGAATACGCAAGGCCCGGAACCATCACCTTGATGCCTTGGCTGCGGAGGCCGACTGCATGCTCGCGCAGGAGCTGGAGGCGGTGTTCGATTCGATCGGGGGATGATGCGGAGCCCGTCAGGATCACAAGCCGCGCTTCCCGCATTACGGCATCCGGGATTTCTTTTGCATCCGTGGACACCATTCCACGTTGCCATGCTCGCGCGAGCGCTTCATCGACGGCGGCCCGGTCATTTGGGGACTGCAGGCTGCGCAGCCGCATTCTTGCGACGGGGCCATGCGGAGATGGATCCGTCGGTCTCGGCTTCCTGGGCGGCGCAATCCGCCGACTGCCGCGCGGTCGGTGAGGGCGTAGGCCACGGATGGGCTGGATGTTGAGATCAGGAAGCAGGTGAGCTTCGATGCCGGCCACCACCGGTGCAAGATAATCTTGGCTGCGCAGTGTCGACCACGCGCCGCTGGGGGATTCACCAGCACTCCAATGTCCGAGGACATGGTCGACATACTCTGCTGGCACGCCACACTCTCGTAACGTTGTGGATAGCAGGTGCCGGTGCGCCGAGGCGTGCCATGGCCAGTCCCCGGCGACATCCCGGAAAGAGTTTGGGCTTACTCGCTGCAGTTCAAAATCCGATGTTAGGAAAAACAGAAACGGCAGCGCGCGGTCGGTGCGGGGTAGTGGCTGGCCGTCCGGTCCTTTCTCGAGCAGATCGGAAACGTCGTGTCCAATTGAGTGCCCCTGGTAAAGGAGGTCCTGCGCCAGGCCGCGCAGATGGGTTCGATAATGCGCGACCTGAGTTTGTGCAGTCGGGCCATACGGCAGCAAGCGCGTCAGGTGCGACCGGAGTTCAGTCTTGTCCGCTCCAAGCGCCATGGCTTGGTTCGGCCTAAAGACGCAAGGGTCGTGAAACGGATCGGTTACAAATCGGTGGCCGGTGGCCAACAGGAGGACCTGCAACGTGTACGCGGTATACAGGTTGTGCTTCGTGTTCAGCGAGGCTTGCCTTGAGCTGATGACATCAAGTGCATGTTGTCGAAGGTCCGCGAGGTTGGCTCTGAATGCTGCTGGTCGCGGGACTCCCGCGCTGCCGATGACAGCGTCCTTGGCAATCTCTCGGGATTGCCGAATACGAATGCCCGCGACGGAGGCAAGGACTGCTCGAACTGAGTCCACCGCGAAGCCGGCGTAGTAGTTGGCGCCCCGGCTGGATGGATGGGTGTCCTGAAACATCGTGTGAACGAGCGTGGCATCGCCGGTCTCATCGAGTAATCGGCCGGGAAGCGTACGTCCGATGCGTCCCTCGAATGCCCGAGCTGTCGTGGATTTCCGCAGTTCGATCAGCAGTGCTCGTGCGGTGTTGATGGGGCCTGTCTGTCTCGAAAGCGGTGGATGTCGGCTCGGGTCGAGTTCGAGCGTCAATTTGCCCACCGATGGCCGGTATAGGTGTGCGTGTTCGGGGGGAGGAATGAAGGCGGCAGGAGGGCGCCCCAACTGCAGGCTGCGGCGGTTGGGCTGTCCAGAATTCACTGCTCCGAGAATCAACACGCCATAGAGTTCGGCGATCGCGGAGCCGGCCCATGTCGGGTCGGGATCGAGGAGCCGATTCCTGATGGCTTCGAACTCGTGGTGGCTTAGGCGGCCCCAGGACAGCGGAAGCAGATTGCGCTCATCGGTAATACGTGACCAGCTGAGTGCGGCGTCAGACAGTGCCTTGGCACTCGAGGTTGCGATTTGTTCCCGAGGGATATCAGTCGAAGCCCCAAGTGTGAAGGTAGCAACCGCCTCGGGTTCATCTGTTTCGTTGATTTCTAGGGAGCTGCCGCTTTCCGGTAGAGGGGACTGATCGATGAAGTAGGCTGCTGGTTCGTCATCGGTCGGCGTATTCGAGACGATCGGTGATCGCGGTGTTGTCGCGTTCGAAAATGGTTCGTTTGGGCGGGTCTCGGTGAATTCCGAGATGGCAGACAGTACTCGAACATAGGCACCCCAAAAGGCAGCAGTTTTTGGGTGCGTAGCCGCTATTTGCAGGCTGCGAGCTCTCAGAACGAGTAGTTCGATGGACAGAAGGCCGTTGGCATCTTCGTGGAGATGTTTGTGCAGCAAGTTGGCCAGCTGTTCGCAGGGGACGGGTGTTTCCAGTGTCTGCCTCAGGGCGCGCGCGTACTTGGTCGCGGGCTGACTAATTGCGGGTAAATCCTTGATGGCAAGGCACCCGACGCCCATGAGGTGGAAAATGTGTTCGTTGGGGATGGCAGTTGCACAGCCTGCGACCAAGGCGCTGAACCATGGGTTGGACGTCTGTACGCCAGTTGAAGGACTGCGGGAGCGCCGTGGAGGAACAATCGGCGCGAACGATGCCCTCATCTCAGGGCGGTCGCTTTGTCGTTCCAGGGAGCAGAGGGCTGCGATCGGTTCGCTGAGCCAAGATGCCAAGCGTGCGTCGCGTTGGGCCAGGTCCTTCAGGCCTCCGATGGCTCTCGGAAGGATGCGGCTGAGGTAGTAGCTTGGAGGGGCGGGCAGGTCGAGATAACCGAGGGCAAGTGTGCCCGCGGGGCCATTACTCGATAGCCATTGACGTACCGGATCGCTCATCCGGAGCGGGCATCCGCGTCGCCGGAAAGCCCGGCGGCCTCAACAATAAGTAAAATCGATATTGTTGCAAAGTCTACTTCGGCTGAAAGCTGACGCTGAACAACAGGCAACAAAAAGCCACCTATATGGTGGCTGTAATCTTATGATTTTAATTAGAAATTATGGTGGCCAGAGACGGAATCGAACCGCCGACACGGGGATTTTCAATCCCCTGCTCTACCAACTGAGCTATCTGGCCATTGCTGCTAACCGCGGGCCCGGTGCGGACGACCGGGCCGGAGAGCGCGGTATTAAAGCCGCGAGGCACGGGCAAGTCAAGCAGGTGGTCGGGATTTGACCGATGTGCGGTCGAGGTGCCGCGCAGGCTTTGACCTGCTTCGGAACGCCGGGCTAACCTGCCAGCCGAATTCCTGCGGGGCCGATGATGCACCACGCACAGGAGTATCCCGGCGCAGCCGCTTCCGGCGCGCTGTTGACGCATTTCCACGATGTCCGCCAGCGCTCGCTGAACCTGATCAGGGATCTGAGCGCGGAGGACTGCCAGGTCCAGAGCATGCCGGACGCCAGTCCGGCGAAATGGCATCTGGCGCACACCACTTGGTTCTTCGAGACCTTCGTGCTCGCGGCCTGCGGCGTCGACTACGAGCCGTTTCATCCGCGCTACGGCTTTTTGTTCAACTCGTACTACAACAGTGTCGGCCGCATGCATCCGCGTCCGTTGCGGGGCCTGCTGACGCGGCCCGGGCTCAGCGAGATCCTCGCGTATCGGGCGCATGTCGACGCACAGGTCGAACGGCATATCGACGCGATCCGCGACCGGCAACTGCTGCCTCGGGTCGAACTCGGCCTGCAGCACGAGCAGCAGCATCAGGAGCTGATCCTGACCGACATCCTGCATGCGCTCTCCTGCAATCCACTGGCGCCGGCCTACCGTGACGGCAGCCCCCCGGCATCACAGGAGCGGCCGCTGAGCTGGCAGCGCTTCGAGGCCGGCCTGCGCATGATCGGCGCGGAGGGCGAGGGATTTTCGTTCGACAATGAATCCCCGCGCCATCGCGTCTGGCTCGACGCCTTCGAGCTCGCCAGCCGCCCGGTGACGAATGCCGAATACGCTGGGTTCATCCGCGACGGCGGCTATGAGCAACCGTTATGGTGGCTGTCAGATGGCTGGGCCGAGCGCGAGGCGCAGGGCTGGCGCGCGCCGATGTACTGGAGCGAGGACGCCCGCGAGTCGTTCACGCCCTACGGCATGCAGCCGCTCGATCCGCATGCGCCGGTCTGCCATCTGTCCTACTACGAGGCCGATGCCTACGCGCGCTGGTATGGCGCGCGCCTGCCGACCGAAGCGGAGTGGGAAGTGGCGATGGCCGACGAGTGGGCGCCGCGTCCGGGCGAGGCGGAGGCGCTGATACCGGTGCTCACCGATGCCGGGACCGCCGAGGGCGCGGGGCAGGTCTGGGAGTGGACCGCAAGCGCCTATGATGCCCACCCGGGATTCGCGCCGTCCGCCGGTGCGATCGGCGAGTACAACGGCAAGTTCATGTGCAACCAGTTCGTGCTGCGCGGCGGTTCCTGTGCCTCGCCGCCCGGGCATGCGCGGCTGAGCTATCGGAATTTCTTCGCGCCGGCCTGTCGCTGGCAGTTCAGCGGCCTGCGCTTGGCGCGCAACGCCGAACGGGCCGGAGATCCGGCGTGAGCGGCAGCTTCGGCGACAGCTCCGCGCCGGCCGTCGCGACGGGGCTGGATGCGTTTCGCAGCGACGTGCTCGCGGGGCTGTCGGCGCCGCAGAAGACGGTCCCGCCGAAGTACTTCTACGACGCCCGCGGATCGGAGTTGTTCGACCGGATCTGCGAACAGCCCGAGTACTACCCGACCCGGACCGAGCGGGCGATTCTCGACCGCTTCGCCGACGACATGGCGCGGCACATCGGCAAGGATGCGCTGGTGATCGAGCCGGGTGCCGGCAGCGGCGAGAAGACCCGCGTGCTGCTCGGAGCGCTGCAGGCCCCGCGCGCCTACGTCCCGGTCGATATCTCAGGGGATTACCTGCTCGGCAGCGCCGCGACGATGCGCGAGCATTTTCCGCGGCTCGACGTGCAGCCGGTCGCAGCCGATTTCACCGCGCCTTTCGCATTGCCGCGATCGGTCGGCGGCCTCGCGGCGGAGCGCGCGACACGCCGGCTGATGTTCTTTCCGGGATCGACCCTGGGCAACTTCGAACCGGAAGCGGCGCGGCGCCTGCTGCGGACGTTCCGCGGCATGGCCGGACGCGAGGGGCTGCTGCTGCTCGGGGTCGATCTGCAGAAGGACGTCGGCGTGCTGGAGCGTGCCTACAACGATGCGGCCGGAATGACCGCGGCGTTCAATCTCAACCTGCTGCAGCGGATCAATCGCGAACTCGGCGGCGGGTTCGATCCGGCGCGTTTCCGTCACCGCGCGCACTACTCGCCGGCGCAACAACGCATCGAGATGCACCTGATCAGCCGCTGTGAGCAGACGGTTGCGGTGGCGGGACGCTCGTTCCGCTTCGCCGAGGGCGAGACGCTGCACACCGAGAACTCGTACAAGCACACGCCGGACTCGGTGGCGCGGCTTGCCGAACAGGCCGGCTGGTCGCTGTGTACGCGCTGGTCGGACCCGCGCGACTGGTTCGCGCTGTTTCTGTTCGAGGCGGTCTGACGCGCCGGCTGGGGCGTCCGGCCGCGCGGCTTGCCTACTCGGCCGGGGGCACGTAACCGGTCTGGGTGACCTCGCCGTCGCCGAAGAAGAAGCGCTCCATCTCCTCGGTCAGAAACTTGCGGGCCTTGGCGTCGGCGAGCACCAGGCGGTACTCGTTGATCAGGCGGGTCTGGTGCGTCAGCCAGTCCTGCCAGGCCTGCTTGGAGACCTGGTCGAAGATGCGCTGTCCCAGCGGGCCCGGCAGCGGCGGGCGGTCCAGTCCTTCGGCGTCGGTGCCGAGCTTGATGCAGTGTACGGTGCGGCTCATGGTGGGTTCGGGGCCTGATGTCGGGAAAGGATTTTGCGCACCGGGCTCGGCAGGCCCAGGGCGTCCAGTTCGGATAGGGTAACCCAGCGCAGCGCCGGATCCTCGGCGACGCCGGCGTCGAGTTCGATGCGCCCGGTGACGGGCTGCAGCTCCAGGTCGAAATGGGTGAATGCGTGCCGCACGCTCGGCAGCGCCGGGGTCGGGTCGGCTTCGAAGCGCATCGCCTCCGACCAGCGGGGGGTCTCGAGACGGGCATCGTCGATCAGCGGGGGGCACCACAGGCTTCCCCAGATCCCGGCCGGCGGTCTGCGCTCGAGCAGCAGGCGGCCATCGGCGTCGTAAGCCAGCAGCAGGCGCGCGCAGCGCTGCGGCCGCTCCCGGCGCGGCCGCGGCTGCGGATAGCGATCGACCACGCCGGCGAGATGCGCCTGACAGTCCGCAGCTACCGGGCAGTCCGCGCAAGCCGGGTTGCGGGCGGTGCACAGCGTCGCCCCGAGGTCCATCAGGGCCTGCGTGTAGTCGGCCATGCGGTTTTCAGGCAGCAACGCCTCGGCCTGCGGCCACATGCGCTGCTGTACCGCCGGCGCTCCGGGCCAGCCGTCGACGCGATAGTAACGGGCCAGTACGCGGCGGACGTTGCCGTCGAGGATCGCCGCGCGTTCGCCGAAGGCCTGCGCGGCGATCGCCGCGGCGGTGGAACGGCCGATGCCGGGCAGTTCGGCCAGCGCCTCGGCGGTGCGGGGGAACCGCCCGCCGTGCTCGGCAGCGATCACCCGGGCGCAGCGGTGCAGGTTGCGGGCGCGGGCGTAGTAGCCGAGCCCGGCCCAGTGCGCGAGGACGTCGTCGGTCGAGGCCGCAGCCAGCGCGTCGATGTCGGCGAAGCGCTCGACGAAGCGGTTGAAATACGGGATGACGGTCGCGACCTGGGTCTGCTGGAGCATGATCTCGGACAGCCACACGCGGTAGGCCTCGCGCGGGTGCTGCCATGGCAGGTCGTGGCGCCCGTGGCTGTCGAACCATCGCAGCAGGCGGTCGGCAAACGTCGTCACGGCAGATCACCACCGGCGAGGCGCTCGATGCCGCGCGCGGTCTGCAGCGCTTCCCGCTGCATGGTGCGACGGATCAGCCACGGGCCGATCAGGGGCGGAACCCAGAAGTCGGGTTCGAGTTCGGACTCGAAATGCAGACAGGTCCGCTCGCCGTCGCAGGCGCGCAGCGTCCATTCGGCCTGTCCGAAGCGCAGATTGCTGAACTCGGGCAGCACCTGCGCGATGACGCGGTGCGCGGCGCCGGACTGCGATGTAGTCATGTCCTGTACCTGATCCAGATGCTTGCAGAACGACAGGACGCAAATCCGGATGCGCGTGTACAGGCGCTGCGCGCCGGGTGCGGCGCCGTCGCGCAGTTCGACGCGTTCGACGGCGTCATTGATGCGCGGCAGATTGCGGTAGTCGCGAAAGACCGCGAAGCTCGTGTCCGCCGGACTGTCGAGCCGTGCCGACAGCTCCATCCGGTAGCGCTCGCCCACGCGCTCGATATCGAGGCGGTCGACCGTCGCCGCGTGGGCGGCCGGCATGCCCAGCAACACGGCGACCAGCGCCCGGGTCAGGGCGCCGCGCAGCCCGGGGACCGTCACCGACTAAGACCACCGGCCTCGGCATCAGGTGCCGGCGGGGGCATCCTGGGGCGCGGCGGTGGGGCTCGGCGCAGGCGTCGGGGTCGGGTTCTTCTTCGGCTTGCCGAACAGGAAATCGCCCAGCTTTTCGTTGAGCTTGTCCTTGAGCTGTTCGCGCGTGTCGCCGTCCTGTTCGAGGTTCAGCTCGTCGCGGAGCTTGTCCTCGATCTTGCCCTTGGCCTTTTCCTTGAGCGCCTTTTCGATGTCGAGCTTGTAGCTCGGCGAGAACAGGCTGCCGCTGAGCTTGATCGGAATCGTCAGACCCTTGAGCTTGTCCAGGCCCTTGCCGCCCTGGCCTTCCTTGGTCTCGACGACGGTCGGTTTGGCGACGTAGTTGATGGTTTCCTTGACCAGGTCGATCTGGCCGCTGCCGGTCAGACGGAACGCGGGGCTCGCGGCATTGAGGTCATCGCTCTTGAGAATGCCGTCGACGATGCGCGCACTGCCCGACAGCGTCGCGAAATCGGTTTCGCGCGGTTCGTTCTCGGCCGGCGCAGCGCGGCCTTCGAGCAGGGCCTCGCCCTTGCGCAGGACCTGCCCCAGGTTGAAGCCCTTGACCGCGCCGTTCTCGACCTTGAACGCGACCTCTCCGTTGAGCGCGCGGCGCAGGTCACCCACGGTGGTGCCGCGGCTGTTCAGGTCGAGACTGACGTTTCCCAGGCCGCTCACGTAATCCTTGCCGAGCAGGTCCTTGAGAAACGGCGCGGCGTTGAGCGCGTTGAGCTGCGTCTTCAGCGCGTAGGACGGGGCCTGCTGCCCCGGCATGAAGCGGTTGTTGAGGTTGACGCTGCCGCCGTAGAGCTTGGCACTGAGGTTCTGCACGCGGGCACTGTTGCCGCCGCCGCTGACCTGCAGTCGGATGTCGGTCATGTTGATGCCGTTGATCTTGAGCTTGCCGATGTCAACCGTGCCTTCGGCGTTGAGCTTCTCCAGAGCTTCGGTCGGCAGTTCGATCGCGTTGATGTCGTCGTCGCCCTTGGCCGGTTCCTCGGATGTCGCTTCGCCCTCGGCTTTCGGTGGCAGGTAGCGGTCGGCGTCGATCTGGTCGACCTTCAGTGCGAATCGCAGCGCCTGCGTCGCGAAGTCGCTGATCGCGATCCGGCCGTCGACGTGGGTCTGGTCGAGCGTGATGTTCAGCTTGTCGAGGTTGGCGCTGCTGAAGCTGCCGCTGTAATCGGCATCGAGGCTGGCGTTGGCGAGCGCCGTGTCGTCCGCGGTCTCGAGTTCGATGCCGAGCTGCTTGAGGGTCTTGCGCGGCGAGAACGGCTCGACATGAATCGGCCCGGACAGCCGCGGCTGGTCGCCGTTGAGTCCGGTTCCGCTGATCTGCGTGGTGGCGACGACCCCGGCGGCTTCGATGCGGCCGTGGTCGAGGGTCAGCGTGCCCTTGCCCTGGTCGAAGCGGACCTGGCCGTTGAGCGTCGCGGTCTGCGAGCCGCCGGGAATGCCTCCACCGGCTGCGGTCAGCGCGGCCTCGAGGTCGTTGAGGCTGAACTGCTGGTTGTTGAGGTCGGCGACGATCTGCGTAGCCAGCTTCACGTCGGCGTCGATCTTCGAGTCCTCGAGCTTGGACTTGATCCGGGCGCTGAGTTGATCGAGCGTGAAGACCTTGTTGTCGAGGTCCGGGGTGACGCGCGACGTCAGTTCGAGTGTGACTTCCGCCTTCGGCGCGTCGGAGAACGTGGTCACGTCGAGGCTGACATCGAAGGCTTCGCCGGGCTTCAGGGCGCCGGTTTCGAGGTTCAGCGGCTCGATGCGGTAGGCGGTCTTGGCCTGATCATCCCGATAACGGATCACCGCGTCGTGGATGGTCAGGCCGCCGATGTCGGCGATATTCAGATCGGTACCGGCTTCGACCTCGACTTGGCTGTCCTTGTCCTCCGGTGTCCCGGTTTCGGCCTGGATCAGGTCTTCCCAGTTGCCGGTGCCCTGCGCGTTCCTGGCCGCATTGAGGCGCAGTCCGTCGAGCGTCAGCCCGCTGACCTTGATTTCGCGTTTGGTCAGCAGCGGCATCAGGGCGACGCCGACGTCGAGCTGCTTGATCGCGGCAAAGGGTTCGTCGCCGAAGCCCTCGGCGTTGCCGAGGCGCACGTCCTCGACGCCGACCCGCAGCCACGGAAAGACATGCAGCTCGATGTTGCCGACCTCGAAGTCGCGCCCGGTCTTGTCCTTGACCGTGCTGGAGATCTGATCGCGGAAGTTGTTGGGATCGAACAGCAGCGGCAGCGCGATCGCTGCGGCGACGAGCAGCCCGATCAGCACTGCGGCGACGATGAGAACGATCTTGAATGGTTTGGCCATGGTGCGTCCTGCAGCGGCGTTGAGTCAGTCGGAGGGCAAGTGTACCGGGTTCAATCCTAGCCCCCGAAACTGGCGCTGCGATGAATGTCGATCAGGATCGTGCCGGATCGCGTCGGATCTCGACGCCACGCAGCCGCAGTTCGGCACACACGCCACCACCGTCGCGATTGCTCAGTTCCAGTTTCCAGCCATGCCTTTGGGCCAGCAGGCGCGAGAGGTACAGGCCGATGCCGCTGCCGCCGGCCCGCCCGTGGATGCCCGGCTCGAACGCGTGTTCGAGCAGGTCGGGGTCGATGCCGTCGCCGTCGTCATCGACGCGTAGCCGGTCGCCCTGCAGCGAGATATGGACGTGGCCTTCCGGGGCGGCGGCAAGGGCGTTGCGCAACAGATTGGTGAAGATGACGGACAGGGCGGTTGCCGGCACGCACATCGTGACCGGCTCGATCGTCCAACTCACCTGGGTGCCGGCCCCGGTCAGATAGGGTTCGGCCCATGCCGGGAGCTGTTCGCCCATGTTGCACCACTGCGCCGCGGTCTCGGTGTCGTGCCGTGCGGTGGCCATCAGCGTGTCGAGGGTGTTGCTGGCGGTGCGCACGGCACGCTCGATGCGGCCGAGCCGCTCGCGCTCGGCGGGATACGCGGCGAGCAGGGACTCGGCGGTGATCCGGATCGAAGTCAGCGGCGTGCGCAGCTCGTGGCCGGCGGCCGCCGCAAACGAGCGCTCCCGGGCGACGCGGTGCTGGACCTCGCCGATCAGCCGGTTGAGTGCGTCGATGATCATGCCGAGTTCGCCGTCGGTGGGCTTGCGCTGCAGGGCCTGCAGGTGATCGTCATCGAGCGTGCCGATGCGGGCGACCACCGACGACACCGGGGACAGCAGCCGCGCCGACAGCCGCCGCCCGGCCACCCAGGACACCAGCGCCGCGGCCAGCAGCGTGGCCACCATGATCAGGCCCAGCCAGGCCTCACGGTGGGCGAATTCGCTGACGTCGTAGGCGATGTAGTAGCGCTGGCCGCTCTCCTGCTGGCCGACCAGGACGTGAAATTCGCGGCCGTCCATCTGCACGTCGCGATGCGATCCGGGCTGCAGCGCGAGCAGGGGTGGGGGCAGCGGCGGCTGCATCCCGGGGACTGCGCGGTACAGGGTGATGCCCTGGGCGGAGCTTGGTGCCGGGCCGCCGCGCTGCGGCAGCGCCATCAGCGTCTGGGCCTCGCGGCGCATGATCGCGTCCAGCACGGAGTTTTCCAGCCAGACGTGTCCGGACCAGAGGACACCGCCGACCAGCGCGCTGAGCAGCAGCGCGAAACCGAACAACGCCGCGCCGAGCCGGCGATGCAGCTCAGGCGTCATCCGCGGACAGGCGGTAGCCCACGCCGTGGACGGTATGCAGCAGCTTGCGGTCGAAGGGGCGATCGATCGAGTTGCGCAACGCGTGCATGTGGATGCGCAGCACGTCGTCGCCGGGAACCTGTTCGCCCCAGAGCAGCGTCTGCAGTTCGCTGCGCGGTACCACCCGCGGCGACGCCCGCATCAGGTATTCGAGCAGGCGTCGCGTCGTCGGATTCAGGGTCAGCGCCTGGCCGTCGCGCATGGCCTGTAGCGCCAGGGTGTCGTAGCTCAGGTCGCCGACCGTGAGCAGGTGGGTGGTGGCGACGTCGGCGGGCGTGTGCCGCCGATGCAATGCCTGCAGGCGCACTTCTAGCTCGGCCAGCGCGAAGGGCTTGGCGAGGTAGTCGTCGGCGCCGGCGCCGAACCCGGTGAGCTTGTCGTCCAGGGCGTCGAGCGCGGTGAGCATCAGCACCGGGGTGTGGATGTGGCGCCGGCGCAGTCTGCGGCACAGTTCGACGCCGTCGAGGCCGGGCAGCATGCGGTCGAGCACGATCGTGTCGAAAGCGCCGCCGGCGGCGCGGTCGAGGCCGCGGCGCCCGTCGTGGGCCAGCTCGACTTGATGGCCGTGCGTCCCGAGAAACTCGCCGATGCCGGCGGCGATGTCGCGGTCGTCTTCGATGACCAGGATCTGCATGATGAAAGTCGGGAATGCGTGTCACTGAGCATGCCAGAGCGGGCGGCCGAGCCCAAGCCGCGGGTATGGGTGCCGAGTGTCTGGTGAAAATCACGGATATACAAAGCATTAACATTCCGCCAGAGTGGCGGAGACAATCAGATATCCGGATCGATTCGGGGAGTTGGGGAAAAATGAAAGTGTGGGGCTGGCTGGGCGGCGTCTCGGCCTTGTGGGGTGCGCACGCCGCGCTGGCAGCGGATGCACAGAACGTCCCGGTGGAGCTGGAAACCATGCAGGTGACCGCGGAGCGCGGTGAGGCCGATGCCTATTCGGTCCCGCGCGCGGTGACCGTCGTCGGTCGCGCCCAGATCGAGCGCGAGTCGCCGCAGACCTGGACCGAACTCCTGCGCGGACAGGCCGGGGCCTTCCTGCAGTCGTCCGGTCCCGGACAGAGCATCATCATCGTGCGTGGCCTCAAGGGCTCCGAGGTGCTGCATCTGGTCGACGGCATGAGGCTGAACAACGCCTTCTTCCGCAATTCTCCGAGTCAGTACATCGCGCTGGTCGACCCCTACAACATCGACCGGGTCGAGTTGCAGCGCGGACCCGGCGCGACGCTGTACGGCTCCGACGCAATGGGTGGCGTGGTGCAGGTGCTCACGCCCGAATACCGCTTCCACGAGGTGCAGTGGCAGACCGCAGGCAAACTGCGGCTGCAGTACGGGACCGCCGAGCTGTCGAAGGTCTCACGCGCCGAAGCGGCGGTCGGCAACCGCGACGTGTCGCTGTCGGCGGGGGTGACGGTGATGTCCTATGGCGAGCGGGATCTCGGAGACGGGGGGCGCGAGCCGCTGACCGACTACCTGGCCCGCGGTTACGACGGCAAGCTGCTGTGGACGCCGGGTGCCGCGCACGAGCTGATGCTCAGCGGGCATTTCTTCGAGTACCCCAAGCTGGCCCGCTATTTCGATGTCGTCGGTGGGCCCGGCGGCGAGGGCGGCAGCGTCCAGTCCTATTTCGAGCCCAACGACCGGCAGTTCCTGCACGCGCGCTATCGCTATCTGCTGCCGCTGGGGCCGGTGCAGGGCATCGAGGTTCATGTCGGTCAGCAGGTCATCCGCGATCACCGGCTGCGCCAGCCGAACGACTCGCGCATCGACACCGAACAGAACCGGAGCACGCTCAGCGGCGTGACCGCCCAGGCGTTCAGCAATGTCGGCGACGCGCTGAGCCTGCGCTACGGTGCCGAGTTCTACCGCGACCGGATCGACAGTGCCAAGCAGCGCACGCCCTTCGACACCGGCGTCACTGCGGCGACGATCAGCACCTTCCCCGACGGCGCGCTGCAGGACAGCCTCGGAATCTATCTCGACGCGCAGTGGTGGGCGACGGCGCGCTGGCAGATTGATGCCGGCACGCGTTTCAGCCGTGTGCATACCGATCTGCCGTCGACGCCGGTGAGTGCGGCGACCGAGTTCACCGATGACGACGTCACCTGGCAGCTCGGTGCGCTGTACGCGATCACGCCGTCGCTGGGGTGGGCGACGACCGCGGCGCGGGGCTTTCGCGCGCCGAACATCTTCGACCTGGGCACCCTCGGGCCGCGCCCCAGCGGTGACAGCGAGCTGGTCAATGTCCCCAACACCGAACTCGAGCCGGAGACGGTGACGACGTTCGACACCGGCCTGCGCTGGCAGGCCGACCGGTGGCGCGCCGATCTGACCGCTTACTACACCGACTACGACAACCGGATCGAGGCGCGCGAGCCGACCGGCAATACCGTCGCCGAGGGGCAGTTCGGCTGCTCCGATCCGGACGGCTGCATCGAGGTGCAGAGCCGCAACATCGCCGAGGCCCGGTACTGGGGCGCCGAGGGATCGGCGCGCTGGACTGGATCCCGTGCATCGGTCTACGCGGTGCTGAACTGGACCTATGGCCAGGAGCTGCGATCCGGCGAGCCGACCCGTCCCGCCAACCGCATTCCGCCGCTCAACGGCCAGCTCGGCGCGGCGTTCGTGCTGCCGGCGTCAATCCGGATCGAGCCGTACCTGCTGTTCGCGGCGCGTCAGGACCGCCTCGACGACGACGATTTGCGGGACAGCCGGATCAATCCCGCCGGGACCGGCGGCTGGGCGACGGTCAATCTGCGTGCCGGCTGGCAGGCGTTGCCGTGGCTGAAGTTGCAGGCCGACGGCCGCAACCTGCTCGACAAGGCCTATCGCGAGCATGGCTCGGGCGTCGATGCCGCGGGGGCGGGGGTGGTGCTCAGCGCGACCGCGCGGTTCTGAGTCCCGGCCGCGGGAGCGGATGAATGGGTCGGTCCGCTCCCTGGTCCGGCCTTGCATCTCACCGCCATTCGCGGCGGCATGGTCGCCGCTGCGACGGATGTTCAAATTGATGGGGCGGGGTGTTCTCCGCTCTCCGGCCCGGCCTCACAGCTGGTCGTTCGTCAGCGCAAAAAATGTCCAGCTCGATGGGGTGGGGTGTTCTCCGCTCTCCGGCCCGGCCTGGCGGCCGGTCGTTCGCCAGCGCAACAAATGTCCACTGAACATTTGTAAGGCGGCGCTGGCTCACCCCCCGCCGATGGCGTGGACGATGAGCAGGTCGTCGCCGTCGTGCAGGTCGGTCTGGTCGTGACGGGAGCGGGGGACGATGTCGCCGTTGAGCTCCACCGCGACGCGGCGTTGTCCGAGCTGCAGGTCTTCGAGCAGGTCCCGCAGCCGGATCGGCGCTTCGAATGAACGGGTTTCGCCGTTGACGGTGATCTGCATGTTGATTCTTCGGGCGTGGCTTGGACTACAATGCGCATCCGCCGGGCGGGCGTAGTTTAATGGTAGAACAGGAGCTTCCCAAGCTTCTAGCGTGGGTTCGATTCCCATCGCCCGCTCCACTTGATCCGTCCTGACCCAGCGGCCGGCGGCCGCGCAGCCCACGGACCTCACGGATACACGGAGACGCCGTGCAAGACAGTCTGATCATCGCCGACCGCGCGTATCAGTCGCGCCTGCTGGTCGGGACCGGCAAGTACGTCGACCTGGAGCAGACCCGCGAGGCGATCGAGGCCAGTGGCGCGCAGATCGTGACCGTGGCGATCCGCAGGACCAACATCGGGCAGAACCCGGACGAGCCCAATCTGCTGGACGTGATTCCGCCGTCCAAGTACACGATCCTGCCCAACACCGCCGGCTGCTATACCGCCGAGGACGCAGTGCGGACCTGCCGTCTGGCGCGTGAGCTGCTCGACGGCCATGATCTGGTCAAGCTCGAGGTACTGGGCGACGCCAAGACCCTGTATCCGGACGTGCCGGCGACGCTGGAGGCGGCGCAGACGCTGATCAAGGACGGCTTCAAGGTCATGGTCTACACCAGTGACGATCCGATCATCTGCAAGCGCCTGGAGGACATGGGCTGCGTCGCGGTGATGCCGCTGGCCGCGCCGATCGGGTCGGGTCTGGGGATCCAGAACAAGTACAACATCCTGACGATCGTCGAGAACGCGGGCGTGCCGATCCTCGTCGACGCCGGCGTCGGGACCGCGTCGGATGCGGCGATCGCGATGGAACTCGGCTGCGACGGCGTGCTGATGAATACCGCGATCGCCGAGGCCGGGCAGCCCGTGCTGATGGCCAGCGCGATGCGCAAGGCGATCGAGGCCGGGCGCGAAGCCTACCGTGCGGGCCGCATGCCGCGGCGCCGCTACGCCAGCGCCTCGTCGCCCGCCGAAGGCCTGCCCTTCTAAGCTGCGACCCGGCTGCGCGCCTTCGGAATGCTGTACACGCCGGCCCATTTCTCGGCCCCGGCGGCGGCCGACGCCGTAGCCTTGGTGCGGGCGTATCCGTTCGCGACGCTGCTGAGCGTCGACGGCGGGCAGACGCAGCTGACGCATCTGCCGCTGCTGTGGCGTGGTGAACGGGACGGCGGACCCGACACGCTCGAAGGGCACATGGCGCGGGCCAATCCGCACTGGCAGGCGTTCGCGGGCGGCCGCACGACGGCCATCTTCCAGGGGCCGCACGCCTACGTTTCGCCGGCCGGATATGCCGAGCCCGCGCGCGAGGTCCCGACCTGGAACTACGCGGTTGCGCACGTCCACGGACGGCCCGTGCTGGTCGACGAGCCCGAGCGCAAGCTGGCGCTGATCGATCGCGCCATCGCGGCGTTCGAGGCGGTGCGTCCGGACCCGTGGACGCGAGCACTGCAAGGCGCGCGGCTCGACGCGCTGCTGCGCAATATCGTCGCGTTCGAGATCCGCGTCGAGCGGATCGAGGCCAAGTTCAAGATGAGTCAGAACCGTACCGCCGCCGATCGCGCCGGCGTGATCCGCCAGCTCGAAGCCGGTGCGGATCCGCAGGGGCACGCGGTGGCACGATGGATGCGCGAACATGAATGAAACCGAATCCCCGAGGCGCCGTATCCGCTCCTTCGTGCGCCGCGAAGGGCGCATGACCGAGGGCCAGCGCCGAGCATTGGAAGACCTGTGGCCGCGCTACGGTCTGGAACGGCCGCCGCAGGCGCTGGACCTGTCGACGGTGTTCGGTCGGACGGCGCCGGTCACGTTCGAAATCGGGTTCGGCATGGGTGACTACCTGCATGCAAGGGTCGTGGCCGAGCCCGAGCGCGATTTCATCGGGGTCGAGGTGCACCGTCCCGGCGTCGGGCGGCTGCTCAATCGGGTCGCCGAGGCCGGGCGGGAGAACCTTCGCGTCGCCTCCGAGGACGCCGTCGAGGTGCTGCGCGACTGGATCGCGCCGGAGAGCCTCGACGAGATCGTGATCCAGTTCCCCGATCCGTGGCACAAGAAGCGGCATCACAAGCGCCGCCTGATCCAGCCCGAATTCGCGCGCCTGGTGGTGTCGCGGCTCCGGCGCGGGGGCGTGCTGCAGCTGGCCACCGACTGGGCCGAGTACGCCGAACACATGCTCGCAGTGCTCAATGCCGACCCGGATCTGGTCAACGAGGCGCCCGACGGGCGTTTCGTGCCGCGTCCGCCGGCGCGGCTGAAGACCAAGTTCGAGCAGCGCGGCGAGCGTCTGGGGCACGCGGTATTCGATCTGGCGTACCGGCGGCGCTGAGCCGGTGGCCGGAGGCCGCCGGACCCGGACGATTCCCACGCCGTCCGGAGTCCGGTAACCTCGGCCGGCCCGGTGTCGCCTCTGTCTGTCGCGCGCCCACTCTCGGAGTCCCACGCCCAGGCGTTTGAGCATGTCCATCCAGCATCCGATCGTCGGTATTACGGGGTCCAGCGGTGCCGGCACCAGTACGGCGGTGCGGGCGTTCGCGCGGATCTTCGAGCAACTCAAGCTGCAGTCGGCCCTGGTCGAGGGCGATGCCTTTCACGCGTACGACCGCGAGCAGTTGCGGCGCGTGCTCGAGCGCGCCCGCATCCGCGGCGAGAATTTCTCGCTGTTCGGGCCGTCGGCGAACCTGCTCGAGCGCCTCGAACAGCTGTTGCGCGAATATGGCGAGGCCGGCACCGGCACCGTCCGCCACTACCTGCACTCCGACGACGAGGCGCGCGAATGGGCGCAGCCGGTCGGCACCTTCACGCCCTGGGAATGGCTGCCCGAAGGCACCGACCTGTTGTTCTACGAGGGGCTGCACGGCGGATACATCGGCGAGGACGTCAATATCGCCCGCCACATGGATCTGCTGATCGGCGTCGTGCCGGTGATCAATCTGGAATGGATCCAGAAGATCCGCCGCGACACCAACGAGCGCGGCTATCAGCCGGAAGAGGTCCGGCGCACGATCCTGCGGCGCATGCCGGATTACGTGAACCACATCGTGCCGCAGTATTCACGGACCGATATCAACTTCCAGCGGGTGCCGCTGGTCGATACGTCCAATCCCTTCGATTCGCGGGAGATCCCGCTGCCGGAGGAAAGTCTGGTCGTGATCCACTTCAACGAACGCACCCGCTTCAAGTGGGATTTCGACATGCTGCTCAATGAGCTGCCCGGGGCGTTCCAGTCGCATGCGCAGACGCTGGTGGTGCCGGGGCTGCAGCAGCAGCGGGCCCTGGAGTTGATGCTCAAGCCGGCGATCGCCGAGTTGATCGCCCGCCGCGACGCGGCGCGCGCCGAGCGTGGCGCCGACGATCCTTCCGAACCCGACCAACGGAGCAACTGATGGAACAGCGCCCGCTGGGCCGTACCGGCCTCGATGTGAGCCTCATTTGCCTCGGCACCATGACCTGGGGCGAGCAGAACACAGAAGCCGAGGCGCACGCGCAGATGGACCTGGCGATCGAAGCCGGCGTCAACTTCTTCGATACCGCCGAGATGTATCCGGTGCCGCCGAAAGGCGAGACGCAGGGGCGCACCGAGTCGTACATCGGGACCTGGTTCAACAGGACCGGCCGCCGCAAGGACGTGATCCTGGCCAGCAAGGTGATCGGCCCCGGCATGTTCCCGTACCTGCGCGGCGGGCCGCGGCTCGACCGCAAGCAGGTCCTCGAAGCCTGCGAGGCCAGCCTCAAGCGGTTGCAGACCGACTACATCGATCTGTACCAGGTGCACTGGCCGCAGCGGAAGACCAACTACTTCGGTCAGCTCGGGTACGAGCCGTATGACGAGGACCAGGTGGTGCCGATCGAGGAGACGCTGACCGCGCTCGACGATCTGGTGCGTCAGGGCAAGGTGCGCCACGTGGGTATTTCCAATGAAACGCCGTGGGGCTTGTCGGAATATCTGCGGCTGCACCGCGAGAAGGGGCTGCCGCGGGTCGAGTCGATCCAGAACCCGTACAGCCTGCTCAACCGCAGCTTCGAGATCGGACTGTCCGAGTTCTCGCATCGTGAACAGGTGGGGCTGCTGGCGTACTCGCCGCTCGCGTTCGGCGTGCTGTCGGGCAAGTACCTCGACGGCGCGGAGCCGGCCGGCGCGCGGCTGACCCTGTTCAAGCGCTTCTCGCGCTACAACGGCGAGCACCCCGCCGCGGCCACCGCGCAGTACGTGGCGCTGGCGCGGGAGCACGGCCTGGATCCGGCGCAGATGGCCCTGGCCTACGTCAACAGCAGGCCGTTCGTGACCTCCAACATCATCGGCGCGACGTCGCTGGAGCAGCTGCGCAGCAATCTGGCGAGCGCCGAGCTGAGCCTGTCGCCCGAGGTGTACAAGGCCATCGAACAGATCCACCAGCGCTACACGATTCCCTGCCCCTGAGCCGGCGGGGGGGGGGGGCTGCCGCGATTTCCAGCGGGTTCAGGTGGTTGCGGCCGCCCTGACGGGCGGCGCTTGATGAGCCGCGCTCACCGGCGTAGAAGAGAAAGTGCAGTAGGGGGACGCATGCAGCGATCCTCTCCGGGATCGGCGGTGCGCCCCATGAGATTGCGCAGGAGGTGCTCCAATGGCGGAATGGCTGAGCGACTTGGCCGTCGGTGCGTGGTACAAGGCCGATGGCGAGCCCTTCGAGATCGTCGGGATCGATGCCGATGCCGAGATCGTTCTGGTCCAGTTCTTCGACGGTACGCTCGAGGAATACGACTTCGACACCTGGGCCCAGCTTGCCGCCCGACCGTGCGCCGCGCCGGAGGACTATTCCGGCGCGCTGGACATCGAACGCGAGGACTACGATCTCGAACGTGACGAGGTTTCGGTGCGTTCAGGACGCTTCGACAGTCCGCTCGACTGGATCGACAACAACAACTACTGAGGCCCGGTCGCCGGCCGCGGATTCGCCGGGCCGGCGACGGCGCGGCTCAGGTAGCGGATGATCAGCAGCGCCGGCAGCCCCAGGCACGAGGTGTAGACGAAAAAGCCCGGATACCCGAGCGCCTCGACCACGTAGCCCGACAGCCCTGCCACCAACTTGCCCGGTAGTGTGAACAGCGACGAGAACAGCGCGTACTGGGTCGCGGTGTAGGCGGTGTTGGTCAGCCCCGACAGGTAGGCGATGAAGGCGGAGCCGGCGACCCCGGCGGACAGATTGTCCGCGCTGATCACCAGCGCCAGTCCCATGACGCTGGGGCGGTCGAGAAAGGCCAGCGTCGCGAAGCTCAGGTTGCTGAGGATCACCAGGACGCCGCCGATGATCAGGGAGCGTGACGCCCCGTAACGGACGACCGCGAGGCCGCCGAGGAAGGCGCCGAGGATCGACATCACCACGCCATAGCCCTTGGCCACCGCCGCGACCTGCTTGAGCGAGTAGCCGACGTGCAGATAGAACGGATTGGCCATCACTCCCATGGTGATGTCGGTCAACCGGAACAGGCCGACGAAGCACAGGATCAGGATCGCCAGGCGCACGCCGTTGCGCTCGAAGAAATCCGCGAACGGGCAGACCACCGCGCCGGTAAACCACGCGCCGACATGCTGCAGTGTGCGTGGCAGATGGGCATTGCGTTGGAGCCAGTGTTCGACCCGTTGTTCCAGGGCCGCGGGGCGCGTCGTTGCGTCTGCCGCGGGTTCCGGGATCAGCAGCGTCGTCAGCAGGCCGATGCCGACCAGCGCGGCCATGATCTGGTAGGCGTCGCCCCAGCCGAACTCCGCTGCGAAGTACAGGCAGCCGGCGCCGGCGACGATCAGCGCGATGCGATAGCCGAGCTGGTAGGCGGCCGACATCGTTCCCTGTTCGGACTGCGGCGCCGCTTCGATGCGCCAGGCGTCGATGACGATGTCCTGGGTCGCCGACGAGAACGCGACCAACAGCGCGAACCAGACCATCGTCTCGAGTTCGGCGGAGGGGTCGTGCAGCGACAGGCCGAACAGTCCGGCGGCCAGTCCGCATTGCGCGGTCAGCATCCAGCCGCGCCGCCGGCCGAGCAAGCGCGTCAGCAGCGGCAGCCGCAAGCGGTCGATCACCGGCGCCCAGAAGAATTTGATCGAATAGGTCAGTCCGACCCAGCTGAGCATGCCGATGGTACGGGCCTCGATACCGGCCTGCGCCAGCCACGCCGAGAGCGTCGAGAACACCAGCAGAAACGGCAGGCCGGCCGAAAAGCCCAGGAACAGCATGGAGACGACGCGCGGCCGGCCGTAGGTCGCCAGCGCCTCCCGCCAGCTGCGCGTCGTGGTGGCGGCCGGACTCGGCTCAGCGGGCATAGTCGACGATCAGCGGGGCGTGGTCCGAGAAGCGTTGTTCCTTGTAGACGCTGCCGCGTTCCAGGGCTTCGCGCAGGTTGGGCGTGACGATCTGGTAGTCGATGCGCCAGCCGACGTTCTTGGCCCAGGCCTGGCCGCGGTTCGACCACCAGGTGTAGGCGTCGCCCTCGGCATCCGGGTAGAGCGTGCGGTAGGCGTCCACCCATCCGATGTCGTCGAACACGGTGTCGAGCCAGGCGCGCTCATGCGGCAGGAATCCGGAGTTCTTCTGGTTCGACTTCCAGTTCTTCAGGTCGATGTTGCGATGCGCGATGTTCCAGTCGCCGCAGATGACGTACTCGCGGCCGCTGGCGCGCCACTCCCGCAACAGCGGCAGAAAGAACTCGAGAAAGCGGTCCTTGCTGGCCTGCCGCTCCGGCCCCGACGATCCGGACGGCAAGTACAGCGACACCACCGAAAGCGAGCCGAAACGGTATTCGAGGTAGCGGCCCTCGTTGTCGAACTCGTCGTTGCCGAGCACGTCGAGCACCTGATCCGGCGCGCGTCGCGAATAGATCGCGACGCCGGAGTAGCCTTTCTTCTGTGCATCGCGGAAACGGATGTGCCAGCCTTCGGGAAAGAACTGGGGGTCGTGCTGGACGTCGGGATGCTGGGCCTTGGTCTCCTGCATGCACACGACGTCGGCGTCTTGGGTCGGCAGCCATTCGAACAGACCCTTGCGGGCCGCCGCGCGAATGCCGTTGCAGTTCAGGGAAATGATGCGCATGTGTCGGTCGGGGTGGGGCGATGGGCCGAGGACGGCATAAAATGGCCGCATTATCCCCCGATTTCGCATTTTCTTTCCGACGACTCTTCGAACAGATCACGCGCCCATGCATGCCTACCAGTCCGCATTTCTCGACCTCGCGCTCCAGCACGAGGTGCTCAAGTTCGGTTCGTTCACCCTCAAGTCCGGGCGCGTCAGTCCCTATTTCTTCAACCTGGGCCGTATCTCCAGCGGCGCCGCGATGCAAACCCTGGGCCGTGCCTATGCGCAGGCCCTCGGCGATGCCGGCGTCGGCTACGACATGCTGTTCGGGCCCGCATACAAGGGCATCCCGCTGGTGACCGCGGTGGCGATCGCGCTCAGCGAGCAGGGCCGCGACGTGCCGTACGCGTACAACCGCAAGGAGGCCAAGGACCACGGCGAAGGGGGGACCCTCGTCGGCGCCGAGCCGCGTGGCCGGGTGGTGATCGTCGACGACGTCCTGACCGCCGGCACCGCGCTGCGTCAGGCGGTGGCGATGCTACGGGAAGCGGGCGCGGAGCCGGTTGCGGCGGTGATCGCGCTCGATCGCCAGGAGAAAGGGCCGAGTGGGCGATCCGCGGTCCAGGAGATGGAGGCCGACACCGGGATCCAGGTGATCCCGCTGGTGACCGTACAGACGCTGCTCGACTACCTGGGCGCCGGCGGCGCCGTCGGCGGTGGGGTGATCGATGCGATCCGTGCCTATCAGCAGGCGTATGGCGTCGTCTGAGCGTGGGCCACGGGGCGGTTTCCGGATGGGCGGTGGCGCGAACGGCCTTGAGTGGTCGTGCTTCCGGCCCAAGCGTGACGGCGGTCAAGCACGCGACGGCGTCGCCTTGGGCATAATTCAGCCATGAGATTCCTGACCCCAGTCCTGTTGACCAAGAGCTGCGCGGTCGTTGCGCTGTGCGTAGCGGTCTGTGCGCCGGCGTCGGCTGGAATCCAGTGCTGGACCGACGAGAACGGCCACCGTGCTTGCGGCGACCACGTGCCTCCGCAGTACGCGAAGAAGGAAACCCGCGTCTATGACGAGGGCGGGCGGGTGATCGAAGTGCGGGAGCGGCAGCGCACCGAGGCCGAGCTCGCGGCCGAGCGGCGCCGGGCCGAGGAGGCCGAGGCCGAGCGCAAGCGTGCGCAGGAACAGGCCGCTTACGACCAGTTCCTGTTGACGACGTTCAACAACGTTGGCGAACTCGAGGCCACCCGCGACGAGCGCGTCGCGACGCTGGATGGGCGTCTGGCGCTGGCGGAGAAATCGCTGGCCGACAACGTCACCGGCATTCGCCAACTGCGCGAGCAGATCGCGGAATCCGAGAAAACCGGCCAACCGGCCCCCGAGCGCCTGCGCAAGAAGCTGGCGAACTTCGAGGCGCGGTTGGCGCAGAATCAGAACGCGGTCGACAAGCTCAAGCAGGAGCGCGTCGGCATCATCTCCCGCTTCGAGCGGGACATCGAACGCTACCGGTCTCTGACCGGTGCCACGCCCTGAACCGGCGCAGCGGCCCGCAGGCAGCGGGCCTTACGAGCCCTTGATCAGGGTGCCGATGCCTTCGTCGGTGAACAGTTCCAGCAGTACCGAGTGGGTCACGCGGCCGTCGATGATGTGAGCGGATTTGACGCCACTGTTGACGGCGTCGAGCGCGCAACGGATTTTCGGCAGCATGCCGCCGTGGATCGTGCCGTCGTCGATCAGCGCCTCGACCTGCTGGACCGACAGACCGGTCATCACGCCGCCCGTCTTGTCCAGCACGCCCTGGGTGTTGGTCAACAGGATCAGCTTCTCGGCCTGAAGGACCGTCGCGAGCTTGCCGGCGGCGACGTCGGCGTTGATGTTGTACGCCTCGCCGTGCTCGCCGACGCCGACCGGCGCGATCACCGGAATGAAGCCGCCGGCCTCGAGATGGTTGATCACCCGCGGGTCGATGGCCTCGACTTCGCCGACCTGGCCGAGATCGTGTCCCTTGAGGTTCATCTTGCGGGCGCGAATCATCGTGCCGTCCTTGCCGGTCAGGCCCACCGCGCGACCGCCCTGCTGGTTGAGCGCGCTAACCACGGCCTTGTTGACCAGGCCGCCGAGCATCATCTCGACGACGTCCATGGTTTCCTCGTCGGTGACGCGCATGCCTTCGATGAACTCACTCTTCTTGCCGAGGCGCTCGAGGTGCGATCCGATCTGAGGCCCGGCGCCGTGCACGACCACCGGATTCATCCCGACCAGCTTCATCAGCGCGACATCGCGTGCGAACGACGTGATCATGGCGTCGTCCTTCATCGCGTTGCCGCCGTACTTGACGACGATGGTCTTGCCGGCGAACCGGCGGATGTACGGCAGCGCCTCGGTGAGGACGCGGGCGATGTTCTGGGCGTTTGAGAGGTCGATCGGCATCGTGGGGCCCCGGTCTGGGCGGTGAGTCTGGGTGCAACGGCTGCGGCCGCCTCGGGTTGCGGTCGCGGGAATGGTGGTCGGATTATCGCCGACTCGCGTCGGCGGGGGGAGCGAAGCGCGGGCTAGTGCCGCCCGGTGTGGCCGAATCCGCCTTCGCCGCGCTGGCTCTGTTCGAACTCCTCGACCTGCTCGAATTCGGCCTGCACGACCGGCACCAGCACCAGCTGGGCGATGCGTTCGCCGGGCTGGATCGTGAATGCCGACTGTCCACGGTTCCAGCACGACACCATCAGCTCGCCCTGGTAGTCCGAGTCGATCAGGCCGACCAGATTGCCGAGCACGATGCCGTGCTTATGGCCGAGCCCCGAGCGCGGCAGGATCACGGCCGCGAGGTTCGGATCGTCGATGTGGATCGCCAGGCCGGTGCGCAGCAGCTCCGAAGCGCCCGGCGCCAGCTCCAGCGGCGCGTCGAGCACGGCGCGCAGGTCGAGGCCGGCCGCCCCGGCGGTTGCGTACGCGGGCAGGGGGATGTCCGTGCCGATGCGCGGGTCGAGAATCTTGAGTTGGACTTTCTTCTTCATGTCTGCAGGGCTGGGGCCGCAGGCGCGCGGCCGCGGCGGGGGTGACGGCGGGCCGGATCAGGCGTCGGCGCGCCGGGTATACCGTTGCGCGATCAGGTCGGCCAACTGGCGTCCGAGTTCGGTCTTGGAGGCGCTCGGCAGCTCGCGCTCACCGCCGTTCCAGAAAACGTGGAGCGCGTTGTGATCCTGGTCGAAGGCGCGGCCGTCGCCCACCCAGTTGGCCGCGATCATGTCGAGGCGCTTGCGCGTGAGTTTTTCGAGGGCGTGTTCGGCCAGCTTCTCCGTCTCCGCGGCGAAGCCGACGACGAATGCGTCCGGAAATGCCTTGCGCACTTCGGACAGGATGTCGGGGTTCTTGACCAGAGTCAGATCCAGGCCGTCGCTCTTCTTCTTGATCTTGTGCTCGGCCGGCGCGGCGACGCGATAGTCCGCCACCGCGGCCGTGCCGATGACGATCTGGCTGTGTCCCGCGCTGTGCAGGGTGGCGTCGAGCATCTGCTCCGCGGTTTCGACGTCGACGCGGCGGACGCCCGCCGGTACCGCCAGTGCGGTCGGCCCGCTGATCAGCGTGACCTCGGCTCCGAGCTGGCACAGCGCCTGCGCAAGGGCATAGCCCATCTTGCCGGAGGAACGGTTGGTGATGAAGCGGACCGGGTCGATCGGCTCGCGCGTCGGGCCGGCGGTGATGGCCACGCGCACGCCGTTCAGCGGGCCGTCGCCGAAAAGGGCGGCAACTGCATCGCGGATCTGCAGCGGCTCCCACATGCGTCCGGCACCGGTCTCGCCACAGGCCTGTTCGCCGCTGCCCGGTCCGAGCAGCTGCGCGCCGCGCGCGATCAGTGTCGCGACGTTGGCCTGGGTGGCCGGGTGCGCCCACATCAGGCGATTCATCGCCGGCGCCAGCGCGATCGGCCGGTCGCTGGCCAGACACAGGGTGCTGAGCAGGTCGTCGGCGTGGCCGTGCGCGAGGCGTGCGATCGTATTGGCCGTCGCCGGCGCGATCAGGATCAGGTCCGGCCAGCGTGCCAGCTCGATGTGGCCCATCGCCGCCTCGGCCGCCTCGTCCCACAGCGAGTCGCGGACCGGGCGGCCCGACACGGCCTGGAAGGTCTGTGCCCCGACGAAGCGCTGGGCCTCGGCGGTCATCACCACCTGGACCTCGCAGCCGCTCTCGCGTAGCCGGCGGACCAGGTCGGCGGACTTGTACGCAGCGATCCCGCCGCAGACCCCGAGCAGGACACGGCGGCCGGACAGGATGGACAGGCTTGCGGATGGCTTTTGCATGCTTGCATTCTAGCGGCCTGAGAGCTCGCGAGCCGAATCGGCTCGCCCACGATAAGGCTCCGAGGGAGGGTTTGATGGCCATTACCGACTGGCCCGAATGCGAGCGGCCGCGTGAGCGGTTGCTGGCGCAGGGTGCGGCCGCACTCAGCGATGCCGAGCTGCTGGCGATTTTTCTGCGGACCGGAGTGCGCGGGATGACCGCGGTCGATCTGGCGCGCGACCTGATTCGCCGGTTCGGAGGGTTGCGTCAGTTGATGGGCGCCGATCGTGAGGCGTTCTGTGCGCACAAGGGGCTCGGCGAGGCCAAGTACGTGCAGTTGCAGGCCGTTCTGGAAATGGCGAGGCGCCACCTCGACGAGCAGATGGCGCGCGGCGAAGCCTGCACCAGCCCGGCGGTGGTCGCGCAGTATCTGAACGTGCGTCTGCGTGGCCGTCCGCATGAGGTCTTTGCGGTGCTCCTGCTCGACAATCAGCATCGGCTGCTGGCCTATGAGGAGCTCGCGCGCGGAACCATCGACGGCGCGGCGGTCTATCCGCGCGAGGTGGTCCGGGCGGCGATGCAGCACAACGCCGCCGCCGTGATCCTGGCTCACAACCATCCCAGTGGCGTCGCGGAACCCAGCGCGGCGGACCGGGCGCTGACCGAGCGGTTGCGCCAGGCGCTGGCGCTGGTGGACATCCGGGTGCTCGATCATCTCGTGGTCGGTGACGGCGAGCCGGTCAGTTTCGCCGAGCGGGGTCTGCTCTGAGCCGCTGTCGCCGTGGGGGGCGGTCGCGGCGCTCAGCCCGGTGTCGGCGCGTGCTGCAGGAAGTGCCAAATCGCCTCGCGCACGCGGGGCAATGGCTGTTCGGCCTGATGCTCCAGTCGCGAGGCAGCGTCGACTATGGCGGTGAACAGGCGTGCGCCGTCGCGGGGGTGGCGCCACCCCATTGCCAGCAACTCCGCACCGACGATGACGCGGAAGATCCGGCTCGCGCGTTCGGCGTGGTCGATGAACCTCGCGCGCTGGCGCAGCGGCAGCAGCCAGTCCAGCAGCGCCCGCTCGTCCAGGCATGCGCTGAGGTAGGTTTCGGTCGCCAGCTGCAGGCGGGTCATGCCGGCCGGCAGTCCTGAGGTGGCGGCGATGATGCGGTTACGGGCGCGTTCGAAGAACGCGTCGAGCACCGCGCCGAGATAACGGTCGAGATGACCGAACTCCCGGGCGAACGCCGCCGCGTCGATGTTCGCCTCGGTGCAGACGGCATCGATGCTGACGGCGTCAGCCGGCAGGCGCCGGGCCAGCTGCGTTGCGGCTTCGACGGCGGCGGCGCGCGCGCGGTCGGTGATCACGGCCCGCTCCGGAAATAGCCGAACAGGATTTCGCGCAGGCCGTACTGGCGTTTCCCCGCCTGGGCCTCCGCCGCGGCGATGTCGAGCACCGCCTGGGTGAATAGCTGTGCCGTCTCCGCCGGGTGTGGCCACTGGATCGCGCAGAGTTCCAGCTCCATCATCAGGGTGAAACCGGCAATCCGGGCGCGCAGTACGGCCTCGCCCGGCTGAGTGTTCCGCCGGCGCCGGGCGATTGCGCTGATCGCGGGCTGCATCAGACTGGATTCGAGGTAGGTTTCGATCGAGAGCTTCAGGCGCGGGATGCCCGGCGCCATGTTGGTCGTGACGCGGGTGACGGTATCGCGGACGTCATCCAGCAGCGCGCCGAGCAGTGCGCACTCGAACTGGGCATAGTCGCCAAACGCCGCGTCGACGGTTTCCGGGGGCAGGCCCGCCTCGTCGCAGATGTTCGTCCTGTCGAAATGCGCGGCCCCGCTGCGGCCGGCCAAGCGCCGCCCGGCCTGCAGCAAGCGGGCGCCGGCGACGGTCATCTCCGGGTCGTGGCTCATGATGCCAAGAGTAGGCGCAGGGCGATGCGGCGAACAGGACCTAGATCAACATCCGCGGCGGCGGCCGATTTTTGGTCGGGTTTCGGGGCGTGGATGGCGGGGCTTGCCCTTGTCCCGGCCCGATGGCACAATTGCGCCCCTTTTTTGGGTGGACTTGCTTGGCTGCAACCGCCCACCACCACTGTTTCTGGGGTTTGCTGTCATGTCCAAAGTCTGTCAGGTCACCGGCAAGCGGCCGATGGTCGGCAACACGGTTTCGCACGCGAATAACAAGCGTCGTCGCCGTTTCGAGCCGAATCTGCACAAGCATCGCTTCTGGCTGGAATCCGAGAAGCGCTTCGTCAGCCTGCGCGTGTCCGCCAAGGGTATGCGCGTGATCGATAAGAAGGGCGTCGAAGCTGTTGTCAGCGAGCTGCGTGCGCGCGGCGAGAAGGTGTAAGCCATGGCTAGCAAGAAGAAAGACGTCGAGAAAATCCGTCTGGTGTCGACCGCCGGTACCGGCTATTTCTACACCACGACGAAGAATCGCAAGAACACGCCGGACAAGTTCGAGATGAACAAGTACGATCCGGTCGTGCGCAAGCACGTCGCTTTCAAGGAAGCGAAGATCAAGTAAGTCGCCCGCGCGGCCCTGCCAGGCAGGCAAGCGGGATTCGACGAGGCGCTGCCGACAGGTGGCGCCTCGTTTCGTCGTGGGTGCGGATCGTCGGGCTGGGCACGGCGCCGATGGACGCGGCCGCGTAAGATGGGCGGGTCTTCCCGGATCGCCGCCATGACCGAAGCGACTGCGACGCCACACCACCGCCATCTCGAACAGGCCAGGGCACAGGTCATCGAGCTGCTGTCGCGGCAGGCGATCGAACGGGAGCTGCTGCAACGTTCCGAAAACCGCAAGCAGCGGGTCGTCGCCCAACTTGTCGAACGCCAGCATCAGGCCGCGCTGGAACAGCGCCTAGCGAATTTCCACCCGTCCGATATCGCCTTCGTGCTCGAATCGCTGGCGCCGGACGCCCGGACGCTGGCGTGGTCGCTGGTCAAGCCCGATCGTCGCGGTGCGGTGCTGCTCGAGGCGTCCGACATCGTGCGTCGCTCGGTCGTCACCGCAATGACGCCGGACGACATCTCGGTGGTGGTGCGCACGCTGGACTCCGACGACATCGCCGATCTGGTCGGCAGCCTGCCCGAAGACCAGCGCCAGGCGGTGCTGGAACGGCTCGATCGCGACGATCAGGCCGAGGTGCGCTCGGTGTTGTCGTTTCCGGACGGCACCGTCGGGGCGATGATGGACCTGGATTTCACCGCGGTGCGCCAGGACACCTCGCTGGAGGCGGTGCTGCGCCTGCTGCGGCGCAAGGGCACCTTGCCGGATCACACCAACCAGCTGTTCGTGGTCGACCGCAACAACATGCTCAAGGGCGTGCTCAAGCTTGAACGTCTGCTGCTCGAGGAGCCGGACCGCGAGCTGGCGGACGTCATGGCGCCGCAGCCCCATTATTTCTACACCGACGATCTGGCCCGCGACGCGATCAGCGCGTTCGAGAAGTACGACCTGATCTCCGCTCCGGTCGTGAACCTGCAGCAGCAGGTGGTCGGTCGCCTGACCGTGGACGCAGTGCTCGACGAGCTCAACGAGCGTTCGCAGGTCGAGTCGCTGCGGCAGGTCGGTCTGTCGGAGGAGGACGAGGATCTGTTCGCGCCGGTGCTGCACAGCGCGCGGCGGCGCTGGCCGTGGCTGGCGATCAACCTGTTGACGGCCTTCGTCGCCTCACGGGTCATCGGTGCGTTCGAGGACGTGATCGCGGCGCTGGTGGCGCTGGCGACGCTGATGCCGATCGTCGCCAGCATCGGCGGCAACACCGGCAACCAGTCGGTGGCGCTGGTGATCCGCGGCCTGGCCCTGAATCAGCTCGGGCCGACGCAGCTGCGCCAGGTGCTGACGCGCGAGTGTCTGATCAATGCGGTCAACGGGGCCGCCTGGGGCCTGGTTCTCGGCGGTGTCACGCTGGGGCTGTACGGTAATCCGCGACTGGCGGTGGTGATTGGGGTTGCCCTGATGCTGAACATGGTCAGTGCCGCGCTGATCGGCGTACTGGCGCCGGTGGCGCTGCATCGGTTCGGGCGCGACCCGGCGATGGGGTCCAGCATCGTCCTGACCGCGACGACCGACAGCCTGGGCTTTTTCATTTTCCTCGGTCTGGCGGCGACCTTCCTGACCTGAGCCGCCGCGCGGACGGCCGATTGAGCGGCTGCGACGTTTGGCCTACAGTGCCGCCCTGTTCCGATGCATCGATCATGGATACCACACAGACTGAACTAGCCGAGGCCCTGATCGCCGCCGGGCACCTGTTCCACCAACGGGGCTGGGTGCCGGCGACCGGCGGTAATTTCTCGGCCCGACTCGATGAGTCGTCGATGCTGATCACGGCATCGGGATGCCACAAGGGCGAACTCGGCGAGCACGATTTCCTGGTGGCCGACTTCGAAGGCATTCCGATCGGCTCTGCCCGCAAGGCTTCCTATGAAACGCTGCTGCACTGCCAGCTGTACCGCTTCGGAGGCGGGGTCGGGTCGGTGCTGCACACCCATTCGATCGCCAACACGGTGCTGTCGCGGCGCTTCGACCGGATCCGTCTCGAGGGTTACGAACTGCTGAAGCTGATGCCCGGCATCTCCACGCACGAAGCGGTGGTCGAGATCCCGGTGTTCGAGAACGATCAGGACATCGCACGCCTGGCGCGGGTCGTCGACGATCATCTGTCCGCCCATCCGCAGACGCCGGCCTATCTGATCGCCGGTCACGGGCTGTACGCCTGGGGCGACCATGTTGCGCAGGCGCGGTGGCGGGTCGAGGCGTTGGAGTTCATGTTCGAGTGCGAACTGCACAGTCTGCAAAAAGGGGTAAACCGATGACCACACTGACCGTCTATTCCGATCAGGACGCCGGCACCGTGCTGGCGCGATACGACGATGCCGGGCAGATCCGCGAGCAGCTCGCCGCGCTCGGCATCGAGTTCGAGCGCTGGGAGGCTTCGCAGCCGCTGGCGCCGGACGCCAGTCCGGACGACGTCATGGCGGCATACGCCGAGCAGATCGAGGCGCTCAAGGCGCGTTACGACTTCGTCACGGTCGACGTCGTCAGCATGCATCCGGAGCATCCGGCCGCCGCCGAGGCGCGGGGCAAGTTCCTCGCCGAGCACACCCATGACGACTTCGAGACCCGCTTCTTCGTCGACGGAGAAGGCGCGTTCTACGTTCACAAGGACGGCAAGGTGTTCATGCTGGTGTGCACGCGTGGCGACCTGATCAACCTGCCGGCGAACACCACGCACTGGTTCGACATGGGGCCGCGGCCGACCTTCAAGGCGATCCGCTTCTTCCGCATCGCCGAGGGCTGGGTCGGTCATTTCACCGGCGATCCGATTGCCGAGCGCTTTCCCAAGTTCGAGGCGGCCGCCTGAGCCCGCAATCCCGTCACGCCATGATCAAAGCCATCCTGACCGACATCGAGGGGTGAGCCGGGCCAAGGCGAATGTCCAGTGAACATTCGCCCCGGCGAACGCCCGGCGCGTGGGTCGCGCCGGGCCGGAGCACTGTTCCAGAACAAGACCATCACGCCATGATCAAAGCCATCCTGACCGACATTGAGGGCACAACCTCCTCCATCGATTTCGTTCACCAGACGCTGTTTCCCTACGCCAAGGCCCGCATGCGCGGCTTCCTGCGTGAGAACGCCGGAAACGACGAGGTGCAGCGCCTGCTGGCCGACGTCGAACAGATCGAGAAGCAGGAGCTGTCGCTGGACGAGGCGGCCGACGTCCTGGAACGCTGGATCGCCGAGGACCGTAAGCTGACGCCGCTCAAGGCGCTGCAGGGGCTGATCTGGCAGGGCGGTTACGACAGCGGCGAGCTCAAGGGGCACATGTACCCGGAAGTACCCGCGCAGTTGCGCGCGTGGCATGAGCAGGGGCTGGCGCTCTACGTGTATTCGTCCGGATCGGAGGCCGCGCAGAAACTGATCTTCGGCCACACCGATGCCGGAGATCTGACGCCGCTGTTCAGCGGTTTCTTCGACACGCGCGTCGGTGGCAAGCGCGAGGCGCAGTCCTACCGCAACATCCTCGACCGGATCGGGCGGCGCGGTGACGAGGTCCTGTTCCTGTCCGATGTCGGTGAAGAACTCGACGCGGCGCGCGTTGCCGGGTTGCGTACCTGCCAGCTGTTGCGGGACGACAAGGCCGTTGCCGCTGCGGGGCACCCGCAGGCGGAAACGTTCGGGCAGATCGCGCTGGACGGCTAGCGCCGCCGCCCGCGGTAGTACCAGTGCCAGGGCTCGTAGAGGTAGCCCTGGCGATTGCCGCGCGGATACGACAACCGGAACCCGAAGCGGCCCGCCTCGCGCCGCAGCCAGTCAAAGGCCGGGGTGTGCTCGAAGGCCTCGTCGAGCTGGGCGCAGCCGGGCGTGCCGATATCCAGCGCACGTCCGCTGTGATGCTCGCTGTAGCCCGGCGGTGCGTTGATGCGCAGCACCTCGTCGATCGGCAGCCCGCGGTCGAGCTTGATCCGGATCAGGCGTGCCTGGAACGCATAGCTGCGGAACCCCGAAACCAGCTGCAGCGCGATGCCGTCGCGCCTGGCGCCGTCGCGCAGGGCGATCCACGCTGACGCGGCGGCCGGTGTCAGCATCTTGTCGCGACCATCGGGGCCGAGGTCCGCTGCCACAAGTCGGCGGGCTTCGCCGATCGCCGGCAGCCGCCGTTGGGCGATGCTTGCCGGCGCGATGCCCAGCGCCGCCAGCAACGACCCGGCGCGTGCGCGGTCCGAGGTATTCACCCGGCGCTGCGCAGGCGTTCGGGCCAGCCGTAGGCGATATCGCCGATCACGACGAAACCGGGGTTGAGCACCGAGTCCTTGGTGTTGTAGCGCAACGGCTCGAGCTCGGGCAGGCGCAGCACGGCGCCGCCGGCACATTCGACCACGCACTGGCCGGCGGCGGTGTCCCACTCGGAGGTCGGGCCGGTGCGCGGATACAGGTCGGCCTCGCCGCTGGCGACCAGGCAGAACTTCAGCGAGCTGCCCCTGCTGACCGCGTCGTGTGCGGGCAGGCCGGCGAGCAGTTGCTGCAGCGAAGCGTCCTGATGCGAGCGGCTGACGACGAAAGCCGGGCGGTCCGCGCAGGCGCGCGTGTGCATCGGCTCCCGCGTCTGCCCGAGCAGGCGCAGGGCGCCGAGGCCGCGGGCTCCGGCGTAGGTGACATTGAGCACCGGCGCGTAGACCACGCCGAGTAAGGCTTCGTGATGGTCGATCATCGCGATGTTGACCGTGAACTCGCCGTTGCGTTTGACGAATTCCTTGGTGCCGTCCAGCGGGTCGACCAGCCAGTAACGCGTCCATGTGGCGCGGGTGGCGTAGGGCGTGTCGGCGCCTTCCTCGGACAGGATCGGGATGTCCGGCGTCAGTTGAGCGAGGCCCTCGGCAATGGTCTGGTGCGATGCCAGATCGGCCTGCGTCAGCGGCGAGTCGTCGTCCTTGCGGGTAACGGTGAAGTCCGATTCGTAGACCTCGAGAATGCGGTCCCCGGCCGAGCGGGCGAGGGCGATGACGGCGTCGAGCAGGGCGGAAGACAGTTGGACGCTCACGGGGCTCCTGATGCGCGGGTCGATGCCCGTATCATACGCAGGCTATGGACGCGACCGTGAACTGGGACGCCGTCGAATGGGTCATCCTCGACATGGATGGCACCATCCTCGATCTGGCCTTCGACAACTATTTCTGGGGCGAGCTGGTGCCGCTGCGCTACGCCGAGAAGAACGGCCTGAGCCTGAAGCACGCTCGCGAGGTGCTGGCGCCGCTGTTCGAATCGGTGCGGCACACCCTGCCGTGGTACTGCACCGACCACTGGAGCGAAGTCACCGGGCTGAACATGGCGCAGCTCAAGCAGGACGTGCGCCACCGCATCGGGCCGATCGAGGGCGCCGAGGAATTTCTCAAGGCGGTGCTCGCATCAGGTCGTCGCCTGTGGCTGGCGACCAATGCGCACTGGGACAGCTGGCGGCTCAAGCTCGAGTACACCGGATTCGGGCGCTACTTCGAGCGCGTGATCTGCTCGCACGAATTCGGTTACCCCAAAGAGGACCTGCGCTTCTGGGAGGCCGCGCGGGCAGCGCATCCATTCGAGCCCGCTCGGGCGCTGTTCGCCGACGATTCGTTGCCGGTGCTGTCGTCGGCGCAGGCTTTCGGGATCGCGCAGGTCGTCGGCATCCGCAAGCCGGACAGCCATCTGCCGGAGCGTCCGATCGACGCGGTGCCGTCGGTGCGCGCGCTGGCGCAGCTGACGCCGTCGCTGCAGGCGGTGTCCGGCCCTGCCGGCGCGTCGCCCGCAACCTGAGGCGGTGTCGATCAGCGGCTGCGGCGCCGTCCGCCGCCTCCGCCGCCGCTTCTGCGCGGGGCGCTGCCGCCGCGACCGCTGCGGGGCGAGCGGGGTGGGCGCGGAGGTGTGATGTAATCGCTGGCGATCAGCTCGTGCCCGCCGGCCAGCGGCGGGATGCGCATGCCGATATAGGATTCGATTTCCGGTAGCGAATAGACCCAGGACTCGCAGCACAGCGAGATCGCGTCGCCGGTGGCGCCGGCGCGCGCGGTGCGGCCGATGCGGTGTACGTAGTCCTCGGGGTCCTGCGGGAGGTCGAAATTGATGACCAGATCGACGCCCGGGATGTGCAGGCCGCGCGCGGCGACGTCAGTGGCGACGAGGACCGGCAGCTTGCCGCTCTTGAACTCCTCGAGCAGGCGCAGGCGTGTGCCCTGGGAGACGTCGCCGGAGAGTACACTTGCCTCGAAGCCGTTGGCCCGCAGGCCGCGTTCGACGTTCTCGGCCTCGCGCTTGGTGTTGATGAACACCAGCGTGCGCTGGGCGCCACGGCTGCGCAGCAGGCCCACCAGCATGGGCATCTTCTCGTCGTTGGCGACGTGGATCATCGCCTGACGGACCTTGTCCGCGGTCACCTGCTCCGGCTCGATCTCGATCTTCTGCGGGCTGTTCATGTGCTCGTAGGCGAGCTCCAGCACGCGATGCGACAGCGTTGCCGAGAACAGGTAGTTCTTGCGCCTGGCGGCCGCCGGCATCTTGCGGATGAGATAACGGATGTCGGCGATGAACCCGAGGTCGAACATGCGGTCGGCCTCGTCGAGCACCAGCACCTCGATCTGCTTGAGCGTATAGGTGTGCTGCTTGTAATAGTCGATCAGCCGGCCCGGCGTGCCGATGAGGATGTCGACGCCGGCCTCGATGCTGGCGCGCTGCTGTTCGTAGCCGGCGCCGCCGTAGCAGACCGTGAGTCGCAGGCCGGTGTCGGCGCCCAGCGCCGTTGCGTCCTTGTGGATCTGCACCGCGAGTTCGCGCGTCGGCGCCAGGATGATGGCGCGCGGCTGATTCGGATCGTCATCGGCTGCGCGCGGATGCGTCAGCAGATGGTTCATCGTCGCGAGCAGGAAGGCCGCGGACTTCCCGGTGCCGGTCTGCGCCTGGCCTGCCAGATCCTCCCCTTTGAGGGCGCGCGGCAGTGCCGCGGCCTGGATCGGTGTGCAGTGCGTATAGCCCAGCTTGTCGAGGCTCGAGAGCAGGGTCGGATGCAGGCCGAGATCGGCGAAGCGTAATGCGGATAGGTGGTCAGGTTGCATGAATGGTGCTGTTTGGAAGGGGCAATGGTCGCTGAGCTCTTGCAAGGAGCGGACGGATAGGCTCAAATACGACTATCCACGGCTGCACGGCGAATCTCTACTGACGCCGCTGTCCCAGCCCGCAGTCATTCCCCGACCCCACGATCATAACGTTCTGACGTTTTTTTTGCGCGACACAAGCGCAATCTGGGCCGGGCCATCTCCGGTCCGGCGGGTTATCCGACCCGCTCTCCACGTAAACCCCGAGGTATCCAATGAGCGAACACATCTCTGCTGTCACCGACGCCAGCTTTGATCAGGACGTCATGCAGGCAAGCCAGACTCAGCCCGTGCTGGTCGATTTCTGGGCCGAATGGTGCGGGCCCTGCCGCATGATTGCGCCGATCCTCGAGCAGGTGGCGGCCGAGAACGCCGGTAAGCTCAAGGTCGTCAAGATCAACGTCGACGAGAATCCGCAGTCGCCGGCAACCTACGGCGTGCGCGGTATCCCGACGCTGATCCTGTTCAAGGACGGCCAGCTGGCCGCAACGCAGGTCGGCGCCGTTCACAAGGCACAGCTGGCGGCCTTCGTTGCGCCTCACATCAACGCAGCGTGATCAACAAAAACATGAAACATCGTCGGCGCTTTCACCCGGGCAAGAACCGCGGCAATTCCGGAGGTAACGGAGGCAACGGGGGGGGCGCCGCGAGCGGTTTCCCGGACGAGCAGCAGCTCGAGGCCGAAATGGCCGAGGCCGAAGCCGAGGCTCTGGCGATCGAGGCCGCCGCGCGCGGCGAGCCGCTGCCGCAACCGAAGCGCCGTCCGCGCCGGGCGGCTGCCGCCGCCGCGACGGAAGGCGCCGATGGCGAGGTGGTGGTCGTCGTCGAAGGTGCGGAGCCGGTCGAGGAGGACGTGCCGCGTGAACCGCCGCCGCCGCCGAAGATCGTTCGGGTTCCCGACCTCAAGAAGCGCACTGCCGCAGAGCTGCTGGCGCTGGCCGAGGAGCAGGGCCTGGAGAACATTGCCCGGACCAAGAAGCAGGATCTGGTGTTTCAGCTGTTGCGGGCCGCCGCCCGGCGTGGGGATCACATCCACACCGAAGGCGTCCTGGAAATCATGTCGGACGGCTACGGCTTCCTGCGTGGCGCCGACAGTTCGTACTCGGCCGGTCCCGACGACGTCTACATCTCGCCGTCGCAGATCCGCCGTTTCAGCCTGCGCACCGGCGACACCATCGCCGGACGCGTGCGTTCGCCGAAGGACAACGAGCGCTACTTCGCGCTGCTCAAGGTCGACACGATCAACTTCGAGCCGCCGGAAGTGTCCAAGCGCAAGGTCAGCTTCGAGAACCTGACGCCGCTGTTCGCGGACGAGCAGTTCAAGATGGAGCGCGGCAACGGTTCCACCGAGGACATCACCGCGCGCATCATCGATATCGTCGCGCCGTTCGGCAAGGGGCAGCGCGGCCTGATCGTCTCGCCGCCGAAGGCCGGCAAGACGATCATGCTGCAGAACATCGCGCAGTCGCTGGCGGCGAACTATCCGGACGCCTATCTGATCGTGCTGCTGATCGATGAGCGTCCCGAGGAAGTCACCGACATGGCGCGTACCGTGCGCGGCGAGGTCGTTGCGTCGACCTTCGACGAGCCGGCCGCACGTCACGTGCAGGTTGCCGAGATGGTGATCGAGAAGGCCAAGCGTCTGGTCGAGCACAAGCGCGACGTCGTCATCCTGCTCGACTCGATCACGCGTCTGGCGCGTGCCTACAACACCGTGGCGCCGTCGTCGGGCAAGGTGCTCACCGGTGGTGTAGACGCCAACGCACTGCAGAAGCCGAAGCGTTTCTTCGGTGCCGCGCGCAACATCGAGGAAGGCGGCTCCCTGACGATCATCGCCACCGCGCTGGTCGAGACCGGCTCGAAGATGGACGAGGTCATCTACGAGGAGTTCAAGGGCACCGGCAACATGGAACTGCATCTCGAGCGCCGCATCGCCGAGAAGCGCGTGTTCCCGGCGATCAACATCAATCGCTCCGGCACCCGCAAGGAAGAGCTCATGCTCGAGGCCGGCGATCTGCAGAAGATCTGGATCCTGCGCAAGGCCTTGCACGACATGGACGAGATCGCCGCGATGGAACTGCTGTTCGACCGGATGAAGCAGACCAAGACCAATGCGTCGTTCTTCGATTCGATGAAGCGGAACTGATCGGCCGCAAGGCCGTTCGACATCTACTGGATGTTCCGATGTCCCGGGTTCGCAAGACCCGGGACATTTTTGTTGTCGTTCACCGCGGTCCAGGGGAGTATCCGACGGAAAGACGGTCCGGGTTCAGCCGCGTCCGCTCTGGATCGGCTGTGCCAGGATCCAGAGCCCGGCCGCGGTGAACGCCACCATCAGCAGCAGCATCGGGACCTGGCTCAGCAGTGCGCGTCGCGGCGTCGGAAACAGCCGCAGCGCTTCGACGTGCGCCAGATAGACGCTGACGATATGCCCGAACAGGATCAGGCCGACCTGGGTGTGCCAGACGGTGCCGAGATCGGGCAGGATCGGTGCGCGCAGCAGGCCCGCGGTGCCGAACAGATTCCAGCCGTATCCGAACGGGTCCGACATCAGGCTGACGATCTTCGGGCCCTGGTTCAGCAGCAGGGTGAAGTAGTGCGTGACGTGATAGACCAGCGCGATCGGGATCAGCGAGTAGCCGAAGCGCAGCGCAACCTCGCGCAATCCCGCCTTGCCGCCGCCGAGCCAGCGGCTCACCGCGACGAACAGTAGATAGACCGACAGGTACAGGAACGGTGACGCCAGCAGCCAGGCGCTTTCGTACGCCAGGTAGTAGGACCGCAGCCAGGGATAGGCATAGATCGGCTTCTGTCCGATCCAGCCCTCGATCAGTCCGGTCGCGTCGCCCCAGAACAGCTGGAACCAGGGCACCGTCGCGCGCAGGCCGTCGAAGGCCGTGGACGACAGCATGAACAGCACGAACAGCAGCAGGCTCCAGTCCGTTGCGTGGCCCTGCAGTGCGCCCGTGAACGGTGCGCGCAGGCGCAGGCGGTGTCCCGGCACGTAGTCGATCGGCGCCATCTTCGAGATCAGGCGCAGGAACACGCCGAAGAACTCGCCATGACGCAGCCACGCGCCTGAGCCGTACAGCCAGACTCCGGCCAGCGTGATCAGACTGTACAACCCGAGCAGGACTGCAAGCTGGAACGGGCGCACGAAGGCGAACAGCTCGATCCAGATGAACGCCATGTACAGCACCAGCGCGGGCCAGTATCCGAGTCGTTCGGGGTACGGCAGGCGCCCGCGCGCGAAGCCGTGCCAGCGCATGCCGATCAGGCGGACCAACGCCCGCCACGGGTTGATGGCCGCGTAGAGATCGCCGATGACGGCTGTCAGGTAGGCGAAGCCGAGGACGAACACGACCCAGAAGAAGGTCATGTTGAAGTTGCGATAGGGGTCGCGGCTGCCCCACAGCCCGGTCGCGATGCACAGCAGCAACAGGCCCAGCGCCAGCCAGCCGAGGATGCGCGTGAGGCGCAGGCGGCGCAGCGTTTCCACCCAGCGCCGGTGGCGCAGATCGACCGACCGCGCCGGCGCCTGCGCGCGCGGCGCGGTCATGAAGTAACCGAGGATCAGGAACGACAGCAGCAGGGCCGCACTGGCGCCATACACGTACAGCCAGAACGGTACCGGCAGGTTGTAGATGCGGCCGAAGGAATGCGCCGCGGCGTCGCCGTGCCAGAGCGTCAGCGCGGCCGATGCGGCGGGCGTCCGCAGGCTAGCGTGGCCGGACTTCGAGCACGCCGAGTTCGGTGTGGCGGTCATGCAGTTCGAGTTCGAAGCGGCCCGCATGGTGGGCGACGAAGCGCAACCGGGCAGGCGTCCCGCCGTGCAGGCGCAGCGACAGGTCGTAGCCGTGCAGGTGCAGTTCGTCGTCGCCCGGGCTGACGACCACCAGCTCGATCGTGTCGCCCTGCGTGGCCAGCAGGGTCTGCGGAGCTGCGGTGGCGTCCAGCGTGAACTGCCGCACATCGGCGGTGGTCGCCGTGGCGGCCGAGTCGGGACTCAGCCGCCACCACAGCCCTGCGAGGACCACCAGCGCCAGTCCGCCGAACAGGATCGCGACGGCGCGACGCTTCATCGGTTGACCGTCTGTTCCCACATCTGCAGGTACGCTTCGGCCGAGTTGTACAGCGCGTCGAGCGCTTCGCGGCCGCCTTCCAGGCGGATTTCCTCGACGTAGTCGGCGACCATGCCGTAGTGCGCGGTGCCCACCTCGTCGACGTTCCAGGTCTTGCCGCTTTCCGGCACCGTCTGCAGTTCGAAGGTCACCGGCGCGATGCCATTGAACTGCGGGCCCCAGTCCTGACCCTGGAACAGGGTGAACGGATACTGCACGGGTTCACTGCCGGCGCCGCGCGGTCCGGCGCGATCGGCGATGCCGTTGGCGTCCATGCCGTAGCCGACGGCCATCGGTTCACCCGGGCGTGCCTCGTCCCAGAGCGGCTTGAGTTTCTGCATGAACTCGACGTGACCCTTGCCGTTGGGCTTGAACGGATAGATCAGGCCGCCGAGTTCGAGAATCTCCCGGGCCTGCGCGTTCGAGATGCCGCCATGACCGCCGTGCGCGGAGATCAGCGGGTAGGGCGGATTCTGCGCCTTGGCCATGTCGATCATGTTCTGCTTGATCGACAGCTCGGCGTGGTCGATGTCGATGATGAACTTCTTCTCCATCAGCTTCTGCACGACGTACTGGCCGAGCTCGGTCATGCCGCGCGCGTTGCACTGGCGCCGATCCGGTGGATAGACCGGCAGGACGCCATTGCTCAGGCTCAGCACCGTCTGGGTCAGCGGATCGTTGCCGGTGCCGGGGAGCGCCGTGGTCATGTAGGCGCCGGCATTGTAGAAATAGCTGTCCCCTTCGCCGCCGTCGGGGCAGTCGTAGGTCTCCCAGAACGAGCCGGTGCCGACGAAGCCGACGAGGTTGAGCGCGAGGCCGTCGAAGATGCCGGTCCCGCCCAGTGCGCTGTTGACGTCGTGGTAGGGGAACAGCTCGCGCACGCCGAGGTTCCAGACTTCCTCGATCTCGCGGTCGATGTCCTCGCGGGTGCACCCCGAAATCTCGCCGGTGACGCCGGCGACGGATTTCGTCGTGCAGTGGAACAGGTTGGAGAATTCCAGGCCCGGCACCACGGCCAGCTTGCCATCGTTGATCACCTGCCGCGCTTCGACCGGATCCTTGACGATGCGGAACCAGCCCTTGCCGGGGCCGCCTTCCTGCGCGTCGACGTAATCCTGAAGCTGGTACAGGTACTTGACCTGGGCGATGCCCAGTTCCATGTCACGGCATTCGTAGCCCAGCGCGTCGAGCGGTTGGACCGTCGCCATGTAGGTCTTGGCGACGTCGCACAGCGCCTCGATGTTCGTGCCCTCGGAAACCAGGATGCGCAGGCCCGCCTTCCACGCGCGCTCGACCCATTTGTAGTACATCGCCTGGTGGAGCTGGGACTTGGCGGCCGGCCAGTCGATGAAGCTCGGCCAGCCCTGGGTGTCGTGCAGCGTCAGCGGCGTCATGTCCAGGATCAGTGCCTCCGGATCGCGGCTGCCCTGCGGACCGTGGTAGGCCTCGCAGTTTTCGAGGGCATGGGTGACGCCGAAACGGTTGAACATCTGGCCGTAGAGCACGCCGCCGGCGCTCGGCCCCACCGGATCGCGGCCGTCCGACATCTCGTGGCCCATGGCCATGTGCGTGTGGACCTCGGCGAAACCGACCACGGGCTTGTTGACGCCGCGGCCCTTGTAGGGGGAGCCGATGACGTCGTCGGACAGTTCCGGGTAGGGCGTGCAGCCGCTCGCGGGGACGAAGTCGAACGTCGCGCCGGTGGCGGCGGTAACCAGAGCGTTCTGGTCGTCGACGGCCAGTGCGTCGCCGCTCGACTCGAGGACTGCGGTGAATGCGCCCGGCCGTGCCGTGTCGACGATCCAGTTGGCGTCGGCGGATGCCGTCTCCAGCGCGACCAGGGCATCACCGTCGCTGCCGAGGAGCTTGCCGTCACGGTCGTTGAACAGGTATTCGCCGAGCGCCGTGGGCTTCATGTAGAAGCGCTCGGCGTCGGGTTCCAGCGCGGTGGCGGCATAGCCCGACGCGGTCTTGGCAACGAATGCGTCCGAGCCGCTCGGGCGCAGGACGTAGCAGTGGTTGGCAAGGTCGTAGCGACCGAGCGGCGCCGCACTGCGGCCGGCCGTGTCGGGTGTGGAGGGGGCTTCTGAGCTGCCGCAGCCGGCCAGCAGCAGACAGGCCAGTGCGACGTGCGACGCGCGCGGGGACATCGGGTACCGCTTCATGACTCTCTCCAGTTCGCGGTCGGCATGCGTGGCCGGGCCGCTTTCATTTGACTCGCAGACTTCCCGGAAACGGACGAACTGCGTTCGGCCTTGTCGGGCAAGGTCAAAATTGTCACACAGATGTCATCGGCCTCCGGACGCGGCGAGCTGGGAAAATTGACCCAAGCATCGGTGCCGGCTTTCGCGGATCGGGCTCAGTAGCGGAAGGCCGGCGACTGCCAGCCGTCGCGCGAATGGGCGGGCGCCGGCGGCAACGGTTCGCCGCCGACGATGACTGCGCCCTGCGCGTCGCGGTACTTCAGCCAGGTCACCGTCGGCTGCAGATTGACCGGTGGTTTGCTGTAGTCGCAGACGCCATCCGCGAACAGGGTCTCGAGCCGTTGCCACTGGTCCTCGGTGAAGGGGATCAGGCCGTAGTCGTCGTCGCGGCTGAACGGCTTGAGCTGGCATTCGAGGCTGTAACCGTAGATGTCGTCGCCGGCGACGGTGCGCGGCGTGCCGTAGGCGTACAGCGGCTGCACCAGATCCACGCAGACGTCGTCGAGAATCTTCTGGCCGAGGCCGTCGCTGCACTGATCGTGAATATCGTCCGGCTTGTTGGCGACGATCTTCTCCGCGATCGGCCGGTCGGATGGGTCCTGCTCGATCGCCGACAGCCAGCGATCCATCGCGGTGATGCCCTGGTAGACGTAGTTCAGATCGCCGACCAGCGGGATCGGTCCGGCCCACATGACGTGGTTGTCATGCTGGCCGTGCTCGCGGTCGAGGCGCCAGCGCACCCACCAGGCGTGCAGCGAGTCGTGGGCGATACCCGGATCGGGGCCGACGAAATTGATGATCGGAACGGTGTCGAGATTGTTGCCGACGTCGATGAAGCCGCTGCGATAGCTGTTGGCGATGGCGCGATGGTCCGCGTGCGTCCGTTCGGCCTGCGGCTGGATGTCGATGTCCAGACCGCCGATGTTCACGTTGAGATCGACGAACTGAGCGGGCGTGATGCGCCCCTGCTGCAGCGTGGTCAAACCGTACTGCACGCCGCGGTTGCCGAGCGGCAGTGCCGCGAACCCGTGGCCGGCAGCCTGCTCCATCGGCGACCATACGTCCGGCGTGCGCAGGCCGAAGATATGCGCCATCGCGTCGAGGATGCTGCAGCGGATCCCGCCGGGATTGTTCTGCGGGTCGTAGCTCTGTTCGCCGTAGCAGTCACCGGCCGGATTGGTCGCGCCCTTGAACAGACCCTCGTCCGCGGTCACGGCGTTGAGATGGGTCAGATGGCCCTCGACATCGCCCCACTGCGTCGGCAGCCAGACGATGCCCGGCCCCCATTTCGACGGGTCCTCGAAGTACAGGCGCATCAGGTGCAGATCGGCGAACTGCAGGCCGGCGCTGAGCGTGTCCGGATACGCGCACATGGTCAGCAGGCCCTGATAGATGCCGGGATAGGCGTTGGCGATCGTGGCCTGCGCGATGGAGCCGCCGGAACAGCCGGTGCCGATGGTGTAGCGCAGCTCGCCGTACTGCTCGACCAGCCGTTCCTTGGCCATCATCAGTGCTTCGGCGGCGGACGGAACGTCGCAGTTATGTCCGGTGTTGGCCATGGCCGCGGACATCACCGCATAGCCACGGCCGAGGGCGGTCACGTAGCTCTGTTCGAACAGCGGGTTCTCGGGAATCGTGCCGGAGTAGTCGTTCAGCGGCGCCGAGGCGGGATGGTAGTCGTAGCCACAACTGCCGCCGTGGGTGATCAGCAATTTATGGTTCCACTGATCCTGCGGCGCCCACGGCTGCCAGTCCTCGCCGGGGCGGAACAGCGTGAGAATCCGGTATTCGTCGCGATTCTGGTAGCCCCGTTCCTGGCGCACGACGAAGGGCAGCGTCACGCCGTCGTCGGTGGTGGTGGTGGCGACGTCGGTGGGCGGGTTGTCGGGATCGTAGGGCAGCAGTCCGGACTGCGCCGGGTTACTGGACTTGTAGAGATAGCTGTACTCGGCGGGCTGGTTGCACTGCGCATCGACCGCGCTGTCCTGGCAGCGGTAGCGCGGCACCTTTGGCGCCGAGAAGATCGGTCCGCCGTTGGGATGGTTGACGACCGTGATGCTGCCCGATGCGTTGCCAGCGGCCTCGACGCTCAGCAGATTGGCGCCGAGTTGCATGCCCTCGACCCGGCCCATGTAACGACCGTTCGAACGCTGTGCGAATGCGGCGGTGATGTCGGTGCCGTTGAGCGTCACCCGTGTCGACGCCGGATCGGCGGTTTCGGCAAAGACCACCTCGACGAGGGCATCGTCGCCGCTGATCATGTCGGAACGGTTCGACAGCACCTTGATCTGCGCGCCACCGGCGTGCGGTGTCGTGGCAGGCGCATCGTCGCTCAGGGGATCGGAGCCGGAGCATGCGCACAGTCCCAGAGCAAGCAGCAGTACGGGCAGGCGGGAATGGGGGGCGGTGATCATCGGGTTCGGCCTCGGTCTTAGTGAGTGGTCGAGCGGCCGCAGCTGCCCATGGGCGGGGGCACCAACGCGTCCAGCGGCACCGCGTCGCCCATCGCCTTGAAGCCGACGCTGTTCGGATGCAGCAGGTCGGGCGAATACAGCAGCGGGTTCGGACGGGTCGGGTCCAGCGGACTGGCCAGCACCGCATCGAAGTCGACGATCGCGTCGATGCCCCCGGTGTTCCGGATCAGGGCGTTGAGGGCCTGCCGCTGGGGTTCGTGCGCGGCGCGCGACCAGCCGCAGCAGGCGTCGTCCCGTGGTGGAATCGTCGCCAGCACCACGCACAGATCCGCTGCGCGCGCACGCCCGACCAGCATCAGCAGATCGGCGTAGACGGCGCTGGCGTCGACCCCGGCGGAGAGGTCGTTGGTGCCTTCGAAGATCAGCACCGAGCGCACCCCGGGACGCTGCAGCACATCGCGTTCGAAGCGCTGGACCAGCGGTGGACCCTCCGCGGGGGTGCCGCCGACCGTGGTGACCGTGTTGCTGTTGATGCCCTCGTTGAGGACGCCCATCTCGATGCCGGCCTCGGCGAGGCGCCGCGCCAGGAAGTCCGGCCAGCGGGTGTTCGATTCGGGAATCTCGTAGGCCCCGTCGGTGATCGAATCGCCGATGGCCACGATCGTGCCGGCGGCGTCCGGGGCGAGCACGTCGATTCCGCTGAGAAAGAACCAGCCCACCGACGGTTGTTCGATGAAGCTCAGCCCGGTCGTATCGCCACTGACGTCGCCGGCCATCGGCAGGCCGACGTAGTTGAGGCCGAACGACACCGCGTGCCAGGTCATCGGCCCGCTTTCGCCGACCACGTGATAGGAGACCGCGAGGTCGTCGCCGAACGCGAATGTGAAGTCGACGGCATCGCTGACGATCTCGCTGCCGGGGGGGATGCTGACCTCGGTCGCGCCGCCGAAGCTCAGCGGTGTGTCGGTTTCAGGCGCCACCGCCGGGCCGAGCAGGCGTCTGGCGATGCGCACGGAGCGGAGCTCGAGCGGTCGGTCGCCCATCAGATTGGAGAGGTGCACGCGGATGCGGGTGCCGCCGATCGTGGGGTGCACGATCATGCGGAAGCTCTGGTCCACGGCCTGTTGATTGACGAACAGGCTCAGCGCCGTCATTCCGAGCGGATCGAGCGGCAGACCCAGTGCCGTCAGCGGTCCGGCCGGGAACGGCCCGTAGGGCGCGGCGCCCCAGGCGCCGATCCAGCCGCCACTACGGGCTTCGACGCGTTCCGGGCTGGCGCCGTCACCGTTCGAGCAGGCGCCGATGCCCAGTGCGGCGGCGGCCAGCGCGAGCATCGCGAGCAGGCTGCGGACGCGGCCGGCTGCGCGGTCCGCGCCGGCGCCGTCGCGGACCCGCTGGCGGGACGCGGTGGCGGGATCATTCGAGCGGGGGGCGCCCTGCCGCGGAATACGGCACAGCGCGCCGTCGGGCAACAGGCGCACGTCTCTCTCCTCCATTTTTGGTCTTCGCCCGCGGACGGGCGGCGCTCCGCATCGTCGGCGGGGCGATCGCGGCAACGGTAGGCCGACGCGGCGAAACGCGTCTTGACAAAACCCGCCGCAGATTACGAAATCACGACACCATGCCCGCCTCGTCGCACCATCACCGGCATGCCGTCGTGACGGCGGCCTATGCGTCCAGCCTTGCCGACTACCTGCTGATCCAGGGCATCGATCCGGCGCCGTTGTATGCGCGCGCACGCCTGCCGTCCTTCGAACAGATCGCCCAGCGCGGCCAGATCACGATCGGCGAATGGATGCAGATGTTCGATCTGGCCGCCGCCGCGCTCGGTGATCCCGATCTGGCGTTGCAGGCCGGGGCCCATCTCAATGTCCGCCACATGGGGGTGCTCGGGCAGGTACTGATGAACTGCCCGACGCTGGCCGAGGCGGCCACGCAACTGGCGCGCTACATCCGTCTGCTCGGGGAATTCGGGCAGCCGCGCGTCGAGGCCCGTGCCGGGCATGCGCACCTGATCTGGACCTGGCCCTATGTGTCGGAACCCCCGCAGGCGCTGATCCAGTTCATGCAGGCGGCGCGTGCCAGCATGACGCGCTGGCTGACCGGCCGCCCGGACATGCAGGCCGAAGCGCACTTCACCTTTGACGCGCCGGACGACTGTTCGGTGTACCGGCGGATCTTCGGCGGCCCGCTGCGCTTCGCGCAGCCGGTCAACCAGCTCATCGTGCCGGACAGGTTCCTGCGGGCGCCCATCGTCCTGGCCGATGCGGAGCGGCATAGCCGCGCCGAACTCGACGCCAGCGCCCTGCTCGAGGCCCTGTCGGGCGATGCCGGATTCACGCGGCGCCTGCGCGCGGCGGTCCTGAACAGGCTCGAGCGCGGTCAGGCGACGCTGGAAGCCGTCGCGGGTGAGCTGGCGCTGACGCCGAGAACCCTGCAGCGGCGGCTGGATCGCGAAGGACGGTCGTTTCGCGAAGTGCTCCATGAGGTGCGCCTGGCGCGCGCGCAGCAGTGTCTGTCCGATCCGGCGTTGCGCCTTGCCGAAGTCGCGTTCCTGCTCGGATACGCCGAGCAAAGCGCATTTCAGTACGCGTTCAAGCGCTGGACCGGCCTGACCCCCGGACAGTATCGGCGCCGGCAGCTCGGTGCGGCGTAGGCCGCCGGCTCAACTCAGCGGGCTGGTCGGGGGATCTTCGGGCGCGTCACTGGCCTTGCCGGCGACTTCGGGCGTCCAGGTCACGCTGCAGTTGCGTCCGGCCTGCTTGGCGGCGTACATCGCCATGTCGGCATGGCGGATCGATTCCTCGACGCTGTCTTCGGTGTTCAGCGCGCTGAGGCCGAATGAGGCGGTCACGGTGATCGCGTCCTCGCCCTGGTGGGTCAGCGGGGTATTGCCGAGGTGCATGCGGATGCGTTCGATGACATCCCGGGCCACGCCGATTTCGGTATTCGGCATCAGGATCAGGAATTCCTCGCCCCCGTAGCGGAACACCTTGTCGTAGGGGCGCAACAGATCGCGCACCCGGGTGACGGCGGCGGCGAGCACGCGATCGCCGGCTTGATGCCCGAAACGGTCATTGACCCGCTTGAAGTGATCCAGATCCATGATCGCGATGCTGCAGTCGAGCACCTTGCGTTCGGCCATCGAATGCAGGTCGCGCAGGGCCGGCAGCATCTGCGTGCGGGTCTCGGCGCCGGTCAGTGGGTCGCGGTTGTACAGCATCTCCTCGATCTGCGCCTTGAGGGTCTGCAACTGCAGCAGCAGGCGGTCGCGCGCGTTGGCGAATTCGTCGTAGTCGCTGGTCCGGACCGGTTCGTCCGACGCGACCGCGCGCAGCAGGCGCGCGGCGACATCGTGCAGGTGCCGGTGTTCGGTCTCCATTGCCTCGAAGCCTTCGAGGCGCCGCAGTTCGCGAGGTGCGGTTTCGTAATACCACTGGCCGAACCGGCATTGACGGGCGGCATCGCCGGCAAGGTCGCGCTGGTCGATCGGCAGGCGGCAGACAATCGTCCGCAGCAGATCCTTGTGCCACAGGTCATGGCTGTAGATCGCCTGTTCCAGGGCGCGCAATGACGGCTGCAGATGGTCGGGCACCATGCTGTTCATCGCTCCAGCCTCCTTGATGAGACCTGCTGTTCTCGTCCCGCCGAAGTGCCCGGTCGGGCGCGCGACTGCACTGTCTGGCGACGCGCCCGGGCAGTCCGGTGAAGGACATTATTCTCCAATTATCGAAGAACGTCTCGGTTGCCGCCGCGTCCGCCGGATCAGTGGTCCGCCAGGGCCGCGCGGATGGCGGTGTCGCCGCCATCGCGGCAGTATGCGGCGTACGCCCGCATTCGGAGAGTTCTCATGCGACTGTGTGTCCTTGCCGGCTGGCTGCTGGTCGGTGGCGGTCTGCCCGTGGCCGTCCACGCCGCGGATCCGGTCGATCCGCCTGCATGTGCGGCGCCGGAGTATCGCCAGTTCGATTTCTGGGCCGGTGACTGGGACGTCACCTCCGCAGACGGCAAGCGCAAGGCGGGGCACAACCGGATCGAGCCCGTGCTCGACGGCTGCGCGCTGCACGAGTCATGGACCGGTGCCAGCGGGTTCCGGGGCAACAGCTACAGCAGCTACGACCGCAGCCGCGGCGTCTGGCACCAGACCTGGGTCGACGTCGGCGGGACCGTGCTGCTGCTCGAAGGCGGGCTGCGCGACGGCGCGATGGTGCTCGAGGGCGACCAGACCGATGCCGAGGGGTCGCTGCACAACCGTATCACCTGGACACCGAACGCCGACGGCACGGTGCGCCAGCACTGGCAGGTGTCCAGGGACGGCGGCGAACACTGGAAGTCGGTGTTCGACGGCCTCTATTACCGCAGCGATGCCGGCCGGCACTCCACCGGAGCGGAGTGAGCCGGGGCGCGGTCCTGCGGTTTCAGGCGGCCGCGCGCATCGCCGCGGGCGAGCCCTCGAGATAGTCCAGTGCCTGCTGCGTGTCGGCTTCCCGGAACGGGTCGTACCAGGGGCTGAAGAACGGCAGTTCGCGGCGTGCCAGCCACAGCGGCGACGGCAGGTAGCCGGTGCGTGAAACCCGGTACCACTCCCGCCAGATCCAGGGGCGCAGCGCGCTCGGTTTGCGGTCGGCGAAACGCGGATCCTGACGCATGATGTGGGCCGCGCCCTCGACCCAGAATCCGAACACCAGCGGCATCGCCACGGACGCCAGGTAGTAGCGCGACGGATAGCGGCCGCCGAGATGCCGGTACAGGTCGAACGCCACGCAGCGGTGCTCGACTTCCTCCGCCCCGTGCCAGCGCACCAGATCGAGCAGGACCGGGTCGGCGCCGGCGTCGTCCCATTGACGATTCTCCAGCGCGTACTTGCCGAGCACGCAGGTCATGTGTTCGATCGCCGCGATGATGCCCAGTCGGAACAGCAGCCATTGACGCTCGGCCCAGCGCGGCAGCTTGCGTCCGAATGGCTGGTCACACAGCAGGCGCTCGAAGATCCAGTCCTCGCGGCGCGTGTTCGACTCGGTCTCGATGCCGTGCGCGTTGAGGTATTCGGCGGTGGCCCCGGCGTGGGCGCGCGCATGCATCGCCTCCTGGCGGATGAAGCCCTGGACGTCGACGCGCAGCTTGTCGTCGGTGATCAGCGGCAACGCCTGGTTGTAGACCTTGCAGAACCAGAACTCGCCCGCGGGCAGCAGCAGGTTGATCTCGTTGATGAAGTGGCTGGCGAAGGGCTGGCCGGGAATCCATTCCAGCGGCGTCTTCGACCAGTCGAAGCGCACCTTGCGGACGTTCAGGGCGTGATCGCTGCGGGACGCCGGCCTGGCGCGCCGGGATTGCTTGGACATGTGGAGCTCCGGATGGGGATGGGGATCAGGCCAGATCGAGACGTGCGAGCCGCTGCAGCGCACGTGGCGCGATGCGGCTGAGCAGGTGGGCGGCCTTGGCTTCCGCGCCGACGGTGACGGTCTCGCGCGGGTTTTCGACCGCGTCGACGATCGCGCGTGCGACCGCCTGCGGCTTGAGATTGCGACGCTGGTACAGCGCCTTGGCGCGTTCGCGCCGCCGTTGCTGCTCGGTCTCGTCGGTGCCGACGAAACGCACCGCATCGGTGATGCCGGTGTCGACGATGCCGGGGCAGATACTGACCACGCGCACGCCGCTGCCGGCCAGTTCGGCGCGGAGGCAATCGGACAGCATCAGCACCGCCGCCTTGCTGGTCGCGTAGGCGGGCAGCGAACGGGTCGGCGTATAGGCCAGCCCTGAGGCAACGTTGACGATCACGCCGTGGCCGCGTTCGCGCATCGGCGTGGCGAACAGGCGGCTGCCGTGGATCACGCCCCAGAGATTGACGTGCAGCAGCTTTTCCCAGTCCTCGACGGTGGTGTCCAGGAAGGCGCCGGCCATGCCGATGCCGGCGTTGTTGACGACGACGTCGGCGCCGCCGAAATCCTCCTCGATGCGCCGTGCCAGGGTTTCCATCGCGGCGGCGTCGCCGACGTCGACCGCGAACGCGAATGCGGTGGCGTCGAGCAACCGGGCCAGTTCCGCACTGCGTTCGGCGGCCTCGGCATCGATGTCGACGGCCACCACCGTCGCGCCCTGTTCGGCGAAGTTCAGCAGCGTCTCGCGCCCGATGCCCGAGCCGGCTCCGGTGACGACGACCAGCGTGCCGCCGTGGCGCCGCCGCGGTCCGTGGACGCGCGCGCGCTCGAAGTGCGTCGCGGCGGTGCCGCGGTCGAGATGGTCGACGAAGGCTTCGATGCGCGTCGCCACCCATTCCGGATGGCTCAGCGGTGCCCAGTGTCCGGCATCGAGGTCGAAGCGCCACAGCCGGTCGACCCATGCGGCCGGGACGTCGAGCAGCATCGGCGTGACGAATGGATCCTGCGTCGGCACCAGCATCTGCACCGGGACGCCGACCCGGCGCGGCTGCGGCCTGAGCAGGTGCCGCAGGATGTTGGCGCGATACAGCTCGATGCCGTTGACGCCGTCGCGGCGCTGGCTCGCCGACGCCGGAACGGCGCCGCCCTCCAGTCGCTCGAGGATCTGCGGCCACAGGCGGTCCAGGCCGAGTCGCCACAGACCCGGCGCCGCGCCGGGCAGCTGGAACATGCCCATGTACCACGAGCGTTGCAGTTGCCGCGCCGTCTGCATCAGTTTCGACGGCTGCATCGAGCGCAGGTTCTGGCGCAGACGGTCGCCGACGTGGTCGAGGCTCAGGCCCGAGATCGAGGTGTACGATGCGATGCGGCCGTCGAGCCGCGGGTCGCTGACCGCGTCCCAGGACTGGATCGAGCCCCAGTCGTGTCCCACCAGATGCACCGGCCGGTCGGGACTGACGTGGTCGATCACCGCGGCCAGATCGGCGACCAGATGCCCAAGTGCGTAGCCGTCGCGGTGTTCCGGCGCGCCGGACTCGCCGCAGCCGCGCACGTCGTAGGCGACGACATGAAAGCGCCGGGCCAGCGACGTCGCCACCGCGTCCCAGACGTGACGGCTGTCGGGGTAGCCGTGGACCAGCACGATCGTCGTCGCGTGCTCACGGCCCCACTGCTGCACGGCCAGTTCGACGCCGTCACCGCGTACGGCGAACGCGTCGCCGCTGGCGGTCGGGACGATCGCCGGATCGGTCGGGGCGTTCATGCCGCCACTCCGGTGACGGCAGATGGAACGGCCTGCTTCGGAGTGGACCACAAGCCGCGCTGTTGCCAGCGCCGCACGTGCGGGACGTCGTCATCGAGCCAGTAGGCGTCGTCGTCGGTCACCACCAGCAGCTCCTCGAACTTGGCGCCGACGTGGCGGAAGCCCAGATGCGGCTCGACCGCCCACAGGCCCGGGGTCGGCGCATGTTCCGAGCGCGAGCCGCTGTTCCAGATCGGCGACCAGCCCTGATCGCGGCTGTTGCGCGCGGCGCGGATCAGCTCGCCAAGGTTGCGCAGGCCGAAGCGGGCCACGCTCAGGTGCTCCGCCTTGTGGTCGTCCTCGAGCACCTCGACCCGATGCGCCAGGGTCTCGAACGGATAGGCCTTGTGGCGCGGTTCGTAACCCTGGCGCGCGCACAGGCGGTCGACGTCGCGGCTGATCTGCGCCAGCGGCTTGCGCGCGCGGACGCCGGCCAGGATCAGCTCGCGGTACTCGAGCAGGTCGTCCATCAGCCGGTCGAGCAGGGCGTTCTCGCCGATCACGCCGCAGCAGCCGATGTCCGCGGTGTAGCCGCGCACGCTCGGCGCGCAGTCGAGAATGAACGGCATGCCGCGCTGCAGCCGGCGCAGGCCGGGATAGAACGCGGGATTGAAGCCGCCGAGCTGCCGCACGCCGATCAGGCCGCGGAAGGCGGTGCGGTCGCCGAACCAGGCGAAAGGGCGATGAAAGCAGTCGTCGACGCCCTCGGCATCGAAAAACGCCTGCATCCGCGCGGCGGCCTCGCGTTCGGTGACGCCGGGCTCGAGCTCGGCCGCGACGGTTTCGGCGCAGCGATAGGCCAGGCGCTGAACCTCGCGGAAGCGATCCAGTTCAGCCGGGCTGGGAACGTGCGACACGGGCGGACCTCCATTGCAATGACATTAGTCAATGTAAATATATCATCATCGATCTCAATGCCGCCTGCGCCACCCGCCACTGGCGCCGGGGTCATGCGGCGCGGGAGCTGGCCCGGTGCGTTGCCCGGCGGCTTTGCGGCAACGGACGCGGCGGCGTATCGTGCGCGTCCCGTTCCGATCGCATCGAATTCCATGCAGCAGCCGCATCTTCGTCGCCATGTCCTCGCCGCAAGCCGGTGCGGGCGGGCGTGCGCGTACGCGGCCGATCCCAACGGAGCATTGAGCCTGGCCGTGGCCGGCAAATCCAAGAAGCGGGTATCCGTCTGACGGACAGCCGCGCTGACGTCGGACGTGATCCGACGGAGGCGCTGCCGCTTCATCGCACTGCAGTCTCCAAAGGGTCCGCCGATCGTCGCAAGGCACCGGACCGTCGACCTGAATGGCCCGCCATTCACTTTCAGTCGAAAAGGAGTACTGCGGTGACAACATTCGAAGGTATTTGGGTTCCCCTGGTGACGCCGTTTGGTGGCGGCGGGGCGCAGGTCGACCTCACGCGCCTGCAGGCGCTGACCGACCGTCTGGTCCGCGAGGGCATCGACGGATTGGTCGTCTGCGGGACCACCGGCGAGCCGGCGACACTGACCGCGCAGGAACAGGATCAGGTGCTGGATGCCGTGCTCGAGGCGGCCGGCGCCTGTCCCGTCATCTTCGGGGTCGCCGGTAACGATACCGCCGCCGTCGCCGCGTCGGTGCGCCGGCGCCGCGGTGCCGGCGTGGCCGGGTTCCTGTTGAGTGCGCCGTACTACACGCGCCCGTCGCAGGCGGGGATCGTCCGCCACTTCGAGGTCGTTGCCGCGGCGGCGGAGCAACCGATCGTGATCTACAACATCCCCTATCGCAGCGGGGTGAACATCGAGTTCGAGACGCTGCAGACGCTGGCGCGCAATCCGCAGTTCGTCGCGATCAAGCAGAGCGCCGGCCATGACGCCGATCAGCTGGCCGAGCTGATCCGGCAGACGTCGCTGAAGGTGCTCAGCGGTGAGGATGCGATGATCTTCGTGAACGCCTGCCTGGGCGGGCACGGCGCCATTGCCGCAGCGGCGCATATCCGGCCGGATCTGTACCGGCGCATGCTCGACCAGGTGCGGGGCGGCGATCTGGTCGCGGCGCGGGGGATTGCCGATGCGTTGCGGCCGTGGATCCGCGCACTGTTTGCGGAGCCGAATCCGGCACCGCTGAAGGCCGCGCTCGCGGCGCTGGGGCTGATCGAGGACGGCCTGCGCCTGCCGCTGCTGCCGGCGACCGCCGAGCGCCGTGCGCGCGTGGAGCGGATGCTGCCGGCGATCATGGCGCTGTAGCCGGCGTGCGCATGGCGGCAATGTGCGCAAGAACCGGAATGCCGGTCCGGCCGCCGGGCACCAGACTGCTCGTCTAGACTTGAACGGTGACGGCCATGAACGACGATCTTTGCTGGCAGGCGGTGCAGGACCGGGATGCGACGCAGGACGGCCGCTTCTACTACGGCGTGCTGACGACCGGCGTCTACTGCCGCCCTTCGTGCACCTCGCGGCGGCCGTTGCGGCGCAACGTGCGTTTCTACGTGACGCCGGCCGCGGCGCAGGCCGACGGATTGCGGCCGTGCAAGCGCTGCCGGCCGCTGCAGCAGCGTGCCGACAGCGGTACCGTCGAACGCATGCTCGAGGTCTGCCGTTATCTGGAATCGCATACGCAGGAAGCGCCCGACCTCGACGCCCTGGCGGCGCTGGCGCACATGAGCCCGTTTCATCTGCAGCGCCGCTTCAAGGCGGTGATCGGAATCAGTCCGAAGCAGTATCAGGACGCCCTGCGTCTACGCGGTCTGCGCCAGGAGCTGCGGGCAGGTGCACCGGTGACGCGAGCGATCCAGGATGCCGGTTACGGTTCGGCCAGCCGGGCCTACGCCAAGCTGGCGACCCATCTGGGGATGACCCCCAGGCAGTACCGCGCGGGTGGCGACGGTATCGCGATTTCGTACGCCAGCGCCACGACCGCGCTGGGGCGGATGATGATCGGCGCGACCGACCGCGGTCTGTGTTTCGTGCAGTTCGACGTCGACGATGCGCGCCTGCTGCAGCGCCTGCGTGCCGAATATCCGGGTGCCCGCCTGAGTCCGATGGACGCGGCGGCCGGCGCAGCCTTCGCCGCGTGGATGGATGCGCTCGACGCACATCTGTCGCGGGGGCAGCCGTTGCCCGAGCTGCCGCTCGACCTGCGCGGCACCGCGTTCCAGATGAAGGTCTGGAACTTCCTGTGCACGATTCCGAGCGGCGAAGTGCGCTCCTACACCGAGGTTGCCGCGGCGATCGGCCGCCCGCGGGCGGTGCGCGCCGTTGCCAGCGCCTGTGCCGCCAACCGCGTCGGCGTGCTGGTGCCCTGCCATCGCGTGATCCGTGGCGACGGCGGGCTCGGCGGCTACAAATGGGGGCTCGAACGCAAGCGGGCGCTGCTCGATCACGAGCGCGCCCAGGCGGCGGAATCGCGGCCCGGGCCATGACCGGCGCCGGCGGGGGCGCTCCAAACGATCCTCAAGTGGCATGCGAGCTGGCGCTGCGCCGTGCGCTGCCGTGGCGGATCTGGCTCGACTATCTGCGGCCGCGCCTGATCGCAGGGCCGGAGGCAGTCGATGGCGACGTCTACCTGCGCCGGGTGGGGGCGTCGACGATCCGCGTCGCGGCCGACGGGCCGCGGGTCGCGCGGCGGCTGCGGCTCGTCGGTGTCGCCGATCCGGGGGACGCGGCCGCGTCGCGGGTGGCGCGCCTGTTCGCGGCGGACGAGGATCCGCGTCCGGCGGCGCAGGCGCTGGCGCGCTGTCCCGATCTGCGGCCACGGATCGGGCGCGTGCCGGGGCTGCGCCCGCTGGGCTGCTGGGACGGGTTCGAGCTGTGCGTGCGGACGGTGATCGGGCAGCAGGTCAGCGTCGCCGCCGCGGCGACGCTGACACAGCGGTTGGTGCAGCGCTGCGGTGGAAGCCTGACGCCGTCGGGCGTGCTCGACGCCGACCTGGCGCGGATCGGGATGCCGGGGCGGCGGGTCGCCACGCTGCGCGGCCTGGCGCGGGCGGTCGTCGACGGTCATCTGCGGCTGGAGAACGCCGGCTGGAACGAGGTCGATCGCGTGTTGCGGGAGCTTCCGGGTTTCGGCCCGTGGACACGCGCCTATCTGGCGATCCGCCTGGGGCGCGATCCGGATGCGTTCCCGCATGGCGACGTCGGGCTGATCCGGGCCGTAGGATGCCACTCGCCGGCCGGGCTGCTGCGGCGCGCCGAGGCCTGGCGGCCGTACCGGGCGCTGGCGGCGACCTATCTGTGGACGGTATGACCGCCGCTTGCCGGTGGGAATGTCCTGCGCTAGCGTCGGTCGCAGGACAGGACATCCGGTGGCGATCCGCGAGCGGACGACCGCCGGCAGGAGGGATCGGCATGTGGATTCGAAGCGGTGTCGCGATGCTTGCGTGGGTCGGGGCCGGGTTGCTGTCGCCGGCTGCGGCGGCCACGCCCGACGAGGTGCGCGAGGCGATTGCGCGGGCGATGGCGCCGCATGTCGTCACCGAATTCCACGAGCAGTGCCAGGGCGACGGCCGGGTCCGCCCGACGCTGATCTACAGCGACCGTCCGTGGCGATCCCTCGCGACCGCGGTGGCTGCGGTGGGCGCGGCATCCGCGCTGGATGTCTCGACCGTCAGCTCCGATCGCTGCGATCCGGCGGCGTATCCGGTCGATCGGGCGTATTCGCTGATGAGCGACCGCAGCATCGTCGAGACCGGCCCGATCCCGCTGCGCTAGGGCCTGTCCACGCGACGGCGGTCACCGCGGGCATGCCGACGACCGGCGCCCGATGCCGGGCGGGTGTCATCACAACATCATCCATCGATGTCAAAATAAAGGGTCAACCATTCGATTTGTGGATCCCATGCGTTTTTCCCGCCTGTCTGTAATTGCCGCCGTCCTGCTCGCCGCCTGCGGGCAGAGTGATGTCACCGATGGTTCCGGTTCGACCACGTCCGATGGCAAGCGTGTCGTGCGCTTCGTCGCCTTCGGCGACGCCGGACGTGCCAACGACAACCAGTACGCCGTCGCCAACGCGATGGCGCAGGTCTGCGCGATCAAGGGCTGCGACTTCGCGCTGGAGCTGGGTGACAACATCTACGACAGCGGCGTGACCTCGGTGGACGACGAGCAGTTCCAGACCAAGTTCGAGGAACCCTATTCGGTCCTCGACTTTCCGATCTACCTGACGCTCGGCAACCACGACAATTCCGCGAGCAGCCTGGGCTTGGGCGACAACAACAGCAAGGGCGAGTATCAGGTCGAGTACAGCGCCGCCGAACAGAATTCCGGCCGCTGGCGGATGCCGGCGCGCTATTACGCGTTCACCGCGCCGCTGGATCTGAAGGCCGGCGAAACGCCGATCGCCGAGTTCTTCTCGCTCGACGCCAACCCGCTGGCGGCGTCGCTGCAGAATCCGCTGCAGACCGAGTACTACTACACGACCTACGGGGCCGCGCAGCTGCAGTGGTTCCAGGCCGCGCTGAGTGTCAGCACCGCCAAGTGGACGTTCGCGTTCTCGCACCATCCGTACGTGTCCAACGGCCAGCACGGCAATGCCGGCAGCTTCGACGGCTTCAACGGCACGGTCTTCCCCGGCACCACCAGCGGCACGCCGTGGAAGGAATTCCTCGACGCCAGTGCCTGCAATCCCGACTACAACGGCGGCGTCGACATGATGCTGTACGGCCACGATCACGACATGCAGTGGCTCAAGCCCGTCGAGAGCTGCAACGGCAAGACCGAGTTCGTGCTCTCCGGCGGCGGCTCGGATACCCGCGAGTTCGGCGATCCGGAATCCAACCAGGCCTACTGGCAGCAGGATCTGACCCCGGGCTTCTTCTGGTTCGAGGTCACCGACGGCACGCTGACCGGCGAAGCGTACCTGCTCGACAACCTGGAGCTGCCGCTCGACGGCAAGGGCAAGCCGGTGCCGGCGTACACGCGCAGCTTCAGCAAGTAAGTTCCGGGTCATGCGCCCGCGGTGGCTTCCAGGCCTGTTCGCCGGTCTGCTGCTGAGTTTGCCGACGGCGGTGCCGGCAGCCGCGCCGGAGACGGTGTCCGGCGACGGCTGGCGCCTGCAGGTGCCCGCGGAGTGGACCCTGCAGCGCGGCTTGCTGGGTGCCGACCTGATCGCGCGCCCGCCGCGCGCCGACACGCAGGGCTGGGCGCAGGACCAGCTGGTCCTGACCCGCGAGGCCTACGATCCGCGGCGCAGCTGCCTGGACGGCTTCACGATGCGCAAGCTGCGCGACATGTCGCATCTGGCGACGCAGTTCCAGGTCGTCGAGGAGCAGCCGCTGGAACTCGGCGGCGCGGTCGCGACCCTGCTGGAGCTGCGCTACCAGGAGGGTCCGCGCGAACTGCAGGCCTACCTGATGATCATGGCGACCGAGACCCACATGGTGGTGCTGAGCCTGGCCAGTTCGCCGGCGCGCTTCGAGTTCCAGCGCAGCCTGTTCCGCGGCATCGCCGAGAGCCTGCGGCCGGGCGCCGCGCCGCAACCCTGAACGGGGATTGCGCCGGTTCGCGCCAGGGATGATCGGGGCCATCGATCCGCGCATGCTGGGCCGGGCCGGTGTCTGGACGCTGGCGGCCTGGATGCTGGCCGCCTGCCAGCGCGAGGCGCCGCAGCCGCTTGCCGCGCCGCCCGCCGATGCGCCGGGCCGCGATCTCGCCGCCTTCGTCAATCCCGAGCCCACGGTCCTGCCGCAGTGCTACACCAGGACCGACGGGGTCGCCAATTCGTGCTGGGCCTGTCACACCACCCGCAACGGTCGCAACGAAAAGGGCGACTGGACGCTGCAGGAGACGTACGCGTTCTCGCCGGCGGCGATGGACAACCACTGGCGCAACGTCTTCGTCGACCGCAGTGCGGCGATCGCCGCGATCAGCGATGCCGAGATCCAGGCCTACATCGACCAGGACAACTACCGGCCGCTGTACAGCGCCGCCCGCCAGCAGCGTGACGCGACGGCCTACACGCCGGATCTTGACTACGCACAGGGCTTCGACGCGCAGGGCTACGCGCGCGATGGTTCCGGCTGGCGCGCGTTCCGCTACAAGCCGTTGCCCGGCGGTGGCTTCTGGCCCACCAACGGCGCCAGCGACGATCTGCTGATCCGCCTGCCGGCCCCGTTCCGGCAGGACGCGGCGGGCCGGCCTTCGCGCGCGATCTACAGCGCCAATCTGGCGATCCTCGAAGCGGCGATGACGGTGGCCGATACCGTGCCCGACGATCGCATCCGCCGCCGCGTCGAGCCGCTGGACGAGGCGGCGGCGGGCGTCGATCTCGACGGTGACGGTAAGCTCGCGTCTGCCGACCTGGTGCGCGGCCTGCCGTCGCACTACGTCGGCGCGGCCGCCGCGCAGCCGGTCCATCGCTGGCGCTATCCCCTCGGCACCGAATTCCTGCACAGCGTGCGCTACGTCGATGTCGAGCGGCCGGGCATGCTGTCGGCGCGGCTCAAGGAGCTGCGCTACAGCGTCAAGCGCATCGACGCCGACGACGTCGAAGTCCGGGGGGCTTACCGCTCCGAACGCGACGAAAAGGCGTCGGGCCTGGTGCCGCGGTTCCGGGGCGACGCGCGCACCGGGCTGCGCAACGCGTTCGGCTGGGTCTACCAAGGCTGGATCGAGGACGCCGACGGCGCGCTGAGGCGCCAGACGCTCGAAGAGCACTACAACTGCATGGGCTGCCACGGCGGGATCGGGATCACCGCGGACTCGTCCTTCGGCTTCCCGCGCAAGCAGCCCGGCGCCGAAGGCTGGGGCTGGCAGCGGCTGGCCGGCATGCCGGACGTGCCGATGGCGGGGCATCGCGAGCCGGAGATCCTGACCTGGCTGCGGCGTGCGCGCGGTGGCGACGCCTATCGCAGCAACGACGAGATCCTCCAGCGCTTCTTTCCGGAGGGCGTCTACGACGAAGCCGCCGTGCGCCGCGCCGCGCCGGGGGGCGACAGGGATCTGCGCTGGCTGATCGCGCCCAGCCGTGCGCGCGCGATGGCGCTCAACAAGGCCTATCTCGCCCTGGTGCGCGCACAGGATTTCGCCTACGGCCGCGACGTGTTCCTGCGCCCGCCGGAGAACGTGCATCGCCATATCGACAACGGCGACACCGGCCTGCGCGCGCAGAACAGGGTCTACTCCGACGGCCGCATCTGGCTCGACTGGGACCCGGACTGAAAGCGCGGCGTACGGGTCGTGCCGCCGGGCGGAGCGGCGGGCTCAGGTCGTCGCGGCCAGCACGCTGACGCGATCCGCGCCGGCGGTCGTGGCCAGCGCCCGCGTCTGCGGGATGTCGCGGGTGCGGTGGATGCTTGCGGCGTCGAATCCGCAGCGCTGCATGCGCGCCACGGCCTGTTCGGCATCGCGGAAGTGCACATGCATGCGGCCGCGTACGAAGACCTGCAACATGCCGCCGAACGCCAGCATCGCCGTGCTGCGATGCTGATCCCTGAAGTAGACGTCGGCCAGGTACAGGCCATGGGTGAAGCCGCGCAAGGTCGTCGCGATCCGCCGCCACACCGCGTCGGCCTGTGCCGGCGCCAGGTAGTTCATCAGGCCCTCGGTGATGATCGCCGTGCCCTGCGCCGGATCGAGCTTTGCGGCAATGGCGGCCAGCGACGCCGGTCCGGTATCGGCGAGGGCATCGAGTTCCAGCACCTGATGCTGCGGTCCGAGGCAGCCGGCGCGCTGCAGCATCTCGCGCTTGGTCCGCGCCATTGCCGGCAGGTCGGTCTCGATGTAGTGGAGCCGGTCGCCGAAACGCTTGCGCATGCGCCAGCCGCGCGCGGAGAGGCCGGCGGCGATCTCGATCACCTGACTCACCGAGCCGTCCTCGATGGCGTCGGCCAGAATCGCGTCGATGCCCTTGTGCCGCGCCAGCATCAGCGCGTCGAGCGAGATCCCGCTGAGCATGCGCGTCCCGGCGATGAATACGCGAAACGCACGATCCAGCCGGCGCCCCTGCTCGGTGACCAGCGCCGCGTCGGACAGACCATGGCGATACCACAGATAGCCGGTGGCATAGGCGGTGGGGCTGACGCGTTCGGATCCTGCGCTCATGGTGGCTGCTCTTCAGTCCGGCACGCCGGGGGCGCCGGGAAAACCCACGTAATACTGGCCGCAGAGCATGCCGCCGTCGACGGCGATCTCGGCGCCGCACAGGTAGCTCGACTCGTCGCTGGCCAGGAACAGCGTGGTGCGGGCCACCTCCTCCGGGTCGCCGACGCGCTGCATCGGCACCATCGAGTAGCGCTGGTTCACCTCGGCCTTGCCCTGCTGGTAGGGATTGCCCATGGCCGTGTCGATGCCGCCCGGATGCACCGAGTTCACGCGCACGCCGCGATGGCCGAATTCCATCGCCGCGACCTTGGTGAATCCGCGCACGCCCCACTTGCTCGCGCAGTAGGCGCCGAGGCTGTTGGCCGCCTTCATGCCGTCGACCGAGGAGATGTTGACGATCGAGCCGCGGCCGTTGGCGAGCATGTGGGTGCCGACGATACGCGTGCCGAGGAAGCAGCCGACCAGGTTGATGCCGATCACCCGTTCGAATTCGGATTTTTCGGTCGCGGTGATGGTCTTGAACAGCAGCACGCCGGCGTTGTTGACCAGCACGTCGACCGGGCCGATGTCGGCGGTGGTCAGCTGCAGCAGGCTGGCCCAGCTCGCCTCGTCGGTGACGTCGTGACGGACGAACCGTGCCGCGCCGCCGAGTTCGTCGGCGAGGGCGGCCCCTTCGGCGTCGAGGACGTCGGCGATGACGACGCGCGCGCCGTTCTCGACGAACAGCCGCGCCGTTGCCGCACCCATGCCGCGGGCGCCGCCGGTGATGATCGCCACCTTGTCCTTGAGTCGTTGCACGGGCCGGTCTCCGATGGAGGGAAGTGGGGTTTGGAAATCAGGATTGGAAACAGGGTCAGTCGATATCGACCAGGGTCAGCGCGTTGCCGATGACGGTGCTGCCGTCGAGTGCGAGCAGGGGCTGCTGCAGCAGGTGCAGCAGCTCACGGCTGCCGGTCCGCAGTCCGGTCAGCGATGCGCGGCAGAGCTGGGCGACGGCTTCCGCCATCATCTCGGTCGGCTCGACCCACTCCGGCCGCTGTTCGGCCATCTGCCGCGCGACCGCCGCTGCGCTTTCGGTCATCGCGATCTTGGTCGGCGCCAGCGTGTTGACGCAGACGCCGCTGCCGTGCAGCTCCGCCGCGAGACCTTCGGAATACCGTTCCAGCGCCGCCTTGGCCGCGCCGTACAGCGCCAGCGTGTGCACCATCTTCGCCGGGCCCGGATACGGAATCCCGGGTTGCTGCGCCATCTCGCTGCTGATGTTGACGACGCGGCCCCAGCGCCGGTCGCGCATCGCCGGCAGCGCCTGCTGGATCAGGTCGACCGGGGCGTGGAAATTGAGTTCGAACAGCGCGCGGCGGTCGGCGCGCGGCATCGTGCTCGGCGGCGCGTAGCGCGGGATGCCGGCGGCGTTGTTGACGAGAATGTCGATCGGTCCGAACGCGCCGCTGGCGCGCATCATCAGGCGGTCGCGCTGCTCCGGCTCGCTGAGGTCCGCCACCACCGCGTGCGCCTGGCCGCCGGCCTGTTCGATCAGGCTGCGGGCCTCGTCGAGCCCCCGCGCCGAGCGTTCGCTGGCGGTGACGACGACCTTGACCCCATGGGCCGCGAGACGCCGGGCGACGGCGCGGCCGATGCCGCGGCTGGCGCCGGTGACCAGCGCGACCTTGCCGCTCAGCGCGCTGAAGTCGGCGTGGCCGGGCATCAGCGGCGGCGCGGCCGCTGCCGCGTCTTCGGAAAAGGAGCCGGTGTCGGCGGGCGTGTGTCCATGATGCGCCGATCCTTGCACCCGCGCGCAGCCGCAGCATCGTCCGAATGAGCGAACCGCAATGCCCGTAATCACCCTTCCGGACGAGGCCAGAGCGGCTGTGGCGGCGTATCGATAGCGGCGGCGAGCGGCGGCCCCACGACGGGGCGCCGGTCGTCGCTGCCGCGGAGCAGGGGAGCCGGGTGCAGATCATCGCCGGCGGCACCGTGGCCCACCGATAACGAATCCACAGGAGTCATCACGTGCCAACGGAGAAGAGAGGGTCATGGCGGCCTTGGGCCGCCTTGTTGCCGATGCTGGTCAGCCTCGGCGTTCATGCACAGACGGCCGACACCGACGCCGAGGCGCCCGACGCGGAGCCCACGTCCGGCGCCGTCGCCCTCGAAACCATCGAGGTCACCGCCCAGCGCCGCGTGCAGCGCCTGCAGGACGTTCCGGGTGCGGTGTCGGCGCTGTCGCGCGACCAGATCGAAACCCGCGGCGTCGACGGCATCGACAATCTCAACGCGGTGGTGCCGGGGCTGCAGATCAGCAAGACACCGTCGAACTCGACGATCTCGCAGGTCTCGATCCGCGGCGTCACCCAGATCAATCCGGCGATCTACTGGGATCCCGCGGTCGGCATCTACGTCGACGGCGTCTATATCGGCAAGGCCCAGGGCTCGATCTTCGACATCGTCGACCTGAGCCGCATCGAGGTGCTGCGCGGGCCCCAGGGCACCCTGTACGGCCGCAACACCCTCGCCGGTGCGATCAACCTGATCACACGCGCGCCGAGCGGCGTGTTCGGCGGCACCGCCAGCCTCGAGATCGGCAACTACAACGCCTTCGTGCAGCGCGCCAACATCGACCTTCCGCGCATGGGCATCGTCAGCGTGTCGCTCGGTGCGCGCAGCGAGCGCCGTGACGGCTGGGTCGACACCACCCGCAACAGCTCGGTCAACGAATTCAACGACCGCCACAACGACGGTTTCCGCCTGGCCGCGGATTTCGACTTCGGCGCCGGTCTGCTCGGCGAATACCGCTTCGATCATTCCAACGTCAACCAGTCGAACAACTACACCCAGCTCTACCGCATCAGCGCCGAGGGTGCGTTCGCACCGGATGCGCCGTTCGGCGCACTGCCGTCCTTCGCCTCGCAGGACCGCGAGACCACGGCCAACGTCGACGCACCGTCGTTCGAGCGCTCCGAGGTTCAGGGCCATTCGTTCACCCTGAGCTGGGACCTCGACGGCAACCACACGCTCAAGTCGATCAGCGGCTATCGCCGTCTGGACTGGAACGACTCGCTGGACCTCGACGGTTCGCCGCTGCCGGTGGCGTTCACGCAGCGCCATACCGACTACGACCAGTGGTCCGAGGATCTGCAGCTGATCGGACAGACCGGGGCATGGAACTACGTCGGCGGTCTCTACTACTTCGGCGATGACGGCCAGACCAACAACCCGCAGCTGTTCTTCGGCGGCGGCGCCGACTTCGACTCGCGCTACGCGACCAAGACCAGCGCCTGGGCGGCCTACGGGCAGGTCGACTTCGCCGCGACCGATGCGCTGACGCTCAGCGCCGGCCTGCGCTACACGCGCGAGAAGAAGGAGCTGGATCGCGCGTTCGGCGTGCGCCAGAGCCCGACCGATCCGTACTTCTATCTGATCCCGGAAGGCACCCACGCCGAGGACACGTTCAGCGATACCACGCCGACGGTGTCGATCGCATACCGCCTCAATGCGGACGTCAATCTCTATGCGCGCTATGCGGAGGGCTTCAAGAGCGGCGGCTTCAACGGCGAGTTCAGCGATCCCAACGCCACGCCGGAGGCCAACATCGCCGAGACCCGGACGCCGTTCAAGCCCGAGCGCCAGCGCTCCTTCGAGATCGGCGCCAAGACCCGGTTCGGCGGCGGTCGCGGGCAGTTCAACGTCGCCGTGTTCCAGAACGACCTGAAGGATCTGCAGGCGTCGATCTTCCTGGGCTCGGGCGCCGCGGCCACGGTGATCCGCAACGCCGGCGAGGCCACCGTGCGCGGCGTCGAGCTGGAGCTGGCGCTGATCGTCGTCGAGGGCACCCAGCTGCGCGCCAACTACGCCTATCTCGATCCCGAGTACGACAAGTTCATCGACGCCGGGGTCAACCAGGCCGACAACCGCGCCTTCGTGCACGCGCCGGAGAACACCTTCAATCTGGTCCTCGACAGCGAGCTGATGCGCCGTGACTGGGGTGCGCTGCGGGCCATGGTCGACTACGCCTACACCGATGCGTTCTTCACCTATCCGTACCAGCTGGCCAGCAGCGGGCCGGACTACAACCCGAACGCCCAGATCGCAGCCAACTCCGAGGTCGACGCGCACGGCATTCTCAACCTGCGTCTGGCGGTGGCCGATGTCCCGCTCGGCGAGCGCGGCACCGGCGAGCTGGCGCTGTGGTGTCGCAATGCGCTCGACGACGACACCGCGACCAACTTCATCGATTTCGGCCCCGGGTTCTCCAACCTGACGGTCGCCAATTTCGAGGATCCGCGGACCTTCGGCATCACCGGCATCGTCCGCTGGTAAGAGCGTTGCGGTGAAGGCTTGCAGCGGGGCGCCATCGGCGCCCCGCCTGCTTTGCGGATTTCCCGAACTCGTCAGAACGCGCCGGACCTGTTTGAATGCGTCGATCACGCGTCTGGACATGGAGCCCCCGCCGATGACGGCATCAGCGCCCCGCAGCACCCGAGAAGTCGTCGAAGCCTGGATCCGCGCGTTCCAGGTGCGCTCGCCGGAGCGGCTGGCCGCGCTCTATGCGCCCAACGCGACCAACTGGCAGGTCGCCGACGAGCCGGTGCAGGGGCGGGATGCGATCCAGGCGATGTTCACCGCCTTCTTCCAGGCCTTTCCGGACAGCTACACCGATCCGGTCAACCTGATGGTCGAAGGCAACTGGGCGGCCTGCGAATGGAGCGGTGGCGGCACCTTCAGTGGCGATCTCGGCCCGCTGCGTGCCACCGGGCGCAGCTACCGCCTGCGCGGCTGCGGCATCTTCATGATCCGCGACGGGCAGATCATCGAGCAGCGCGGTTACTGGGACAAACGCACCTGGGCGTCCCAGCTCGGCGTCGATCTGGACGCGTCGCTGCGCTAGCGCCGCGGCTAGTGCCGCAGCAGCGCCAGCACGATTTCCGCGACGATCAGCACGACGATCGCGATTTCCAGCAGTTCGCCGCGCGTGGTCGCCGCTTCGTCGTACAGCGCTGCGTAGGTGTCGCGGATGATCTCCAGCTTGCGGTCGACCGCGGCCGCGCGCTTGGGGACGCGCATGACGTCCAGCGCCGCGCTGTAGACCCGCGCCAGATAGACGTCCTCGGTCACTTTTAGTGCGTTGTCGGCCTTCTCGGTCAGCTCGGTGACTTCGGCGACCAGTGCGTACAGGCTGCGCGCCAGCCCGGCGAAGCGGCGCGGCGCGAGGAAGTAGGCCTTGCGCCGCGCCTCGTCGACCAGATCGTTCATCAGCGGCAGCTCGTCGTCGAGCAGTTCGTCGTAGTAGCGCAGTTCGAGCAGGCGCGCGTTGGCCACCTCAAGCACGTCGGCGACATCGGAATCGCCGCGCGGTTCGTATATGAACGCACGGTCCCAGGTCAGGATCACCAGATCGTCCGCGTAGTACGAGTAGCGGTGTCGCAGCAGTTCGCTGCGGGCGCCGTCGGACAGCGGACGCTGCTCGCCGGACAGCAGCGGAATGACGTCGATGCGTTCGAGCAGGGTCGACGCGTCCAGCGAGGCTTCGCTCCAGCGGTGTACGTTGCCGAGCAGGTAGTCCTCCTGCAGGCCGGGACGGGTTGGCCGGATCCACGCCGGGGCCAGGGCCTGGTGCAGCCGTTCGAGCAGCGCATTCCAGATCGGTGTGTCGGCGGTGGCGCCGGCGGCGCGATCGACGGCATTGAGGCGGGCGCAGAACGCCGACCAGCTCAGATTGGCCGCCGCGAAGCGCAGGGACAGGCTGACGGCGCCGAAGTCATAGATCCGGGCGACCGCATCGGCCTGCGCCGGCGAGCCATCGACGTCCAGCTCGATCACGCCCAGCGCCAGGATCACCGGTGGCACGTCGAAGGACAGCGCCTTGGGCGGGGCCTGGGTGATCTGCCGGCGGCTGCCGGCGGCGCCGGTGTGCTCGGCCCAGAGCGTCTCGACGCGTGCGAGATCGATCTCGTAGGCCACGTCGAAAATGCGCAGGGCGACGATGCTGCCGTCGCGGACTTCGAGTTCGTTCATCGCGGCTCGCGGTTGGGGGCGACGTCCTCATGGTGGCCGCGCCGCCGGGCCGCGGCAAGCGGACTCAACCCGCGCCGGGATCGTCCTCGTCGGTCCCGAGCAGCTTTGCGGCGTCGCCGCTGGTCAGTTCCTGGACCGCCTTGAGCCGGCGATCGATCGCACGCCGGCGCACGCCGGTCTGGTCGAGCTGATTGGTCGCCTCGTCGAGCTTCTTGCGCACCTTGTCGAGCACATCGCCGAACTTGCCGAACTCGGTCTTGACCGCGCCGAGGATCTGCCAGACCTCGCTCGAACGCTTTTCGATCGTCAGCGTGCGGAAGCCCATCTGCAGGCTGTTGAGGAAGGCCAGCAGATTGGTCGGTCCGGTGACGGTGACACGATGCTTGCGCTGCAGATCCTCGAACAGGCCGGGCCGCCGCAGGATTTCGGCGTACAGGCCCTCGGTGGGCAGGAACAGGATGCCGAAGTCGGTGGTGTGGGGCGGCGACAGGTACTTGTCGGCGATCGTCTGCGCTTCCTGGCGGATACGCTTTTCCAGCGCGGTTGCCGCGGTTTCGGCGGCTGCGGGATCGGCGCGCTCCTGGGCGTCGATCAGGCGCTCGTAGTCCTCGCGCGGGAACTTGGCGTCGATCGGCAGCCACAGCGGGGTATCGCCGTCGCCACGTCCCGGCAGCTTGATCGCGAACTCGACGCGTTCGTTCGAGCCGGGTTTGGTCGCGACGTTGGCGGCGTACTGTTCGATGGTCAGCACCTGTTCGAGCAGCGCGCCGAGCTGGACCTCGCCGAAGATGCCGCGGCTCTTGACGTTGGTCAGCACGCGTTTCAGGTCGCCGACGCCCGAGGCCAGGTTCTGCATCTCGCCGAGCCCCTTGTGCACCTGTTCGAGCCGGTCGCTGACCAGCTTGAAGGATTCACCGAGGCGTTTTTCGAGGGTGTCGTGCAGTTTCTCGTCGACGGTGCGGCGCATCTGCTCGAGCTTGTCGGCGTTCTCCTGGCGCAGGGTCTTGAGGCCGTCCTCGACACTGCCGCGCAGCGCGCCGGCCTGCTGCGCCTGCGTCTCGCTGAATTTGGTCAGCGCTTCGTGCAACTCGCGCCGGCCGGCACGCGACTCGTCGAGAAACGCCCGCTGGGTTTCGGCCAGGCGCTGGTTCTGCACGCGCAACTCGTTGTTGAACGCATCCAGGCGGTCCGCCAGCGCCTGGCGCAGTACGTCCTGCTGTGCGCCGATCTGGTGGGCGAAGTTCTGCAGGTTCTCGGCCAGCTCCGCCCGCTGTGCCCGTGCCGACTCGGCGTTTTCCCGGCGGGACTGTGCCTGCTCGTCGCGCAGCAGCTGTTCGAGGCGGTCGAAGCGCTCCAGCAGCGTGCGGGCGTGCTCGGCGTCTTCGTCGCGGCGCCCGAGCAGGCGCAGGCCCAGGAGTGTCCCCAGCAATGCACCCAGCAGCGCCACGAGCAGGGCGGCGGAAACGGCCGAAATCGGCAGGGTCAGGAATTCAGGCATGGTGCATTTTATCGGCTTCGACGCGGTGGCGAGCCGGCGCCAGCGCGATGAGGGCTTGGCACGCGATCGGCGCTTTGCCTCGTGCCAGCAGGCGGCGTAGGCTTTCTCAAACAACAACAAAGCAGTAGGAGGTCAGGTGGCCGTCGATCTGCTGCAGGATCTGACGCACAACGCGGCGCCGCTGCTGGCGCTGGTGATCCTCTACGGCGCATTCATCGGGCGACTGCAGGCGCGGCCCTGGCCCTTGCGCTGGCGCATCTGTTGCGGTGTCGCGTTCGGTCTGACCGCGATCGCGCAGATGCTGTTTCCGTTCCAGCTGAGCCCGGGACTGTTCTTCGACGGGCGTTCGGTGGTGCTGGCGCTGGCCGGTTTCTTCGGTGGCCCGATGACGGCCATGATTGCCGCGCTGCTGGCAGGCGGGTACCGGGTCTGGATCGGGGGCGTCGGTGCGGCGATTGGCGTCGGCGTGATCGTGACCGCGGGAGCCATCGGTCTTGCGGTCCGGGCGGCGGTGGAGCGCGGCCGCTGGCCGGCGGGCCCGCTGGGTTTCGCCGGGCTCGGGATCGGTGTGCATCTGGCGTCGTTGGCGTGGATGGCGGCGCTGCCGGCGGAAGTGCGGGAGGTGGTATTCGAGCAGATCGCGGTGCCCTTCCTGACCGTGCTGACCGTTTCGACCTGGGTCTTCGCGCAATTGTTCGACCTGACCGAGCGCCAGGACAGCACCCGCCGGGCGCTGGCCCAAAGCGAAAATCTGCTCAGCGACGCGCAGCGAGCGGCGCGGATCGGCAGCTACGATCTGAACGTCGCCAGCGGCCGGTGGACCTGGACCGGGCAAACCCAGCGGATCCTCGGGATCGATGCAGATTATCCGCGGACCTATCAGGGCTGGGTCGATCTGATTCCGGAAGCGGATCGTGACGAGATGAAGCGGTTTGCCCGGGACGTGCTCAAACGCGAGGCGGAATTCGATCGCGAGTTCCGGATCTGTCGGCACGACGACGGGCAGCTGCGCTGGGTCCGGGTCAGTGCGCGCGTCGAGCGCAATGCCGGGGGGCGTGCGCGGCGTGTCGTCGGCGTGATGCAGGACGTCACCGAACGCAGGATGGCGGAGCTGGTCGCCCGCGCGTCCGAGGGGCGGTTCCGGGCGCTGGTCAATACGATCCCCGATCTGGTCTGGCTCAAGGACGCCGATGGCGTGTACCTGGCCTGCAATCCCCAGTTCGGCCGCTTCTTCGGTGCGCCTGAGGCCGATATCGTCGGCAAGACCGACTTCGACTTTGTCGACGCGGAACAGGCCGAGTTCTTCCGGCAGAAGGACCGTGAGGCGGCACAGGCGGGCGGTCCATCGGTCAACGAGGAGTGGGTGACTTTCGCCGACGACGGTCACCACGCGCTGCTCGAAACCATCAAGGCGCCGGTATACGACACCGAGGGCGCGCTGATCGGCGTGCTCGGCGTGGCGCGCGACATCACCGCGCGCAAACGGGTGGAGGAGGCGCTGCGGCGCAGCGAGCGCCTGCACGGCGAAGCGCAGCGCGTGGCGCAGATCGGGCACTGGGAGCTTGATCACGACACGGGCCGGCTGAGCTGGTCCGACGAGGTCTACCGGATCTTCGGGCGCGAGCGCGACGCGTTGGAGCTGAGCTACGACGCCTTCATCGGCATCCTGCATCCGGACGATCGCGCCCGGGTGCAGGACGCGTTCCGCAAGGCGGTTCAGGGACACAGCGGTTACCGCATCGCCCACCGGATCTGCGTCCCCGACGGCCGGATCAAATACGTTGAGGAGCGCGGGGAGACCGAGTACGACGCCGAAGGGCGGCCGCGGCGGTCGCTCGGAACCGTGCAGGACGTCACCGAGCGGACCCGGATCGAGCAGGACCTGGCGCGCGAGGTCGACAACACCCGGCTGATGCTCGACACCATGACCGATGGGTATATGCGTGCCGATGCCAACGGGCGGATTCTCGACGTCAACGACGCCTACTGCCAGGCGATGGGTTACGACAAGCGGGAAATACTTGGTCGCCCCATTGAGGACTTCAAGCCTACGGGAACCGAGGCCGAGGTTGCCGAGCGAATTGAGCGCACATTTGCGCAAGGGCACACGCAATTCGAATCCGAGCATGTGGGGCGGGATGGCCGCCGCATCCTGTTCGACGTCCGGGTTTCGGCCGTGCGTGGTGCGGATCCGCCTCAGATTGCCGCGTTTTTCCGCGACATCACCCAGGAGCGCCGGGTTGCGGCGAATTACCGGGAGTTGGTCAACCGGATTCCGGCGGGGGTGTTCCGCTATCGCTCCATGCACGACGACGGTGGTGCGTTCGAGTACGTCAGCCCGGCGTTCTGTACGCTGTTCGGCTTCGATGAGACGACGGTCAAGGCCAACGCGGAAACGGTCTTCGGAAGCGTGCATCCCGAGGACAAGCCGTTGCTGCCGGCGCTGCGGGCCGCGGCGCGCAGCCAGGGGCGCGCGCTGAGCTGGGACGGACGGATCGTCGCCGGAGCGGCCGTGCGCTGGGTGCGGGTCGATGCGGGGGCGAGCCAGGAGTCCAATGGCGACCTGATCTGGCACGGCATCGTGTCCGACACCACCGAGCGCCAGGGCGCCTACGAGCAGCTGCGGCTCGACTCAGCCGCGATCGCCAGTACCGCCGAGTCGATCATCATCACCGACGTCGACGCCAACATCGTTTCGGTGAATCGCGCGTTCACCGAGATCACCGGCTACAGCCCCGAGGAGGTGAGCGGGCGCAACGCCCGCTGCCTGCAGTCGGGGCGGCACGACATCAGCTTCTATCAGGCGATGTGGAGGGCGCTGCACGAGACCGGTCACTGGCAGGGGCAGATCTGGAATCGGCGCAAGAGCGGTGAGGTCTATCCGGAGTGGCTGAACATCAGCGCGGTGCGCGATCCGGCCGGGCGCCTGACCCACTACGTCGGGGTCTCCAGCGACATCAGCCAGCTCAAGCGGAGCGAGGAGCAGCTCGAATACCTGGCGCACCACGACGCGCTGACCGGCCTGCCGAACCGGCTGCTGACGACCTCCCGCCTGACCCACGCGATCGAACAGGCGCGGCGGGAGCGCACCGGTGTCGCGGTGCTGTTCCTCGACCTGGACCGGTTCAAGACGGTCAATGACAGCCTCGGGCATCAGGTTGGCGACCAGCTGCTGGTCGAGGTCGCGCGGCGCATTCAGGGCGCGTTGCGGGAAGAGGACACGCTGGGCCGGCTCGGCGGCGATGAGTTCCTGGTGCTGATCGAACGGACCGGCAATTCGATGGCCGCCGCGAAGGTGGCGCAGCATCTGATCAGGGCGCTGTCGCAGCCGTTCAAGCTCGACAGCGGGCATGAGCTCTACGTCCAGGCCAGCATCGGCATCGCGCTGTACCCGGACGACGGCGCCGATGCCGAACTGCTCGTCCGCAACGCCGATACCGCGATGTTCCGGGCCAAGGAACAGGGGCGTAATACCTATCGCTTCTATACCGAGGCGCTGACCCGGCAGGCCAGTCGCCGGCTCGAGATTGAGATGCAAATGCGGCGTGGTATCGAGAAAGGCGAGTTCGTCGTGCACTACCAGCCGATCTACAGCAGCGCGGCGGGCCGTGTCGTCGGCGCCGAGGCCTTGATCCGCTGGCTGCGCGAGGATGGCCAGGTCGTTCCCCCGGAGACGTTCATTCCGGTGGCCGAGGACAGCGGCATCATCACCGAAATCGGCGATCTGGTCCTGCGCCGGGCCTGCGCGGACATCCGGCAGTGGCTCGATGCCGGACTGCCGATCGAGACCGTCGCGGTCAACCTCTCGCCGCAGCAGTTCCGCGGGCGGCATCTGGAGAACGCGGTTGCGGCGCAGGTGCGTCGCCACGCCCTGCCGCCCAATGTGCTCGAACTGGAGATCACCGAGCGTGGCCTGATGGATCTGGGCGAGGAAACCCTGGGCAAGCTCGACGCGCTCAAGGCACTGGGGGTGCGGCTGGCCATCGACGACTTCGGGACCGGCTACTCGTCGCTGTCGTACCTGAAGCGGATGCCGGTGGACAAGCTCAAGATCGACCGCAGCTTCGTCACGGGGTTGCCCGAGGATGTCAGCGATGCGGCGATCGTTCGCACCATCGTCGCCATCGCGCGCTCAATGGAGTTGCGGGTGTTGGCCGAGGGCATCGAGACCCAGGCGCAGTTCGATTTTCTGGCCGGCGTCGGTTGCGGCGAATTCCAGGGCTTCCTGTTCGGAGCGGCGATGCCGGCCGATGCCTTCGCGCAACGCTTCGGGAGCGGTGACGGGTCCGCCGGCGAGGACCCGCGCGAATCCCCAGCGACATGAAAAAGCCGGCGTCCGTAACCGGACGCCGGCGGGTTCGCAGCTCGACGCGGCTCAGGGATTGGCGCGACGCTCCGCGCGGTTTTCCTGACGCTCCGCGCGATTCTCCTGGCGCTGGTCCTGACGCTCCGCACGGTTTTCCTGGCGCAGCTCCTGACGCTGGCTGCTGTTCTCGCGAACGGTGTCGCGCGCGGCATCGGCATTGCCCTGGCGCACGGCCTGGCGGTCCGCGCGGTTCTCCTGGCGCAGTTCCTGGCGCTGGGCGCTGTTGTCCCGGGCCATGCCGCGGACTTCGTCGCGGTTTTCCTGGCGTTCGGCACGGCGCTCGGCGGCGCGCTCGGCCAGGGTCTTGCCGTCTTCGGCGAAGGCCGGCGCAACGGCGGTGATGCTCAGTGCGGCGACGGCGGCTGCGGTCAGTACTTTCTTCATCTTGTTCGATCTCCGGACGCAAATGGGGGGCGCGATGCGCGCGCGGGCCGGCTATGTGGCCGGACCATCGCGCGGCACCGGGGCGTCATCCTAGTGCGCGGGGAATGATCTGCGTGCGTCAGAGACCGGGTGCGTGTCGACAAGGGCAAATGTCTTACGCACGAGGTGACGGATTCTGACGCGCTCCGGATGCGCCTCGTCGCGCCGGACGCAATCGGCGTGGACCGGTTTACTCGACGACGGCCGGATGGGCCTGCGTCGGCGCGCCCAGCATCGGCCGGTGCGACGGCGGCTGCTTGCCGTCGAGATCGATGATGCCGTAGTCCTGCGCCAGCTCGGCGCCGATCAGCACCTGCCCGGACTTGTCCTGCCGCGCGGGGTCGTTGTACAGCGCCGCGATCAGCTTGCCGGTGAACTCGGGCGTCTCCGCGATCTCCCAGAAGCCGGCGTACTTCTCCGGCTCGCTGTCCATGACCCGGCGGGTGCGGTCGGTGCGCAGCATGCCCATCCAGATCGAGACCGCCGCCACGTCGTACGGGCGCAGGTCCACGGCCATGTCCTTGGCGAACTTGTCGACGCCGACCTTCTGCGCGCCGTAGGCCGGGCCGTGCATGTAGCAGCTCGCGCCGAAGCTGGAGGTGAACGCGATCAGGCCGTTGCGCTGCCGGGCCATCAGCGGGGCCGCGTACCAGCTGGCGACATAGGCCGACCGCAGGCCGACGTCGAGGATGTCGACCAGCTCCAGCGGCTTCTCCCAGAACGGGCCCTTGTCGATCAGGCGGTCGTGCAGGAACGTCGCGTTGTTGACGAGGATGTCGAGGCGGCCCTGCTCGCGTCCGACCTGTTCGAACAGCGCCTTGACGTCGTCGTCGCGCGCGTGGTCGCAGATCACCGCAATGCCCTTGCCGCCGGCCTGGGTCACCGCCTCGGCCGTTGCCGAGATCGTCCCCGGCAGCGGCGCGTCGCCTTCGTTGCGCGAGCGCCCGGTGACGTAGACCGTCGCGCCTTCCATGCCCAGCGCGATGGCGATGCCCTTGCCCGCACCGCGCGAGGCGCCGGTGACGACAGCGACCTTTCCGGCCAGTGATCCGCTCATGCTCTGTTCTCCTGCTCGGTGGGTTGCGACAGCAGCCGGTTCAGGCCGACCTGCGCAATTCGAATTTGAGGACCTTGCCGGACGCGTTCATCGGCAGGGTGTCGACGATCGCGACGCTGCGCGGGACCTTGTAGTTGGCCATCTTGTCGCGGCACCAGGCGATGAAGTCGCCGCTGTCGATCGCCTGGCCGGGGCGGGGCACGACGAAGGCCTTGCCGACTTCGCCCATGCGCGCGTCCGGCACGCCGACCACCGCGACCTGCGCGACCGCCGGATGCGCGGAGATCATGCGTTCGATCTCGGCCGGATAGCAGTTGAAGCCACCGGTGATGTACATGTCCTTGAGGCGGTCGGTGATCTTCAGGTAGCCGTTGTCGTCGAGCAGCCCGATATCACCGGTATGCAGCCAGCCGTCGGCGTCGATCGCCTTGGCGGTCTCTCCCGGGTCGTCCAGATAGCCCTGCATGACGTTGTAGCCGCGGACGACGACTTCACCGGCCTGTCCCGGCGGCAGGCTGTGGTTGTCGGCGTCGACGCAGCGCAGTTCGATGCCGGGAATCGGCTTGCCGCAGGTCGAGACGATGATCTCGGCGCTGTCGTCCGGATCGCACAGGGACACGATGCCGCAGGTCTCGGTCAGGCCGTATCCGGTCAGCACGACGCGGAAGCCCAGGTCCGAGCGGATCCGCTCGACCAGGGCCGGCGCGACCGCGGCGGCGCCGGTGATCGTCGCGCGCAGCGACGACAGGTCGGTGTGTGCGCGCTGCGGGTCGTCGAGCAGGCTGATGAACAGGGTCGGCGGTCCCGGCAGCACCGAGATCCGCTCGGCCTCGATGCGCTTCATCACCGCGGCGGCGTCGAACACCGCATGCGGCAACACCGCGCAGCCGGCGATCAGGCCGGCCAGCCAGCCGACCTTGTAGCCGAAGGCATGGAAGAACGGATTGACGACCAGATAGCGGTCCAGTTCCGACAGCGCCATCCGCTGCGACCATTCGCGGATCACGCGCAGGTTCTGTCCGTGCAGGGTGATCACGCCCTTGGGCTGGCCGGTGGTACCGGACGTGAACATGATGTCCATGCGGTCGTCCGGGGTCACCGCGTCGGCGCGCGCCTGCGCGGTGGCCGCATCGACCTTGGCGGCGTGGGCGAGGAACGCGTCCCAGTCGAGGTCGTCGCCACGCGCCGCGTCGAGCACGACGACGGTCTCCAGCGACGCCGGGCGGTGCGGCGCGAGCAGCGAAGGGTAGTGCTGCCCGAGGAAATCGCCGATGCAGAACAGCACGCGGGCGCCGCTGCGCTGCAGGATGTAGGCGGCTTCCTCGCCGCGCATGCGGGTGTTGATCGGCACCAGCGCGGCGCCGACGCAGTGCGCGGCGAGGCCGGCGACGACCCAGCGGGCGCTGTTCGGCGCCCAGACCGCGACGCGGTCGCCGGCCTGCACGCCGAGCGCGATCAGTGCCTGCGCCGCGCGCAGGCGCAGCGCGTCGAGTTCGGCATAGCTCAGCGCGGTGCCGTCCTCGCCGATCAGCGCCGGGCGTCCGGCGTACTGTTCGACCGCGGCGGCGAATGCCTTCGGAACGGTGTTGCTCATCGGGGTGCCAAAGCCGGCGGCGCTCAGTCCGCCCACATCAGGTAGCCGTTGTCGATCCGCAGTTCGGCGCCGTTGATGAAGCTGGACTCGTCCGACGCCAGGAACAGCACCAGGTTGGCGATGTCGCGCGGTTGGGCGAAGCGGGCCTGCAGCTGTCGCGGATCCTTCTCGCGGACATAGGACGTATTCTGGCCCTGCTCTTTGTGCAGGTTGAACACCATCGGCGTGGCGATTCCGTCCGGATGGATCGAGTTGCAGCGGACCTTGTACAGCTGCGCCCGGCAATGGGCGGCCACGGTGCGGGTCAGGCCGGCGACCGCCGCCTTCGACGCGCTGTACGCGCAGAACGACGAGACGCCGCCGATGCCCGCCATCGACGACATGTTGATGATCGATCCCTTGGGCCGCTTCTTCATCGCCTCCAGGCCGTACTTGCAGCCGAGGAAGTAGCCGTCCGAGTTCACGCGCTGGATCTTCTGCCACAGCTCCAGCGTGGTGTCCTCGATCGTCGCCTGCGCCAGGATCGCGGCGTTGTTGACCAGCACGTCGACGCCGCCGAAGCGTTCCTCGGTGGCCTTGACGACGTCGATCCAGCCCTGCTCGGACGCGATGTCGTGCTTGACGAACATCGCCTGGTCGCCGATCTCGCGGGCGACGGCCTCACCGGCTTCCTCGTTGACGTCGGTCAGCACCACGTTGGCGCCTTCCTGGGCCAGCAGCAGTGCATCTTCCTTGCCGACGCCGCTGGCGGCTCCGGTCACGATCGCCACCTTGCCCTGGACTCGTCCCATCGTTGTGCTCCTCGAAGACTCGACTTCTGTTCGTAAGTGGATGGGCGCCGGCAGGTCTGCCGCCGGCGCCGGTGTTCAGTTGGCCGCGGCCGCCTGCGCCGATCGGGCCAGTGCCGCGCAATGGCTTCCGGCGCGACGGCCGGACCAGAGGCAGTCGGCGATCGACAGGCCGCTGACGTAGCCGTTGGACGCGATGCCGACGGCGGTACGCCCCGCCGCGTACAGCCCCGCGATCGGACGACCGTCGCGATCGATCACCTGGCCGTTGTCCTCGTCGATGCGCAGGCCGCCGAGCGTGATCGAAGGGCACGGAAACGAGCTGCTGCCGGCGGAGATGTCCAATGCGAAATAGGGCGCCTCGCGCAGCTCGGCGCGAAAGTCGGGCGCCTTGCCGGTTTCGTCCGCGCACTCGCCGGCGACCGCGCGGTTGTACGCGTCGAGCGACGCGCGCAGCCCGGCGGGATCGACGCCGATCCGTGCCGCGAGCCGCTCCGGCGTGCGGGCGCGGGGTGCGAACAGCATCAGGAAGAATGCCGGAACGCTCTGGAAGAACCACAGGCCGCCGAACAGGGCCTCGCGCAGCGCCTTGCGGCGCAGGCGCCGGTCCAGGATCAGCCAGGCGTGGCCGTCGTGGTCCTCGCACATCTCGACGCCGAGCTTGGCGCCGTAGACCTGTTCGTTGCAGAAGCGCCGGCCCGCGCGGTTGACGACGATGCCGGTCGGCCACGCGGTCGGCGGATTGATGAAGCGCCACGCCGAGACCTTTTCCATGCGCGCGGCGACGCCGCCGGCGCTCTGTCCGAGGCGGATGCCGCTGCCGTCACAGCCGGTCGTGCCCAGGCGCATGGTCTGCTGGAAGCGGGGGGCGTACTGCGTGACCATCTCGCGGTTGAAGATGAAACCGCCGGTCGACAGGATCACGCCATGCCGCGCGCGTAGTTTCAGCGGGCGCGCCGCCGTCAGCTCCAGTGCGCGGGCGCGGGCGCGCAGGCGATCGGCCCAGCCCGGCGCGACGTTGTGCAGCGACTCGGCGCGGCGGATCAGCTTGCGATGCTGGCGGGCCGCCGCCGATCCCGGCGGCAGCTGATGAACCTCGAGGCCGAGAACCTGCCCCGCCGGATCGACGATCAGGCGGCGCGCGGCGGTCTGCGGCCGGACCTCGATGCCGAGGTCCTGCACGCGCCGGCTCAGGAATTCGAACAGCGCCTTGCCCGACAGCCAGCTGCCGCGGGTGCGGTGTCCGCGCGGCGCCGGTCTGGCGTGTTCCGCGTAGGCCGGCACGGCCTCGTTGCCGGAGTAATAGAGATAGATGCCGTCCTTGGGATAGGAGGTCTTCGGCGGCGGTTCGGTCGAGCGGAAGTCGGCGCCGATCGATTCGAGCCATTCGATCAGGCCGGTGCTGTCCTCGCAGAAGCGGCGCAGGGTCTCCGGTGTGACCGCGTCCCCGGTCTCCTGGCGCAGGTAATTGAACATCTGCTCCGGCGTGTCGTCGTAGCCGGCCGCCTTCTGCTGCGCGGTGCCGCCGCCGGCGTAGACCACGCCGCCGCTTTTGGCGGTCGCACCGCCGCCGTCGAAGCGGTCGATGACCAGGACCTCGGCGCCCTGTTCGCGGGCGGTGATCGCGGCCGCGGCCCCGGCGGCGCCGAAGCCCGCGACCAGCACATCGCATTGAGCGTCCCAGGCGGTGCTGGACGCGTCGGTCACGGTCAACGGCGGATCGATCGGGGCAACGCCGTCGGCGGCGTGCGAACTGCGATCCTGGAGGGTTTCTGCAGCGGTGACGGACATGCGGGAGGTCGGCATCGGCGATGTTCCGAATTATTGGCATCCCCCCCCAAACATCTTCGTCCGTTGGGGTGAGGGGGTCATGCTTCGCGAGCACGGCTCGCGATGACCCCCGTGCGTCGGTTGCATCCAGCCCGCCGGCGCGCCGGCGGCGCGGCGCATGCGTCGTCGGGGATCGGATGGGAACGCGGGCGGATCGGCGATGTCTTTATGAGTGCGACGCCTTGAATGCCTTGATTTTGCTGCATTGCGGCAGGCCGGGGTGGGGTTCGTGACGATCTCAAGACCGGCCGAACGATAGGGTTGACGAAACATTTCCAGGGGCCTATAAAGTGACAAGTGCGTAGTTCTACTACGTACTTAATAACACCTGCCGTTTCCATATCCCGGGCAGGTGGATGCGGTTTCACTTGCGGCCGAACCGGCGCCGGCACCTTGCCGGTATTGAGATGCCCGGCGCCGCGCGCGAAAGGAGAACTGGAGATGAGTCAGACTGCTGCGGCCGACGGTCGCGCCGATGCCTATTCGATTCCGCTGGACAAGATCAACGTCGCCGACCCGACGCTGTTCCGCGACAACACGCTGTGGCCGTACTTCGAGCGCCTGCGCAAGGAAGACCCGGTCCACTACTGCAAGGACAGCCAGTACGGTCCGTACTGGTCGGTGACCAAGTTCAAGGACATCATGGCCGTGGACACCAATCACAAGGTGTTCTCGTCCGAGTCGCGTTTCGGCGGCATCACCATCATGGACAACAACGCGGCGGCGACGCTGCCGATGTTCATCGCGATGGATCCGCCCAAGCACGACGTGCAGCGCAAGACGGTGACCCCGATCGTCGCGCCGGAAAACCTCGCCAAGCTGGAGGGCCTGATCCGTCAGCGCACCCAGAACGCGCTCGACGCGCTGCCGGTCGGCGAGACCTTCAACTGGGTCGATCGCGTCTCGATCAACCTGACCACGCAGATGCTGGCGACGCTGTTCGGATTCCCGTTCGAGGATCGGGCCAAGCTGACGCGCTGGTCCGACGTCGCGACCTGCGAGCTCGGCACCTGCGGGATCGAGACCGAAGAGCAGCGCATGAAGGAAATCCACGAGTGCGCCGCCTACATGACCAAGCTGTTCAATGAGCGCGCCAATGCCGATCCGCAGCCCGATCTGCTGTCGATGCTGGCGCACTCGGAGAACACCCGCAACATGAGCCCGGAAGAGTTCATGGGCAACATGCTGCTGCTGATCGTCGGCGGCAACGACACCACCCGCAACTCCATGAGCGGCGGCTTGCTCGCGCTCAACGAGAATCCGGAGGAGTACCGCAAGCTTTGCGCGAATCCGGAGCTGATTCCGTCGATGGTGTCGGAGATCGTTCGCTGGCAGACGCCGCTGGCGCACATGCGCCGCACCGCGCTGGAAGACTTCGAGCTCGGCGGCAAGCAGATCAAGAAGGGCGACAAGGTCGTGATGTGGTACGTCTCGGGCAATCGCGACAGCGATGAGATCGAGAACGCCGACCAGTTCATCATCGACCGTGCCAAGTCCCGCCATCACCTGTCGTTCGGCTTCGGCATCCATCGCTGTGTCGGCAACCGCCTGGCGGAGATGCAGCTGCGCGTGCTGTGGGAAGAAGCGCTGAAGCGCTGGCCGAATCCGGGTCAGATCGAGGTCGTCGGCGAGCCGCGGCGGGTCTTCTCGAGCTTCGTCAAGGGCTACGAGGAACTGCCGGTCCGGATCAACGCCTGACGGATCGACGCAATGAGCGCGAACGTCGTGATCGTCGGCGGCGGGCACGCCGCCGGGCAGGCGGTGGCCAGCCTGCGGCAGGGCGGCTTTGACGGGGGCATCACCCTCGTCACGGCCGAACAGAGCCTGCCGTACCAGCGGCCGCCGCTGTCCAAGGCCTATCTTGCCGGCGAGCTGCCGCGCGAGCGCCTGCTGATGCGTCCGCCCGCCTTCTACGAGGGGGCCGGGGTCGATGCGCGTCTCGGCGTCGAGGCGACCGGCCTCGATGTCGGGCGTCGCAGCCTGACGCTGTCGGACGGCGGGCAACTGACGTACGACCATCTCATTCTGGCCACCGGTGGACGGCCGCGGCCGTTGCCGTGTCCGGGCGCCGATCATCCGGCCGTGCACTATCTGCGCACGATCGCCGATGTCGACGCGATGCGGCCCCGCTTCGTCCAGGGCGCGCGCATCGTCATCGTCGGCGCCGGGTACATCGGTCTGGAGGTGGCGGCGGTCGCGATCAAGCACGGGCTGCAGCCGGTCGTGCTGGAGATGGCGCCGATGGTGCTGGCGCGCGTCGCCAGCCCGGAGGTCGCCGGCTTCTTCGAAAGCGTCCATCGCGGTGCCGGTGTGGATCTGCGCACCGGTGTCGCGGTCAGCGCGATCGAGGACCGGGACGGCAAGGCGGTCGTGGTGTCGACGGCGGGCGACCGGATCGAGGCTGATCTGGTCGTGGCCGGAGTCGGTCTGCTGCCCAACGTCGAGCTGGCCCAGGCGGCCGGGATCGACTGCGACAACGGCATCGTCGTCGACGCGTTCTGCCGGACGTCGGCACCGGGGGTCTATGCGGTCGGCGACTGCAGCAACCATCCGAGCCATCTGTACGGCCGGCGCCTGCGGCTGGAGTCGGTGCACAACGCGCTGGAGCAGGCCAAGACCGCGGCGGCGGACATCTGCGGCAAGCCGCAGGCCTACGACCAGGTGCCGTGGTTCTGGTCCGACCAGTACGAGCTCAAGCTGCAGACCGCCGGTCTGAGCCAGGGCTACGACCAGGTCGTGATCCGGGGCGACATGGCGACGCGCTCGTTTGCGGCGTTCTACCTGAAGGACGGACGGCTGCTGGCGGTTGACGCCGTCAACCGGCCGATCGAGTTCACCCTGGCCAAGCGCTGGATCAAGGACGGCAAGGCGCCGTCGGCGCAGCAGCTGGGTGACGACAGCATCGAAGCAAAGGCCCTGGCGGCCTGAGTTCATTCGCGGCGTGTGGCCGCATTACTTCACTTTTTTCGATTTTCCGCATGGTGCGGATCGACACTGGAGGATTACAACGTGACCAAGATCACTTTCGTCGAGTACAACGGGACCGAGCACAGCATCGACGCCGAGAGCGGTCAGTCGCTGATGCAGGCGGCTGTCGACAATCTCGTGCCCGGCATCGACGGCGATTGCGGCGGCTCATGCGCCTGCGCGACCTGCCACTGCTACATCGAGGGACCGCTGGCGGCGAAGCTGCCGGAACTCGGCGATACCGAGCGCTCGATGCTGGAGATGGCCGAGGGCGTCACCGCCGCGTCGCGGCTGGCCTGTCAGATCACCGTGTCCGGCGATCTCGAAGGCCTGGTCGTGCGCACCCCGGAAGGGCAGCACTGACCGGCACCGCCGTTCACGGTTTCCGCCGGTGCGTCACTGTGGCGCGCCGGCGGCATGACGCGCCGCACGGCGCCCCGAGAACACGCAGTCCGCGTAGGACAGGCCGCTGACGTAGATGTTCGAACACAGGCCGATCGCCGCCCTGCCGGCGGCGTACAGCCCCTCGATCGGCGCGTCGGATGCGTCCAGCACGCGGCCGCTGGTCTCCTCGACGCGCAGGCCGCCGACGGTCATCGTCGCCATCGGCAGCAGGCGCGAATCGATCGACGCATCGATCGCGTAGAACGGCCCGGTTTCGATCGGCGCCATCTCTTCGGTCCGTTTCTCGAACGGATCCTCCGACTCGCCGCGGGCCGAGCGGTTGTAGCGGTCGACACTGTCCCTCAGCACCCCGGCGTCGAAGCCGACCTTTTCGGCGAGTGCGTCGAGCGTCGGCGCGCGGACGGCGTTGAACAGCAGGTTGAGAATCGCGACGTCGCGCTGGAACGGCACGATCTTCGGGTCGCGCGCCTGCCGGAACGCATCGGCGCGCAGCCTCGCGTCGAGCAGGATCCAGGCCTTGCCGCCCTGTTTCTCCACGATCGCGTCGCCGAGCGAGGCGCCGTACAGCGTCTCGTTGACAAAGCGCTCACCGCGCTGGTTGATCAGCATGCCCTGTGCCCAGGCCTTGGGCGGATTGATGAAGCGCCATGCGCTGATCCGGTTCATCAGGCCGACGTCGCCGCCGGCCGACGCGCCGAGGACGATGCCGCTGCCGTTGTCGCCGAGCGTGCCGTTGGGCAGGCCGCTGGCGTAGCGCGGCGCGAAGTGCTGCACCATCGGCGGATTCATGATGAAGCCGCCGGCACTGATGACGACCCCGCGCCGCGCGCCGATCCAGCGCGCCTCGCGGTGGCTGGCCTCGAGCTTCTGCGCCTTGCGCAGATACCAGCGCCCGATCGCGAAGGTCAGCGCCGCCATCGGAAAGCTCGGCGGCAGCGCGGCGAGCCATTTCGCGGCGTTGGCGATGTAGCGGCTGAAGCGCAGGGCCTCGGCGCTGCCTTCCGGGATCTGCAGGATGCGCACGCCGCAGACGCGGCCGCGGGCGTCGACGGCGAGGCGGGTGGCTTCGGCGTGGCGATGGAAGCGCAGGCCGGCGCGCAGCGCCGCGTCACGCAGCGGATCGTAGATCGCGCCGCCGAGCCCCCAGGCCTTCTTGCCGTTGGTGGTGTGGCCGCGATGACCGCGCGCCGCCGGCCGGGCGTGCTTGGCGTAGGGCGCGGCCAGCGAGCTGTCGGGGTGGTAGAGAAAGCAGTCCAGCGGCGGATAGGAGGTCTTCTCCTTCCACAGCTTGCTGTTGAAGCGGGCGCCGTGGCCGATCAGCCAGTCGACGGTCTCGACGCTCTGCTCGCAGAACGCGCGCAGCGTCGCGTCGCCGACGACATCGCCGACCTCCAGCTTGAGGTACTTGTACATCTCCTCCGGCGTGTCCTCGACGCCGGCCTCGCGCTGGATCGCGGTGCCGCCGCCGGCGTAGAACACGCCACCGTTGGCGGCCGACGAGCCGCCGCCCTCGTAGCGGTCGACGGCGGCGACATCCAGGCCCAGCTCCAGGCCCTGCATCGCCGCGCTGACCCCGGCGCCGCCGAGGCCGACGACCACCAGGTCCGCGGTTTCGGCGGTCGCCAGATCGTCGAGGCTGCCGACGCGCTCCGGCGTCTCGACGTTCAAGCCCCAGTGCGCAGCCTGCTCGAGCAGCGTGCTCATGGATTCTCCCCCTGCGTGTGTCCCGCTTCATGGGGCCGCGCGGTGCGCGGCGCGCACAGCTTCGGTGCCGGGCGTGGCGGCTGCATCCCCCATGCGGACGAGCACCGTCGAGGTGCATCCGGCACCGCGGTGAAGCAGCGTGCATGGCGCTGCAAGCGATTCATCTGACTCATCAAAACGGGTGAAGATGCTGACCGGGCCGGTTCCGATAATGCGAGCCATCACCGTAACCGGACCCCAACCATGGCCAAGATCGACGCGCTGTCCTATGTCGTCGCCGAATGCACCGACCTGTCGAAGTGGCAGCACTATGCCGAGCAGGTGATGGGCGCGATGACCGCGCCCGCGCCGGGCGGCGGTCTGTACGTCAAGCTCGACGAGCGCGAGTTCCGCATCCTGGTCCTGCCCGGCGATACCGACCGCTACGTCGCTTCGGGCTGGGCCTCGGGCAATGCCGCGGATTTCGAGGCCGCCGTCGCCGCGGTCCGCGCCGCCGGTGTCGAGGTCGGCAGCGCCGATGCGGAGACCTGCGCGCAGCGCTGGGTCGAGGCGCTGGTGCGCTTCACCGATCCGTCCGGCAACCTGCACGAGCTGAGTCACGGCTACACCGGTGCCGAAGCGCCGTTCGCGTCCGCGCTGGTGCCGTCCGGGTTCAAGACCGGACAGTACGGTGCCGGCCACACGGTGCTGCCGTCGCTGCAGTTCGACGCCAGCCTCGCGTTCTTCCGCGACGCGCTCGGCTTCGGTCTGTCCGACGTCTTCAACTTCCAGCCCGGTCCGGACGCGCCGGTCATCCGCATCTACTTCCTGCACGCGGCCAGTGGCCGCCATCACAGCCTCGCGCTGGCGGAGATGCCGTCCCCGTCCGGCTGCGTGCACATGATGGTGGAGGTCAACTCGCTGACCGACGTCGGCCGCGCCTACGACCGCCGCGCCCAGCACGAGGTCAAGCTGATGGCCACGCTCGGCGAGCACGAGAACGATCACATGACCTCGTTCTACATGCTGACGCCGTCGAACTTCGCGATGGAATACGGCTGGGGCGGGCTGATTCTCGATCCGGCGACGTTCCAGGCGACCGAGACCAAGCAGGTCAGCATCTGGGGTCACGACTTCTCGGTCGGCTTCCAATAACAGCGCGAGGAACCACCCGTGAGCTTGAACAAGGAGACGACGGCCGCCGGCGTCGTCGCACAACTGCGCGACGGCATGACCATCGGCATCGGCGGCTGGGGCCCGCGCCGCAAGCCGATGAGTCTGGTGCGCGAGATCCTTAGGTCCGACCTGAAGGATCTGACCATCGTCGGCTACGGCGGTGCGGACATGGGCATGCTGTGCGCCGCCGGCAAGGTGAAGAAGCTGATCTACGGCTTCGTGTCGCTGGACTTCATCCCGCTCGAGCCGTTCTTCCGCAAGGCGCGCGAGGCCGGTGGCGTCGAGGCGATGGAACTCGACGAGGGCCTGCTGCACTGGGGGCTGCGCGCTGCGGCGATGCGCCTGCCGTTCCTGCCGACGCGGACCGGACTGGCGACCGATCTGGTCACGGTCAATCCGGATCTGCGCACGGTGCGCTCGCCGTATGACGACGGCGAGACCCTGCTGGCGATGCCGGCGCTGAATCTCGACGTCGCGCTGCTGCACGTGCACCGCGCCGACCGCCTCGGCAATACGCGCCTGTACGCGCCCGATCCGTTCTTCGACGAGTGGTTCGCCCGCGCCGCGGAGCGCAGCTACGTGAGCTGCGAGACGCTGGTCGACCGGCTCGACAGCTACGAGGCCGACGCCAGGTGCAATCCGTTCGAGCGCAGTCTGGTGGCCGGCGTGGTCGAGGCGCGCGGCGGAGCCCACCCGAGCTCGAACGTCGCCACCGGCGGCGCGGACGGCAGCGGCTACGGCTGGGACGCCGCCCATCTGAAGCGCTACTGCGCCGCGGCCGAGGAGGACGGCGGCTGGCAGCGCTACGCCGAGGAATTCCTCGGCGCCGACGAAACCGCATACCAGCAGGCCGTCGGCGGACTCGATCACATCGTCTCGCTGCCGCGACAGGTGTTCTAGGCATGGCTACGACCGAATTCAGTCTCGCAGAACTGCTGATCTGCGCCTGCGCCGAGGTCTGGCGCGACGAGGGCGAGGTGCTCGCCACCGGCATCGGCATCATCCCGCGCCTGGCACAGGGGCTGGCCAAGCTCAGCCACAGCCCGGAGCTGATGATCACCGACGGCGAGGCCTACCTGACCGAGGAACCGGTCACGCTCGGTGCCCGCAACCACGACGGCCGCAGCTACGCCGGATGGATGCCGTACTCGCGCGTGTTCGACGCCCTGTGGCGCGGTCGCCGCCATGCGCTGGTCGGCCCGGTGCAGGTGGATCGCTGGGGCCAGGCCAACATCGCCTGCATCGGCGACTACGCCCGGCCCAAGCGCCAGCTGCTGGGGCTGCGCGGCTTTCCGGGCAACAGCATCAACCACGCCAATTCGTTCTTCGTGCCCAACCACAGCCGCCGCGCCTTCGTCGAAGGCGAGGTCGACGTGGTGTGCTCGGTCGGTTACCGCAAGGACCGCTGGCCGGAGGGCGTGCGCAGCGATCTGATGCGCATCCACCGCATCGTCACCAATCTGTGCGTGATGGATTTCGGCGGCCGCAGCGCCGACAGCGAGCATGCGATCCGCGTGATCAGCCTGCATCCCGGCGTGAGCTTCGACGAGGTCCAGGCGGCGACGGGCTTCGAGCTGCAGCGCGCCGACGACATCGCCGAGACCGCGCATCCGACCGAGGCCCAGCTCGAGATCATCCGCCGGCTCGACCCGAAGGACCTGCGCGCGCGTCAGCTCAAGGACAACCCGCCGGGCATCCGCGTCGCCGGGAGCGCCGCATGAGCGATCTGATCGAGCCACGCAAGGTCGACATCGAATACGAGACCGACGAGCCGGTGCTGTACCGCAGCGCCGACGGCGTGGCGTGGATCACGATGAACCGGCCCAAGTTCCACAACGCGCAGAACTCGCAGATGACCTATGCGCTGGACGCGGCGTTCCGGCGCGCGGTCGACGACGACGCGGTCAAGGTCATCGTGCTTGCCGGCAACGGCAAGCATTTCTCGGCGGGGCACGACATCGGCACGCCGGGGCGCGACGTCCACAAGAGCTTCGAGCGCGCGCAGCTGCTGCCGGACCACACCAACAAGCCCGGCGCGGAACTGCTGTACACGCGCGAGCAGGAGGTCTATCTGGGCATGTGCCGGCGCTGGCGCGACGTGCCCAAGCCGACCATCGCGATGGTGCAGGGCGCCTGCATCGCCGGCGGTCTGATGCTGGCCTGGGTCTGCGACCTGATCGTCGCCAGCGAGGACGCGTTCTTCCAGGACCCGGTGCAGCGCATGGGCATCCCCGGCGTCGAGTACTTCGCGCACGCCTTCGAGCTGCCGCCGCGCGTCGCCAAGGAATTCCTGCTGCTCGGCGAGCGCATGAGCGCGCAGCGCGCCTACGGCTTCGGCATGGTCAACCGCATCGTGCCGCGCGAGCAGCTGCAGGCCGAGGTCGAGGGCATGGCCGCGAACCTGGCCGCGAAGGGCCGGCTGGGCCTGTGGCTGACCAAGCAGGCGGTCAATCACGTCGAGGACCTGCGCGGCAAGCGCACCGCGATGGACGCCGTCTTCCACATGCATCACTTCGCGCATGCGCAGAGCGACCTGACCCAGGGCAACCCGCTGGGCGGCCAGGACGCACGCAGCATGGCCGCGGGCAACAAGCAGCAGGGTGACGCGTGAGCGGGCTGCACACCGTCCTCTGCGAGCGGCTCGGCTGCCGCTATCCCATCGTGCAGACCGCGATGGGCTGGATCGCCGACAGCAAGCTGGTCGCCGCGACCAGCAATGCCGGCGGCTTCGGATTCCTGGCGGCGGCGACGATGTCGACCGAACTGCTGGCGTCCGAGATCGCCGCGGTGCGTTCCGCGACCGGCGCCAACTTCGGCGTGAACTTCCACATGTTCCAGCCGAACGCGCGCGAGGTCATCGAGCTGGTGCTGAAGAACGCGGACCGGGTTCGCGCGGTCTCCTACGGCCGCGGTCCGGACGCGCAGACGATCAAGCGCTTCAAGGACGCCGGCGTGCTGTGCATGCCGACGGTCGGCGCGCTCAAGCACGCGGTCAAGGCGGTGCAGCTCGGCGCGGACATCATCACCGTGCAGGGCGCCGAGGGCGGCGGGCACACCGGGTCGGTGCCGACCACGCTGCTGCTGCCGCAGGTGCTCGACGCGGTGAACGTTCCGGTGGTGGCCGCCGGCGGCTTCCACAACGGTCGGGGTCTGGCCGGCGCGCTGGCCTTCGGCGCGGCGGGCATCGCGATGGGTACGCGCTTCCTGATGACCGCCGAGTCGCCGGTGCCGCGCGAGACGCTGGCGCGCTACGTCGACATCCAGGACCCGTCGCGCATCCGCGCGTCGACCGCGGTCGACGGCCTGCCGCAGCGGATGATCGACAACCCGTTCCTGCTGCGGCTCGAAAGCGGCGGGCGCCTGCACCACCTGATGGTCGCTCTGGCCAGCGCCTGGCGCTGGCGCGCGCATACCGGCATGTCCGTCGGCCACATGGTGCGCACCTTCTTTGCCGCGCTGCGCGAGGGCGACAGCGCGATCCAGACCATGATGGCGGCCAACGCGCCGGTGCTGATCCAGCGCGCAATGGTGCAGGGCCGACCGGACGAGGGCGTGCTGCCGTCGGGGCAGGTCGCGGCGGTGCTCGACAGCCTGCCGCCGGTCGCCGAACTGATCGAATCCATCGTCGTCCAGGCCGAGCAGCGCCTGGCGGCCCTGTCCGCGCCGCCCGCCCCCGCGCCGGCGGCGTTGGCCTCCTGAGGAATTCCCAGCGATGAATCACGGGTTTCAGACCACCATCACCGACGGCATCGCCGAGCTGGTCCTGGCGCGGCCGCCGGTCAACGCCTTCGACGACGCCGGCTGGCACGCGCTCGCCGACGAGATCGAACGCCTCGGCACCGATCCCGACGCGCGCGTCATCGTCATCCGCGCCGAGGGCCGCGGCTTCTGCGCCGGGGTCGACATCAAGGAGCTCAGCGCGCATCCCGAGAAGATCGTCTCGGTCAACGCCGGCAACTACCGGTCGTTCCGGGCGGTGCACCGCAATCCGCTGCCGGTGATCGTCGCGGTGCACGGCTTCGTGCTCGGCGGCGGCATCGGTATCGCCGGCGCCGCGGACATCGTCGTCGCCTCGGACTGCGCGACCTTCGGCGTGCCCGAGGTCGATCGCGGCGCGATGGGCGGCGGCGCCCATCTGCAGCGCCTGTTCCCGCTGCAGAAGGTGCGGATGATGTACTTCACCGGCGAGCCGATCGACGCCGCCGAGGCCTACCGGCTCGGCGCGATCGAACGGGTCGTCGACAGGAGCGGGCTGCGCGACGCCGCGCTGGAGATCGCGGCCAAGATCGCCGCCAAGAGCACCGCGATGATCCGCCTGGCCAAGGAGTCGCTCAACGGCATCGAGGACGGCAACCTCGAGGACAAGTACCGCTGGGAGCAGGGCTTCACCCTGCAGGCCTATACCGAAAAGGATTCGTCGGAGGCGCGCAAGGCCTTCGTCGAGAAGCGTGACGCCCGGTTCGAAGCCGGGGAGCAGGCACGATGAGACTGACCTATACCGAACGACAGAAGGCGTTCCGTTCCGAGATCCGGAGCTGGCTCGCCGACAATGTGCCGAAGACGCCGCTGCAGAGCTTCGACACCGAAGAGGGCTTCGAGCAGCACCGCCAGTGGGAGTCGCGGCTGTTCTCCGGGCGCTGGAGCGCGGTGACCTGGCCCGAGGAGATGGGCGGGCGCGGCTGCGACCTCATCGAATGGCTGATCTTCGAGGAAGAGTACTGGGCCGCCAACGCGCCGCTGCGCGTCAACCAGAACGGCGTGTTCCTGCTGGCGCCGACGCTGATGGAATACGGCACCGACGAGCAGAAGAAGCGCTTCCTGCCGCGCATGGCCGCGGGTGAGGACATCTGGGCGCAGGGCTGGTCCGAGCCGGGCGCCGGTTCGGACATGGCGGCGATCCGCTGCAAGGCGGTGCGCCAGGGCGACCATTACGTCATCAACGGCCAGAAGACCTGGTCGACCCGCGCGGTCTGGGCCGACTGGCTGTTCGGCCTGTTCCGCAGCGATCCGGATTCGACCCGCCACCACGGCCTGTCCTTCGTGCTGGTGCCGCTGGACACGCCGGGCATCACGATCCGTCCGATCAAGCAGCTCAACGGCCTGCCGGGCTTCGCCGAGATCTTCTTCGACGAGGTCAAGGTACCGGTGGAGAACCGCCTGGGCGCCGAGGGCAAGGGCTGGAACATCGCGATGGCGACGGCCGGGTTCGAACGCGGCCTGATGCTGCGCTCGCCGGCGCGCTTCCAGCAGAGCGCGCGCCTGCTGGTCGACCTGTATCGCCGCAACCGCGATGTCGCCGACGCCGATCCGTCGATCCGCGACGCCGTCATCAAGGCCTACATGGACGCCGAGGCCTACACGCTGGCGACCTACCGCACCGCGTGCCGTCTGGCCAAGGGCGGGCAGATCGGTGCCGAGGCCAGCACCAACAAGATCTTCTGGTCGGAGCTGGATCTGCTGATCCACGAAACCGCGATGCGCATCCTCGGCCCGCGCGGCGAGCTGGTGCAGCATCCGGTCGAGGCGGCCGCGATCAACGGCGCCACCCACAACTGGCTCGACGGCTTCCTGTTCGCGCAGGCCGGCCCGATCTACGCGGGGACCAACGAGATTCAACGCAACATCATCGCCGAGCGTATGCTCGGCCTGCCGCGCGCCTGAGGACGGATCGATGGACTTCACTTTCGACGATCAGCAGACCGCGTTCCGCGAGGCGATCCGCCGCTTCCTCGTCGTGGAAGCCGCGCCGGAGATGCTGCGCGAGATCTGGGAGACGACCCGGAGCGGACGCTCGGCCGAGCTGCGCGCCAAGCTCGCCGACCAGGGCCTGACCGCACTGTCGGTGCCCGAGGAATTCGGCGGCATCGGCCAGTCCGATCTGGACTGGGTGCTGGTGCACCAGGAACTCGGCTACCACGGCATTCCCGATTCGCTGACCGAGAGCGCGTATCTGGCGGTCTATCTGCTCAACCGCCTGCCGGCCGATCTGGCGCTCAAGCGTGCGTGGCTGCCGCGCGTCGCCGAAGGCAAGGCGCGCGTCTCGCTCGGGCATCCGATCAACCCTCTGGTCGGCGACGTCGAGATGGCGGACCTGCTGCTGCTGTGGCACGACGACGAGATCCACGCGCTGTCGCGCGACCAGGTCGAGGCCACTCCGGTGCAGAGCATCGACGCCTCGCGCCGGCTCTACGAGGTCCGCTGGCAGCCGACCGAGACCACGCTGATCTGCAAGGCCGCGCAGGGCAAGGCCCTGTGGCAGGGGCTGATCGACCGCGCGACGCTGGCATTGGCGGCGCAGCTGCTGGGCCTGGCCAACCGTATGCTCGACCTCGGCGTCGACCACGCGGCGCAGCGCAAGCAGTTCGGCAAGCCGATCGGCTCGTTCCAGGCGGTCAAGCACCACATGGCCGACGTTGCGGTGAAGATCGAGTTCGCCGAGCCGGTGGTCTATCGCGCCGCGGCGGCGCTCACCGAGAACCGCCCGAACGCGTCGGTGCAGGTTTCGCATGCCAAGCTCGCCGCCGGCGAGGCCGCGCTGCTGGCCGCGCGCAAGAGCATCCAGGTGCATGGCGCGATGGGCTACACCTGGGAGGCCGACCTGCAGATGTTCATGAAGCGCGCCTGGGCGCTCGACGCCGCCTGGGGCGACCGCAAGTTCCACAAGACCCGTGTCAGCGATTTCGTGCTCGCCGAGGGCGCCGCGCTGGGACCGGGCTCCACGTTCATCTGATCGGAAGACTCATCATGGCCGAAGCCTATATCGTCGACGCCCTGCGCACGCCCACCGGCAAGCGCAAGGGTTCGCTGTCCCACCTGCACGGCGCCGACCTCGGCGCGCACGCGCTCAAGGCCCTGGTGGCGCGCAACGCGATCCCGGCCGAAGACTACGACGATGTCGTGTTCGGCTGCCTCGATGCGATCGGCCCGCTGGCCGGCAACATCGCGCGCACCTGCTGGCTGGCGGCGCAGCTGCCGCTGCACGTGCCCGGCGTGACCATCGACCGCCAGTGCGGTTCGTCGCAGCAGGCCGTGCACTTCGCCGCGCAGGCGGTGATGAGCGGCACGCAGGACGTCATCGTCGCCGGCGGCGTGCAGACGATGACGCAGATCCCGATCACCTCGGCGATGCTGGCGGCCAAGCCGCTGGGCTTCAACGATCCGTTCTCCGGCTCCAAGGGCTGGGTCGAGCGCTTCGGCACCACGCCGGTGTCGCAGTTCCTCGGCGCGCAGATGATCGCCGACAAATGGGAAATCTCGCGCCGCGAGATGGAGGAGTTCTCGCTGGCCTCGCACCAGCGCGCGCGCAAGGCGCAGGCCGAAGGCCGCTTCGATCGCGAGCTGCTGCCGACCGAGGGGCTGACCCAGGACGAGACCGTGCGCGATACCTCGATCGAGCAGATGGCGCAGCTCGAACCGCTGGCCGAGGGCGGCACCATCACCGCCGGCGTGTCGAGCCAGACCGGTGACGCCGCCTCCGCGGTGCTGATCGTTTCGGAGGCCGCGCTGAAGCGCTACAACCTGACGCCGCGCGCGCGCATCCACCACATGAGCGTGCTCGCCGACGATCCGATCTACATGCTCACCGCGCCGATTCCGGCGACGCATCACGCGATGAAGAAGGCCGGCATGAAGCTCGACGACATCGACCTGGTCGAGATCAACGAGGCCTTCGCGCCGGTGGTGCTGGCCTGGTTCAAGGAAACCGGCTACCCGCACGAGAAGACCAACGTCAACGGTGGCGGCATCGCGCTGGCGCATCCGCTGGGCGCGACCGGCACCAAGCTGATGACGACGCTGCTGCACGAGCTGGAGCGCACCGGCGGCCGCTACGGTCTGCAGACGATGTGCGAGGGCGGCGGCGTCGCCAACGTCACCATCATCGAACGGCTCTGACCCCCCATCCGTCGCGGCGGCCGCAGCGCGCGCCGCGGCACAAGGAATTCGACATGGCAATCTGTGAAGGACGCAGCATCATCATCACCGGCGCCGGCGGCGGACTCGGCCGCGCCTACGCCCACGCGCTGGCCGCAGAAGGTGCCGGCGTGGTCGTCAACGACATCCGCGCCGAAGCGGCGCAGGCGGTGGTCGACGAGATCACCGCGGCCGGCGGCAAGGCCGTCGCCAGCAGCGACGACATCACCTCGATGGAAGGCGCCGAGCGCATCGTCGCGACCGCGGTCAACGCCTTCGGCGACGTCCACGGCGTGGTCAACAACGCCGGCATCGTGCGCGACCGCATGTTCGCGTCGATGAGCGAGGACGAGTGGGACCTCGTGGTCAAGGTTCACCTCAAGGGCCACTTCTGCATCGCCAACACCCTGGTCAAGCGCTGGCGCGACCAAGTCAAGGCGACCGGCCAGAAGGTCGACTGCCGCATCGTCAACACCAGCTCCGGTGCCGGCCTGCAGGGCAACATCGGGCAGAGCAACTACTCGGCGGCCAAGGGCGGCATCGCCTCGCTGACGCTGGTGCAGGCGGCCGAACTCGGTCGCTACGGCATCACCGCCAACGCGCTGGCGCCGGCCGCGCGCACCAGCATGACCGAAGGCCCGTTCGGCGAGGTCATGAAGAAGCCGGAGGACGGCAGCTTCGACCACTACGCGCCGGAGAACGTCGCGCCGCTGGTGGTGTGGCTGTGCAGCGCGCACTCGGCCGCCGTCAGCGGTCGCGTGTTCGAGGTCGAGGGCGGCAAGCTGTCGGTCGCCGACGGCTGGCGCACCGGCCCGATGCGCGACAAGAAGGCGCGCTGGAACCCCGCCGAGCTGACCGAGGTCGTGGCCGAACTGCTCGAGGAGGCGGTGCCGCCGCAGAAGGTCTACGGCACCTGATCGCGTGACCGCGGGCAGGCGGCGACCGCGGTCGCCGCCTGCTACGCTGCGCCGATGAACGCAGATCCCCAGGCTGCCGCGACCCGGCCGCAATCCTATCCGTACTGGATCGACGAACACGTCCGCTTCGCCGATCTGGACATGCAGGGCCACGTCAACAACGTGGCCTTCGCCGTCTATGCCGAGAGCGGCCGCGCCGCGTTCCTGCGCGAGATCGGCCTGTGGGTGCCGCAGGCGCCGCGCTACAGCGTCATCGTCAAGCTCGAGGTCAACTACCGGCGCGAGCTGCTCTATCCCTGCGCGATCCGCGTCGGCGTGCGCGTCCTGCAGATCGGCCGCAGCTCGTTCACGATCGGGGTCGGGCTGTTCGACGGCGAGCACTGCGCCGCGACCATCGACACGGTCCACGTGCGCATGGACGCGGCGACGCGGACCGCGGTGCCGCTGGCAGACGACGAGCGCGCCCGCCTGCTGGCCTACCTCGGCGCGCTGGACACCTAGGCGCCCGTACGCGGCGGCGGCGCGCCATCATCCCTATGGGTGATGAGCGCGCCGCACGCGGTCCGAATAATGCGGCCATGTCCATTCCGGCCCTTCCGACCGCTCCCCGCCGCCGATGAATTTCGCACTGACCGAAGATCAGGTCCTGATCCGAGACGCCGCCGAGAGCTTTCTCGCCGACGTCAGCACCTCCGAGGCGGTTCGCGCCGCCGCCGGGCATCCGTACGGGTACGACGTCGAGGTCTGGCAGCGCCTGTCCGCCGAACTCGGCTGGTGCAGCATCGCCGTGCCCGAGGCACTCGGCGGCATGGGCCTCGGCGCGCCCGAGCTGGTGCTGATCCAGGAGCAGGCCGGTCGCCATCTGCTGTGTGCGCCGTTCTTCTCGACGGTGTGCCTGGCCGCCAACCTGATCGACGCCTGCGCGACCGCCGCGGCCCGCGAACGCCTGCTGCCGTCGATCGCCGGCGGCGAGCTGCGCGTGACCGTCGGCCTCGGCAGCAGCGCCGAGGACTGGACCGACGTCGCCGCCGCGGTGCGCGCGCATCGGACCGCCGACGGCTGGGTGCTCGACGGCAACATCGAGCGAGTGCCGGACGGCGTGTCGGCCGATCGCCTGCTGGTCTGGGCGCAGGTCGACGGCGAATCCGAACCGGCGCTGTTCGTCGTCAATCTCGACGCCCCGGGCATCGAGGTTGCGGCGCTGCAGACCTGGGATGCGACGCGGCATCTGTCGCGGATCGCGCTGCGCGGCGTCAGCGCGGTCGTCGGCGCCGACGCGCCGATGCGCATCGACGACCCGCAGCGGGTCGCCGCCGGCCGCGTGCGCAGCGCCGCGCTGGCGCGCCTGTATCTGGCCGCCGAGCTGCTCGGCCACGCCCAGCAGTGCCTGGACCTGACCGTCGCCTACACCGCCGAGCGCAAGCAGTTCGGCCGCCCGGTCGGCGGCTTCCAGGCGGTCAAGCACCGCTGCGCCGAGATGATGGTGCGGATCGAATCGCTGCGCTCCGGCGTCTACGGCGCCTCGGCGCGCGCGGTCTCCAACGGGGACGGCGCGCAGGAATGCGCCGAGCTGGCGCGCGAGTGCGCGATGATCAAGGCGCTGGCGGCGCAGACCGCGTTCTACTGCGCGCAGGAGGCGATCCAGCTGCATGGCGGCGTCGGCTTCACCTGGGAGTACGACCCGCAGCTCTACTTCAAGCGCGCCCAGGCGGCCCACCACTGGCTCGGCACGCCCGAGATGCTGCGCGCGCGCGTCGCCGACGCGCTGCTCAACTGACCCCACCGGATCCGACCCATGCGTCTCGACGAAACCCCCGAGGATCAGGCTTTCCGCGCCGAAGTGGCGCAGTGGATGCAGGAACATCTGAGCGGCCGCTTCGCCGCGCTGAAGCACCGCGGTGGCCCCGGCGACGAGGAGGCCGATCCGGCGCTGCGCAAGGACTGGGAGCGCGAGCTGGCCGCCGGCGGCTGGACCTGCGTCGGCTGGCCGCAGTCCTGCGGCGGCCGCGGGCTGTCGATCGAACGCCAGGTGATTTTTCACGAGGAGTACGCGCGCGCCGGCGGCCCCGGCCGCATGGGCCACATCGGCGAGGGCCTGATCGGCCCGGCGCTGATCGAGTTCGGCAGCCCGGCTCAGAAGCAGCGCTTCCTGCCGCGCATCGTCGATGGCATCGAGTTCTGGGCGCAGGGCTATTCGGAACCCGGCGCCGGTTCGGATCTGGCCAACGTGCAGACCCGCTGCTGGCAGGAGCCGGACGGTTCGTGGCGGGTGCAGGGCCAGAAGATCTGGACCTCGCTGGCGCACGAGTCGGACTGGATCTTCGTGATCGCCCGCAGCGAACCCGGCAGCAAGGGCAGTAAGGGCCTGTCGTTCCTGCTGCTGAAGCTCGACCAGCCCGGCATCGAGATCCGGCCGATCCGCCAGCTCGGCGGCGGTTCCGAGTTCAACGAGGTGTTCTTCGACGGCGCGGTCGCCGAGGCCGACCACATCGTCGGCGCGCCCGGCGAAGGCTGGAAGGTCGCGATGGGCCTGCTGCAGATCGAGCGCGGCGTCTCCACGCTGGGCCAGCAGATGCACTTCGCCTACGAGCTGGATCTGGTGATCCAGGCCGCGCGCCGCAGCGGCCGCGGCGACGACCCGGCGATCCGCGCGCGCATCGCCGAGGCCTGGGGCGGACTGCAGGTGATGCGCTACAACGCGCTGCGCATGCTGTCGCCGTCGGAAGGCGGCGGGCTGCAGCTCGGCCGCGAGGCGCTGATCTACAAGTACTACTGGTCCAACTGGCACCGCGACCTCGGCAAGCTGGCGATGGACGTGCTCGGCCCCGATGCCGACGTGATCTCCGACGATCCGGCGATCCGCCCGCTGCAGCAGCTGTTCTTCTTCTCGCGCGCCGACACCATCTACGCCGGCACCAACGAGATCCAGCTCAACATCATCGCCGAGCGCGGACTCGGCATGCCGCGCGAGCCGCGTCCGGCGGCCTGAACCGGCGCCGCGCGGCAAACTCGTCTTTCCGGGCGAGGCTGGGCGCGGCGGCGGCCGTCACACTCGGGGGCATCACATGTCCCCAGGTTGCCTCCGCCGATGTCCGAGTTCGTCCCGCCGCCTCCGCCGCCCTACGTGCCCGCGCACGGTCTGCTCAAGGGCAAGTCCGTCCTGATCACCGCCGCGGCCGGTGGCGGTATCGGCTTCGCCGCCGCGCGGCGCTGCCTCGAGGAAGGCTGCCGCGCGCTGATGCTGTCCGACATCCATCCGCGCCGGACCGAGGAGGCTGCGCAGGCGCTGCAGGCCGAGTTCCCGGAGCAGCCGGTGTTCGGGCGCGTCGCCAACGTCGCGGTCGAGGACGACGTGCAGGCGCTGATCGACGCGGCCGAGACCCAGCTCGGCGGGGTCGACGTGCTGATCAACAACGCCGGCCTCGGCGGCAGCAAGCGTGTGGTCGAGATGAGCGACGACGAGTGGCACAAGGTGCTCGACGTCACCCTCACCGGCACCTTCCGCATGACCCGCGCGATGCTCAGGAAGATGCAGCCGCGCGGCCGCGGCGCGATCGTCAACAACGCCTCGGTGCTGGGCTGGCGCGCGCAGAAGGAGCAGGCGCACTACGCCGCGGCCAAGGCCGGCGTGATGGCGCTGACGCGCTGCAGCGCGCTGGAGGCCGCCGACCACGGCATCCGCATCAACGCGGTGTCGCCGTCGATCGTGTTCCACGACCACCTGCGCAAGACCGCGCCGGAGTCGCTGCTGCGCGAGCTGGCCGGCCGCGAGGCCTTCGGCCGCGCCGCCGAGGCCTGGGAGATCGCCAACGTCATGGTGTTCCTCGCCTCCGACTACAGCTCCTACCTGGTCGGCGAGGTGCTTTCGGCGTCGAGCCGTCACCCCTGACGCGCTGTCCGCGTTTCCCGATTTTTTCTATCCGAACAAGAGGTCACGAGATGCCGGTCGTATTCGATTCCGCTGAGGCGGTGCTGTCCGCCGTCGGCCAGACCCTCGGCAGCAGCGAGTGGGTCGAGATCACCCAGGCGCGCGTCAACCTGTTCGCCGACGCCACCGACGATCATCAGTGGATCCACGTCGACCCGGAACGCGCCAAGGACGGTCCGTTCGGCGCCTGCATCGCGCACGGCTACCTGACGCTGTCGCTGGTGTCGCGCTTCCTGCCGCAGATCGTCGACGTGAAGATGAAGATGGGCGTGAACTACGGCTGCGGCAAGGTGCGCTTCCCGGCGCCGGTGAAGGTCGGCAGCCGCATCCGCGGCACCGGCGAGCTGGTCGAGGCCGAGCGCACCAAGGACGGCGCGGTGCAGGCGACGATCCGCGTCACCGTCGAGATCGAGGGCCGCACCAAGCCCGCGTGCATCGCCGACACGATCTCGCGCTACTACTTTTGAACGAAGCCGGTGCGGGCGTGCCGACGTAGCGTACGCCCATACCCGTGATAGCTGGAGAGAGACGATGCTGCTTATGTTGACAGTCGCGGCAGGGATGCCGCGTCCCTGTGCAGGATGCACACGATGAGCGAAGCCGTCATCGTTTCCGTCGCCCGCACCGGGATCGGCAAGGCCTACCGGGGCGCCTTCAACGACACCGAGGCGCCGGTCCTCGGCGGACACGTGATCCGCGCCGCGGTCGAACGCGCCGGCATCGATCCGGGCGAGGTCGACGACGTCATCCTCGGCGCCGCCGCGCAGCAGGGCACCCAGGCCTACAACCTCGGCCGCCTGTGCGCGTACACCGGCGGCCTGCCCGACACCGTTCCGGGCATGACCCTGGACCGCCAGTGCTCCTCGGGCCTGATGAGCATCGGCATCGGCGCCAAGAACATCATCGCCGGCGAGCAGAACATCGTCGTCGCCGGCGGTCTCGAGTCGATCTCGCTGGTCCAGAACAAGCACAAGAACACCTACCGCTTCGCGTCCAAGGCGGTGATCGCGGCCGAGCCGACCGCGTACATCCCGATGATCGAGACCGCCGAGCTGGTCTCCGAGCGCTACGGCATCTCGCGCCAGGCGCAGGACGAATACGCCCTGCAGAGCCAGCAGCGCACCGCCGAGGCCCAGGCCGCGGGGCGCTTCGCCGAAGAGATCGCGCCGATCACGGTCGAGCAGCAGCTGTTCGACAAGGAAGGCAACCCCACCGACCGCAAGACGGTCACGCTCGACCGCGACGAGGGCAACCGCCCGCAGACCACGCTCGACAGCCTGGCCGGGCTCAAGCCGGTGTGGAAGGACGGGCAGTGGGTCCAGCAGGGCCAGTACATCACCGCCGGCAACGCCTCGCAGCTCTCGGACGGCGCCGCCGCGGTGGTGCTGATGAGCCGGGACGAGGCTGCGCGCCGCGGGCTCAAGCCGCTGGGCGTCTATCGCGGCATCGCCGTGGCCGGCTGCCGTCCGGACGAGATGGGCATCGGCCCGGTGTTCGCGGTACCCAGGTTGCTGCAGCGCCACGGCCTGACGGTGGACGACATCGGCCTGTGGGAGCTCAACGAGGCCTTCGCCTGCCAGGTGCTGTACTGCCGGGACGAGCTGGGCATCCCCAACGACCGGCTCAATGTCGACGGCGGTGCGATCGCGATCGGCCATCCGTTCGGCATGTCCGGCGCGCGCATGGTCATGCACGCCCTGATCGAGGGGCGCCGGCGCGGCGCGCGCTACGTCGTCGCCACCATGTGCATCGGCGGCGGCATGGGCGCCGCGGGCCTGTTCGAGCTGACAGACTGAGGGCGGATTTACCGCTTGCCGCCGTGTCCGCGCCGTCGCAGACTGGCGCAACGCGGCAGCGGGCCGTCCGCCAAACGGACGAAGATCACCCTTTAGACCGCGACGTATAACGCAGGCTTGCTACAACAGGCCGGTCGATGGAGGAGAGACCCATCATGGCAACAACTGCCCAATCGCTGAGTGTCGGCACGCGGCGGGAGAGTCACATGCTGCGCGGCTGGCCGTCGCTGGCGATGACCGTCATCGTGTTCTTCGCGGCGCTGTACTCGTTTTCGCCCCGGCCGATGCCGCCGTTCGCAGCGACCGAGGTCCACCCCGGTGACATCCTCGTCTCCGGACTGGCCCGCAGCGGCCAGCGCCTGATCGCCGCCGGCGAGCAGGGGCACATCCTCTATGCCGACAGCGTCGACGGTCCCTGGGGCGAGGCCCACGTCGAACCGCAGCGCGGCTCGACCTTCACCCAGGTCCGCTTCATCGGCGACAGGACCGCGATCGCGGTCGGTCACGACGGCTGGATCGTCCGCAGCCAGGACAACGGCCAGACTTGGACCGAGGTCAACTTCGGCGGCGATCCGCCGGACCCGCTGCTCGGCGTCGCCGGCCCGTACCAGGGCAAGCTGTTCGCGTTCGGCGGTTTCGGGCGCTACATGGTGTCGACGGATCTGGGCAAGACCTGGACCGAGGAGCGCCACGAGGTGCTCGGCGACCATCATCTCAACGGCATGACGCGGCTCGCCGACGGCAGCCTGATGCTGGTCGGCGAGCGCGGTCTGATCGCGCGCTCGGCGGACAACGGCGAGACCTGGACCACCGACGAGCCGATCTACGCCGGCTCGTTCTTCGGCGTGCTGAACCTGCCGAACAAGGACGTGCTGGTCTACGGCATGCGCGGCCACGCGTTCTACAGCAGCGACTTCGGCCGGACCTGGACCGAATCCAAGGTCCCCGATCAGGACTCGCTGTTCGGCGGCACCGTCGACGACGACGGCAACGTGGTGCTGGTCGGCGCCGCCAACGCGATCATGCGTTCCACCGACAACGGCCGCAGCTTCGAGGTCGTGTCCGAATCCAGCCGCAACGGCCTGACCGATCTGATCGCGCTCAAGCAGGGCGGCTGGATGACCGCCGGTGAAGGCGGCCTGAGCATCCAGCAGCCGCGCGCGCCGGCCGCGGCGGAGGTGCATTGATGAGCCGCATGGAGCATTTCGTCGAGGGCATGGGCGACTTCCTGATCGGCCGCCGCAAGGTGCTGGCCGTGCTGTTCGCGATGGTCACCGCCTTCTTCGGCTACAACGCCACCCGCATCCAGCTCGACCCCGGCTTCCTCAAGCTGATTCCCATCGAGCATCCGTACATGCGGACGATGATGGAGTACATGAAGGACTTCTCCGGGGCCAACACGATCCTGGTGAACCTGCGCTGGAAGGGCGAGGGCGACATCTACAACAAGGAGTTCATGGAGGCGCTGCAGGGCGCCACCGACGACGTGTTCTTCATCCCCGGCATCAACCGCACGCGGGTGTCGTCGCTGTTCACGCCGGACGTCTACTACATCGAGATCACCGAATGGGGCTTCAAGGGCGAGCCGGTGGTGCCGGCACGCTACTCGGGCACCGAGAAACAGCTCGAGAAGGTGCGCCGCAACGTCGAGCATTCCGGCCAGATCGGCCAGCTCGTCGCCAACGATCTCAAGGGCGCGATGATCCGCGCCGACCTGCACGAGTACGACCCCGACGCCGGCGTCAAGGTGGACTACTGGGACGTGCAGCAGCGCCTGGAGGACATCCGCCACAAGTACGAGTCGGACAACATCGAGGTCAACATCATCGGCTTCGCGCGCCTGCTCGGTGACGTGATCAAGGGTTTGATCGGCGTCTTCACCTTCTTCGCGATCGCGTTCGCGATCACGCTGGTGCTGCTGTACTGGTACACGCGCTCGCTGCGCATCACCGTCGCCGCCACGGTGGTGGCGATGCTGCCGGTGCTGTGGCTGATCGGCGCGCTGCCGCTGATCGGCTATGGCATCGACCCGATGTCGATCCTGGTGCCGTTCCTGATCTTCTCGATCGGCGTCTCGCATGCGGTGCAGATGACCAGCGCCTGGCGCCAGGAGATCATCCACGGCGCCGACTCGGTGACTGCGGCGCGCAACGCCTTCACCCGCCTGTTCATTCCCGGCGCGGTGGCGCTGCTGACCGAGGCGCTCGGCTTCGGCGTGATCATGTTCATCGAGATCCCGATCGTGCACGAGCTGGGCATCACCGCCTGCCTCGGCGTGCTGCTGATGATCATCACCAACAAGATGATCCTGCCGATCATCCTCGCCAACCTGCGTCTGGAGCAGTCCAGCCTCGAGCACGCGCGCAAGGAGGTCATCGGCGGCGGACGACCGGCGCTGATCCGCTGGATCGGCGCCTGCGCCGAGCCCCGTGCGGCGTCGATCGTGTTCGCGGTGAGCCTGGCGATGCTGGCCGGCGCGGCGTGGCTGTCGCGCGATCTGGTCATCGGCGACACCGGCACCGGCGTGCCGGAGCTGCGTCCGGATTCGCGCTACAACCAGGACAGCCGCGCCATCGCCGGCTCCTACGACATCGGCGTCGACGTGCTGTCGGTGATCGTCGAGGCCAAGGACTTCGAAGGCGACTCCTGCCTGCACTACGAGGTCATCAACACCATCGACCGCTTCGAGACCTACATGCGCGGCGTCGCCGGGGTGCAGTCGGTGGTCAGCGTCGGCAGCGTCGGCAAGCTGGTCATCGCCGCGTTCAACGAGGGCAATCCGCGCTGGCATGCCCTGCCGCGCACCCAGGTCGGCCTGTCGACCGGCTCCAAGGCCTTCGATCCCAAGCTGGGCCTCAACACCGAGGGCTGCAAGGCGATCCAGGTGGTCGTGTTCATGCAGGACCACGAGGGCTCGACCATTGCCCACGTGGTGTCCGAGATCAAGCGCTTCATCGCCCAGAACCCGGTGGACGGCGTCAACCTGCGCCTGGCCAGCGGCAACGTCGGCGTGATGGCGGCGACCAACGAGGCGGTGTCTGAGGCCGAGGCCAAGATGCTGCTGTCGATCTTCGGCGCCCTGGCGCTGTTCTGCCTGATCACCTTCCGCTCCTGGATCGGCGTGATCTGCGTGATGATCCCGCTGACCATGGTCTCGGTGTTCTGCAACGCGGTGATGGCGGTGATGGACATCGGCCTCAAGGTCGCCACGCTGCCGGTGATCGCGCTCGGCGTCGGTGTCGGCGTCGACTACGGCATCTACCTGTTCGAGCGCATCCAGCACCACATGAACGAGGAGGGCACTGACTTCCGCGAGGCCTTCGAGCGCGCGATGGTCGAGCGCGGCAGCGCCGCGGTGTTCACCGCGATCACGATGTCGGTCGGCGTCGCCACCTGGCTGTTCTCGGCGCTGAAGTTCCAGGCCGACATGGGCGTGATGCTGTCGTTCATGTTCCTGGTCAACATGCTCGGCGCGATCTGCGTGCTGCCGGCCCTGGGCGCCTGGTTCTACCGCGACCAGCGCGGTCGCCAGCCGGAGCCCGCGCGCCCGGCCAAGGCCTGATCCGGTATCGGCTAACCGACCCGGCGGAGGCTGCGTTCTTCGCCGGGTTTTTTGTGCCCTGCGGCATTTGGCGAAGCCTGTTCACAAACTCACCCGTTTGAGGCAGGCGGCCGTTCCGAGGCTACGGGTATGGTCGATCGCAGATACCCGAAAAAACGGCGTTCCGGCGGGGGTTCCGGCCTTCCGGACCGGAGCGCGACGCCGGGTCAGGCGAGAACGCGACTGGAGGATGTGCAATGACGGAGCTGGCCAAGGAAAAGCTCGTATCGGTGGATTCGCACGTGCATTTCACCGACGAATGGGTCAAGGAGCGCCTGCGCAAGGACCTGCACGGCGTCTGGGACGAGGCCAACAGGAAGGCCGAGGAATACGCGGCGCGCGTGCTGCGCGGCGGCCAGAAGAACCTGGAGCTGGAGGATTTCGTCGATCCGGAAGCGTCCAAGGACCCCGGTCACTTCAACCCGGAAGGCAAGCTCAAGGCGATGGATCTGGACGGCGTCTACGCCGAGGTGATCTTCCCCGAGCTGGCCGGCGCCAAGATCGTCAATCCGCATCTGATGGGCGACAACTGGAAGGAAGTCTTCGAGGGCTACAACAACGCGATGGCGGACTTCGCCGCCTTCGACCCGGTGCGCCTGATGTGCGCCTACCAGCTGCCGCTGTATGACATCGACTTCGCGGTCAAGGAAGTCGAGCGGCTGGCGCGGGACCGCAAGGCGCGCTGCGTGCAGCTCACGCCGTTCCCGTCGGATCTGGGGCTGCCGGACTTCTACGACAAGCGCTACGAGCCGCTGTGGAAGACCATCGAGGAGGCCGGCCTGACCATCCTCAACCACCTGGATCTGCGCGCCTCGCTGTGGGACGTGTTCCGCCGCGATCCGACCCCGCAGAAGGGCATCTTCACCGGCCTGGCCTGGGCGCCGCTGGCGGAGACCATCTGCATGTGGATCCTCACCGGCACGCTCGAGAAGTACCCGAAGATGAAGGTGCTGTTCGTCGAGCCCGGCCTGGGCTGGCTGCCGTGGTTCTTCGAGGCGCTGCTCGACCCGCGCATGCACCAGCACTATGAGTTCCCCGGCGTGAAGCGGCCGCCGAGCGAGACCTTCAAGGCCCAGTGCGGCGCCACGTTCATGTATGAGCCCCGCGGCCTGGCCGACTGCTACCGGTACTTCGGCCCGGACTGCCTGTACTGGTCCACCGACTTCCCGCATCCGGCCACCTGCTGGCCGAACTCGCGCGCGCAGGTCGTCAGCCAGTTCGCCGAGGCCGGCATCCCCGAGGCGGACCGCGTGAAGATCACCTCCGGCAACGCGCTCAAGACCTTCGGGCTGGGCTGAGGCCCGGCCGCCCCCACACCGACGCGGCGGATCGCGCGCCAGACGCCGATCCGCCCTACGACACGAGAGAGAAGTGACATGGCTGGTGTTTACAAAGACCTCAAAGTCCTCGACCTGAGCTGGGGCATCGCCGGGCCGATGGCCACGATGCTGCTCGCCGACAACGGCGCCCAGGTCACCAAGATCGAACCGCCGGGGGGCGACCCGTTCCGCGGCCAGCTCGGCTACAAGGTCTGGCAGCGCGGCAAGCGCAGCGCGATCCTCGACCTCAAGACCGAGGACGACAAAAAGGCCTTCCTCGCGCTGGCGAGCCAGGCCGACGTGCTGGTCGAGTCCTATGCGCCGGGCACCACCGCGAGGCTCGGCATCGACTACAAGACCCTGTCCGCGCTCAACCCGCGCCTGATCTACTGCTCGATCACCGGCTACGGCCGCGACAACGCGCTGAGCAAGCGCCCGGCCTACGACGCGCTGGTGCAGGCGCGCACCGGCCTGATGTTCGAACAGCGCGGCTGGGAAGAAGGCGCGCTCAACCACATCAGTGGCCTGCCGGACCCGTTCCCGGATCTGGAAATCCCGCGTGACTGGGTGCAGGGCGCGGACCGCGACGGCCCGCTGTTCGTGGCCTCGTACTGGCCCAGCCTCGGTGCCTTCTTCAACGCCTCGCTCGGCATCAGCGCCGCGCTGCGCGCGCGCGAGATCACCGGCAAGGGCCAGTGGGTCGAGACCTCGCTGCTGCAGGGCGCGATGGCCGGCGCCGCCGGCGTCTGGCAGCGCGCCGAGAAGCCGGACGCGCCGGGCTTCGACACCTGGATCCTCAACTGCAAGTCGCCCAAGGGCCACTTCCAGGCCAAGGACGGCAAGTGGCTGCACAACTGGGTGCCGAACCCGCGCTTCATCCTGCAGGCCTCGCAGGGCGACACCCTCAACGCCTCGCCGGACCTCACCGTGCAGAACGACCCGGACCGCTTCGGCACGGGCCCCGAAGAGATCCTGGTGATGTCGCACTACCAGCCGATCCTCGCCGAGGCCGTCGCCAAGTTCCCGGTCAAGGATTGGGTCGACGCCGCCGCCACGGCGGAGATGACGATGCAGCCGGTGCGCAGCATCGAGGAGTCGCTGGCCGACCCAGCCTTCCTCGAGGACGGCTGCGTCACCGAGACCATGGACCCCGAACTGGGCACCATCCGCACCGTCGGCAACGCCTTCAACATGAGCGTCACCCAGGGCAAGCCCGGCCATGCGCCGGTGGCGCCGGGCGCGAACACCGATGAGGTCAAGGCCGAAGCCGCGCAGATCATCGCCGAGGCCAAGGCCGCAACCGCCGCCGCGAAGAAGGGCGACCTCAAGGCGCCGCTGGAAGGCATCACCGTGCTGGATCTGGGCCTGGCCATCGCCGGTCCGTTCGGCACCCAGCTGCTCAGCGACCTCGGCGCCACGGTCATCAAGATCAACGGTCTGTATGACCTGTTCTGGCACCGCGTGCACATCGCCTACATGGCCAACCGCGGCAAGAAGAGCATCACGCTGAACCTGAAAGACCCGCGCGCGATGAAGATCCTGCTGGATCTGGTCAAGCAGGCGGACGTCGTCCAGCACAACATGCGCTACGACGCCGCCGAGCGCCTCAAGATCGACTACGAGTCGCTCAAGCAGCTCAAGCCGGACCTGATCTACTGCCACACCCGCGGCTTCGAGCGCGGCGCCCGCGCCAGCCTGCCCGGCAACGACCAGACCGGCGCCTGCCTGTCCGGCATCCAGTTCGAGGACGGCGGCATGGGCCGCGAGGGCAGCAACGGCGAAACCGGCCGTCCGCTGTGGAGCTTCACCAGCTTCGGCGACACCGGCAACGGCTTCCTCTCCGCGGTGGCCATCTGCAACGCCATCTACCACCGCGACCGCACCGGCGAGGGCCAGTTCGTCGATACCTCGATCATCAACGCCGCGCTGCTCAACACCAGCTACGCGGTGGCCACGCCGGACGGTAAGGGCTTCGAGCGCCCACGCATCGGCGGTGACCAGGTCGGCTACTCGGCCGGCCATCGCATCTACCCGACCCAGGACGGCTGGCTGTGCTTCGTGCTCGCCGACCAGTCGCACTGGGACGAACTGTTCGCGGTGCTGGACCTGGCCGGCTGCGTGACCGATCCGCGCTTCGCCAGCCACGACGCGCGCCACCAGCACGACGCCGAGCTGACCAAGCTGATCGGTGACCGGCTCAAGACCGACACCGCCGCCAACTGGTTCGCCAAACTCGACGCCGCCGGCGTGCCGGTGGAAGTGGTCGACGCCGAGTTCTCCCGCAAGCTGCACGACAACCCCGAGTTCCAGAACAACCGGTGGGTCGTCTCCTATCCGCATCCGGTGGTCGGCAAGCTCGACCAGATCGGCCTGCTGGTGAACCTGTCCGACACCCCGGGCGTGATCCAGGGCCGTCCGCTGCTGGTCGGCGAACACACCAAGGAGATCATGGCGTCCATGGGCTATTCCGAAGACGACATGACCACCATGGAAGAACAGTTCGCCATCGGATTCCCCGGCATGCCGCGCATGCCCCCGCGCCCGGCGGCCCCGAAGGCGGGCGCCCCCAAACAGGGCATGGCCGGCATGCTGGAGCAGGAATCCAAGAAGTGAAGCCCTCAAGCGGCGTGGAGGGCCCCCGGCAAGGCCGGGGATCCAGCGCCGCGTAGGCGCGCCCGGCAATGAAACATCCAAGAGAACAAAGCCCCGCAGGTGACTGCGGGGCTATTTCTTTATATGTCAGAGTATTGCAGGCGCTCTATCGCTCAGAAACGCTTCGATTTCCTGTGCGCCCATGTCACGGAGATGTCGCTTGCCGTGAAACAGAATGAAGCGTTTAATCCAGCCCACATAGGATTCTTCCGTACTGAGGCTGTAATGCTTCTTTCGAATCTCGGCTCTGACACGATCCAGAAGGCGTGGCCCTCCTGCAGCGTTACCGTTTCCGGTGCCGTTTGCGTGCATATGCCTACCCTCCCTTTTTATAAATCAGATAGTTGTCATTGCACGTTCCAGATTATGGAACCTATTCCGGAGTTATGGAACCAATTTGGTTCCTCAATAAAGCGTTGGGCATAATGAGCGCAGATCAAATTGCGGAGATTGCTCCGCTTATTCGAGAGGTACTTGGCGCGCCAAGCAAGGTGACCTTGTGTGCAACCTTTGAGGTGACGGGAAACAGTGACGCTTGGGCGCAGGTCACCGCCACGGCAATAAACATCGCGTACCCAAGTGAGCAGGAGCCTCAAGAACGGCTGGCAGCGCTCCTGTCCAGCTCAACGTGCACCGGCATATCTGATTGGGAGCCAATGAAGTTCGTCACATTGACCTATGGCCCAGATAGGCCTCAGGCAATTGCGAGGCTCATTGATGGTTTGCTATCTGAGCTATTCCAGCTAAACGACTATTCCGTAGACGCTAGCATTGAGGAGCTGTGAAACGATGCCCAACCATACCTTCCATCCGACGTCTTTGCCGCCGCTCCGCGTCGTCAAATCCGCGGCTGAAGGCGGGCGTTATGCACCAACGGGAGTCCGTGCCATGCGCCAGCTTCTAGCTCTTCTTCTTATAGGCTCGGCAAGTATCGTCCAAGCAGCGGGCGTGGAGTGCAATGTGAACCAACAACCTGATGCTGTAACCGCGCTATTTTCCCAAAAGGCTCATGTCTACTCAGTGCTGTGGTGGACAGACCCACAGTCCACAGTTATCAACGCAAGAAGCTTCGTCATCAACGGGCATGATTCAGTGCCGGTGTTTTCTTCGGAAGCAGAAGGAAAAGCACAGCTTGCAGGCAGTGGTTACGAAAAGGAGCTAGTCGGTATTGATCCCGGTCTTCTGGCGGCCATTCTTCAAGGCAAGGAATACGCGGTTCTGAATCCTGGAGGACGCCAGCCCATTCAATTCAAAACCTGCATCCTTAAGCCATTTGCGAAGGTTCCAGGTGCATAACCAGAGCTTCCACGCGACGTCCACGCCTCCGCTGCGCTCCGGCGCGGCCGCGCGTGAAGCTCGGCGTTATATGGCTTGGGTCATGGATATTCTGCAGAAAGCATTTGAAGAAGCGATAGGAGAACTCGCTCGATCAGCAACTTCCGAGGAAGAACTCACTGCGCTGGAAGCCGCCATACCTAATCAGGTTGAAGATTTGCTCGGAGAGCTACCCAATCAAGTTCTGTCATCTATCAAAGAGAAAGCACTCGAGGGCTTAGAAGAAAGGAGGAAGCAACACGCCGATTTTGTTGAGCGCAATATCTCTCGATGGCGAACGGGATTCGACCAACTTGAGTTGATGCTCGAGATTGCCATTGAAGCAGGAGAATCATTCAACCAACGACTTCGGCCCCTGGCGGCAGAGCAACGTGATGTCCTTTTTGATGTGGTAGTTCGCCTACACGCAAAGGGTTGCCTCACAGGCAAAGAGATTCTCTCCCTACTAAAGAACGGATATGCGGATGGCGCGCATGCGAGATGGCGAGCGCTACATGAGTTATCCGTCACCGCCATGTTTCTAGAAAAGCATGGGGCAGTGGCGGTTTCGCGTTACTTGGATTTCGAGTTCGTGGAGGCCTACCACGGAGCGACTCAACTGAACCGCTACAAGGACCGAATCAATGCGCGCGTCTTCAGTGAAGAAGAGATAAGTCAGTTTAAAACGCATTATGACTCAGTTATTTCTATGTACGGACCCGAATTCGGAAAACCATATGGCTGGGCTAAAGAATTTCTGAAAAAAGGACGGCCCACATTTTTCGCACTCGAAGAAGATGTGGGCTTAGATCATTGGCGCCCCTATTACAAATGGGCAAGTCAAGGCGTACATGCCAATGTGAAGACGATTCAAAGCTCGCTGGGCCTCAGCGAGGCAACCGAGGAGCTCCTACAGGTCGGTCCTAGCAATTCCGGAATGGCAGATCCAGCCCATTCCACAGCAATATCCCTGCATCAGCTTACTTGCACAACGCTATTTTTGTCGCCAAATTTGGATGATGTTGTGGCGGCAAAAATTTTGGCAGTGCTATGCGAAGAGATCGGAGAAGCTTTCGTCGGGCATGAAAAGTGAGCAGTCATATAACAATCGGTTGCATTCCGACATCCCAGCCGCCGCTTCGCGGCAGCCGGGCCGCGGGTGAACCGGGGCGTTGGGCCTCTATCAAGAGCAAGGAGCAATAGCGTGTTAGTTATCTGGCGTGGCTACGGTTTCATGGTTCCGGTTGTATTTATCTTCTTTGTCATCGTGTTAAAGCTACTTGAGGAAAATCTCTTCGGCCCAGCTTTCAAGCCGTATTTCCACTACGGTATGGCTGCGGTTGCGGTTTGCTCCGCGGCTACTGTCTGGTTCGTCGGGCGCCACTACAACGGGGCGGCACCAAGAGAGCTTGTCGATCCAAAGACAGGTCAAACAGTGCTCTTGCGTCAGAAGCATTCGTTGTTTTTTATTCCAATGGAGTACTGGGCAATCGCGCTCGTTGCGTTGGCGGTCGTTTTTGCGCGAGATACACATTTCGGAGAGCGTGCGGCCCAACCAGGCGCTCAACCCGACGTCCACGCCTCCGGCTCGGCCGCGGGTTAGCTAGTGCGTTGGGCCTAAAAGAACGGGCATGCGATATCAAGGCAAGATCACTTCATGGAACGAGGCCCGTGGCTTCGGCTTCATTGAATGGAACGGCGGCAACGACAAGGTGTTTGTCCATGTCAGCTCGTTCAATGAAAAGCAGCGGAGGCCCGTTGTAGGTGACATCGTTACTTACGAGGTCACGAAGGACGATAAGGGGCGGCACCAAGCACAGAAGGTGGCGTTCCCAGCTTCAGTCTCCAGAAAAACTGCGCCGAGGCCAACCAACACATTCCCATGGGGCCGTTTTGTAGCCGTCGTTCTTGTCGCGGCAGTTGGCGTCGGTGCATTCTTGCAATACAAACCACAGCAGGTCTTCTCAGGCCAGGCATTTTCTTCACAGTCGGAAGCTGCCGTTGAAGCTACGTACCAGTGCGAGGGCAAGACGCATTGCTCTCAGATGACCTCATGTGATGAGGCTACGTTCTACTTGAACAACTGCCCTGGCACAGAAATGGATGGAGATGGAGACGGAGTGCCATGCGAATCTCAGTGGTGCCGCTTTTAGGCCCAACCAACGCTTCAAGCCGACAGCCCCGCCTTCGGCGGGTCTGCGGCTTAAGCTGAGCGTTGAGGCTGTAGAAAAACC
>NPID01000852.1_pt1 | contig 116474 bp, 83 predicted proteins | sample 8637491 | NCBI WGS metagenome assembly NPID01 (sample SAMN07420843, study PRJNA396082) | bioreactor metagenome | isolation source: sample BA6 brine-fed electro-methanogenic bioreactor BA | place: Japan: Kochi | collected 2016-06-14
TGCTGTTTGTAAATGATCAGCAGGGAATCTTTCTCGATTATTATACCAATGATGACTCGTCTTTATATTCCGATCCCGAGTTTTTTATCGGCAAATCCATAGAAGAAGTATTACCACATATTGCCGGACAGATCAGGCAATATTATGAAAAGGCTCTCACAACAAAAAAACTGCAAATCATGGAATATTCACTCAATCTCCCTCAGGGCAAAAGATATTTTGAAGCTCGGATTAATGCCATGGACGAGCAAAGGCTTTTAACTATTGTACGAGATATTACTGATCGTAAACTGGCGGAGATTTCCTTGAAACAGGAAAAAGAATGGTCGGAAAATATAGTCAACAATGCACCCAATATCATAGTCGGGCTGGGCGAAAGATCGAAGATTATCGTGTTCAATCATTATGCCGAAAGACTTACCGGTTACAAAGCAGAAGAAGTGATCGGCAAAAAATGGATCGAGATTTTTATTCCGCAGGAATTGCACGAAACGATCTATCGGGTTTGGAATGAGATCGTTGAAAATAAATTAATCGATCATCATTTCGAAAACGAGATCGTCACCAGATCCGGCGAAAAACGCCTGATCGAATGGAGTAATACAATTCTGACAGAAGACGAAAAATTTCGAATGATCCTTTCCCTGGGTACGGATATCACAGAGCGCAAACAGGCTGAAGAAGCGCTGCGCGTGAGTGAAGATCGTCTTTCCAAGATCATGCTGGCTGCCAACGACGGTACTTGGGATTGGGATCTTAAGACAAATGAAGTCTATTTCGATCCGCGTTATTACACGATGGCAGGTTATGAGGTAGATGAGTTTCCGCATCGGCTGGAAGAATTCCAGAGGCGTGTTCATCCTGATGATATTGAAAAGGTGATGTCAAATGCAGATAAGCACTTGAAGGGAGAGATAGAACGTTTCCAGGTGGAATTCCGTTTCCGGAAGAAAACCGGAGACTGGATGTGGATCAACGGCAGAGGCTTCATCGTCGAAAAAGATGCGAAGGGGAAACCACTAAGCTTTGTAGGAACTCATCAGGATATTACGAAACGAAAAAAAGCGGAAATGAAAGTAAAACTGGTTTCCGAAAACTGGCATAAGACTTTCGATGCCATCAACGACGGTATTGCCCTTCTGGATGATCAGCAAAACATTTTGCAGACCAATCGGGCATTTGAAGAATTAGTAAAAAAGAACGAAGCAGAATTAGTAAATAATAAGTGTTTTTCTTTTGTACATCATACGAATTGTCCTATTGAAGGCTGTCCCTTCACTCGCGTATTAAAAAGCAAGAAACGTGAATCGATGGAATTGAAATTGAATGGATTTTATTATGAAATCACTGTAGATCCGATTTTGGATGAACAACAAAAAATCGTGGGCGCAGTGCACATCATGTCCAATATCACCGAAGAGAAAGAAACTTTCTTGGAATTGGAAAGGTTTAAAAATGAATTGGAAGATCTGGTGAAAGAACGAACCGGAGAACTGGAAGCAAAAAATGCTGAATTAAAAAAGAATAATCTGGAATTGGAAAGATTTAATAAACTTTTCGTTGATAGGGAATTCCGCATCAAGGAACTGCGTGAAAAAGTGAAAAAGCTGGAAACACAGCTGAGAAAATAAAAATAAGGCAGGTAATGTGCTTAACCCGAAGATTTGTTCGCAAGATTACTCCCCAACTCAGGAAAAATAAATATGAGTTTTGATCACAATATTCTCATTAGCCACGAGCTTCAGCTCGTGGAAAAAGAAACCCCGAGCACACCTGGTTTTTCCCAATCATTCGTTCCCAATTTCCGGAAAAATAAATATGAGTTTTGATCACAATATTCTCATTAGCCACGAGCTCCAGCTCGTGGAAAAAGAAACCCCGAATCGTCTGGGGTTTCAACCCCATATTTCACGGAAACTAATAAACAAAATATCAAAACAAAGGAAATAAAAGACAATATGAAATCAGTCATCATATTTTTAATTCTTCTCTGCTCATTTCATCTCATTGCGATCGATCTCACACCGCAGGAAGCCGCCTGGCTGGCAGAACATCCTGTTATCAGAATTGCACCCGATCCCGAGTTCCCGCCCATCGAGTGGTTCGATGAAAATGATCTTTACAAAGGAATTGCTGCAGATTACATGGATCTGATCGAAAAGGAACTGAAAATTAAATTCGAAGTAGTCCGCTGTACAAATTGGGATGAAGTTCTGCATAAAGCTAAGAATCGCGAAGTGGATTTGCTGCCGGCTGCTGCTCAAACTCCGGATAGAGCAGAATACATGATGTTTTCAGAACCGTATTTAGTTTTCTCTGGTGTCATCATAACCCAAAGGTACAACAGCGAACTGAATACTACGAAAAAATTGTACGGGAAAAAAGTTGGTATCGTCTCCGGTTACGTCTGGCACGAACATTTTCAGAGAGACCATCCTCAAATAGAGATCGTTGCCGTGGAGAATATTACTTCCGGTTTGCGCAAAGTTTCCACAGACGAGATCGATGCTTTCATCGCCACCTTACCGATAGCTTTGTATTACATCGAAGAAGAAGGAATTCATAATTTGATAGTTTCGGGCGATACAGAATATCAAACCAGATTATCCATTTTATCCCGCCGAGACTGGCCTGTTCTTCATTCCGTTATTATGAAGGCTTTGAACGACATTCCTGATGAAAAAAAGAAAGCAATCTATGATAAATGGATAACCCTGAAAACAGTTTCGTTTTTCGAAACAAAAACTTTCAGAATTATTCTGATAGCTATTTTAATCGGGATATTTCTATCCGTGCTGATTGCATTCATCTGGAACGCTTTCCTGCAAAAACAAGTTAGATTGCGTACAAAAGAGCTTCAGGAGGATATCGCCAAAAGGATAAACTTGGAGAAAGACCTGAAAGAAAGCGAGGAAAAATATAAACTGCTGATAGAAAACCAGGTGGATCTGCTGGTAAAAGTGGACGAAGGTGGAAGATTCTTGTTTGTCAGTCCTTCCTACTGTGCCACTTTTGGCAAAACGGAAGAAGAATTGATCGGTAAGAAATTCATGCCGATGGTTCATCCGGATGATCAAGAACTTACTACAGAAATAATGGAAGAACTCTCACAGCCGCCCTATACCTGCTATCTGGAACAAAGAGCCAAAACCATAAACGGCTGGCGCTGGTTTGCCTGGATCGATAAAGCAATCTTAGATAAGGATGGCGAAATATTAGAAATTATCGGGTTGGGACGGGATATCACAGAACAAAAAAACGCTGAAATAGAAAATTATCGATTAGCCGAGATCATTCGCCATTCAAACGAAGGAATCATTCTAACCGATCCTGACGGTAAGATAATTTTTGTGAATTCTGCCTACGAAAAAGACAGCGGCTACAAACTGGAAGAAATTCTCGATCGTGATCCGATCGAATTTGTTGTTAGCGAGGATGCGGATAAATTGGGAGAAGAAATCCGTTTTAAAGTACAGCATAATGAAAGCTGGGCGGGGGAGATGACCTGCCGGCGCAAGAACGGTGAAGAATATATCATCGAAACTCAGGTTTTCCCGATTTTGGGAAGTGATGCCAAACTGGAATCTATCGCAGCGATTCAAAGAGATATCACCAAACGCAAGCAGACCGAGAATGAATTGACAGAATATCGGGAAAATCTGGAAAAAAGAGTACTGGAAAGAACCAAAGAATTGGAAGAAACAAATAATGAATTGGAAAAAATCAACCAGCTGTTCGTGGGCAGAGAATTCCGAATGAAAGAATTACGAAAACGAATAAATGAGCTGGAAAAGATGTTGGGGATCAAATGAAGAATCCAGCAGAAAAAATACGGATAGTTTTACAAAACCGTTTATGGAGTGTTTATGAGTAGAAGTATATCGCGGCAGTTTTTCATCAATATTTTTTTGATTGTTCTCGTTTCTATTTTCTTTTTTGGAATTTGGAAGATTCATCAATTGTATAGCGAATTTCAACATAACAAAATTGAAATGCGCTCCCGATATATCGATCAGCAGAAAATGATCATCAAACTGGAAGTGGAAAAAGTTTTGTTCTACATACAAAACATGCTCGAGCATCAGAAACTGCAACACAACTATGATAATATTGATGAAATTGAAGATGATATACTGGAAAATCTCGTTAACATGCGTTTTGCAGAAGATAATTATTTTTTCGGCAGTACTTATACAGGAGATCCGCTTTTTTCCAACGGAGTTGTTACAAAGGGTTCTGAATCCATCTGGGAGCTGACAGATCCCAACGGAGTAAAAATAACGCAGGAATACACCAGAGCAATCGATAATCCCGCAGGAGCTTACATCTATTATGCCTGGCCCAAACTGCACGAATCCAAACCTTCCCCCAAACTTTCCTATATCAAAGATGTCCCGCAGCTTAAATGGCTCATCGGTGCAGGCGTGTATTTAGACGACGTCCAGGGCGAAATCGCTGCAGTAGAAAAAGCTTTGAGGGAAGATATAAAACGCGAGATTATCGATTATGCAATTATCATATTTGTCTTTACAGTACTGATGATCCTGGTTGCCAAATTCATGTCCCGACGGATTAAAAAAGAACTCGAATCCTTCACCGAAAGCTTCACAAATACCGGTCTTCAGAAAAAAAGAATCGATGCAGAAAAATTAACTTTTTCCGAATTGCAGGCTCTTGCTCAAACTGCCAACAAAATGCTGGATCAACAAGAAGAGCATAGACAAATCCTGGAAGAAAAAGAAACAATGCTGCGCAACATCATCGATGCCCATCCCCACCTGATTTTTATCAAAGACAGGCAGGGCAGATTCATCTTAGCCAACAAAACAGTGGCAGATATCTACGGTATATCCACTTCCGATATCGTGGGAAAAACTGATCAACAGCTATCGCCGGATTTGAAACAAGCCAGAAGTTTCCGCCGGGATGATCTGAAAATTCTCAAGAAAAAAGCGGAAAGAATCGTCACCGAAGAGATAATTACAGATAAGAGAAACGAAATAAGAAATTTACTTACGATAAAATTACCTTTTCAAGTTCGGGAAGATCAAGAATTGTGTGTGTTGGGCGTATCAAGTGATATCACCGATCTTAAAAAAACTCAGGCAGAGCTGGAAAGAAAAAATCTGGAATTACGGAAGCAGATCGATGGTCGCACGCAGGCAGAAACAAATCTTAAAGATACACAAAATCAGTTAAGACAGGTTATCGAGAATAGCTCTAATGTGTTTTATACTCATACTTCTCAACACCAGATCACCTACATCAGTAAACAAATCGAAGATCTGCTGGGCTACACACCGCGAGAGGCATTAGTCAGTTGGATGACGCTGATTTCGGATCATCCTGCCAATCAACAGGGTTTTGAGATCTGCGAAAAAGCGATCAGAACCAGAGAAAAACAAGATCCTTATGAATTGGAACTTGTACACAAAAATGGTTCGAAAGTGTGGGTGGAAGTGCGGGAAGTTCCGGTTGTGGTGGATGAAAGCGTCATCGTGGTCGGATCACTTACCGACATCACAGCAAAAAAAGCGGTTGATAAAAGAAAGGAAAAGCATAAGCAAGAATTGGAAAAAATGGTGGATGAAAGAACAAAAGAATTGAACAAACAAAAAGATTTTTATAAATTTACACATCAGGCGCTGATCTACCTGCTGGAAGATACGAATGGTATCCGTGATGAATTGGAGAGTACAAACAAAAAATTGCTCTATGCCAACCAGGAGTTGAGTTCATTTGCCTATTCCATTGCGCACGATCTGGGTGCACCGCTGCGCGCGATCGGTTCTTTTGCCAAAATGCTGGAAGAAGAATATGCCGGCAGTTTAGATGATAATGCCCGTGATTATATCGATACAATTTGTTCCAGTGCCAGATCTCTGAATTTTATGCTCCGAGATCTGCTCGAGTTTTCTAAGGTTAGTTCCAAAAATCTTAAGCGGAACAAATTCGATATGAAAAAATTATTTAAGCAGGTTTTCCATGAGATCAGAAAATCTCAGCAACTCGATAACATCAAATTAAAACTGTCCGATCTGACCGAAGTGGAAGCCGATAAATCGATGATCCAAAATGTGATCAACAACTTGCTGTCGAACGCTGTGAAATATTCCGGCAAAGAGGAAGTGATCAAACTGGAAATCGGTATGGAGGAATTGGAAAAAGAATATTTATTCTTTGTGAAGGACAATGGAGTGGGTTTCAATTCCAAAAAATATGGAAATAAAATTTTTAATGTTTTTGAACGCCTGCACACAGCGCAGGAATTTGAAGGAACCGGTGTAGGGCTGGCGATCTGTCAGAGAATTATTTTAAAGCATGAAGGCAGGATCTGGGCAGAATCGAAAGTCGGCAAAGGTGCCACGATATATTTCACTTTACCCAAAGATTACGGTAAAGGAATCGATCAACTAAATAAGGATGAAATCAGTGAGAGAGCAAAGGTGATAATTGGGGAAACTGAAGAATATTATCTGGATTTCTTCAATCGCTTTTCGGAAGAAAAGGATAATTCATGATAAGATTGATTGCAGAAAATATTTCTTTTTTTTCCTTTACGGATTATTTAAATTAATTTATTGGAAAAAGAGAAGATTGAGAGGGATCACGGGGGAATTATGAAAGCTGAAGGGGTTGATATTTTACTGGTAGAAGATAATCCCAACGATGTTCGGCTGACGCTTAAAGCTTTGAGTAGAAATAATCTGAACGTAAATTTGCAGCGAGTGGCAGATGGCGAAGAAGCGATCGATTTTATCTTTTGCCGAAATGATTATGCCGAACGCAATAGAAATGAAATGCCGCGACTTATTCTGCTCGATCTCAAACTACCCAGACTTAATGGCTTGGAAGTGTTGAAGATTCTAAAAGAAGACGAACGAACAAAGGCTATTCCGGTCGTTATTCTCACTTCTTCCAATCAGGAATCCGATATTGCCGAAAGTTACGAACTGGGTGTGAACAGCTATATAGTCAAACCTGTTGATTTCGATCAATTTAATAAATGTATTGCCGAACTGGGACTGTATTGGCTGCTGCTGAATCAATATCCTAACTAAAATAATTTGAGGATCTATGAATGATAAATTGCGCATTCTAATCGTGGAAGATGTGCCTTCCGATGCTAAACTGATAGAGTATGAACTGCGAAAAGCAGATATTGAATTTAAATCGGAAATTGTCGTCTTCAAAAATGATTATATAACGGCGATAAAGACTTTCAAACCGGACTTGATCCTCTCAGATTATTCTCTTCCACGTTTTAACGGCGAGGAAGCGATTGAGATCGCCAGAGAGATTTCTCCTCAAACACCCATCATTATCGTCACGGGTTCTGTGAACGAAGAAACAGCCGTGAAATGCATGAAACTGGGAGCCTGGGATTATGTGCTGAAAGACAGACTGGTTATGCTGGGACATGCTGTAAAAAATTCTTTGGAACTGAAAAAGGATCGGCAGCAGATTGCGGCAAGCCAGAGAGAATTGGAAAGAAGTGAAGAACAGTTTCGAGCCTTTGCCGAAAATGTGCCCGGTGTTGTCAGTATATACGATCACTATCCCGACGGCAGAAGTGTCTTTTTGTATCGCGGGCCCGGCTTGGCAGAAATTGTCGGTAAAAAGATAGAAGAGGAGATAAAGAAAGATCCGGAAGTATTTTTTCGAATGATACCGGAAAAAGACAAAGACCTTCTGGAAGAAAATGCCAAGAAAGCTGTGGAAAGCGATGGCATGTTAGATACGGAATATCGTCTGGAAGTGGAAAAAGGCAAATTCATCTGGATTCGATCTCACTTTCGTGTAACACCACTTCCAAACAACGTCTATCGCTGGCAGGGTCTCATCTTCGAGATCACAAAACAAAAGAAGATAGAAAACGAACTGCTCGAGAATCAGAAACTGCTCAATAAAACGCAGCAGATGGCACATGTGGGCAGTTGGACTTACGATCTGAAAACCAGAAAGATCTACTGGTCAGAAGAGATCTGTCAAATTCTGGGTGTCGATCATACCAAAGTAAAACCAACTCTTGCTGTAATTATGGACAGGATGCATCCGGAAGACTTAAAAAAAATACGAAAAGAATATATCTCTTCACTAAGAAAACAAAAATCTTACGATATCTATCATCGCATTATCCGCACCAACGGAGATGTTCGTTTCATGCACACTAGAACCGAAAATCTACATGATGAAAATGGCAGACCATATCTTTCTATCGGCATGTCGCAGGATATATCCAATATCGTAAAAACTCAAAAACTGATCAGACAAAGTGAGCAACTATCGCTGGCGATCATAGAAGAATCACCTCTGGGTATCTCCGTTCGTGACAGATTCGGCACATTGATGATGTATAATCAAGCCTGGAAAGAAATGTGGCATATTTCCAACCAGCGGATAAAGGAATTCAGGCGTCCGCGCAAGAAATTGCAACTGGACGATCGAGATTCTTATCTGGGAAATCATCTCACAAAGATCGAAGAGATCTATCGGAAAGGCGGAAACTATACAGTCGCGGATATAAAACTTGCAGACAAGAAAAATAGAAAGGCAAAATGGATTTCCCAGAGATTCTATGCTCTTATGGATGAAGAGAACAAAGTGGAAAGAGTGGTTATTCTCTCGGAAGACATCACTGCCAGAAAGCAGGCGGAGGAAACGCAGAAAGTTCTGCATAATATCGCTTATGCAGCAAATACTGCCAAAAATCTGGAAGAACTTTTTGTAGAAACTCGTCAGCAGCTCGGTAATATTCTGGATACCACAAATTTCTTCATCGCTTTGTATGATGAAAACACCAAGATGCTGAGCTTGCCGTTTTTCCGGGATCAAAAGGATGATTTTTCGCAGTTTCCGGCTGGCAGGACTTTGAGCGGTTATGTTATCGAGACGGGCAAAGCTCAATATATTCCACGCAAGTTGGCTGATGAAATGACAGAAAATGATGTTGTGGATAGATTTGGCACTCCTGCGGCTATCTGGATGGGAGCTCCACTAAAAATCAAAGATAAAACGATCGGAGTCATCGTGCTGCAAAGTTATGATGATCCTGAACTTTACACAGAAAAGGATCTAAAACTGCTTAACTTTGTATCTTCCGAAATCGCCTCGGCAATCGATAAAAAGAGGGCTGAAGAAGAAATCAACATCCAGAGATCATATTTCGAAAATCTCTTTCAGATGTCTCCCGATGCACTGGTGATATTGAGTAATGAAGATAAAGTTATTCAGGTGAACGAAGAATTCACAAATCTGTTCGGATATTCAAACGAAGAAGCTGAAGGCAGGTATATCAATGATTTGATCGTTCCGGAAGAACTTAAAGATGAAGGGCAGAAGTTGACCAGTTCCGTGTCAGAAGGTAATACAGTCCATTTTGAATCTGTGCGGGTAGATAAGAACGGTAATAGAATTTATGTGGATGCGATCGGTAAACCCATTATTTTGAATCATGATCAATTGGCCGTGCAGGCTATTTATAGAAATATAACCGAGCGCAAACTGGCTCAGGAACGCATGAAAAAAGATCTAGAAGAAAAAAATGTCCTGCTCAAGGAAGTTCATCATCGTGTCAAAAATAACATGCAGGTGATTTCCAGTATGCTCAAATTACAATCCCGCTATATAACCGATAAGAAAGCCCTCGAACTCTTTAAGAACAGTCAGGATCGTGTAAAGTCGATGGCTCTCATCCATGAAAGGATCTACAGATCTCCCGATCTTGCCAGCGTTAATTTTGATAATTATGTTCGCAGTCTTTCCCGCAATCTTTTCATAAACTACGGCATCAGCGGGGCGAATATTGAGTTGCAAGTGAATATCGATGATATCTCTGTAAATATGAATGCGGCAATTCCTTTGGGTTTGATCATCAATGAACTTATTTCCAATGCCTTAAAACATGCTTTCCCGGCAAACAGCAAGGGCAAACTCATCATTAATTTCAGCAAAGATACAAGTGGACAATACAAATTGGAAGTGTTAGATAACGGAGTAGGCTGCGGACAGATTGAATTGGAAGATCCTAAAACTCTTGGTATGCAGCTAATCAGTGCACTGACCTCTCAATTGCAGGGAGAAATGACCTGTACCAGCGAGCAAGGAACGAAATTTACACTGACTTTTCAATAAACGTTATCCTCTGATCTTCGTTTGTCATCCGGAGCCCATCGGTGCAGCTCAGATCGGGCTTAATCGAAAGATGAAAAAGGTCGAATCAGTAACAAAAAAGCTAATTTCTATCTGGATATTATTTTACAATGCCGCGCTCAGAATTTTTTACAAAATCAATCAAGATTTTCTGTTCAGCAGTTAGGTTTTGCAGGCTGTGAGCTTTTTCCAGGGCTTGTGAAACATTCAGGTCGGAACGGTAAAAAATCTTAAAAACTTCTTTGATGGCAAGAATCGCTTTGTTAGAAAATCCTCTTCGCTGCAATCCTACGGAGTTGATGCCAACCACAGTATATGGATAACCGCCACCTCTTGTGAAAGGTGGTACATCTTTGGAAATTCCTGCTTTTCCACCCACAAAAGCATAAGCACCGATTGTTGTAAATTGACTGACTGCACTCATGCCGCCGATAGTGACAAAATCTTGAATGTGAACATGTCCTGCCAAATTGACTGCGTTTGCCATAATGATATTGTTGCCCAATCGGCAGTTATGCGCCACATGCGAATATGCCATAAACAAACAATTTGAACCGATACTGGTAGGCTCATCCATCGTAGCACTGCGATTGATTGTACAAAATTCTCTGAAAACATTATTATCGCCGATGATCAGTTCGGTAGGTTCGCCCTTATATTTTAAATCCTGACAGTCCGTTCCTACCACGGCAGAATGGAAAAAGCTGTTACCTCTGCCGATCTTTGTATTGCCGGCAAGCAGAACATTCGAGTGCAGAACATTATCATTGCCCAGAACAACATCCTTCTCGATGATACAATACGGACCTATTTTACAATTATTACCGAGAATGGCTTTGGGATCTACAACTGCTGTTGGATGTATGATGTTCATAATGATTCTCTTATTTTTTTATTACTTTTGCCAGAAAATCACCTTCACACACTTTAACGCTACCCACATAGGCATCGCCGTGCATTTTTGCCAATCCGCGTTTCATGGAAATCACTTCCAATTCAAAACGCAAGGTATCTCCGGGCAAAACCGGTTTGCGGAATTTAACATTGTCGATGGAAGCGAAATATGCCACGTATTGAGCCGGATCGTCCAAAGCGTTCAGCAGCATGATGCCGCCGGTTTGCGCCATTGCTTCCACGATGAGAACGCCCGGCATGACAGGATGAGAAGGAAAATGCCCTTCAAAAAACGGCTCATTGATCGTAACATTTTTCAGCCCGACTATCTTTTCACCCACATCAAATTCGATGATCTTGTCTACCAACAGAAACGGATAACGGTGAGGTAGGATCTTCTGGATGGCAGTTATATCAAAAACAACATCTTCATTTTTTTTCTTTTGATACATTTTCTGAAAGACCTGCTTTTTGTGGATCTTGCGGAGTTTTTTGACAAGAGCAACATTGGTCTTATGTCCCGATCTTGCAGCCAGTATGTGTCCTTTGATGGGAACGCCCAGAAGTGCGATATCTCCAATTAAATCTACTACTTTATGACGCACGAATTCATTGTAGTAGCGCAGAGGTGTATTGTTCAATAAACCATCGGGACCTACCACGATCTCACCTTCGTAGCCAAATATTTTTTTAAGACGGCAAATTTCTGCTTCGCTAGTATCCGGATCTGCTACGACCAGCGCATTTGTCAAAGATCCGCCTTTAATAAGTCCGGCTTCTTTGAGTTGAATGATCTCATGCAGGAAGCAGAAGGTTCTGGCAGAAGCGAAATCTTTTTCGAAAACGGACAAACTGGGAAGCCAGGTATATTGGGTTCCCAAAGCTTTCTGTTTATAATCGACCATAAAAGTGACTTTCAGGCTGTCGGAAGGCACGATCACAATATCCACGTTGTCTTCCGGAGAAGAAAAGGAAATTGCTTCTGTTATCTCCATATATTCCCGCTCTTCTTCCTGTTCATGGATGCCTGCTTGCTTCAAAAGTTCCAGGAAAACGATTGCGCTGCCGTCTGCCACCGGAACTTCAGGACCATTTACTTCGATGCGCACATTATCGATATTCAAGCCTTTTACGGCAGCCAGAACGTGTTCGATAGTTGCCACGGTGGCATCTTTAATGCCGATGGTCGTGCCGCGGGAAATATCGATAACATGGTCGATATCAGCTGGAATTTCGGGATTGTCAGGCAGATCTGTTCGAACAAAAATTATTCCGGCATCTTTATCTGCGGGCTTGAATGTGATTGTTGATGTTTGCCCGGAATGCAGCCCCACACCGCGATAACTGACTTCCTTTTTTATAGTGCGTTTTCTTTCACTCATTTTTTGTCCCTCTTCAAGTTTTTCCTAAAATATCGAACAATTTCGGGAATATGTTTTTCTGATGCCATAATCCTTTTCCGTAATCCGGCATCGATGGCGGGAGTACCAAAAACTTTCATTTTAGCAGGAATGGAGTGACTGACTCCGGATTGGGCACCGATCATGGCTCCATTTTCTATTTTCAAATGTCCGGCCACGCCAACCTGACCTGCAAGATAAACCAGATCACCGATCTCTGTACTGCCTGCCAAACCAACCTGAGCGCAGAGAATAGAATTTTCTCCGATAACACAGTTGTGTCCTACCTGCACCAGATTATCTATTTTTGTGCCTCTGCCGATGATAGTGGAACCGATCGTAGCACGATCGATGGCGGAATTTGCTCCCACCTCCACATCATCTTCAATGATCACATTCCCTACTTGAGGAATTTTGTTTTGTATGCCCTCGTGCAACAGGAATCCGAAACCGTCTGCACCCACCACACAGCCGCTGTGCAGAATTACGTTATCTTTTAAAACGCAATTATCATAAATCGTTACATTGGGAAAGAAATGGCAGTTTGAACCGATTTGCACATTTTCGGCGATCACCGAATTTGCCTCGATGATCGTGCCGTCACCGATTTTCACATTTTCGCCGATAACACAATTTTCGAATATCTGCACGTGCTTGCCGAGTTTCGCAGAAGAATCAATAGTGGCAGATTCAGCAATTATTTCTGTGGGTGCCGGTTTGTCCAATTCCAGCCAGGTTCGCACCAGCATCATGAAGCTGATATATGGCTTTTCCACGAAAATAAGATTGGTCTTTGGAGTGATATCAGCAGTAAAATCTGGAGGGACGAAGATAAGTCCGGCTGCACAATTCTTTAAATCCTGCATATATTTGGGATTTTCATAAAAGCAGATAGAACTGCTGTTGGCATGTGAAAGTTCTGCCACATTGTCGAGTTTGCAATCGCGAATAATTTTAGACTTCCCTTTCAGACGCAAGGCGATGGCTTGCGGATTCAAGGGAGTTTTGAAAGTTCTCATTTATCGCTTTGTTCGGCGGTTTTCATTTCTTCGATAACCAGTTCGGTAATATCCAGATTCGGTTTGGCATATAGCAGGCTGCCGGCTGCAGCATCAAAAACGATTGTGTAGTTGTTCTCTACTGCCACTTTTTCGATCACTGATTGTAATTTGATCAGAATTGGTTCAAGCAGTTCATTTTGTTTTTGAACGTATTTTCCATTTTCACCGAAAATTTCCTGAACTTTAGTCTGACGTTTTTCGGTAAGATCCATGATCTTGTCTTCAGCTTCTTTTTTACCGGATTCGGTCAGGATCATTTTTTTGCTTTCATAATCGGCATACAGTTGATCGATTTCCGCATCCAGTTGATTTATTTCCTGCTCCCATTTTTGACGTTCACTCATCAAAATCTGCTGAGCTTCCTGGGTTTCGGGACTGGTCATCATTATGCGATCAGTATCGATATAAGCCATTTTATCCTGGGCAAATAAAGTTGCACAAAAAATGATCAGCAAGGCAATTCCTAATATTCTTTTCATTATCATCCTCCAATTTAATTTATTATAAATTTTAATCACGACCTTTTCCTTAACTTTGTTTTTCCAGTCAATTAAAAAAACTTACAGGCGATTTTTAAGGCAGAATAATTCAACTCTTTTCTGCAGTTTTTTCAATGGCTTTGATGATTGGAAGATAGCCCGTACAGCGGCACAAATTCCCTTCCAGAGCTTCTAAAATTTCATTTTTGGTAGGATGAGGATTTTTGTCCAGCAGTGCTTTGGCGCTCATTAACATTCCAGGAGTGCAAAATCCGCATTGGATTGCGCCGTTTTCCACAAATGCCTGCTGCAGTTTGGAGAGTCTGTCCTCCTTTTCCAGATTTTCCACAGTTTCAATTTTGGCTCCGTTTACCTGAGCTGCCAGGATCAAGCAGGAATTTACGGCTTCACCGTTCATGATGACTGTGCAGGCACCGCATTCTCCGATTCCGCAACCTTCTTTTGTACCAGTCAATCCCAGCTCTTCCCGTAAAATATCGAGAAGTCTTCTGGAATCATCCACTTCCAGATGATAAATTATACCGTTAACTTCCAATTTTATCTGAATCATTTCTTATTCCTTTTCTTCCATAATTTCTAAAAACAGATCGCGAGCTATCTTGATGAAAACCGGTTTCTTGTAGGCAGAAGACCAGCGTTTTCCAATCTCTTTTTCTATCATCTCTCCCAGTGGCAGAAGGGCAAGTTCGATATTTTCTTCATTCAAAACCTTGTTTTTCAATTTATCTTCCACTGTTTTGATCCTGAGTGGTTTATTGAACAGTGAGCCTGTAACGAATCTGCATTCTGCAACTTTGTGGTTTTGGAATGAAATCATTACACCCGCACTCAATCTTGTGATGTTGAGGGCATTGCGTCTTCCCAGTTGAAAATAGGCATGCTGGAATTTCCGGCGGGGCAGAGGCAGAATAATCTCTGTGAGAAGTTCATCCTGACGAATAACCGTCTGGTAATTTCGTCGAATAAAATCCTCAGCTTTTATGATGCGCTTTTCTTTGCTGGAATTGAGCACAAAAGTTGCATTGTAGAGCAGCAATGGCGGATAGGAATCGGCACAGGGTGCTGCGTTTATGATGTTCCCGCCGATCGTGGCGCGATTGCGGATTTGCTTGGAACCGATCAGATTACAAGCTTCACACAAAACAGGAAAATGTTTTTGAATTACGTTGTTTGCCAGGATTTGCGAGAAGGTGGTAGCTGCCTTGATGCGAAGCTGACTTTCGGAAATATTGATACCTTTCAATTCGCTCAAATCAAAAATATTCAGAAGATTATGACGTCCTGATTTGAATCGTAATCCTATCAGAACATCCGTACCACCCGCCAAAGTTTCAAATTTGTTATTGGCGATCATCTGGATTGCCTGCTGCAGATTTTTGGGGGTATGCACAGTGATGTTTTCCAAACGCGGTGATTGTTTTTTAGTTTGATGAATATGACAGGATTCGGCAATATTCAATTCACTTTGTCTGGCTGGTTTCTTCAGTTGTTCATCTAGAAAGACTTTTTCTAAAGTAAGAGGAAGTTCGTTGGAATGTTTTCCGGTTATAAAAAAATAGGCATTATTAATGGCGGCTGAAGTAAGTTCCAATGTCGGTTCACCCAGACTTTTTGCTCCAAAAGGACCTGCCGGATCTTCATTTTCTATCAAGATAGGTTTTATATCTTTTACATCCTTTGCGGTAGGAATCAAATATTCATCGAGGTTGGCAGATTTTACTTCACCGTTTTGGATGTTATAATCTTCCAGAATTGCATAACCGATTCCCTGCGTAACACCACCGGTAACCTGACCTTCGGCTCCAATAAGGTTGATAATTTTACCAACGTCGTGGACGGCAGTGATTTTTTCCACATCGATTTTGCCTGTATAAGTATCCAGTTTTATCTGCGCAATATGACAGCCATAAACATAAGTGAAGTAGGCATCTCCCTGCCCTGTTTCTTCATTCCAGCTCACTTCTGGCGATTTCCACCAGCCATAAGCCGATAAATTTACACCTTTATAAACGGCCTTTTCTACTGCCTGCAAAAATGAAATGGAAAGCTTGGAATTGTTCACATTGGATATCTTACCGTTTTTCCATTTTGTCTGCTCGATATCGTCCGTATGCAGGTCATTTTTAATGACACTGAAAATTCTTTGCTTTACCTCTTTTGCAGCCAGCAGTGTGGCATTGCCGCCGGTGATAGTGCCCCGCGAAGCGACGGTAGGACCGCCATCCGTGATCGTTGCGGTTTGTGGCTGCAGAAAGACGATCCGATCAGTTTTCACACCCAGCACTTCCGCTGCGATCTGGCAAAAAGCAGTACGCATTCCCTGACCGTTTTCATTTAGTCCGGCCAGAAGATAAATACTACCGTCGGCTTGAATGGAAACTATTGCGGAGGTCGCATCTGTGCCTTCAGCTCCCAATGAGCAGCCGCGAAAACTGCAGGATAAGCCAATGCCGTATTTATAACGATTCTGCAGTTGGTTTTGTTTGTGATATGCCTGCCAGGTTTTTTCATATTGAGCTTTTTCCACTGCCGTGCAAATGACTTGCTGCAATGAAACTAGGTGCCCGGAAAGTTTTTGTCCGCTGGCTGTAATACTGTTTTGGCGATAACCGTTCAATTTTCTAATTTCCGCGGGAGATATACCGCAGATGGCTGCAATCTCATCCATCAAGGATTCCTGTGCAAAAATTACCTGCGGTGAACCAAAACCTCGAAAGGCTGCAGTGTAAGTGTTATTAGTATAAACGCCGTAAATATCCGTTTCCACATTATCGATCTGGTAAGGGCCGGTAGCTTGCACTACAGAGCGCCAGGTTACAAAAAAAGTTTGGGAAGAATAAGCTCCGCTATCGGCAATGATGTTGATTTTCATTGCCTTCAGTTTTCCCGATTTATCGAATCCCACCTTGTAAGTCATATAATAGGGATGACGTTTATAGCTTTCTTTAATGGAATCTTCACGAGTATTGGTCAGTTTTATCGGTTTGCCGGTTTTCTGAGCCAGAATGGCACAACGACAAGCCATGTAATTTACGATATCATCTTTACCGCCGAACGATCCGCCCAAAGTGGAGCCGATCACATTGACCTGATTGAAATCTACTCCCAGGTATAGTGCTATGATCTTTCTGGTGGTGTAGGGATTTTGGATGGAACCGTAAACCTTGTAGCCTTGGCACATCGGATCTGGCTCCACAGTTACCGATTCCGGTTCGATGTAGGCATGTTCATGAAAGCCTGTTCGGTAGGTTCTTTCGATAATTTGATCGGAAGCGGTGAATCCTTCTTGCACATCACCTTTGCGCAGTGGGTAATGAACAACTACATTGCTTTTATATTCAGGATGGATTAGTCGTGCTTTCTTTTGAAAAGCTTCTCTGGGATCGTAAATACCATCTAACGGTTCATATTGAACCCGAATCTGATCGGCTGCTTTTTGAGCTGCTTCTTTGCTTTCGGCAGCCACTGCAGCTATCACATCGCCGCTGTAAAACACTTCGTCATTCACCAGAGGATAATGATCTGCTCGAATAGCGCCTAAACGCTTTTGACCGGGGATATCTTTGTAAAGGGCAATCGCTTTTACTCCGGGAACATTTTCAGCCGATTGGGTGTCGATTTTAGTAATTTTTCCACAGGGAATATCGGTATAACGCATAGCAGCATAGAGCATTCCGTTCAATTTGATATCGTCTCCATAAACAGCTTTTCCAGTTACTTTTTCGTACGCATCCAGGCGCGATATCTTCTTACCGATTTGTTCATGCTTTTTTCGTTTAGGTTTAATCTCAGCTAAATTTTTTTTCTCTGATTCCATAACATTCTCTTTTTTAAAAATAATTAACAGTTCATGATGTTTCAACTTCCACTACTTTAGTTTAGATGTCTTAAATTTTCTCTGGTTCATCTGGATGTCAATTACAAATTAGCTGTAAAAAAACTGCGGAATAGTTTTGTTAGTTATTGACACAAAAAACCGCACTTCGATATTGTCGAATCGCATTTCATAAGATGGAGGAAAAATGAAGAAGTGGGTTATGCTTATAATGCTACTTCCGGCAATTTTTTTAGTTGCGGAAGTGAATGTGATCGAGCAGAGTGATGAAAGTATTTTTGTGCAGTTAACCGTAGATAATTATGAGATGTGGGAACAGGAAAATTTTACTCACATCGGTTTACAGGACTGGGAATACAATCTGGAAACCGGAGCTCCCGATCTGCCTTTAAAGCAATTGAATATAATCGTTCCGCCCAATGGCGAAATAGCAATTAGAATCGTTTCCAAACAAGAAGAAGTGATTTATTTGAATAAACCGATCTCTCCCGTTGCGCAGATACGAGAAGCAGGCAAAACACATGAATATGTCTATAACCTCGATCAGCAGAAATATGCTGATTTTACCAGGGAATTTATCACGATCCGAGAAAATTCTATCTATCGCAGATTTGAATACATTCCGGTAGAAATTGCTCCCGTCCTTTTTGATCTGGCTACGAATGAATTGCGAATCTGCAAAGAGATGACTATTGAAATCAGGATCGAAGGAGATACTGATTATCGAAATTTTATTGAAGATGGATATTCATTCCTTTATGATTCCTTTTTCCTGAATTTTCCTCTGGCAGCCAAATGGCGCAGTGAGAAATTGAATTATCATACTAAAATGCCATTTAATGCATCAGATTTCTGGTACAAAATTCAAGTAGATGAATTGGGAATGTATAAACTGGATTTCGATGTTTTATCGGAATTGCCCGATTTCTGCGATCCAAATTCTCTGCAGATGTTCACCATGTACAGAACTGGTGAACCGCAAAATTATAAATATGAAATTGCGGAATTATCGCTTCTGATAAATGATGAAAATAATCTTATTGATGAAAACGATGAAGTATATTTTGAAAATCAAGGTCTGGAGAATAATAGATTTCAAAATTATTCTCAGGAAAAATATGTCTGGCTCACATTTGGTGCACAAATTGAAAATACCGAATTGCTCGAAACAGATTTTCAAACTATGATAAATGTGAAAACTATCGAAGAAATGAATAGAAAAACCTTCCCAAAAGAAAATAGACAAACAGAAATAAAAGGCGTTCTCATCTATCCCGAAGCAGGTGTTTTTGAATCTCATTGCGATGAACTTATCGCTCTTCATCCTGAATTTCCAGATTCTGCGTTTATAAAAAAAAGTCAGGCAGATATCTTCGATGATTTCAGCGGCGGAACTGCTGATCCGCTGGCGATCAGATTCTATCTGGAAGATCTTTATAATGATAATCCCGAGCTTCTTTATTGTGTATTGATGGGTTCTGGAACCACAGAATGGGACGAAATTTCCGAAAAAAATAAAATTATTGCCTTCAGTGACAACAACTTTTTTGCTTCGGACGATAATTTCTGCCTTTTTAACGGACCACCGGCTCTGGCAATGGGTAGGCTGCCAGCCCAGAATGCGAACGATATGAATTTGCTGTTAGATAGGATAAGCAACTACATTTTGGAACCAACTCCCGGTTTCTGGAAAAATAAGGTTTTGATAATTCCTGATGATGAAAACAAAAGCGGCGGATATGAAGGTTTCAGCCCGACCAGCGGATTAAACCACAGCAGCCAGGCTCAGCAGACAGGTGATCTTCTGCATCCGGAAATCTACGTGGATAAAGTGATGGCTATCGAATATGAATTCGATGAATTTCAGAATAAGCCGGAAGCTCGCATGGCGATGGTACAAAGCGTTAATGAAGGCCGTCTGATCTGGTATTATATCGGGCATGGCAACGAAGATGTATTGGGCGATGAAGATTATTTTCGCGGCTCTCAGCACATGAATCTGCTGCAAAATCGCGATCATCTTTCGCTTTTTATCGCAGCCTCCTGTTCGGTAGGGAAATTTGATTCAAAAGCTTTTGACTGTTTAGCAGAAAAACTGCTTCTATACCAATACGGCGGAGCTATAGCATCTATCGCCGCCACCAGCTCCTGCAGCGGGGGCAGCAATAATATATTGATGAAAACATTTTTTCAGAGAAATCTTAATGATTTTCCCAGAAAAACAATTGGCGAAGCTTTATTGGCAGCCAAATTAACTCATCCGACCATCTATAGCAACAGCAAGCAATACAACATCTTGGGAAATCCAATGATGGTGATCTCGGTGCCGCATAATTCAGGTACGATCAGTGGTGTGCCAGACCAAGTTCAAGCTAGAGAACTGGTACAGATCGAAGGCGATTTCGGTACTGGGAATTATTTCTCTGATACAGCTCAATTGAGAGTATTCGAACCGGAAACAGAAATAACTTATATAAATAGTAATTTTGTACAGCAGGATACTGTGGTCTGGACAGTGAACTACACAAAGGAAGGAAACAGAATATTCTTTGGAGAAAATGTGATAAACGGTGGGGAATTCTCTGCGGAATTTTTTGTTCCGGACGATGTGAAGAGCGGCAATACAGGATTGATTTACAATTATTATTTCGATCAGTTATCGAAAGTACATTTTGCCAGTGTTCATACCGACATACAATTCAGTAATATCCCTTTGAATGTGGCCAGTACTTCTGCACCTGAAGTTAATTTATATCTGGAATCGAAGACATTTGCTGCCGGTGATTATGTTTCCACGGATCCGCTGCTTATAGCAGAGATCGAAGATGAAAACGGCATCAATATTACAGGTTCTGCCGGGCATAAAATTCTGGTTCTGGTGGATGACAGCATGCAACCAATAGATGTGACAAGCGGATTTATCTATCATCTGGGATCGGCAACGGCAGGCGAACTTACCTGGCAGCTTTACGATCTCGAAGAAGGTAATCACACTTTAACTTTGATCGTGTTTGACAATTTCAACAATCCAACCGCAGCAGAGACTCATTTCAAAGCCAAGAAATCCGGAAAAGTGGCGATCAAACAAATGCTGCCTTATCCAAATCCAATTGAAAAAGATGGCTACTTCACATTCGTGATCACCGAAGAATCTGATATTACAATAACGATCTATACGATCACAGGCAAGAAAATCAGAACGATTCACAATCCCGCTGCTGCTGCCGGATATAATCAGGTTTATTGGGACGGCAAAGACGGCGATGGTGATGATTTGGCAAATAACACTTATTTCTACAAGATCAAAGCTAAACAGCTTTCCAATAATAAAATAACCGAAGAGATCGGCAAAATTGTTATCCTGAAATAATCTAAACATGTATAAACCTTCCGGAATTTCGATTCTGGGAGGTTTTTACTTTTTCCCATCAGTTTTGTCTGCCTTTGGCGAGCAGATTAAGGTTAAATAGGAAATAATGAAAAAATAGTTTATTCTAATAAATATTTTTTGTAAACAAGTAGAGAGTTGACAGAATAAAGCGACAATTTTTTTTTGTAATCTTAATGAAAAAGAAGGTAATATAAATATCGGGGGAAATATGAAGAATATTCGAAATATTGCTCTGGTCGGTGCCAGTGGAGCTGGCAAAACCAGCCTGGCTGAGCAAATGTTATTCAACGCAAAAACTACATCGAGAGTTGGTAAAATCGAAGATGGCAACACCGTGATGGACTATAATGCCGAAGAGATTGAAAAAGGCATGTCCATGACGCTTGGTGTAGCCAATTTCAATTGGAAGAACACCAAAATTAATATTCTGGATACTCCCGGATATGTTGATTTTTCCGGTGAACAAATTGCCGCATCCACGGCGGTGGAAAATGTAATTTTTGTGGTAAATGCTGCTGCCGGATTTGAAGTGGGCTTGGAACAATCTCTGGAATTGATGCAGGATCGCAAAGTTACGAAATCGATCATTATCAACCGTATGGATAATGAAGGAGCGGATTTTAAGAAAGCGTTGGAATTGATTCGGGAAAATACGGATATAAATCCTGTGCCGATCTTGATCCCGATTGGACGCGAGCATAAATTCAGCGGTGTTGTAGATATTGTTCAGGGAAAGGCTTTTATCGAAGGAAAACCTGCCGAAATTCCAGCTGAAATGTCTGATCTGGTAGAAGAAAGCAGAATGAATCTGATGGAATCGGTAGCCGAAAGTGATGATGCACTCTTGGAAAAGTATTTTGAAAATGGTGAATTGAGCGATGAAGAAATGGCAAACGGCATACAAAAAGCTATTATTGCCGGCAGCCTGGTTCCTGTCTTTGCCTGTTCGGCAACACATAACATCGCAGTGAATGAAATGATCGATGCAATTGTGACTTATCTGCCCTCACCACAAGGTATGTCTTTGTCCGTTCAGGAAGGTGATGCTGAAAAGCAGGTCGTGATGGATGAAAATGGTAAATTATTTGCCTTCGTTTTCAAATCCTTTTCCGATCCTAATGTCGGCGATATTGCCTATGTACGAGTTTTTTCCGGAGCTCTGAAAACCGGTATGGATGTGTATATACCGGAACGAGACAACAAAGATCGCATTGGAACGATCAATACGGTTGTCGGCAAAAACCGAAAAGATATCACTGAACTGAAAGCTGGAGATATTGGCGGATTGGTCAAGATCAAAGTTGCCCGCGGCTTCAATTCCATAGTGGAGATCGGTTCTAAACTCAGAATGCCGAAAGTTGAACTTCCCACACCTGTTTTCTGGCAGGCGATCAAGGCTGTTAATCAGAGTGATGAAGACAAAATTGGTGCTGCTCTTGCTAAATTCCTGGAAGAAGATCCAACCATAAGCATGAGTATGAATGCCGAAACAAATGAAAATATTTTAGCCGGTATCGGTGAACAGCAGATCGGGCTGATTCAAAAACGCCTTAAATCTCGTTACAAAATAGACACAAATGTCAAGACGCCTTCAGTTCCCTATCGAGAAACGATCAAAGGCAATGCCGAGGTTAGCTATAAGCACAAAAAACAGTCCGGTGGTAAAGGACAATTTGCCGAGGTTTATTTTCGTGTGAAACCGCTTCCCAGAGGTGAAGGATTTGAATTCATCAATTCCGTCGTGGGTGGAACGATTCCCAGCAAATTCATTCCTGCTATCGAAAAAGGGCTGAACGAGATCATGAAAGACGGCATCATTTGCGGCAATCCCATTGTTGATATCTGCGTGGATGTCTATTTCGGCAGTTACCATGATGTTGACTCCTCGGAAATGGCTTTTAAGATAGCTACCTGGCAATGTTTGAAAAAAGCGTTTGAAGTAGCCAAAGGTATCTTGCTGGAACCAGTTCACAATGTTCAGATCATCATTCCCGATGAATACATGGGCGATGTGATGGGCGATATCTCTACCCGCCGCGGCAAGATCATGGGTATGGAGAAAAAAGGTAAAAAGCAGAACTTGAATGCTCAAATGCCTTTGGCGGAATTATTCAGCTACTATCCGGCTTTGAAGTCACTTACACAGGGTAGAGGTAAATTCATTCAGGAATTTTCTCATTATGAGAAAGTGCCGGATGATATTGCTGCCAAAGTGATAGAAGAAGCAAATAAAAGAGACGAATAAGATAATATGATAATAATTGGCAGCCCTGTTCATTTCCACAGGGCTGCTTTATTTGTCAGATTTTGGAGGAGCAATGTCCGGTCATAGCAAATGGAGTTCGATAAAACACAAAAAAGGTGCTGCCGATGCTAAACGCGGTAAAATTTTTACAAGGTTGGTAAAAGAGATCATTGTTTCTGCCAGAGAGGGCGGAGGTGATCCTGATGCTAATCCCAGATTACGCTTGGCTATTGCCAATGCCAAATCCAATAATATGCCGAATACAAACATCGAAAGAGCTATTAAACGCGGTACAGGCGAAATTGAAGGTGCCAGCTACGAAAATTATCTCTATGAAGGATACGGTCACGGCGGAGTTGCTATACTGGTAGAAACTCTCACAGATAATAAACAACGAACTGTTTCCGAAGTGCGTCATGGTTTCACCAAACATGGCGGTTCCATGGCAGAAAGCGGAGCTGTAGCCTGGATGTTTGAACAAAAAGGTCTGATTGAAATAGCTCGCAATGATCTGGATGAAGATGAAGTAATGATGGCAGCTTTAGATGCCGGTGCCGAAGACTTCGAGGCTGACGATGAAATATTTACAATTTACACAGATTATCAGGATCTGCATACAGTAATAAAAAAATTACAAGATCTCGATTATCAGCTGGAAAAAGCCGAATTGACCAGAGTACCCAAAAATCTGGTGAATGCAGATGACGTGGCAGAAAAACTGTTGCGACTTCTTGATAATCTGGAAGATCTGGACGACGTTCAAAAAGTATATGCAAATTTCGAGATTTCCGAAGATGTGATGGAGAAACTGTCAAACCAGTAAACTTTACGGAGCATAGTTGATAATTTTAGGAATAGACCCCGGCAGCCAGATTTGCGGTTATGGCATCCTGCAAGTAGAGAATAGAAAAATTGTAGCCGCAGGCTGTGATATAATTCGGACCGATCCTTCTGCCGAATTAGAAAAAAGATTGACTGTGATCTATGAAAAAATAAAAAATGTGCTCGATGAATATAAACCGGATATCGCAGCAGTTGAAACCATTTTTTATGGTAAAAACATCAAGTCTGCCTTCACACTCGGTCATGCCAGAGGTGTTGTTTTGTTAGCATTAGCCCAGAGCAAGATCGAGATATTTGAATATTCTCCTCGTGAAGTAAAACGTTCTGTGGTGGGAAATGGTAATGCCTCCAAAGAGCAAGTGGAATTCATGGTTCAGAAGATATTGAATCTAAACATAGAAAAGCAAACTCAAGATGCCACAGATGCTCTGGCTATCGCACTTTGCCAGTTCAATAAAGACCGGTTCAGGATAAAGAAATGATCGCTTTTTTAAATGGAATAGTGAGTCACAAAGAACCCGTAGTTGCTATTATCGACTGCAATGGGGTAGGTTATGAAGTGAATATACCGCTCAGCACTTACGACAGATTACCTGAGCTAGGCAATAAGGTGAATCTTCATATTCATTATTCTTTCAACGAAATGGACGGAGTTAGACTATTCGGCTTTTACAGTCGAGAAGAAAAAGTGCTGTTCCGGAACCTGATCGCTATTTCCAAGATCGGACCGAAATTAGCTTTATCCATTCTTAGCGGTTTGCCCATAAATGACCTGATTAGAGCGGTTCAAGCTGGAGATGTCGGGCTTATCGCCACTATTCCCGGCATCGGCAAAAAATCTGCTGAAAGACTGATAATCGAGCTGAAAGATAAAGTCGGAAACATTTCGTCCATAAACATTCTAACATCCGATATTGATGGCAGTTCCGATATTATTATGGAGGCTGAATCTGCCTTGATCACGTTGGGCTACAAGCAGTTTGAAGTGAGAAAACAAATTGCCCGTTTAGTGAAAGAAAACGATTATCAAACTTCCGAAGAAATCGTGAAAGCAACGATCCGTTCTCTTTATAAAAAGAGAAAAATATAAAAAAATATCGAATCGGAAAATATTGAGATAAATTTATGATAGATATCCGCTTGGAAGCACATAAGATCATTTCCAAAGTCATTTCAAAAGCCGTTTTCTCCGATAAACTGCTGAATCAAATGCAGAAGAAAATTCAATCTGCCGGAGAAGAATCACAATTGTTGTACGTTCTGGTCAAAGGCATTATCAAAATGCACAAAAATCTCGATTACATTGCATCTTTTCATGCTGATATAGAACAGTGGGAATCCACCAATCTCAAGTTTAAAATTCTTATATACATCGGATTATACCAGCTTATCTATACCGACAATATTCCGCAGCATGCGGCAGTACATGAAACGGTGAATGTGGCAAAAAAACTTTATGGCGATAAAATCGCCAATTTCGTTAATGCTGTGCTGCGCTCATATTTGCGTGCACCTCAGGTTACTTATCCTGAAGATGAAACAGAAAAGATATCTCTGCAATATTCTTTTCCGATAGAAATTATAAAAAAATGGCTAGGTTATTGGGGAAGGGAAAAAACGATCCGCTTGTGCAAATATTATAATAATGCTCCCAAATTGCATTTCAGGTCAAATCAGCTGGCGACCAATCCGGAACGGTTGAAAAAATATTTTGACCGCAGAAATATCGAGATAAAGCAACATCCCTTTTCCAGTAAAATGTTTGTAACCAATCAAGTTCAGTCGGTCTTGAACGATGTGGCTTTCAGCGAAGGCTATTATTCCATTCAGGATACTTCGGCAGCTCTGGTTGTGAAATTGATGCAGCCGCAGATGGATGAATCGATCCTGGATATGTTTGCCGCTCCCGGTGGAAAGGCAACCCATATTGCCGAAATGATGGGTAATACCGGTGAAGTGATCGCAATTGATAAATTTCCCAATAAAATAAAAAAAATAAAACAGGCAATGGAGAGATTGAAGATTACAAATATCACTCCCATTGCGGAGGACGCTTTTCGTTATGGTCCGGTAGCACCGGCTTTTGATCGTGTTCTTTTGGATGTACCCTGTTCCGGCTGGGGTGTTTTTCAAAAGAAAGCAGAACTGAGATGGCAATCAAATCAAGATATGAATGAACTTATCAAACTGCAGGAAAATGCGCTGAAAACGGGTGCGTCTTTCGTCAAAGATAATGGTTGTTTAATCTACAGCACCTGTACACTCAATGAAGAAGAAAATGAACAGCAGATAAAAAAATTCCTTGCAAAAAATAAGAAGTTCAAACTTATTCCTGCCGAAGGTATTGTGAAAAAAGAAATAACTTCAAACGGCTTTTTAAAGACGCTGCCGTTTGAACAAAATATGGATGGCGCTTTTGCTGCAAAATTGCAAAAGTTAGATTAAGGAGTTCGTGAAAATGAAAAAAATTGGATCTTTCCTGCTGGCATGTCTATTATTGATCCTGATCTTTGTGGCTGGTTTTTTTCTGGTCAACCTGATCATGAAGCTGGTGGTGGGACATGGAAATGAAGTTAAAGTACCGAATTTGATAAATCTGGATTACAATGTTGCCCAAAAAATATGCAATGAGAACAACCTTTATCTGCACGAAGCAGAAGTAGTGAATAATGACGAGATCGAAAAAGGCAGGATTATTTCACAAAATCCTCATCCCAACATAATGACCAAACGTTTTCGTACAGTGGATGTAGCGGTGAGCAATGGACCCGAAATGGTGCGAATTCCCTTTTTATATAATCTCAGCGTGGTGGAAGCAAAACTAAAGTTGGAAAATGCCGGCCTGAGTTTAGGAAATAAAATCTACCGATATTCCGATGATGTTCAAGAAGGCAAGGTTGTATATTCTCAACCTGTGGCGGATGAGCTTATTGCCAAGAGAAGCCCGGTAGATGTCATTATCAGTTTAGGAAAATATTCTTCCTCTTCTTCTTCTGGCAACAAGTGGAAAAACCTGCTGCAGGGCGAAGATTAAGCGCTATTCGCAAGAACAAAATTATACTGAAAACCATCCTCATTAAGGGTGGTTTTTTTAATTGTTAAAAACCACATGTGCTAAGTCATTGAAAAATAATAAGGTTATATTAGCGATCTTTGTTAACTGAAACCAAGATAAAATTTCGTAACTTTTTGGGAATAAAAAAGTTGACACATATTTAGATATAATAGAAATAGTCACATTAATTAATTATATTATATATTAATTAATAAATCTAAGAAAAGAGGTTATTGAATTATGGCAGAACAAACTTATTCAGCAAAGAATATTAAAGTTCTGAAAGGCTTGGAAGCTGTCCGCAAGAGACCTGCCATGTATATCGGTGGCACCAGTGAACGCGGTTTGCATCATCTGGTGTATGAGGTTGTGGACAACAGTATCGACGAAGCATTGGGCGGTTATTGCGACAAAATTGAAATCATCATCCATCCCGATGGATACGTTTCGGTAGAGGACAACGGCAGGGGAATTCCTGTAGAGATCCACAAATCCGAAGGAATTCCTGCTTTACAGGTGGTGATGACCGTGCTGCATGCTGGCGGAAAATTTGATGACAAATCATATAAAGTTTCCGGTGGGTTGCACGGCGTTGGCGTGTCGGTGGTGAATGCTCTTTCAGAACACATGAAAGTAGAGGTTTATAAAAATGGTAAGATCTATTTCCAAGATTATAAACACGGACTTCCACTGCGGGAAATGGAAGTCTTAGGTAAAACCGACAAACATGGCACAAAAACTACATTTAAACCCGATCCGACTATTTTCGAAACAACCCGATTCAGTTTCGATTATCTTTCGGTTAGGTTGAGAGAACTGGCTTTTCTTAATCGCGGTGTGCGGATTATTCTAAAGGACGAAGTCAGCGGCAAGATACATGACTTCCAATATGATGGTGGAATAGTATCTTTCGTTAAATATCTGAATGAAAATAAGAAGGTGTTGATCGCTGATCCGATCTTCATTTCAGGAGAACGAGACGGCACCGAATTCGAAGTTGCTATTCAATACAATGAAAGCTTTCAGGAAGTTATCTACAGTTTTGCTAATAATATCAATACAATCGAAGGCGGAACTCATCTCAGTGGCTTCAAGTCTGCACTCACCAGGGCGGTTAATGCTTATATCAAGAATGCCAATTTGCTCAAAAATGAAAAAATAACTCCCGGCGGCAATGACATTCGGGAAGGAATTACCGCCGTGATCAGCGTTAAACTGCGTGACCCGCAATTTGAAGGACAAACCAAAACTAAACTGCAGAACAGTGATATCGAAGGCATCATAAACTCAATAGTGTATGAAAAGCTGATGGAATATTTTGAAGAACATCCTGCTGAATCGAAAAGTATTTCCATGAAAGCAATTCTGGGAGCGCGATCCAGAGAGGCAGCCAGAAAAGCCAGGGAACTTACTCGCAGAAAATCTGTACTGGAGAGTGGCAACCTGCCGGGCAAGCTGGCAGATTGTTCGATTCAAGATCCATCCCAGACGGAGATTTTTCTGGTGGAAGGAGATTCTGCCGGCGGATCTGCCAAAATGGGCAGAGATCGAACTTTTCAAGCAATCCTGCCACTTTGGGGAAAGATGCTGAATACGGAAAAAGCACGTATCGATAAAGTTTTGAATAATGATAAGATCCAGCCTGTTATTTTAGCTCTGGGAGCAGGAATCGGTGATGAATTCGATATCACGAAACTGCGCTACAGCAAAATAGTGATAATGGCAGACGCCGATGTGGACGGACAGCACATTGCCACACTGCTGCTCACATTCTTCTTCCGCTATATGCGGCCTTTGGTGGAATACGGTCATGTTTACATCGCCAAACCGCCCTTGTTTCAGGTGCGCAAAGGCAAACAGAAAAAATATGTTTATTCTGTGGATGAACGTGATGAAATAATCAAAGAAATGGGTACAAAAGGACTGCACGTTCAGCGTTACAAAGGTTTGGGTGAGATGAATGCCGATCAACTGTGGGAAACGACACTTGACCCGGAAAAGAGAATTTTAACAGCAGTAAAAATAGATGATGCGATCGAAGCTGACAGGATGTTCACGATTCTGATGGGCGATGAGGTGGAACCTCGCCGCGAATTTATCGAACAGAATGCAAAATATGCCGAGATCGATGTATAGCGGAGGATAAATGATACACGATAGATCCAGAATTGAATTAGTAGAAATAGAAGATGTTCTCAAAAAAGCCTATTTGGAATATTCCATGAGTGTAATAGTATCACGGGCACTGCCCGATGTGCGGGATGGTCTCAAACCTTCTCAGCGCAGAATACTCTATGCCATGAACGAACTGAATCTGAAACCGGGAGCCGGTTTTAGAAAGTGTGCCAAAATTGCCGGTGATACTTCCGGTAACTACCATCCGCATGGTGAACAGGTAATCTATCCCACTCTGGTGAGGATGGCTCAGCCTTGGAGTTTACGTTATATGCTGGTGGATGGTCAGGGAAACTTCGGCTCACAGGATGGCGATCCGCCCGCTGCCATGCGATATACGGAAGCAAGGCTGCAAAAAGTGGCTGTCGACTTGATGGAAGATCTGGATAAGGAAACAGTCGACTTCCAAACAAATTACGACGACACACGCCAGGAACCGACCGTATTCCCTTCCAAATTTCCCAACCTTCTGGTCAATGGTTCTTCCGGGATTGCCGTGGGTATGGCTACGAATATGGGTCCTCACAACGTTGCAGAGATCTGTGATGGAATTATTGCTTATGTAGATAATCCTGATATGGAACCCCTGGATTTTCTAAAATATATAAAAGGTCCCGATTTTCCAACCGGTGGTTATATTATCGGTAAAAGCGGCATCAAAGATTATTTCCAGACAGGTAACGGCAGAATTATTCTGCGCGGCAAGGCAGCTGTAGAAACCAAAAACAATGGATCCGAGCTGATCGTAGTTACCGAAATTCCCTACATGCTTAATAAAACTCTTCTGATCGATAAGATCGTGAGCCTGGTGAAAGATAAAAAAATCGAAGGTATCAGCGACATTCGAGATGAATCAGGACGTCAGGGAATGCGCTTGGTGATAACTGTGAAACGCAATGCAGAAGCAAGTGCAGTTTTAAATAAATTATACAAATATTCACAACTGCAAAGCAGTTTCAGCGTGAACAATCGGGCTTTGGTTGGTGGAATTCCTCAAGTTCTCAATATCAAGGATATGATCCAGAACTTCGTAGAATTTCGTCATGAAGTTGTTGTACGCCGCACCCAATATGAACTGAAAAATGCTGAACACCGCCTGCACATCTTAGAAGGCTATCGTATTGCTCTGGATAACATCGATGCAATCATTGCCACCATTCGAGCTTCCAAAACCACACAGGAAGCCAGCGAACAATTGCAGGAAAAATTCACGCTGAGCGAGATCCAGGCAAAAGCCATCCTGGACATGAGATTGCAGAAACTCACCGGGCTGGAACGTGAGAAGGTGGAACAGGAATACAGGAATCTGGTGAAATTGGTGAAAAAATTGAAGGGTATTCTGGATGATCGCAGTAAACGCCTGAATATCATCAAAAAAGAAACTCTTGAGATCAAAGAGAAATATGCTGATCTACGCCGAACTACAATTCTGGAAGGCTCTGCTGATATCGATACGGAAGATATGATAGCCGATGAAGAAATGGTTGTAACCATCTCACACAGCGGTTATATAAAACGCCTTCCTATCGCAACTTATCGAAAACAAGGCAGAGGCGGCAAAGGACTGTCGGGCTCTAATCTGAAAGAAGACGACTTTACCGAAAATATTTTCGTGGCATCTACGCATGCCTACATTCTTTTCTTCACAAATTTCGGAAAGTGTTACTGGCTCAAAGTACACCGCATTCCCAACGTGGGCAGGCTGGCACGCGGCAAAGCGATAGTGAATCTGCTGCAATTGGAAAAAGATGAAAAAATCGAAGCATTCGTAACAGTTCGAGATTTTGAACAACCGCATTATGTAACGATGGCCACCAAAAACGGCACATTGAAAAAATCTGAACTCAGCGCTTTTTCCAGACCGCGCATAAATGGCATCATTGCCATCAAACTTGTGGAAGGTGACCGCTTGATAGATGCTAAGATCACAGAAGGTGATAACGATATTTTACTGGCGACCAAGCACGGATTTGCCAATCGTTTCTCTGAAGCGGATGCTCGCTCGATGGGCAGAAATTCGCAAGGTGTAAGGGGCATTAAGCTGCGTGAAGGTGATGAAGTGGTAGCCATGGTTGTCATAAAAAGGGAAGGTACTCTGCTGGCGATAAGTGAAAATGGTTACGGAAAACGCACAGAAATAAGCGATTATAAAGTAACGCGTCGCGGTTCCAAGGGTGTCATCACGCTTAAAACCACAAAACGTAACGGAAATCTGGTTGCGCTTCTGGAAGTGGTGGATAATGACGATCTGATGATAGTTACAAAAAACGGCATGATCATTCGTCAGGCAGTGGATAAAATCTCTGTGATTGGCCGGAACACGCAAGGTGTAAAGCTGATCGAACTGAACGATAATGATCAGGTGTTCGACGTGGCACGCATTCTGGCAGAAGAAGAGGAAGAAGTGGAAGAAGCTTTGGATGCCATTTTGGAAGCAGAATCATCTGATGAAGATGAGACAGAAGAAATTATAGATGAAACTGAGCAAGAAGTTGAAACAATACGGGATGCTGAAGAAACCTCCGAAGAAGAAACAAATGAATTGAAATCTGATCAGGAGGAATCGGAAGCCGAGGTAGAAGAAACAAAAGAAGATAAAGAAGAAGTAACAAAAGAAAAACCGGCTTCTAAAAGAGGAAGAAAACCCAAAAGTGATGAACTGACTCTGGATTTTGAACTTGACGAATAATTAGGATAAATTTCTTTCCGTTGTGCATTGTAGAGGTGGTGAATTCATCACCTCTGCTCTTGCAACAAAAAATATAAGGAAGTATTTATGCCGAAAAGTAAACTGACCGCGATCATATTGGGAGTTATCAGCATCATAATTGCCTCCTGCTCCGTAAAATACATTCCCATACCAACAGAAAATATTTCGATTTCAGGCGATTTTGCTGTCATCAAATCTCAGCAACTCACCTTTGCAATTGAAAATAAATATTGGATCAAAGATCCCCAGAATCTCACGGATTATTTTACAACATTTTATGTTACGATCAAAAACAATACAAAAAACCGTTTGGAAATCCTGGAAGAAGACATCGTGCTTCTGGATGAATTCGGCAATCAATTCGATCTTGTCTCTCTGGATTATATCGAGAATCTTCTGCTGCCCAAACAAATCGAATATCTGGTGATCGACCGCATTGAAGAAGCAGAAAGCTCGCCTGCTGATCGCCTGGATATTCTGGAAAAGCAGAAACGGACTCTGGAAAAATGGCGGGAAGCCAAAAAAAATCTGATCACCTACTCTCTGCATTTCGGCACTTTACATCCCGGAGCACAAAAATCTGGCTTCATCTTCTTTCCCAAATTATCTTCTCAAAATAATCGCTGCAAAATATTATTTCAGGATGATGAAATTGAGTTCATCCGCAGCGATGTGAAAAAGAAACAGGAAAAGGAATGAAATATTGAGCTATACTTTTATCTGGCACGGTTCGACTAAGCCTGTCCTGAGCTGCGTCGAAGGGCTCACCATGACACATTATTTTTAATTGTCTTCCTGAGCGGAGTCGAAGGATGCAAAGCATAATATGAACACAAAAACAACTAAAAAATCAGCAGTAGCCAAAGTTGGAGTGATCACCGGCGGAACAGCTTTTATCTTTACAGTTTTCATGGCTCTCACGGCTAATTCTCTGGCTTTGTGGGCAGATTGCGCCGCCACCTTTCTGGATTTTACCGCAATTTTCATTGCCTGGCAGAGTTTCAAAAAAATAGAAACTCAATCTACAGAAAAATTCAATTACGGTTTCGGCAAATTTGAAAGCTTCTCCAGTCTGGGAATGGCAGTACTGATGGTTATTTCTTTCATCTGCATCATGTTTATTGCGGTACTGCGTTTTATCTCACCCGTGCCAGTTACGGGGTTCGGTGTGCTGCTGGGAATCGGATTGCATCTGATTTTTGGCAGTATAAACGGCAGCCTGTTTTTTAAAAGCCTGCATCTTGAAAAGAAAGATCAATCGTCACTCATTTCAACTCAACGCCGGCTCTATCTCATCAAATTCAGTGCCAATATCATCATGTTTTCATCACTGATTATGTCTTATTTTCTATCTCATTACAGATGGGCGATGTATGCAGATCCGATAGCTGCTACCATAATTGCTTTGATGATTCTGGCAAATGCTACAAAAATCTTCAAATTTTCCAGCCGCGATCTTTTGGATTATGCTTTGGAAGAACAGTCACAACTACTTATTTTACGTTCGCTGGCAAACCATTTTGATCGATACGAAAATATAAAAGACATCCGCACCCGCGTTTCCGGAGGGAAAATCTACGTGGAAATTTTTCTGGAATTCGCTGGAAATCTGCAGCATGCGGAAGTGATGGAAACGATGAAATCCATGCAGGCGGAAATCACTGAATTACTGAATTGTGATGAAGTGTTGATAATTCCGGTGTAAAAATGTTAACTGTGAACGAAACTTCGGGATGAAATATACAATTCCCGAGATTTAGCGATCTCTTGTTCATTCCTTCTCGCTCCCGGGTCTTTCTCGTTCCCAAGTTCCATCTTGGGAACGCAGAAACGTTCGTGGCGAATGTTTTACATCATTTCACCAGCACCTGTCTCGCCGGAGCTTTAACGTAGGAGGAGCATCTTCCGCACCGCCTTCTCTTCGCCGTTTACCTTCAGTTTGACGATATATTCTCCACTGGAAACGCGCTTGCCGCCAGCGTTACGTCCGTCCCAGATACAATTATATTGCCCCGGCGCCGTTGTGCAATCCATGAGAGTTTTTACCTTCTGTCCTTTTATATTATAAATGATAACCTCTACCCTGCCTGCTTCGGGAAGACCAAAAACAATCCTTGTGTCCGGATTAAAAGGATTTGGATAATTAGTGAGCTGAATATCTTTTGGGTTGAGAACATCATTTGTATTCACTGCCGGATCGAGCATGAAATTTACTGTGGTTGTTTCGCCCAGAATAACGACGACATTTTCCATTACCGATACTTCGTAATCTTCCAGATAACAAATCACATCGTAAGTGCCGACAATTGCTTCGAGATCGTATTCGCCATTTTCATTGGAAAAAGTGGTAAAGTTCCCTGCCGTGATCTCTGCGTTTTCCAAAAGATTTCCTGAAGTATCGATTACAAATCCCGAAATGAAACCTGAAGCATAAGAAGAACCATATTCATAACACCCCATATCGATGATGGCAATTCCATCTCCATCGCCATCCCACACTCTTTGATTATACAAAAAATCCCAGGGCGGAAGATATAAACCTGTTGTATCCGGTGTGCCGGCATCGATGCAGGGCGAGAGCTCCGTGAGCTGATATGGATCATCGCCCGAAAGCAGAAAAAGAGGATCTTCATCAATGTTGCCTTCTTCCCAGAAAACATAGTTCATACCACCATAATCATTATAAACGGCGTTTTCTCCACCTTCGATGTTATTATAAGAAGCATACAGATAACTGGGAACTTGGAAAAAGGTATCGTAAAACACACCAATCTCATAATTCCCGGGGTTTCGTAAAATATTATTTTGGCAATACATGTTACCTTTGAAACAAATACCATAACTGGAAACATTATCAATAACTGTATTATTGGTGAAATTAACAAAGCTGGTAGGAACTGAGCCTGCATAAAAAGTACCTTTACCATTGTTTATCTGGTTATTTACAAAAAGGTTATTATGAATATGTGAATTTCCCATAACATCATTATAATTAGTTATAAGCAATGCACTAGCATAGCCAGACCATGTAGTGCTTGTAACCGTATTATTGATAAATTTACAGTTTTCAACTATTATATCCCCATTGCTCATAGCATAAAGACCTGCAGAAAAGCCTGTTGAAGCTGTACAATTATTATTTGAAAAAGTACAATTTGACGCACTGATTGATGTAGTACCACTAAACCATGCACCTGACATTCCTCTCTCAGCATTAACTACATTCTCAACTGTAACGTTTGTAATTTCAACGTCACCACCTGCTTGCGTACTCTTTATACCAGTGCTATGACCTGTGATATCACAGTTTCTTACAGTAACATTCTCTATAGTTATATCATCTGATCTTGAGAAAAGGAAAACAGGTACAAAACAATCAGAATTTTGAAATGTTAAATTTTTGATAGTTGAGTTAATACTCCAAGGTCCAATATGCATCAAACTATAATCATTATTTTCACCATCAATGATTGTATTAATCATATTTTCACCTATTATATTAACATGAGATTTGCATGTAAGAGCAAAAAGCTGTTGATTTCCAGTTTTACTATAAACACCAGATTCTAAGAAAATTGTTTTGGGATTTGTACTATTTGATTTGATAAGACGAACAGCATAATTAATAGTTTTGAGAGGATCATTCGAAGTCAATCCAGAATTATTATCGTTACCATTTGGTGATACATATAAATCATTATCTATTTGATCCAATACATGATGATTTATGTCAAATGAATAGGAAAAGTTCTCAGGTAAATAATATTGAGCAAAATATGTTGTAGGGTTGATAATCGTAAAAGTATCAACAATAACTTCTAAATTATTAAAGTAGAGTGTTTCAACTAGCACTTCAAGACCGGTACAAGCAAAATTGTTATAAATGCTACATCTGTTAACTGGATCAAAAGTAACTTGAGAATTGTCAAATATAGTAAGCCCTCCTCCTCGATGAACAGAATAGTTTTCTCTAATAGAAGTACCAGATAAATTGACGATACCATTTTTAATAAATATACCTGCTGACATATAGCCATGATTTTTAAAAATTACACAATTCACAATATCGCATGATATTAACTCATCAGAATCTCCACAAATACTAATACCCCCACCCAATCTTGGATAATCACTTTCACCTTGACCATTTGTAATTGTAAAACCCCTCAGAACTGTATTTTGTTCACCGGAAATTAAACTAATACAACTGGTTTGTCGTTGGCCATCAATAACTGTTTGCGAGATATATTGCGGATCGCTGGTTGTGAGTTCAAGGCTGGCGACAGTGATGTTCTTGCCGTTGTAATTAATGTTTTCGTAGTAGGTGCCGGGGTAAATTAGAACAATATCGCCATGAGCGGAAGCGTTTATGCCTGCCTGGATTGTGGTGAAATCGCCCGTGCCGTCCTGTTTGATGTGCCAGGTGGTGGAAGACAGCCACGAAGAAACGCAAAGGAACACGATGAAGGCGACGTTGCGCAACGTCGCTGTCGAAACGGGCGACAATCGGATTTGTGATGATTGATGGTGCGACGTATGGGAACGTCGCGTTCGATTTATTTGTTGTTTCATGAAACCTCCTGAATCCCCCTTTCCGACTTCATTGCATTACGCCGCGACAAGTCGAAGGGGGAAATATTGTCTTTCTGAGTCCCGCAAGCTTTCTGGATCAGAATGACACGATTATTTGTTTAAGGATCGAACTCACCCCCCGATGAAATAGTCAACAAGTTGAATTTCACGGGGTAACCCAACCCCTCTCTTCAGTTCAAGAGAGGGGCTGGTAGTGAAATGGTTGCAGTGAAACTTAGGAATTGAACACCCCGTCAGCTTCGCTGCCACCCCTCTTGTAGAGGGGATTATTTCAACATCAACATTTTCTTATGCAGCGTTCTGCCGCAGGCTTCAAGGCGATAGTAGTAAATTCCGCTGGAAACCTGTTTGCCGAACTCGTCTGTGCCGTTCCATTCGACGGAGAAGCTGCCGGCCGGCTGGCTGCCATTGATCAATTCCTTCACTTTCTGACCTTTCAGATTATAGATTGAAATGCTGACTTTGCTTTCCTGAGGCAGATCATAGGAAATAATCGTGCTGGGATTGAACGGATTGGGATAGTTGGAAGCAGTCATCATTACAGGCAGATCGGATGAATTATCTCCGCCGGAGCGGAAGGAGATATAATACAATCTGCTTTTTTCACTGAGATCGATCGCTGAGTCTTCACGATTGCCGGTTGCAGGATCGATGATCGTGTATTTGTTATGACGTTTGTTTGCTTCCCTGCCGTAGTAAGCAAATTCGATCTCGACGCTGCCGCTTTGAAGGTCCGTTATGTAGGCGCAGATATTTTCCAGTGGATGCTGAACAACCCGGGCGCCTTTACATTCGTCATCGACGAAGACGGCGATCTCATCCGGCAGGTCATTTTCGTCCAGTTCCACATAGATGGGAAGGTAGTCGGCTTGCTCGGTGTAAGTATACAATTCAGGATAAAGCACAACAAAAGGTTCCGTTCTGCTGCGGCTGGCATCCTGCCACACGAAGCTTTCGATATCGCTGTCACATTTAACGATCACCATGTCTCCCGGACTGAGGGTGTAAGAAACATCGGGCCAGCCCCGACTGCTGTCGATGCTCCAATCCTGATGCTGGATGGAGTAGATATTATCCAGATGATGAGAGCCAAAGGCATCGTAGACCTGCTGAGTATCTTCCAGGAAATAGCCGATCCAGTCTTCCTCAGCATCAATATCGAATGTTGTTTCGGGATCACACCGTACACCGTAAATATCGAAATCATCATCTGCTTCCATTTCAATTTTGTAACCTTTTGGACTTGTTACCAATTCAGCTCCATCATCCCAACCAGTTAATTGATTATAAGAAAAATCTAAATCTTCTTGCTCCCCATGATCAAGATTATCCTTTATATCATCAAGCAGGTTCTGAACTTGATTGTTCGTTTCCGGATTAACGGTATTGAGAATATCAAAGCAGAGCCAGGTCCAGCCGGCATGAGGAAGGGTGTATGGTCCACTGAATGAATAGTTTTTAGTCTCGTAATCTGTAATTATACCGTATAGAAAACCACCATTACCCAGGATGTTTGCATGAACTGCTTTGCCGCCGAAAGTACAATAAGAAGCATCATCAGAGATACTTACTTTATAAACTGAGCCATCAGTACCTACGGTGTATATGGGTGTACTTGATAATTTATTGAATATATAGAAATCCGGTCCCTGGCCACTAATTGGTCCCCAACTTCCCACAGCAATTAAAGTACCATCCCAGGATAGGTCTAAATCATAAACAAGATGACCTATACTTGTATAACTCCACAAAGGAGTAGACGATGAAGATTCGAAGCAAATTATTCCACCACCTTTAGAGTTATCATTAAACACCTGCAATGTACCAACGACAATTGTTGAACCATCTCCGGAAATACCTGCAGAAAAACCCCAGGAATGTGTTTGACTGGGTGAAACAAATGGAATAGTATACTGCCAATCAAGTGTATAAGTGTTATTAATATCATCATATTCAAACACTCTTAAACGATTTGTTGTTGATTCGGCAAATACAATCCTATTACCGTCTGATGAAATATCTGCTTCTGAGTTTGTATAACTTGTTGAACAGAAAAAGACTTCATCACCGTCATCTGCTTCCAGTACTGCTACTCCGTCTATCATTGTAACAAGAACAAAGTCCTTTTCTTCATTATATTCAAGACCTTTAAGTTTAAAGGCTTGAGTAGAATAGTCTTCACTCCACACTAATGTGCTATTACCTACATCATAGCATCTTATCTCAATCACATAGGTATCTCTTTCAACAGCTACAAAGAAATAGCTTTCATCATTTGTACAATCAATCTTCAGAACTTTGGGAACATTTGTTAGTGACCAATTTGGAGTACTTGATTGATTATCAAAAAGTTTTAAATCATCATCACAACCAGAAGGTATTACGGTACCATCATCGATAATGTTTACATGATAATCATAAGTATAGGCTAAATAAGTTCCATTATAAGAACTTGTCCACTGTAAATTTGGATTTTCATTAAACGCATTCAATTCTATGTGTTTGTTGTTTACTTGCCATGCTGAAATAGCATAATTTGATGAAGCAGAAACTTTAGTTTCTTTTAGAATTGCAGTATTATCGTAACTTTCAAAATCTACAGTAAAATCAGATGGTGAAAAAGAAGAAGAACCCATAGATTGTGTAACACCATTTGTGTCGTATGAGTTTTCAAGTTGACCAGTTGTAGTGTTACAAGATTCTGATTCACGTGTAATTGAACTTAAAACTCCTATTATAACAAAAGTTATAGTAAAGATGATGATTGTTTTTTTCATTTTTTTTCCTCCTGAATAAAAATTTGGGTTAACGTCTCAATTCTTTTAGCTTCCGGTAAACAATCGAAAGAATATCGAGAACAAAAAACTTACTCAAATTTATTCTTACAGATAAATAACAACATCTCCGCCCTCCTTCAATACCAGATCGAAGGAAGAGAAAGATCATAACCGCTTTCCACAATTACAGGTTGACAACATACCGCTGAAAATTCCTGATGTTTCCGGGAAGAGTGTAGTGGAGAGATAAATTAAGGTGCATACCTTGGCTGTTTCGAAACTCTCTCTTCCTTTTCTTTTTTCAACACAATAAAACTCCGGTAAAATCCTTACCTCAAAGAACGCCGACATTTAAATTATTTCAGTTCATTTTTGTCAAATTTAATTTATTTTTTTTTTTTGGGGGGGGGGTGCGTATCCGATTGTTATTAAAGACTTTATGCGTTTTGAAAACATTGGAAATGCTGTCAATAAATTGAAAATCGGTCTAATCGACATATGTGTTCATTCATTTTTCCGAGATAATTTAAGGAGCTTTTCAAAGCTTCACATCGTCTCAAAGTCAGAAATCACAAAGTTTCTTAGTCTCTAAGACACGTTATTTTTGATCATTGCTTCTTTGCCTGATATTGACGGGAACATCTCAAGCTGTCTGGCATTATTATCATTTTATATCTCGATTCTGATGAGATTCATTAAGTTGAATTTCGCCAACAGGATGTTTGCCTTACTTGACAAAATATCCTTCCCATTAAATCTCGCATTCTTAATAAATTATAAAGTTATAAGAGGATAATATGCTGGATTTTATAGGTAGTAAAAAGCGGACACATTATGCCGGACGCCTGACAGAAAACGATACAGGCAAAACCGTTACTTTGATGGGCTGGGTGCATCGCCGCCGCGATCTGGGCGGGCTTATCTTTATCGATCTGCGGGATGTGACGGGAATGGTGCAGGTGGTTTTTCGTCCGGAAAACGCTGAGTTGCACAAAAAAGCCGGCAAAATGCGCAATGAATACGTTTTCGCTGTCACGGGAAAAGTCTGCGCTCGTGAAGAAGGAAACATAAACAAGAAACTGGCAACCGGCAGCATCGAGGTAGCAGCCGAAAACCTGCTGCTTCTCAACGATTCTGAGCCGCTGCCGGTACAGATCAACGAAAATATACTGGCGGAAGAAGATCTGCGTCTGAAATACCGCTATCTGGACTTGAGAAGAGAAAAGCTGCGTCGCGTCATGCTGCTGCGTCACGAGATCGTTTTTGCTATCCGGGAATTTCTGGTGCAGCATGATTTCTATGAGATCGAAACACCCATCCTGATGAAAAGCACACCGGAAGGCGCGCGCGACTATCTCGTTCCCAGCCGCATTCATCAAGGCAAGTTCTTTGCTCTACCGCAGTCTCCGCAGATCTACAAACAACTCCTGATGATAGCTGGTTACGATCGCTATTTTCAGATCGCCCGTTGTTTTCGCGATGAAGACCTACGTGCCGACCGCCAGCCGGAATTTACTCAACTCGATTTGGAAATGAGTTTCGTTACTCAGGATGAAATCTTCGATCTGAATGAAAAATTATTCAAATATATCTTCCGGAAAACTATCGGAGTAGAACTGGAGACACCATTCCCACGACTTTCCTACAAAGAAGCAATGAACCGTTTCGGCATCGATAAACCGGATCTGCGTTTCGGCCTGGAACTCACCGATCTTTCTGAAATCGTGAAGAATTCCGAATTCAAGGTTTTCTCCGGAGCGCTGCAAAACGGCGGCAATGTGCGCTGCATTGTGGCTCCCGGTTGCGCTGCATATTCCCGTAAACAGATCGATGGACTTACAGATATTGCCAGGCATCTGGGTGGAAAGGGATTGGCTTACTGCAAAGTGGAAAAAGACGGTTTGAATGCCGGAATTTCCAAGTTTTTATCCGAAGAAGAAACAAATGCGATCATGCGGAAAACGAACGCCAAAGACGGCGATCTGATCCTCTTTGCTGCCGATTCCCAAAAAATAGTTTTTAAAGTTCTAGCAGAAATCAGGAATCATTTTGGACGTGAATTGAATTTGTATGATAAAAATGATTTCAATTTCGTCTGGATCACCGATTTCTCGCTGTTTGAATATGACGAAGAAAACGGTAAATGGGAAACGGCGCATCACATGTTCACACTTCCTAAAGAAGAGCATATCAAGTATTTTGATAATGAAACGGACTGGCCTAAGATCGAAGGACAGCTCTATGATCTGGTATGCAACGGTATGGAGCTTTCATCAGGCAGTATTCGTTGTCACAGATTGGATATTCAAAAGAAAATATTTGATGTGCTGGGATTCAGCGAAGCAGAACTGGAAGAAAAATTCGGATTTTTCCTGAATGCGCTGCGTTACGGCACGCCGCCGCATGGCGGAATTGCACCTGGAATCGATAGAATGGTGATGATCATGAGCGGTGCCGATTCGATCCGCGATGTGATCGCTTTTCCCAAAACCCTGCAGGCAGCAGATCTGATGAGCGAATCTCCGTCGGAAGTCAGTCAGCAGCAACTGGAAGAACTGGCACTGAAGATCGTGAAAACACAGAGAAACAGAGACACAGAGGACGCAAAATAAAAAAATGCGTCGCATTTCTGAGGAATCTAACAGCTTAACTTCTGGAAATGCGAAGAGATTCTTCCGGCTTGCGCCGCCGAAGCTTGGCGAAGGCGTGAGAACAAAGTGCATCACACACTCCGCCAGCTTCGTTGTCACCCCTCTCAAGAGGGGAATTTTATTAGTATAACGAAGAAAATTTTTATGAAAGCTATCGCTGCTATTACTTTCGGCTGTAAAGTCAATCAATACGAAACTTCCTGTATTCTGGATGAATTCGTACAGCATGGATATAAGATTGTAGATTTCGATCAGCCGGCAGATATTTATGTGATCAATTCCTGCACTGTGACCAACCGCACAGACTATAAAAGCCGCAATGCCTTGCGCAAAGCATTAGCACAGAAAGAAATAAATCCAGACGTAAAAGTAGTGATCACTGGCTGCTATTCACAAAGAAATCGAGAGGAAATCCTAAAAATCGGTGCAGTTGACCTGATCGTGGATAACAACGAAAAAAGCAGGATCTATGATTTGATCGAATCGGAAGAGATTCCCGAGGATGTTGATCCTGACCTTTTCGATGAACTTTCGACTACGCAAATGGTCGATCACACCCGTGCTTTTATAAAAGTTCAGGACGGCTGCGATTTTTATTGTGCATACTGTGCTGTGGCTTCTGCGCGCGGTCCTTCCCGCAGCCGGGACAAAGAAAAAGTGCTGGAACAGATCACGATCCTGACCGAAAAAGGTTATCGTGAATTCGTGCTGGGCGGCATCAATCTGGGTTTGTACGGAAACGAAAAAAAAGGTAATTATAATCTCGCTGATCTTTTGAAAGAAATTGAACAGATCGAAGATGTAAAACTCATCCGACTTAGCTCCATCGAGCCGCAACTATTCACTTCCGACCTGCTGGGATATTTCAGAGAAAGTAAAAAAATCTGTCCGCATTTTCATATTCCTCTGCAGGCGGGCTGCGATCAGCTTTTGCAGAAAATGGGTAGAAAATATACAACAACAGAATTTTCTGAAACGATCCTAAAACTCAGAAATATTTTTCCCGATTGCTCTATCGGCATTGATGTGATCGCCGGACTTCCCGGTGAAACTGATGAATTATTTCAAAAAACAAAATCCTGTCTGCAAAATCTTGATTTCACCTATCTGCATGTTTTTTCCTATTCGTGCCGTCCGGGAACGCGCGCTGCCAAAATGCCGGATCAGGTGAATGGCAAGATCATCAATCAGCGCAGCAGGATTCTGACGCAACTTTCCAAACAAAAAACTGAGAGTTATATTTCCGGAATTCTGAATTCCAAAACAACTCTTCGAGGTGTTATCGAGCAGAAAAAGGGAGGATTCTGGACAGCTCTATCCGATCATTATATTAGAATTTATCTGAAAAGTGACAACGATCTGAAAAAAAAATGTTTACACTTTCTGCCTCTGAGGAAAAGATTCGATGGAGTGGAAGTGAAGCAAGTGAGTAAAAGTAAATAAACGAGAAAGCATTTAGGTGGAAAATTAAAAAAAACAGGGATTGATTTGTGATCGAGATAAAAAATCTCACGATCAGTTTTGGAGAGCATGTAGTTCTGCAGAATATCGATTTGCAGATTTCCAAGCATAAAATTACTACGATCGTGGGGCAGAGCGGCTGTGGTAAAAGCGTGCTGATGAAGGCGATTGAAGGTTTGATTCCATTTTCGAGCGGTACGATCAAGATCGATGGAGAGACAATGATGGAGCAAAATCGAGCAGGAGTGGAGCGCATCCGCAAAAAAATTGCCATGCTTTTTCAGGAATCGGCTTTGCTGGATTCTTTGAGTGTCTTTCAGAATGTCGCCTTGCCACTCAAAGAACACTCTTCTTATTCAGAAGAACAAGTATTTGTTCTGGTTAACGAAAAATTACAGCTTGTTGGTTTGCAGCATGCTATGGACAAAATGCCTGCTGAACTGAGCGGCGGCATGAAAAAGAGAGTAGCGCTGGCGCGAGCTGTTATTATGCAGCCCGATTATATTATTTATGACGAACCGACCACCGGACTCGATCCTGTCATGGCCGACGAGATAACTGATTTAATTTTGAAATTATATCAAAATTACAAAATTACTTCCATCATTATCACTCACGATCTGGACTGCATTAGTCAACTAAAGAGCCGAATTGCCATGATCCATGATAAAAAAATTATTTTTAACGGCGAATTTAAAGAATATATTGCTTCCCAAAATCCACACGTTCAAAATTTTATCAGACATCTGAGGTGATTATGAAATTTTATCGAGATAAAAAAGCTACGAATTTTCAAGTCGGATTATTCACACTTATAGGATTGATCATTCTGATCGTCTGCTATTTCTGGCTGACGGAAGTTCTAGAAAATCGCAATTATACACAAATGAAGGTGGAATTTGCCAATGCCGGTAATACACAAGTTGGCAGTCCTGTAACCATAAATGGAGTTAAGAAAGGGCGCGTGGAGGAAATTATAGTAAAACCGGACGGTATTATTTTACTTTTGAAAGCTCAATTGGATTTTCCACTTTCTGCCGACACACATTTTTTCATTTTGGAATCGACCCTGATGGGAGATGTTCAAGTGGATATTAGACCCGGCAGCAGTGAAGAACTACTCGATTTTACCACACTGCATAAAGGAAAACGTCGAATAGGTCTCTCGCAACTTGTTTCCGAACTGGGAAGTATTGTTTCAGGAATGCAGTCTGTTCTGGCAGAAATTGACGGAAAATCCAATCTAATGGAGGATTTGCAATCTGTACTCGTTACTACAGAAGAAACGATGCAGAAATTCGGATCTTCCATAGATAAGAATTCTGCTAAGACAGAGCATCTTTTAAGTCAATCGCTGGAAATAACTGCCAAACTGAATCGGATCGTGACAGAAAATGAATCGGATATAAACCAAACCGTTAGTAAAACATCGCTTTTAATAACACAGATCGATCAAACAATGCAGAATATGCAGCAGATAACAAGCGACCTGCAGATTTTTGCCGCCAAAATAAACGAAAAAGAAACCAGCTTTAATAAGTTGATTTCGGAAAGAGACCTTTATGATAATCTTCTAAAAACGACTGCTCAACTGGATTCTCTGCTGGTGGATATTAAAAAAAATCCCCAGAAATATTTCCAGATCAAGGTCTTTTAATGAAAAAGCCATGTTTAAAGAAAACGCACAAGAGCATGATTAAAATTAAAAAATGTCATCCTGAGCCTCGTGTCTCAGCTCGGGGAAGAATGAAGGAGAAAAATATTAGTTTGAAATGAAACTGATGGTTCGACTAAGCTTGTCCTGAGCTGTGTCGAAGGGCACACCATGACAGTTTCATATAAGATTTATAGTGATTGTCATCCTGAGTTCGGCTTTAGTCGTAAGTACTTGTCCGGCGTAGCCTCGAATTTATTCGGAGCGAAGACGGATCGAAGGATGAAACGAGGATAATAACATGACACTTCGATACGCCTCCGGCAGTTGCCGGGTCCTACTTAGTGTGACAGGGTTTAATCATATAAAAAAGGATTTCTTATGAGATATTTTCTGATCATAATCTGTTTGACTTTGTCGCTAAGCTTGAATGCCTATAGTTTTGGTAAAAATAAAATTCCCAGCGGTGATGCCAGGTGGTCGAAGATCGAGACTCTGCATTTCGACATTTATTTCCAGAGAGGGGAAGAAAACTTCGGCAAAGCAGCAGCTTTGATGGCAGAGGAAGCCTATTACAAGATCAAAGCTGATTTTCAAGTACCGATTCGCAGCCGCATTCCTGTGATATTCTATAAATCTCGTCAGGATTTTGAATCTACCAATATCATCTATTCTCTGCTCAACGAAGGTGTAGGCGGTTTCACAGAAACTGCCAGGAACAGAGTGGCTGTGCCCTTTACCGGTAGCTACAAAGAACTGGAAAAGGTACTGATCCACGAACTTACACATGCCTACATCAACGGCTTGAACAGACAGCGCAACAGATTCATGAACCTTTCCGGTTTGCCTTTCTGGCTGCAGGAAGGTTTACCGGAATTCATCTCGGTTCAAGGTGAAGATGTTTATAACAATATGTTTGTAATCGATCTTTTAATGAATGACGGCATACCGGATATAGATCGAGTAGGAGGATATTTCGCTTATCGTTTGGGAGAGTCCTTTCTCACCTATGTGAACAATGAATTTGGTCGGGAAAAAGTTGTGGAACTTTTCTTTTCTCTTCGGTATAACAGCACAGCTGATCTTGCCTTCAAAAAAGTATTCGGTATGGAATTCAGAGAAGTTCAAAAACGCTGGAAGAATTATCTGCGGCGTCAATATTTCGGATATTTTCAGGATTATAATGTTCCCTACGAAATTTTCACACGGCTTACCGATCATGAAAAAGACGGCTCGTATATGAATTATTCTCCCGCCATTTCACCTGACGGAACCAAATATTTATATTTTTCCAACAAGAATATTCGAGATGAGATCTGGCTGGGATCTATTCTCAACCTAGAAGATCATACCCGCATCGTGAAGGGAGAATCCACAGGAAAATTTGAGGAATTTCATTTCAGAAAGAATAATATCAGCTGGTTTCCGGATGGAAAGCGTTTTGCCTTTGTGGCAAAAACTGCTCAGGGCGATAAAATCTACATCATGGATAGCAACGACCAGAAGATCACTTACAAAATCAGTTTGGAAGGTTTTAATTCCATCTTTGAACTGGATGTGTCCAACGATGGCGATCGCATCGTCTTTTGCGGTCAAACCAATCAGCAATCCGATATCTATATTTACAACATCGCCACAGAAGAAATCGTAGCTGTTACAAACGACTATTACCATGATTTTCAGCCGCGCTGGAGTCCCGATGACAGCAAGATCGTCTTTAGTTCGGAACGTACCTTCAACGCCGAAGATGAAAATGTCTTCTATGCGCTATCCACAGATATCTTCTACTACGATCTAAAAGAGGATAAATTCTTTCAGGTTACGGATGATGAATCTGATAACAACACACCTATCTGGAATAAGAATGGAGATCAGATTATTTTTATTGCTGATGATAAAGTCGCCACAAATATCAAGGTGATCGATCTGAAAAACGGAAAGCGAGCTAATGTGACGAATGTATTGGGCGGAGTTTTTACCGGCGATCTGAGTGAAAATGATACAGAATTGATTTTTTCCTGTTATTATGATGGCGGCTGGAATATTTATCTGCTTTCCAATCCTCTGGACAGCCTGCATTTTACAGATTATCGGCTGCCCAGTGAAGCAGAACTGCAAAATGATCTTTTCGAAAGGATAGAACTGAGTGATTATGAATACTACGGTAAGCGGGAACGTGATTTTAAACAGGAAGCTCCAGCTTATGAAAATAGGCTCACAAAAGTTACATTTGAAGATTTTGCCGCTGCCGACAGCCTGCGTCGACAGCACAATCTGGAAATAGATAAAAAACCAACTGAAAAGAAGATTCCCCAAATTACAGATTATAAAACGAAATTTGCTCTGGATTACATCTGGGGCGGCATGGCTTATTCGCCCACAAGCGGAACTTATGCTCAAATGCAGATGGGACTTTCCGATCTGATGGGAAATCATTCCATCGATCTGAATCTGGGGATCAGCGGCACTTTCGATAATTCCGATTTCATCTTCAATTACCTATATCTGGCTCATCGCATCGATTACGGCGTCGGTGCTTTTCTCCTGAACAATGAATATTATTATATAACCAATTTCTACGGCACACAGGATTTTTTCCGGGAAAGAATCAAGCAATACGGATTGTACGGTATTGTTCGTTATCCATTCAATAAATTCTGGAGACTGGATTTCGAAGGTCTGCTTTCCGCATTGCAGACAAAACGTGACTGGTGGACAGGTTCCGACTGGCAGGAAGAGTTTCTGCCTGCAGCTTTTGCCGATTATTACGGACTTGAGACCAGCGAAACAAAACATATCATATCTCCGCAGGTAACTCTGGTTCACGATAATGCCATTTTTGGAGCAGTGGGACCGATCAGCGGCTGGCGAGGAGTCTTTTTAGCTAATCGCAGCCTGGCGGGAAAGGAAAGTTATTCTGTGTTCTATGGAGATGTGCGTTCCTATAATTTCTTCGCCAAACGTTACTCACTGGCTTTGCGTGCAGCCGGCGGCACGATTTTGGGAAATACCGACAGACGCTTTGAGATGAGCTACTTTGATGGTGTGCGTGGCTTTGAATATGATGAGAACGAAGATCTATTGGGAAAAAAGAAATTGTTCGGCAGTGTGGAATTACGCTTTCCCTTTGTGGATAGATTGAATTTTGCTTTTCCGTTGCCGCTGTCGTTATATCAGATCAGGGGCAGCGGATTTATAGATCTGGGGGCTATCTGGACGGACAACCTGCGCTTGGCGGAAAGCGGTTCACTAAAAGATTTGATGGCTGGAATTGGTTTCGGACCACGCTTGAATATGGGATACTTCGTTCTAAAATTTGATGTTGCCTGGCAAACCGATCTGGAAAGTTTCAGTAAGCCATCCTACTATTTGACGCTTACACCGGATTTTTAGAAGAGTAAAGTATATTTTCAGATGGATGTTCTGAAAGTACGCGAAGCTGACGATCACCAGATGCCTGCTAATGACCGAGATTCGGAACCACATTATTCGCATACTCTTTATTGTATGCTTTGTCCGACATCTATGTTATCTGTTATATCAAATATGAATTACTTGCCATATTAAATTCTACCCGGGATGGTTTATAACTTTTTTCCTTTGTTGGCAGATTAAAAGAGGGATATTACTATATTGCGAGTTATTTAAATCTGTTTACATCATCCTTCTAATGAAAACTTCATGCGCACAAACTTCTCCGCTTCTACAACAAGAAATATTCCAGCTCCTACTGCAAAAAGAATCGGCCAGATGCGCAACGGCACAGGAGCCGTGCCGAACAAGCGGTTCATAAAAGGTGTGTAGGTAAAGACCGCCTGCAAAACAAAAAGAACGCCTACCATCAAAAAAGAGATTTTATTGTCAAAAATTCGCATAGTTATACTTGATTCATACAGCTTTCTATTACTGAATAGATAAAATGCGTGGGCAATAACCAACATATTTACTGCTATAGTGCGGGCTTGAGCCAAATGCAGATTTCCCATGCTGCCGCGCATGCTAAACAGGAATGCGGCAAAAGCAGCGCCTCCGCTGAGTAAGGACACAAAAAGTACCCGCCAGAAAAAAACCTTTCCTATTATGGGTTCGTTGTGTTTTCGGGGTTCCCGTCGCATTACTAACCGCTCCATTGGTTCCATAGTAAGACAAAGTGCAAGCGTAACAGCGGAGACCATATTTACCCAAAGGATCTGCACAGGGCTGATCGGTAGAGTGATTCCAAGAAGAACGGCGACAATAATAACCGACGCCTCGGCGCCATTGGCCGGTAAAAGGAAGAGGATTGTCTTCTTTATGTTATCATAAATCGTTCGTCCTTCTTCAACTGCATGAACTATGGTTGCGAAATTGTCGTCGGCAAGTACCATTTCCGCTGCCTCTTTAGTAACATCCGTTCCCTTGATACCCATGGCAATGCCAATGTCGGCAGATTTCAGTGCAGGTGCATCGTTGACGCCATCACCGGTCATTGCACAGAGCATCTTTTGGTCTTGTAGGGCGTGAACGAGGCGAAGTTTATGCTCGGGATTTGTTCGGGCAAAAACATTATGTTTTTTTACAACTTCTGCAAGTTTATGATTGTCCATTTTTTCAAGCTGTGAACCGGTTATAGCGCCTTCCGCTACTTCCAGTCCCAACTGTTTCGCAACCGCGTTGGCGGTAATGGCATGATCGCCGGTTATCATAATAACCCTGATGCCCGCTTCTTTACACTCCTGTATTGCGTCCACCACTTCGGATCGTGGCGGATCGATAATTCCCACAATTCCCAGAAAAGTAAAATCGTCGGATATGTCTTCGTGATCGATGCTTTCGGTATCTTCGGTTGCGGTTCGCTTTGCAAAGGCAATGACTCGTTCTCCTCTGGCGGAGATTTCGTCTATGGCTTTTTCCCAGAATGCCGCATCGAGTTTCCTCTCGCCATCGTCTGTCAGCTGCTGGGAACATTTCTCAAGTATCCGCTCCGGAGCTCCTTTCAGAAAAATCGTTTTTTCATCCCCGTTGTCGTTCAATGTTGCCATATATTTATGTTCGGATTCAAAGGGAACGGCGTCAAGGCGCTGGGGCTTATAATCTTTCAAACCGCCCTTGAGGGCAAGAACTGTAAGTGCACCTTCGGTGGGAGTTCCCTGTAGCTTCCATTTACCAGAATCATCTTTTTCAACCGAAGAATCGTTGCAGGCGCGCGCACAATGAAGTATGGTAAGGAGCGTCTGGTGCTCGTTCACTTTAACTGGATCAGCATCCTTGAGGATGTTGCCCTCAGGGATATAACCGGAACCTTCAACAGAAAATGTATCTGATACTATGACAATCGATTGTGCGGTCATTTCATTGCGAGTAAGTGTACCTGTCTTGTCTGAACAGATTACCTTTACCGAACCAAGTGTTTCCACCGAGGGAAGTTTACGGATGATCGCATTACGCCTCGCTATTCTTTGAACACCCAACGCCAGAGTAATGGTAAGTATTGCTGGAAGTCCTTCCGGTATGGCGGCAACGATGATGCCTATTGACGCAATAAACATTTCGTCAAGGCTGCTGCCACGAACCAGCAGACCAAACGCGAAAAAACCACCGGCAATTAGAATTATTGCGACCGAAATAATTTTTCCGAAACGGTCGATTGCACGTAGAAGTGGCGTTTTTTTCTCGTTCACATCGGTCATCATCTTGTTTATACGGCCAATTTCAGTGGCTTCTCCTGTAGCAGTAACGATTCCCGTTGCTTCACCATAAGTAATAGTTGTACCGGAATAAGCCATGTTTTTACGGTCACCGAGAACCGCATCTTTATCAACAGTTTCCGTATTTTTTTCTACTTCCTCTGATTCACCTGTAAGCGCTGATTCCTCAACCCGCAGATTTTTCACAGAAACCAACCTGATATCAGCTGGTACACGATCGCCGGATTTAAGAACTATTAGATCACCCTGCACCACTTCTTCCGCTTCGATGCTGGTTCGTTTTTGGTCACGAATAACCACAGCAGAAAGCGAAAGCATGTTTTTGATTCCTTCCAGCGCTTTTTCGGCTTTTCCTTCCTGTATGAAACTTATCAGTACATTGATAATCACAACAGCAAGAATAACTCCAACCTCGATCCACTCTCCCAGAAATGTGGCTACCAGAGCGGCAATAAGCAGCAGGTAGATAAGCACATTATGAAACTGAGATAAAAATCTAACCAAGGGGCTTTTACGTTTAGGTGCAGGTAGTTTGTTTCTGCCCTGCTGTGCCAGCCGCTGATCGGCTTCTTTTTGACTCAAACCATTTTTGATATCAGATTCATAGATACCTGCAAGATCATCAATCGAGTGGCTGTGAATCTGTTCGGCATGGTCATTTCTTTCCATCTTTATTCCTTTTATTACGTATCATAAGTTATAATTTTATTCTGTTATTTTTATATATCATCCAATATATCCACTACATTAACTTTTATTTCCACTCAAAGATAACTGCCGATTGGGGATATTCGTGTCAAATTATTTTCTGGAAATTAAGATGCTGAGCAGGAGTTTTTCTTCAAGATGATCATTCTGCTGTTTTGCTTTACAATGGATAGATTGAAGTTATCTACTATGTATTGAATAGTATTCGCTGAAAAAATTAACACATGGGTCGGGTCGTTGCGATAGTACCAATTCTTAAAATTAGTATTTTCGTCGTAAAGATGGGTCATAAACAGCAAAAAGCCGTTTGGTTTCAATAACCTGACAAGTTTTGTTATTTCAGCTTTGGGACGATAGAAATGTTCAAATACTTCACAGCTGAAAATATAGTCGTAATGGTGATTCAGATATTCTTCATCAGGATGAAAGTGGGGATCGTACAATTTTACATTGTAACCTCTTTCCCTCAATAATTTGGAGATGACAGGTCCCATGCCGCAGTCGTAATCCAGTCCCAGGTGTTTTGAATTGAATTTTTGTAAAATTGCCTCAGTAATCGGTGCCGTGAAATTTTGATAACGCACATCGTTCACATCGTTATTATGCCCTTCATACCTGCATTTTTCCTGCTCCGGTAGCAGGTGATATTTTTTATCTTTCACCAGAGCAGCGCAGATGGAACAAATGAAATAATACTCATCAGCCTGGATTTCTAATTTAGTATCGCATAGGGGGCAATTCATATAATTTCTTGCTCATTTTCCTGTGTGAGTGTTGCCAATCATGGTTGTTATACAATTTGTGACAGGACTTTTTCGTGAACGGCAAGGTCATTGTTACATATCATCTTTGTCTTTAACTTACTTTTTCAGGAGTGAGATTTGCATGACATCCGAATTAGAAAATCGAGTACAGAGTTTTTTTCATACAGGCGCTGCCCCGTACCAGTTGTAGAAGAATATGATCTTGCCAGCATCGTTCCACTTGATGTGCAGAGCGTTTTGCATGGTAGCGGAAGCAGTTTTCAGGCGCACGATCAGTGCTGCTGAGTTGTTTTCAACATCGATAATTCTGTCAGTATATTGTACTGCCATCTCCTCTGCCTGAGCAAAGAATGTATCGTAGATTTTTTTGATTCCGTCGCGATCGGTTTCCCGTTTGGAATTCCAGGGATTATCGGGATCCGTTCCCAAACCGTGCACAATGTGATCGATCTGTGGAACAAACAACTGCGAAACCGCTTCGCCGTTGCGTTCTCTGACGGCTGTGGCGTAGGCTTCAATGCGGTCATTGATCTGATTTCGTGTCATTGTGTCATTCTCCTTTCTTATCCTTTAAGATAGGGACAGCAGGGTGAGTTCACACCAATTTCTCAATCGTTTCTGCACAAATCTTCTCAGACTCCTCAGCTGTTTCACTTTCCACATAAACCCGGATGATCGGTTCGGTGCCGCTTTTACGGATGTGGATCCAGAATTTATCGCCCAGCACTTTGATACCGTCGGTAGTATCCAATTTATATTCTGCAAAAATCTCCGGTACTTTTGCCATGATGTTATCCAGTTCGGCCGGATCGACTTTGATCTTGTCTTTGGCAAAATAGTAGTGAGGAATTTCTGCTGCCAGTTTACTGATCGGCTCATTTCGTTCTGCCAGATAGCCCAGAATAACTGCCATACCGGCGGGAGCATCGCGAGTGTAATGCACTTCCGGACAGATGATGCCGCCGTTACCTTCACCACCCACCGGACTATTAATTTCCTGCATTTTTTTGCTGACGTTTATCTCGCCGACTTTGGTGCGATGCACCTGCACGCCAAATTCTACCGCAATATCTTCCGAAGCCATGGAAGAAGAAAGGTTGGTGACGATGTCACCTTTTACTTTGGAAAGAATGAAATTCTCTGCCAGCAGCAAACTGAATTCTTCTCCGATACATTTTCCGGTTTCATCGACAATAGATAATCGATCCACATCGGGATCGGTGGCAAAGCCGAGATCGGCTTTATGGGCTGCGACGGCTTTTTCCAGATCACCCAGATTCTTATTAAGTGGTTCGGGAGTGTGGGCAAAGATGCCTGTCGGCTCGCAATTCAATTCGATGACTTCGCAGCCGAGTGATCGCAAAAGTATTGGAGCGATCACGCCACCGGCACCATTCACACAATCTAACACAACTGTAATTTTTTTAGCTTTGATCTTATCAATATCGAGATAGGGAATCTGAAGGATTTTATCAATATGCCGTTTGCTGCCGTCGGGATCGGAAGACATTTTCCCGATTCGTTCCCAACCAACATAATCAACCGGTTTATCCAGAGAATTGATGAAATTGTCGGCATTTTCGGGAAACAGAAACATTCCATTTCCGCCCACAAATTTCATGGCATTCCACTCTGCCGGATTATGTGAAGCCGTGATGGAAATGCCGCCGGAAGCATCGCTTTCTTCCACTGCCAGAAGAACAGTCGGTGTTGAGACAATTCCCAGATCAACTACATCGCAGCCGACCGACATCAAACCGGCAGTGACGGCGTTGAACATGGCAGCTCCGGTGGTGCGTGAATCACGTCCCACGATGATCTTGCCGCGATTGCAGAAAATACCGAAATGGGCGGCATATTTCATTGCAATTTCCGGCGTGAGACTTTCGCCGAAAATTCCTCTCACGCCGGAAACACTGACCATTAATTTACTCATAATTTATATCTCCTAAATTATTTTTTATTTCTTTTGTTAATTGTGTTCCCAAATAGAGTTTAGGAACAAGAGTCCTATTCAGTTCGTTTTTTCGTTTTGCCTGCCACGGCGGAACTCCGCGGAAAAGAGTTCGTTGCTAATAACACACCCCACGACTGAAGTCGTACCCCTCTCAAGAGGGGATTATCACATACTCCGTATCCACTCTATATTTTTCTCTTTTCACCATCGATAACTTTTCGATAATCTCTCTGTATCTGTCAAGCTGCTCCTTCTCATGAATTGAACCGGTCTTATAATCGATGATTTTTATGAGTTTATTTTCAATGTCTATCATCATCCGGTCAATTCTGGATTCTCTGCCTTGTTCATCGAAAATGATCTGCTCATTAAAAACTTCATCCCATTTGGATTTATCAAATATTTCCTGTTTTGAATCAAGGAAAACATCCAGATTCGACAGGATTGTATGAAGTTCCGTAATTGGCAGCAGACTGCCGTATTTGGCGATGATGCGCTTCTCGCTGAGCTGTTTTTCTGCCGTTTCGTTGTATTTGATGCCGGAGAGATATTCATGCACCAAATTCCCGATCAGCACGGATCTGTTCTGCATAAATTCAGTTCGCAATTTAGGCAGATCAGGTTCTTTTGCATCCAAGCCAGCTTCCCGACTGATAATCTGAAATAGCAGGGGTAACTTTGCCGGACTTTCCGGCAGGGCATCCTGGTTTGAAAGGTCGGTGGAAATTTCTCCAATCTGCATCTGGTGATGTATTTCACTCTTTTGCTGCAATTCCAGATTAAATTCCTGATAGATGGTTCTGGTGAAATTCTTCAGAACCGATCCTTCCTCTTTCACATCATTGATGAATTTTTCCAGATCACCTTTTTTGGCATAATGCAGGTAAAGAAAAAGATTGTTTTGAGCGCGGGTGAGCGCTACATAAATATTATTCAGCTCATCTCCGGCATCCCGTCTATTCACATAATCGATCAAATCCCGTTTCCGCGATTTCTGCAAGACTTTATCGTAATTGAAAGTGAAGGCAAAATCCTGCAGACTGCGGAAATTTTCGGCGAACTGGTAATACAGATTCAAACCGGAATTATCGCCGCTGCTTCTACCGCTTACGTCGAAAACTGCAAACACAGTTTCGAACTGTAAACCTTTGGCTTTGTGAATGGTGAGTAGTTTCAGCGAATCGCTGATCGTCTGCCCGATGCGGGAATATTCTTCCTTTTCGCTCAGATAGCGGCAATATTGCAGAAATCCGGGAAGATCAGTTGTGTATTCATGATTAGCACTTTCAAATTCGGCTGCCACTTCCAGAAATCTCTGCAAGTTTTTCAGTTCGATCTCACTGGCAAAAACAGCAGAAAAACAAAAATGTTCTAAAATAGTTTTGATCAGATTCAGCAGAGAATAGCTATGATCTCTGAGCTGATGCAGAACAGAAAAGCAGGCATGCACGTTGCAATTCAGCAAGAATTCTGCCAGATCTTCCGAAGCGTGGTAAATCTTGATAACTTCTTTCAGTTCAGTCGGGTGCATCAGGATCAGATCGGAACGCAGAAAATTGATCAACTCAATAATATCTTCGTAAACCAGAAAATTAAGAATAAAGAGCAGCGGTTTGACGGCGGAATGCGAAAAGAGCGAACCTGAGGTTTCCAATGTATAATCAATGCCGGCTTCATCCAGAACTAATGCCATTTCTGCCAGCTCTTTATTCTTGCGCATCAAAATCGCGGTGGAAGCCGGATTGATCTTCTCCAGATTCGGCTGTAAAACATCCTGCACGAACTCCCGGTAGATCTCAGCTTTTTCCAGCTTATCTTCCCGATCCGTATTTACAAAGTCAACCTGCACAAAACCGCCATCCGCCTTATCACAAGCAATTTCTGTGTAATTCCATTCAGGAACAAAATCAAGCTGATCAGAGCCAAACAAGCGATTCAGCCAGTTCATCAGCAGCGGTTTGCTGCGATAGGATTTTTCCAGTGATTCATAATTTACCGGTTCATTCAGGATGCTTTCAAACTCGGTCAGCAGTTTACGTTCACCGCCGCGCCAGCCGTATATTGCCTGTTTTTCATCGCCGACTACGATAATACCACCATATTCCTTCTGCCCGATTCCGCTGGAAATCTCTTTCAGCATGGGATGAAAAATACTCCACTGCAGAATGCTGGTATCCTGAAATTCGTCGATCAGCACAAAACGCGTATTGTAGGATAGCTGCTCGTAGAAAAGGTTCAGCACATTTCCCTGATCCACGATGGAAAGCTGCGGATCATAGAGATAGCGGAAGGTGTAATAGCTGATATCGGAATGCGTGAAAATGCGGTCGCGAAACTTGATCTCATCATACACACTTAATACTTCCGCTGCCAGCGAGATGATCTTCATCTGCTCATCAAAAGCTTTGTCGTAATAGATGTGATCGGCCAGACAGTTTTGGACTTCAGCGTAAATTTCTTTTAAGTCAGGATTCCGCAATCTGCTGCCATTCCAGATGTTTTTAACCAGCAGCAGGTTAGAATAATCATCCAAATATGATTCATTTGAGAAGATATCGAAAAGAATTGAAGCGAAATTATCTTTTTGCAGTGAATCTGAAACATTCGAGATCGATTCGGCAAAATCTTTTTGCAGAAGGTCATCAATTGCAGACGGTTTCTTATAGTTGAGTATTTCCTCTTGTAACAGGCTTAGAAAGCTCTTTATGGCAGACTGATAATTCCGGAAAGCTGCTGTTTTCTCCGCTTCAAGATCAATTTCCTGAAATCCGGCAGGATTGATGAATTCAAACAGCCAGCGCTTTTCGATGATGTCACCAATGAAACTGTGGAACATATCCAGATTGCGCCGTTTGGCTTTGAAAAAGATATCCTGAAAGTTTTCCAGTTTTTCATCCTGCAGAATTCTTTCATAGATTTCAGGCAGGATCTCAGCATTGATCGTGTTGTCGATGTTGAATTCGGTGATGTTGTGAAAAGATGCGATGATGCTGCTGAAGACAGTATTCACAAAAGAATCGATCGTGCTGATGCGGACGGCGGATTTATTGGTGATCATCCGCTGATAGACTTCCTGCAGAAAATCCATTTCTTCCGTATTGAATTTGAGATTGGGGTTGATTAACTTAATATTACGCATCAAATCCTGTCCGGCTTCGCTTCCCGACAAGATCACTTTCAGCTGTTCGAAGATGCGTTCCCGAATCTCCGCAGTGGCTTTTTTGGTGAAAGTGATCACCAGAATTTCATCAAAACTGACGCTATATTTCAGCAGGAGATTGATAAATTCCAGCGAAAGACGATAGGTTTTTCCGGTGCCGGCGCTGGCTCGAATTACAAGTGGGATCATGATTTTACCTCTGGTTTTTTCCTCAAATCCCGCCGTGTGATCTCCAACTCTTCATAAGTATATTTTTTATTGGCAAGTCCGAATCCATCGGATAATATCTGTTCCACTGTCCTCATCATCTCATCTTGAAGATCACATCTTTTAGAAATATTTTTCAGGTCTTTCTGTTCAACGAAAAAGAGATATGAACTGATCTCATCCATTATTTCCGGTTGATCGATCAGATAATAAATTTCTTCATAAAACTGCAATTGCTGACTGTAGCGTTTGATCTTGGCATAATCACTACTGCCGGTCTTAAAATCAAAAATGAATTTCTGCGACTGACTGTGAATCCGCAGGTCGGGGCGTCCCCGCAGGTAAATTTCAATTTCACCGACTTCACAAAATTTATTTTCCCGGCTGCCGCTCGTTTCCGGAAACACACTGATCGGTTTTTCCGATAGCTGCAGATCGTTGTGCAGACGATAGAAGAAATTCTCGATGCCGTCAGCCAGGATCGGCAGAAAAATATTTTGAAAATAGCGATCGGAAAAATTGTGGGGAGAAATATAGCGGTAATTGCGATTATAATTCAGATAATGCTCGATTGCCTGTTGAACGTACAATTTCGTATTAAAAACAAAATTATGCTGAATCCGGTTGGAATGATAAACTTCCTGCAGGCGTTTGAATACCAGATTGATGATCTCATGCGCGATATTACCGATCAATTTACTGCTGAAATCAGAAGAAATATCCACTTTCCGTTTTTTCAGATCAGCTACAAATTCCAGATAGAAACCAAAGGAGTCATTTTTCAGTTTTTCCCATTTGTAAAAACTCAGACTCAGCTTGGCATCAGTAAAATCAGTTTTTTCGAAAGGGACAGCGAAGAACGTCTCAGGAAGGTTTTGCTTAACGGGAAGCTTTTGCTGGAAGGGATGCAGGAGTTGCGCAAAAATCTGCTTCTGCAGGTTAATCTGCTGATGGGCAAACTCTTCAGACAGCAGGTCATGCAATTTCAATTCTTCCAAAAATGAACTGATCTCCACGTTATCTTCCAGATTGTGACGTGTGAAAACGGTGACGGAACGGCAATTGCAGAGCAGTCGATAAAAATAGTATTTATCACGTAGCGTGATGTCTTCATAGGTTTTCAAGCCCAACTCTTTGCGTTGGTTTTCGCTCAAGAGAAACTGCGTGTGTTTACGGTCGGGCAACACTCCTTCCACCACGTTCAGGATGAAAAGACTGGCAAAATCCAGGTTGCGTGTGTCCTGCAGGGAAGTGATGTTGAAGCGGCTTGGTGAAGTTTGTCTGTTCAATTTCAGCTTCATGGATTTCAGATAATCCAGCAGCAGTTTGATAAGATTTCCAGCCGGATTTGCCGGGAAGATCTTCCGCCAGTTCTGCACCAGACCGATCGTTTCGATGGAAGCAAAATCCGCCAGAGCCGCGAAAAGCAGTTCCGCCAGATCGGTTTTATCTTTCAGATCGGAAAGCAGATATTCCAGCTCGAGATTGCTTTCGATCAGGTTTAACAGAGTGGCGATGGAATCGGTCTTTGCCACTTCCTGCAAAAAGCGGAAAATTGCCTGGAATGCGGAAGCATATTCGTTTTTGCGCTGCTGAACAAACTCCAGATCGAGATACTGAAAATCGTTGTCGATGAGCTGAAATAGCCAGCTGCGCAGATTTTCCCGCTCGCTTTGCTCCGGCAGAAAATAAGCCAGAAGATCATCCGCTGAAAACAGATCGAGCAGAGATGAGATCGACAGCAGAAAGGGCTGGCCGTCGTGAACGCGCGAATTCAGCAGTCCGTTGATCTGCTGCCAGAAGCGATAGAAACGGGTCTGGGAGAAAATGAGATAATCAGGCTTGGTGAAGATTTCACCGGAAAGCAGGTGAGCATAGGGCTGCCGCTCAAATTGGAAATCAATGATCTCTGCCATTTCCACATTTGCCAATTCAACAGCAAGCTGGGCGATCATTCCGGTTGGATCGGCAGCAGTACAAACTTTTACCTTCTGCGACAGAAAAGGTTTGATATGTCCGGCGCTGAAATCTGCCGAGATGGTGAGTGTGTTTTCTAGGAAGCATTCCACCGGGACCTGTGAAAGAATTGTGGTTTTGTCCCGCAGAATATGCAGTAGCTTTTTTTCAAAATTGGTGAAGTAGAACTGGTTAACAACGACGATCTTCGCAAAATCCTGCTGAATAAAATCGTTTTGTTCCCGCACAAAGAGCTGATCGGAAAAGCCGATTTCATTCAGAAATATTTCATAATTCAGCTTGAGTTCCTGCAATTGTACAAACATATTCAGCTGCCAGCTACCGGCTGTTTGCTTGGCTGCGATGATCTCAACGACTTTCTCGGGCTTGATCTGTTCTTCCAGCAATTCTTCCCAGAAGTTGAAAAATTTATTAGCAAAATCGATGAACTGATGATAGGAATGAATTTTGAAGAAATCCTTGTTTTCTTCATGCAATGACTGATAAAGAGCCAAAGTGCGCTTTTCTTCTTTCAGAATGGGAAGCTCAGAAACAAACAGCGATTCCTTCCACTCATCCATGGTCAGGAACTGCTGGCGGGAAAAATCCCAATTCTGCTGATAAAGCTGGATCGCCTTGTTTCTGCTTTTTCGGGTAGGAAAGAGCAGCAGGCAATTTTCGCGGTCGATCTCGGCAATCGCAGCCTGCAAGATGCTCTGATTAAGCGGGATGTGCTTGATCATTTATTATTCCATGCTGATCTGCGACTAATGTTCGAAAAAACTTTTGAAAACTGACTTCGGAAATCTGAAATCATCTTTTCATCCTTAATGATCTACGATTTACGATCAACGATCTATGATTTATGATTGATGCAATACTTCTCAATTCTAACATCTTCAGTCGGAAATCGGAAATCATTTTTTCAATCATGATTGTTTTAAAACAAACCTTTGATCCACGTAAGCAGAACAATGATCATCAGTGCCGGCAGCATATTCAGCACTCTGATCTGCTTCAGTTCCAGAATCCTGATTCCCAATCCGATCAGTAAAATCCCGCCGACGGAAGTGAGATTAACGATATATATTTCAACGAAATAATTTCCCAGAAGCGCTGCCAGCAAGGTGAGTCCGCCCTGATAGATAAGCAACGGAATTACAGAGAATAGCACGCCGATTCCCAGCGCGGAAGACAGAGCCATGGCAGCAAAACCATCCATCATCGCTTTGGTGAGCAGCAGGTTCGGTTTGCCGCCCAGTCCTTCTTCGATCGCGCCCAATATCGTCATCGAGCCCATACAGAAGAGCAGGAAAGCAGTCACCAGACCTTCCGAGAATTTATCGTTTTTGGATTTCAATTTTGCTTTCAGCTTCTCGCTCAAGTTATCCATCCAGACTTCCAGATTCAAAGCTTCTCCCAGCAGCGAACCGCTGATAATGCTGAGAACGATGATCAGATAAGCGTCCGATCTCAGCGCCATCGCCACACCCAGAAAGATCGTAAAAAGTCCGATTCCCTGAAAGGCAACCTGCGTGAAACGCTGTGAAAAACGGGCGTGCAGGATCACACCAATGATACTGCCGACGATCACTGTGGCTACATTTACTAAAGTTCCTGTCATAAATCAATCAGTCCTTTTTTTGGCAAAACGTAAATCTTGCGAAGGTCAAAAAACAAGAAGTCCAAAAACCATTCGCAAGGTTACTTCATCAAGATTCATCCGCCGTAGCTCTTAGCGAAGGAGGATCATCTTGCGGGTTTCGGAAAAATTACCGCTTTTTAAACGATAGAAATAAACACCGCTGGAACACGATTTGCCGGATTCATCCTTTCCATCCCAGACGACACTCTGTTCAGTCGTTCCTGAACTCCCGTTTGGGAACGTAAAAATTTTTATCTTCTCACCCTTCAAATTATAGATTTCCAGCTCTGTGTTCTCCGTGATCTCTGTGGTGAGAGAAAACACAATCGTCGTGCTGGGATTGAAGGGATTGGGATAGTTACCAAGCAGTTTTGTAGTAGTTATCAAAATGTCTTCGGTTTCAACACCTCCTACAATATAAACGTCATCTGAGAACTCAGATTCCCAATCTCCATCATACACAGCTGTGACATTATAAACATACCAATTATATGGAGGAGATTCATCAATATAAAAATTAAGAGTAATATTCGATGCGATAATTTCGTTGTCACGGTAGACATTATAAAATGCTAAATCTCTTGTTATTTGAGGAGGTGTCCATTGTAGTAAGATATTAGGAGTATTAGATGTAGCGTTAAGATTAGTTGGAGGGGGTAAAGTTATAATAACATCAGCAGTTACGGGAATTGATTCAATATTCCAATATACTGCCGTAACAGCATATTCATATGTTCCTGAGTCTAATGATTCATCAATGTATCCGAATGTATGCGGATCTGAAACATAGACAATGAAAGCACCATTTCGGTAGATTTTATAACCACTCAATATTGCAGTTCCTGTTGGTAATTCCCAAGTAATGAGAACATCATTAAATTCGATTACTTCTAAATTTAAGTTATTTGGAGGTTCGTATGTCAGTTCTTCCAAAATTATATCCAGTGTTGTCACATTTCCGCTGGTGATATTTATAGTAGTTTCAAAATCATCGTAGCCGTCCAATTCCGCTGTCAGTATGTAATTTCCCGGCAGCAGTTCCAACTGATAAAATCCACTTGCATCCGGATTTGTCGTAGTCGTTCCGGCAGAGATCAGCACATTTTCCACATTTCCAGCTCCGCCGCTTAAAGTAACGATTCCTTCCACAAAGCCGTGATCAACAGCCACACCTTCCACGATCATACCGTAGATATCATAATATTGATTGGCATTGCGGGAATCTTCCCAGGCTACCAGAAAATCGGTGCCATCGGAAGCAATGCAGGATTCATCCTGGTGATTATCGACCGTGCAAATGGGAAATTCCGGCTCCGGCGTGCTGCCGTCAAATTGCACTTTCCTTGCCCAGACGTCATACCACAAGATGGGATCCGCTGGATCGATGCCGGCGCTCAAATTCATAATTTCCTGTTCGGGTGAAATTTCCGTAACATCATCATAGACCAGAAAATCCTGCTTCCAGCTGACCAGAAATTCTCCTGAGGAGGAGGCAACTGCCGGCCAGCCTCTGCCCTCGGAATTTGTGGTGACGGAAATCGGGATATTGGCTCCGAGCAGACTGCCGTCCGTTCCCACCAATTGACCATAAACTCCGGTGTCATTCGTGCTGTCGCGTTCATCCGACCAGACCAGCAGGTAATTGCTGCCGCTATAGGCAAACTGCACCAGAAGTTGCTTGGCAGGATGAGTGCAGACGGCAATATCAGCTCCGATAAGAGTTCCATCCGTTCCCACAAACTGCATGTAAATATCCCGGTTGCCGTTGCGGTCATCGTCCCAGACCACAGCATATTCGCTGCCATTGAAGAGAACATCGGGATAGATCTGGGAAACCGATGCTGCCAAACCTGCCGGACGAATATCAAAATTCGTGCCGACTATTTGTCCGCCGGGAGTTACGAATTGTCCTCTTATTTTCGCTCCCTGATTGGGCATGCCTTCCTGCCACACAACCAGATAATTCGTGCCGTCAAAAGCAACTTTCAAAAATGAGCAGCTTTGTGTATTACCGCTGGAAATGGGAAATTGTCCTCCGGTTGGATTGCCATCCTGCCCCACCAGGATTCCATAAGCGTCGCGGGTGTAATTTGTGGGTCCGCGCTGGCGCGACCAGACAAAGAGATAATTATCCGTTCCATAAGCCAGATGGTGCATGAAAGACATAGCATTATAGGGCGGCAGAATCTGGTGCTCGAGGGGATCGACCGTGCCGTCCGGCGAGATGAATTTTGCCCAGAATTCATAATAGGAACTGCTGGTGCGTTTATCCAGAAAAACGGTGAAATACTGTCCGTCAGCGAAAACAGCTTCGGGATAGGTCTGGCTGTAGGGATTGGTGGCGATGGGAAATTCCTGAGCGATCAGCAGCAGACAGAATCCCAAAAATAAAAAAATAAATCCGAACCTTTTCATTTTAACCTCCTAAATCGGTTCCATATCTTCCGGTTTACTTAATCTTAAGTTCTTCAATAATAGAAAGATGCAAAAAATCAAATCGCCGATGCCGATGAGAACAGGCAGGATGATGGCGATAATGATATTCTCCAGAACAAGAAAATTTTCGATGCCGTTCAAAGCTGCCAGAGTAAGCGCTATCAGCAGCAGCAGAAAGGATAGCATGGCGAAGACAACAAAATAGATGATGATCGTGGAAAGGGTGACCATCAGATTGTAGAGGATCAGGTTCTTCCTCAATAGCGGCTGCCAGATTCTGCTTAAAAAACTCATCTTCTTCCTTTCCCAAATTTTTCCTTTGCTGAAATTCCGCTTCTTAGAATATGTGTCAAATGAAATTAGTGAAAAGCTGAAAAGCTGGTCCGGCTTCGAAGTGAAAGAAATGTGAGAAAGGTGAAAGGAAAAAGGCAAAAGGAAAAAGGGAAAAAACTGTCATTCTGAGGAACTCTTCAAAGGCAATCGACGAAGAATCAGTGAAAAGGCAAAAGGAAAAAGATAAAAAGGATCATGAAATTTCAACAGACATTAATTCCAGGTAATTTTGTCAGACGCTACAAACGCTTCCTGGCGGATGTGTGCATGGAAAGCGGCGAGATCGTTACGGCGCACTGTCCCAACAGCGGCAGCATGAAAAGCTGCCTAAGAGAGGAATGGCAGGTGCGCCTGAGCCGGAGCGACAAGCCCAGTCGCAAACTGAAATACACCTTGGAGATGATCCACAACGGTACTTGCTGGATCGGAGTGAATACGATCCTGGCAAACCGCATCGGGCAGGAAGCCATCGAAACAGGCGGAATCCCGGAACTGGCAGGCTACGATTCTCTGCGCCGGGAAGTGAAATACAGCGACAGCAGCCGCATCGATATTCTATTGGAAAAAGCAGCTGAAAAATGCTACGTGGAAATCAAGAACGTGACTTTAGTTGAAAATGGTATCTACAAATTTCCCGATGCGGTTACAGCGCGCGGCACCAAACATCTGCACGATCTGATGAAAATGAAACAGGCCGGACACCGGGCGTTTCTGCTTTTCCTCATCCAGCGCAGCGACGGCAGCTGGTTTGAACCGGCAGAAGAGATTGACTCGCTTTATGCCAAAACTCTACAGGACGCTGCCAACGCCGGCGTGGAAATTTTGTGCTATCGGGCGGAAGTGCAGCCGGACGGGATTGAGGTGGTGGAGAGGGTGAGGGGGTGACGCTGCGATAACGCGCGGAATGTAACCCAGATCAGATACTCCAGCCCTCGGTTGATCAACTTGTAGGAGTGTTTTTTTAATTGCTATTGTTTCCAAAGACGAAATTTTAGCCCTATTGATACTTCCAGACCTTTGGGCTCCAATAATTTTGCTAACGATTCGACCGTTTCATCATTACTACCCGAGACATATTCGGCCTTTCCACCCGAGAGTAAAATGCCATATCCAATATTCGTATAAAAGTTTGCAAATGAAAAAGCATATCTAAACCCGGTCCTGAGATAAAATGTGTTGCCTGCTGCGATTTTATAAACAGCACTATCTTGATTCACATTAACATTCAACTTTCCCAAGCCTCCATTGTGTGAAATGTTGATGCCAGCATATGGGGAAAATTTCATATCGGACCTGAAAAAATATTGGCTACCAATTCCAATTTTAAATCCCGACATTGAGAGACCAAGGCCAGGATTAAGATTTAAACTTGGAATTATTAAGTATCCAGCCTCAAAACCAAAGCCATATGGCGCACCCCAACCAATGTTTCCTGCAAAATCAAACTTTAACTTTTCATTCGTATTAAGATCGGTTTGAGAAAAACAATTTGATGCTAATCCTAAAAGGACAACCATTGTTATGAATATGCTTTTCATTTCCTTCATCCGCTGGTATTTCGTTTCAAATAAAATATTTTGTCAAACACTTTTTCCGGGCGATGCAGCCTGCTAATCCTGCTCGAGCTGCGGGCGAAATCCATTGCCGCTTATATTTACAGCTTCTGCACAATATCAATGCCATTGCCATCGGGGTCTTTGAGGTGGAAATAGCGATAACCCCAGGGCAGGTCCTGCGGAGGTTCTTTTACTTCAATACCCAAAGCCCGGATTCTTTTATATTCTGCGTTTACATCCGAAACCTGAATTTCAAATCCCTGACACGTTCCGGATGCGGGGGGAGTAGATCCTTCAGCGTAATTCACCACTATAAAGGGCGTTTTATCATCAAGAGAATCGGTGAGTTTATCGCCAAACCAGATTTCGATGCGCTGCGTTCCGCCATGGGATTCATCAACGTTAGCGTTTAAAACAGTTTTATAAAAATCAGCCAGCTTTGGCGGGTCGGCTGAGGCAATGTTGATGCCTTTAAGTTTCAGCGAAGCAGCATAAGTTTCGGTAGTTTCTTTCATCCGTTTTTCTCCGTTTATTTTCAGCTTGTTTCAGCGGGCTGGGTGAAACCATGGAAACAGATCTGAGTGCAGGCTGGATAGATGGCACCAATATGACCGAGGGATTCGCTTCTGGAAATACCGATGATATCCCACTCGGCAGTCAACAGCCTCCTTGTGGCGGCTAAACCTATGCCATCTGAATTACCAACCATTAACGCCTTTTTCAGCACGAATAATTCTCCTCAGTTCTTTGTACTTCACTATTATAGTAACCATGAATCAGACTGCCGATAATGATTATCCAGCTTTCCTCAAACCAAATCTCATCACCTCTACTCCGCCAAAACATTCCGATTAACTATTTACATTTCCTTCATCCGCTGGCATTTCGCTTCAAACAAAATATTCTGTCAAACACTTTTTACTGAGCGATCTGAACATCCTTTCAGAAAAAAAATCCCGATCATAAGGCTCAAATTTCAAATGAGTTCCGGATATTTATGGCATCATCTAACCTTGAAGCGATAGATGTATCCCCAATAGCCGCAGGGGACCACAGGATCATTTGCCAAATTGCCAAGCTCATCTTTCCAGGGATGGGCCAGACCTATTTCCAGAAAAAATCCTCTGTAATTAAGACTATAGGCGATGCCGGTAGCCCAGAAGCTGTAATTTGCTCCTTGATCACTGCAGACGATCCAGCTTGTCAGCAGATTCAGGCCATGCTGCACTTTTTTGGTATCAACCAGCGCATAGCCGAGATTGAGATTAGCAATATGGAAATCTTTCTTCCAATACATGCCATTAAATCTTACTCCTGTGTGATTCCACCAATAACCAAGGCTGGGTTGGATGATAACATTGGAAAATGCCAGACCTGCTTCCGGATAGGATAGATCTTCTTTTTCGGCTCTGAGCTCGCAAGCCCCAAAACAAGCTAATGCCATGGTAGCTGCCAAACTAATTCTTAACATTCTGGATATGAGATGTTTCATAATCAAATCTCCTTAATAAATAGCAGATTGAAAAATCATGATTGCTTAACCACATATCACTCCTGGATTATTTGACTGCAAATCAAAGGTCTGTCTTCTTGTTTTCATATTGTTAATGAAAACCTGATGTGTAAATTCTATCACACGTTATTGCTGTCTATTCAATTATGGTCTTTTTTTTTCAGTTTCCCTGAATTATGTCAAAGAATATTTCGGTTAGCCTGTTGCAGGAGACATTTCTGTTTCAAATCCTGAAAGCATGTTCTACTTTATAAAAACAGGCAATAGCAAAAGCGGATAAACTCAGAAGAAGTTTCCTGCATGATCACCTTCATCCGGCTGGAATTAGAAAAATGTGATCAGATTTCCATTTTATAAATTCTGGTGCAGTCGCCGTTGAATTCGTAACCATCTTCCATCCTGATCCAGCCGTATTTTTCATAATAGCCATCATGGTCGGTGGTAAGGTAGAGCGCTTTGTAACCGAGTTTACGTGCTTCTGCAATGCCGTGTTTCATCAGTTCATAGCCCAGTTGACTGCCTCGATAATTTTTATCGATAAAAACACAGGCAAACCAGGGCCAGAGATCCTGACGGCTGATCAGATCGTTGGTAAGCAGCGCATAACAGCCAATGATTTTTTCTTTATCCAACATCAAATAGAAACGGGGAAGAGGTTTACCCGGCAGGGAGGAATTGCTGATGGCATCTTGATAGAAAGAAAAATTATTCTTATTTCCCCAGATGGCATGAATGTAATTGACAGCTTGCGTCATGCCGCCATCATATTCTGTTACATTTACAATTTTATACATCGATCTTCTCCAAAAGTTTTTCAGAATTATTCTGGTAGGAATTCACAGCTTTGGATACCGGATAAATTTCCATATCATCGCTGATATATGGTTTTAAAAGATTTAATAGTTCTGTCTGCTCGCTCTGCTGTAGCCACTTTTCTTCATCTTGCCTGGGAAGGATCACCGGCATGCGATCGTGGATATTCTGCATTATTTCGTTGGGCTCAGTGGTAATGATACTGCAGGTTCTCAGCGAAGAGCCGTCGGGATGATGCCATTCTTCCCAGATGCCGGCAAAGGTGAAGAGTTCACGATCTTTCAGGCGAATGAAAAAGGGTTGTTTTTCCGGTTTTTTCCATTCGTAGAAGCCATTGGCGGGAATCAGGCAGCGGCGATAGCGGAAAGCGGCTTTGAAGCTGGGTTTTTGATTGATCGTTTCTGCTCTGGTATTGATTATTCGATAGCCTATTTTGGGGTCTTTGGCCCAGAAAGGCAGCAATCCCCATCTAGCAACTTCCAGAATATTGTCATCGGCTCTTTTCATCACGATCGGAATGATCTGACCGGGGGCAACATTGAAGTTAGCTTCCAGTTCCCCGATCTCATTCAGAATATCGGCATATTCTTTAATAGCAGAAAAACTGCTGTATAAGGCAAATCTTCCACACATAAAATTCTCCCATCGGCTTATAACCTTCGCAATGGTTGAAAACCATTCGGAAGGTGATTAGTTATTCTCCCACCACCAATTCCGTTTCTGCAAAGAACGGCAATATCTGCTGTTTATTTTTTTCATCATTCTGCCACACCAGATTACTCACACTAAGTCCCAGCAGACGAATGCTGCATTTTGGGCCCAGTGTCTGCAAGAGCAGCTTTCGACCGAGATGAAGCATGATCTTATCATCATCGAATGGCAGTTCCAGCGTCACGCTTCTACTCACCAGATCAAAATTGGCGTACTTGATCTTCACCGTCAATGTCTTTGCCTTAAATTTTTTTTCCAGCATTTTTCCGCTGATCTTCCGGGAAATGATTTTCAATACTTCCAGCATCTCCTCCACATCCGTGATATCTTTGGCAAAAGTGCGTTCACAGCCCAGCGATTTGCGGATCCTGCTGGTCGTCACCTGCCGGTTATCAATGCCGCGCACAATGTAATAATAGAAGTTGGCGATCTTGCCGAAATGTTTGCTCAGTTCTTTCAGGCTGCGTTCTTTCAAGTCTTTGCCGGTGCGGATGCCCAGATAGTTCATCTTCTTTTCGGTTGCCTGTCCGATGCCGTGAAATCTGCCGATGGGAAGATTTTCCAGAACTTTGAGAGCTTGCTGAGGAGTGATCACTGTCAAGCCGTCCGGCTTATCCATGTCGGAAGCGATCTTGGCCAGGAATTTATTGTAGGAAACTCCCGCAGATGCTGTGAGTTTAGTTTTCTCAAAAATCTGTTTCCTGATCTCTCGGGCGATCTCGGTAGCGCTTTCCCTGTTCAGTTTGTTTTCCGTCACATCCAGATAGGCTTCATCGATGGAAACCGGCTCCACCAGATCGGTATATTCATAGAAAATTTCTCTCACGATTTCAGCAGCTTCTCGAATACGATCAAAATCCGGACGGACAAAAATACCATGCGGACAGAGCTTATGCGCCTGAAAGCTGGGCATGGCGGAATGAATGCCGTATTTGCGCGCTTCATAATTGCAGGTGGAAACCACCCCGCGGCTGTTGGCCGGCCCGCCGCAGATCACCGGTTTGCCTTTTAATTCCGGATGATCTCGAATGTAAACTGCGGCAAAAAAAGCATCCATATCCACGTGGATTATTTTGCGTATTTCAGTTTTTTTGTTCATTTTGTCAGCTCACGGATTCACACGGATTATCGCAGATTTGATTATTCTTTTTCATATTTGAAGTTCCCCTTTATAAAGGGAAAAGACGACGAATGTCGGCAAAGGGTTTCGTTAGGATATTAATTGATTTTTGATTTAGCCAACCCCCTTTTGTTCCCCCTTCTGAAGGGGGACTTTCTCCATGTCTCATGCGATTCTTTATCATTGAGAATGGAAAGAAACTCTGCTCACAGCGAGATGCAAAGCAAAAAGTTATTCCACGAGATCCTTCGTGGGCAAGGCTAAAAGAATCCTCAGGAAGACATTTATTTTTCATCTTAAATTGCCTTTACTACCGGAATGTGCTGCCAGCTGGTGGTGTAACTGGGTGTGAGCGACTGCCGTTTCATCTGCCACGATTTTTTGATGCCGGAAGCAGCGTAGGTGAGCTGGTGATTTCCCATTTTTCCGTTGATCTCATCCAGGCAGTCCATGATGACTTTGCGCCTGTCGTCCAGATAGCAGGGCTGGAAAAAATCCAGCGGCGCTTTGCTTTGATGGATGATGTCGGAGATCATTACGCCGGACTTTTTGTAGTTATAGCCGGAACGGTAGATTTTTTTCATGATCACCGAGGCAGCATGCAGAAAATCGGGAGAATAGGCAGAAGGAAGCGGCAGGCGGGCAGTAGCATAATTGGCGTATTGCGGTTCGTTCTTGAAGCGGTTTGTTGTAATGAAAACGGTGATCTGCGATGCCACCTGATGTTCTTCCCGCAGTTTCTCCACGGCACGCAGGCAATATTCGGCGGTGGCTTCCTGCATATCGCGCAGCTCCGTGACAGCCGAGCCGAATGATCTGGAAGAGACGATCTCTTTTTTGGGCGGAATATCCTCTTCCAGATCGAGGCAGGAAATGCCGCGCAGCTCTTTCACCATCCGCAGTCCCACGATGGTCATTTTGTTCTGCACCCATTTATCTGCCGCCTGAGCCAGTTGAAAGGCATTTTCAATGCCGTTGCGGCGCAGCATTTTGGCATATTGCCTGCCCACGCCCCAGATGTGTTCCACTTCCAGCCAGCGCAGAATTTTGTCTCTGTCGGGATGATCGGTGATGTCGAAAACACCTTCGATGAATGAATGCTTTTTGGCAAAACGGTTGGCAACTTTGGCCAGCGTCTTGGTGGGCCCGATGCCTACCGAGACCGGCAAACCCGTATGCTGCCGGATCGTGCGTTTGATCTGCCTGCCGTAGTCCGTCAAATTCAGATGCTCGAATCCTTTTAACGACAGGAATGCTTCGTCGATGGAATAGACTTCCACATCCGGCGAAAAATCATGCAGCGTCTGCATCACTCGGTTGGACATGTCGCCGTACAGCGTGTAATTGGAAGAAAAAAGATGAATGCCATGCTGGCGGATAAATCTTTTATCGATCTTGAAAGCAGCGTCGCCACGCTTGATGCCCAGCTTTTTAAGTTCAGGAGAAAGTGCTACGATGATGCCGTCGTTATTGGAAAGAATGCCCACCGGCTTATCCGCTAGATGCGGATTGAACACCTTCTCGCAGGATGCGTAGAAGCTGTTGCAGTCGATCAAAGCAAAAATATCACGTGCCATAGATTTCTTGTATCGTGACGATCCTCGTCACGCTCCACTGAAACTTTCCCAAAACTTCTTTCCAAAATTCTTTTATAAGCTTTGGGAAAGTTTCTTTCATTATTTTCTCCGAGATTCTTGAATTTTGCTGATTCAAACTTTGCCACATTTCCTCTGTGAATTTGTGAAAGAAAATGAGGCAAAGTAACACTTGAAGCGACGTGGAACGTCGCTGAGCAAATACTTTTCCATGATTTATCCTTCGACTCCGCGCAGGATGACAATTCAACACTAAAAAAGAACTGTCTTTCTGACGTTTCTTGCACGTTGTTCTTAGGAAGAATCTCTGCTGGTCCGAGAAGTAAAGCAGGATGAAGTTTCACGAGATCCTTCGTAAGTAAGGCTATAAGAATCCTCAGGATGACAGTTGCTTGAAATACATAAATTTTTCATATTTTGCTCATGCTCTTTCTACTTTGGAAGCAAGAACTACTCCGTTTTATGCAGCGCATACACCACCACGCCCCAGATAATGAATTCCATGTCTCTGGTGATCTCCACCAGCGGGAATTCCGGGTTTTCCGGCATCAGATACCATTTGTTCTTTTCCTGCCAGAGCCGCTTCACGGTGAGTTCACCATCCACGATGGCGATCACGATCTTTTTGTGAGCCGGCTCCAGCGAGCGGTCCACGATCAGAATATCACCCGGAAAAATGCCGGCATTCACCATGGAAAAACCTTCCACCCGCACGAAAAAAGTGGCGCTGGGATGGGCTACCAGAAATTCGTTCAAGTCCAGTGTTTCTTCGATGTAATCCTGAGCGGGAGACGGAAAACCAGCCGGAACGCGACTGCCCAGCAGCGGACGCAACAATGACGTATTCTGCCGGAACTTGCCTGAAAACACCACTCTATCTGTCTGAAATTTTCTTAAATTTTCCATAATTATTCCTCACATATCCCTGTTCAATAAATTAACCGAGAAGATAATGTGTCAATGATAAAATTAACTAAATAGTTAATAATATGTTTTGGACTAAATTACTTTGACAAAAACCTTTCCTTCCAAAATATCAAANNAAAAAAGGATAAAATAATGGGACGAATTATCAAACGTGGATTTGCCAGCGACAATAATGCCGGAGCACATCCAGCAGTGTTGCAGGCAATGATCGAAGCTAACGCCGGACACGAAATCGGTTATGGTGATGACTACTTCACAGCACAAGCCGTCGAGGTGATTAAACAACATTTTGGCAATGAGATTGAAGTGTTTTTCGTCTTCACTGGCACCGGAGCTAATGTACTCAGCCTGAAAAATCTCACCGATTCATATCATTCGATCATTTGTGCCGAAACCTCTCACATCAATGTGGATGAATGCGGTGCTCCGGAAAAATTCACTGGTTGCAAACTGCTGCCGGTAGAAACAGATAACGGCAAATTGACGATCGAAAAGATCAAAAAACACCTGCATGGCTTCGGCTTTGAACATCATTCCCAGCCCAAAGTAATCTCCCTTACCCAGGCTTCGGAATTGGGAACAGTTTATACTCCATCCGAGATCAAGATTTTAGCAGATTACGCTCATCAAAATAAGCTGTATCTGCACATGGATGGAGCACGGCTTTCCAATGCTGCTGTCAGTTTAGGAATTGGTTTCAAGAAATTTACAGCAGATGCCGGAGTGGATGTACTTTCTTTTGGGCTTACCAAGAACGGTGCCATCAATGCGGAAGCAGTGATCTTTTTCGATAAAGAGCTGGTAAAAAATTTCAAATATTACCGAAAACAAGCCATGCAGCTGGGTTCGAAAATGCGATTCATGGCGGTGCAGTTCGCAGCTTTATTGGCTGGAGATATCTGGAAAGAGAATGCCGAACATGCCAATAAAATGGCTCAGCTTCTGGCTTCGAAAATTTCCGAAATTCCAGAAATTAAGATCACGCAGAAAGTTGAATCCAATGGAGTTTTTGCGATCGTTCCACCCGAGATCATTCCCAGACTGCAAGCCGAATTTTTCTTTTACATGTGGGATGAGCATCTTTCCGAAGTGCGCTGGATGACCTCATTTGATACAACGGAAGAGGATGTTGAACAATTTGTGGAGTTAGTTAAAAAATTGGTATAAATAAAACCTTCCAGGTTTTTGAAAATCTGGAAGATAAGTTTTATTCTGAAAAGCTCTCTATAGCAAATTCTTGCATTTGAGACTTTCAGAGTTTTAAAAGATCTTGAAAGTGCTTAACTATAAATCTGTTCGATAGAAGCCTTTTCAAGATTTTATTTCATTAACAAAATCTTCTTACTTCTTATTTCCTGTCCTGCTTTCATTTTCACGAAGTAAACTCCGCTGGAAACAGGTTGGTTATTGTTGTCGGTTCCGTTCCAGACAACCACACTTTCACTCGTTCCTAAACTCCCGTTTGGGAACGCAAAAGACTTAACTTTCTGACCTTTCAGATTGTAGATTTCTATTTTCGCAAAGTCAGAGCTTTGCGTTACCAGGAAAGAAATTGTTGTGGATGGATTGAAGGGGTTGGGATAAACTTTCAATTCCCAATCTGTTTGTATAATTTCATTTCCAGTTCCAGTCATTTCCGCGCTCAATAAAAATGGATCTGTCGGGCTGCCGTAAGTTTCATTATTCAAAAAGGTTATAGTTTCTTCACAGAGATAAACTTCATCAGTTGTTTCATCATAAATCCAGAATTCAATTTCTTCTCCATCCACATCACCCACGACGGTGAAATACCAGAAGCCATTTTCATAGTAGGGAGGATTGGCTTCCTGCCAAACAGCTATGCTGCGGCAATCAGTTTCTCCGCCGGGTCCGAAAGCTGCAGCCAGATTATTGCCGCTATTATCAAATTCTTCTCCTTCCAATTCGATACTTGCCATCACAACCATCGAAAATTCTGTACCGGTGATGATCGACCAGTCCGGAACATCATCTGTGCTATTATTTGCCGGTTTAGTTTGGGTAAACCAGGAATCTGTATTACCATAGATCAGTTGATCTGAACTGCTCATATTGATTTTGTATCCCTGGTTCGGTTCCATTTGGAGCAGATCACCAACCCAGGTGCCGGGCGGATTGATATAATTAGCAGTTTGAGTTTGACTCTTCGCTTGAATTACATTAGCTTCGATGCTCTGCAGAGCATTGCCAACCGTCATGATAGTGCGGGGATAATAAGCGATCCAATTCCAGCCTGCAGTCAGATAGATAGAAGTGTCGATGCTTATAGGTTCACCATTCACCGTAAAATTGTCAACAGCATCTATCATGTGAACCAGGTATGCTTCGCCATCGGAAATTGTGGTTAGATTTCCCACCCAGTTATTGGAAGAAGGATAATATGTGGCAGATTGAGTCTGATTTTTTACCTGGTAAACGTTTGCTCCCAAAGAACCGAAGATATTTGGAATGGAAAGATCGAGAGGATGAACATAAAAAGATATCCAATTCCAGTTTTCTCCCAGGTTCATAACTTGATTTATGCTGAAATCGATATTTAAAGTGAAAGGATCTTCCGGTGAACCAAGTGTGGAATTATTTTCAAAGTTTACGGTTTCCCAGCACTCATAAACTGCAGAGGAGGAACTTTCAAAAACCTTAAATGTGATCTCTTCATTCTGGTTGTTTCCAACAATTGTAATAAACCAGTAGCCATCCCAGTAGGGTAAATTTGGCTGCTGCCAGACAGCAACACCTCGACAGTCCGTTTCGCCGCCGGGTCCAAAAGCACCAAGATGATTGATGCCGTCAGCTATTATCAGATCATCACCGAAATAAACTTCACACATAGCAGCCATGCTGTATTGTGTGCCGGAAATGGGTTCCCAATCAATCAAAGTGAAATCGACATTTTCCGTGTTTTGTCCCTGAATGACTTCCACATCGGTTATAGTGGCACTGTTATAACCTGCCAGCGTTGCTGTGACGTTGTAGGTGCCGGCTTCGGCAGGAAGTTCGTAATATCCAACACTGTTCGGATTCACAAAATAGGTTCCGTTGGATATTTCTGCTTCTGCCGGATTTCCGACAGGTGGCGTTGTGGTGATCAAAGATAATGTGCCGGTTATCAAACTGGAATTAACTGATAGAAGATAAGGCTGGGTAGGCGAGCCGATAGTTGCATTATCCTGAAAAATAAAGGTCTGATCACAATCGTAAATCATGTCGGTAGCTTCATCATAGATTTTGAAGCTGATTTCTTCACCATTGATATTGCCGACAATATTATAATACCAGAATCCATTCGGATTCAAAGCTTCCCAGCCGCCAATTCCCCTGCAGTCGGATTCGCCTCCCGGACCAAAAGCAGCAGTCATGTTATCACCGGATTCTTCAAAATAATCACCATTGAATATAATTCTGGCAAACAGGATCATCGAGTACTGCGTTCCGGTTATCGGCTGCCAATCGGGCGGATCTGCTGCGAGTAAAAGGAAAGAAAACAAAAAAATGCAGATCATAAAAAATTTAAATCTTTTCATATGTTTTATACCTCCGTCACACTGAGCAGGATCCGGCAACTGCCGGAGACGTATCGAGGTGTCATGTTATCATCCTCTTCTCATCCTTCGATACTCGAGAAAAGTCGAACTCAGGATGACATTTTCTAGTTTTAATCATGCTCTTGTGTGTATTACATAAACATGGCTGTTTCATTTTTCATCATTGATTTTATATTTCAAATTCATAAACTCATTTTCCCCAATTAGAGAATCGGTAGATGCAGTGATCATATAAAATTTGTTATTCGATTGTTCAAAATCAAAATCGATCCAGGTGGTCTCCGATGTGTGACTAACAAGATTTTCTATAGATTTTTCCACATCAACAGTATCATCGGCATAAATGTAGTAACTATTTGCATTTGTTGAACTTGACCAGGACAATTCTATAACTTCTCTAATTGAATTGAAATAAATATTAATGTTCTGAGGAGGTAGAAGGATAATCGACTCTGAAGTTAAAGTGTATGGGGCAGCAGGCGATCCAATTGTAGCATTATCCTGAAAAATAAATATTTGATCACAATCGTGAACCATGTCAGTAAGCTCATCATATATCTTAAAACTGATTTCCTCACCATTGATATTTCCAACAATGTTGTAATGCCAGAAACCATTGGGATCCAATGCTTCCCAGCCGGCAATTCCTCTGCAGTCCGATTCGCCGCCCGGACCGAAAGCAGCAGTCATATTATCGCCGGATTCTTCAAAAAAGTCACCGTTGAAAATTATCCTGGCAAACAATATCATGGAATACTGCGTTCCAGTTATCGGCTGCCAGTCTGGTGGATCTGACCAGAGCAGGAAACTGCTGAGACAGATGATCAGTACAATGATATTTTTCATATTTATATTAGCAATTATAGCCCCAAGCCAATTGACTTGGGGCTGATTTTCAAACTAGTTTTATTTCATTAAAATGCACTTACGGATTTCTTCGTGTCCATCCCAAAGCAGTTTAAAGAAGTAGATACCTGAACTCTGCTCTGCAGCATCCCATTCGACTTTGTAATAACCTGCATTCTGATGCTGATCTAACAAAGTTGATACAAGTTGTCCTTTCACATTGAAAATCTGCAGCTTAACTCTGCCGTCCTGCGGAAGATTATAGGAGATACTGGTGACTGGATTAAAAGGATTTGGATAATTTTGAGACATTTCAAATTTAACCGGATTATCTGGGATTGAATTTCCAGTTTTGAAATTCACTGTGAAAAGTTCTCGAGGTTTGCCCAGAAGGCTGTTTGCCTGATAATTGATTACTTCCAAGGAATTGTATTCTCTTCCTGTTGATTGATCAAACAATCTGAACCTGAGTGTTTCATCAGAATTACCGATTATGGTGAAATACCAGAGAGAATTCTGCAAGAAACCAATACTGTGACAATTGCCATCCTGGTCAAAGACTCCAACCGAGTAATTACCGTCATCCGTCAAAGTCTTTTCATTAACCAAAACATCAGCCATCAGGATCATATTAGAATCGGTACCCGGTATAAGCTGCCAGTTTGCCAGGTTGGAAGGTTTTTCATTGTTGATGATTTCGCGGGATTCTTCTTGATTTGGCGGATAATCGAGGAGAAGTGGTTCATCGGGAGAAATTTCATCCGGCCAATATAAGATGTAAGATTTTCCCGGCTGCATAATCTGTAAGTCACCTATCCAACTTCCGTAGTAAACAGCAGATTGAGTCTGAGTTTTTATGTAAGTTTCTTCAACGACTCCAATACTTTCCAATGCTTCGTCCAGGGTTAAGCTGTTTTGTGGCAGATAACTTATCCAGTTGTAATATTGCTGTAACTGAATTCGATGAGTTAGAGGATTTATTTTCTCACCAGTGAAGATGTAACCGTCAAAAGAATTTAACATATATATTTTATAACCTTCATCATAAGCAAGATAATTCAGACCTCCAAACCAATCCATTAAAATTGGATCATACTGACCGAAATCCGTTTGAGATTTAACTTGTAAGATGTCGGGCGTTACTTCCAATACATCAAATAGATCATCGATCAAGTAGGTTGCCGGTTCCAGGTTGAAAGAGACCCAATTCCAGTTATCAATCAGATCGAATTCTATATTGTGGAAGGGTGAATCTATGGAGAGATTTACACCGCTGGGATAAACCAGGCAGTCATCAAAGAATATTGATTCATTACAATCCATTATTGTATCAGTTTCTTCGTCATAGAATTTGAACCAGATATTATCCAAACCGCTGTCATTATCGCTTACAATAGTGATATACCAGTAACCGCCAAGAGGCCAGTAGTTTGTCCAGAAATTATGATTACCGGTCTCCCAGGTAGCCAGTCCGCGGCATTCCTCGATCGTTCCAGTTGCCTGATCATAACCAAATGCTGCCAGCTGATTACTGCCGGTCTTCGACCTGAACTCACCATCATATGTTACAGTAGTGTATGCTATCATGACAAATTGGGTGCCGGTGATCGGCTGCCAGCCGTCGATTAATGTAAAATCTACCGGGGATGTCGTTTGAAAAGCAACAACCTGAATATTTTCACGTATCAAAGTCGAGTATCCATCCAATGAAGCACTGACGTCATAAGTTCCGTTTAGAACTACCAATTCATAAGTGCCGTCGGCAGCGGGAGAGACCGAAACATTTCCAGCCGTGATAACGACATCTTCAACATTGCCTGTTCCGCCAAACAAAGTAACCGTTCCGGCAATGGTGCCTTCATTCAGCACTAAAGGCAGATAAAAATCGATTCCAGTAGTTTGCAACCCGGATTCAACAACAACATTTTCTTGCACTTGCGTTTCGTAGCCGGGAAGTTCTGCTGTCACATCATATGTTCCGGGTGCAATTTCGATAATGTATTCATAATATAGAATTGTTCCAGGATTCAGCGGATCTTCCACCGGCTCGGGATTAGCAGAAATTCCACCTGCAGTTACGACTACATCCTCAGGATTTCCAATGCCTTCCACTTCCACATGTCCCACGATCTCGCCGGGAGGGGGAGGTGAAAGAGTGAGATTGATGACAACGAGTTCATTATCAACTACAATGTTATTCATACCGCTGGAGCTATAGCCGGCCAAGGTCGCCAGCAAGTCATAAGTGCCGGGCACAAGGCTTAACATATAATTTCCGTCTTCATCGGGATTAACTGTGTAAACTGTTCCCGGAGGTGTTGTCAGTGTTGCTGTTACAGTTACATCCTCCACATTGCCATTTCCACCATCCAATGTAATCATTCCAGTAATACCGTTCTGAGCAAAGAAAAATGCTCCCATGTCTGCTCTTGTTCCATCAGGGTCAAAAGCACTGTTGGGATCACCGGCATCAATACAGGGAGATTTTGTATCATCGGGAGTGGGAATATTTTCCCACGTCAGACTGTAATCTCCGTTAAACGGATCAGCGAAGAGCGGATCATCATCTATACAGCCTTCTCCGAAATAATTTTGCCCCGTACCGGATTGCAGATCGGAATAAGTAGCTGTAAAAGTAGCTGTGGGCTCCAGATATATGTTATTAGTCGCATTTCCCCAGATAATGGAATTCAGCATTGTTATATCGGAATTATACAAACCAGCAAGTCCGGAACCAGATTGATTGGCGATATTATTGGCAATAGTGGATTTAGTGATATAAGGATTGGAGCCATTGAAAGCTGAAATTCCACCTCCGTTCCATTGAGTGAAATTATCTGCAATCAATACGCCATTCAAGCTGGGAGCGGAAGCATAACAATTGATACCACCTCCATCATATTGAGAAGAGTTGTTTGTTACCTCCACAGTTTGTAAGATTATATCGGAATTATTGAGGTAGAAACCACCGCCTGCTCCACTGGCAATGTTGTTGTCGATAACAGAATTTGTAATTGTCAGCACAGTATTTTGCAAATAAAATGCACCGCCGGTAGTAGCACTATTATTCACAAAAGTACAATTCTCGAAGATGATATGATCGGCATTCGAGCAGAAAATTGCACCGCCTCGATAATCATCGCCCGTTCCTGTTGCATTACCGTACTCAAAATTGCAATGAGTAAATTCGGAAGGATCTTGAGCATTGGATACTGTATTATAGAATCTGAATCCATGCCAACCTACGGTAGTGTTTTGGGCTGTAAAAAAAATCGGATTTGCTAAAGTACCATTGGCTAATATCCTGCCGAAAACATTGAATTTGTAATGCCCGGAAAATTGCACAACTACTCCGGCATCGATGATCAACTCGTCTCCAACTGAAAGATCGATTTCACCATCGATAATATAAGGACTTTCTGCCAAAGTCCAATCGAGATCTACCAACACGCCGCCAGGTATGTTGGTTTGGGCTGTTAACATGGTAACAGCAAAAATCAAAATTAACATCACACAAATTTTTTTCATGGCTTCCTCCTTTTGCCAAACTTATGGTTTTACCTGGATTATTTTCAATCCTTCATTATCGGTTATATAGGCATAACTACCTGTAACTGTGATTGCAATAGGTTGCGTATTCATTTCTATGCTGCCTAGAATTTTGGGATGATCAGGATCGTGTACATCCACAGCAAAGAAACCTAATTCCTTATCTACGATATAGGCAAAATCTTCTTCTGCCCACACGCCAAAAACGAAACCTTCTGTACGAACTCTGGATTCTACAAAAGGATTATAAATATCTGATATGTCTATGATCTTCATACCGCTTTCGCCGTCTGCCACATAAGCATAATTCCCTACAACATGGATGTCTATCATACTGCCGGAAGTTGATAGTTCTGAGATAAGAGTCGGATTATTGGGGTTTAAAACATCTACTATCTTCAAGCCATGAGATCCGTTTGCCACCAAAGCAAAATTATTATGAATGAAAACATCACGAGCATCATTGGTGGGAAAACTGGAGACAGGATAAAGATTGGAACCGGCAACGTAAATTATTGATAAACCGGCATTTCCTTCTGCAATAAAAGCGAAGTCTCCATCCACATGAAGGTGCTTCGGAATGCCTTGTGTATCGGAAAATCCGATCAGAACAGGTTCGGTGATATTACTGATATCCACTTTGTGGATACGTCCGGGATTTGTAGGTGTGGAATGAGTGGAAATATAAGCAATATTCTCGATCACATAAGATGAAAGCGTTCTATCTGCCAGATTGTAATTGCCCAGAAGTTGGGGTAGATTTGGATTGAAGCAGTCGATAACTGCCAGTCCGTAATATTCATCGGCAACAAAGACATTCCAGTTTTCAAAAAAGACATCCAGTGCTGCACCGGGGGTATTTACGATTCCGATGATTTCAAGATGGATATTAATACTAACTTCGGGACTGTATGCGGAGTAGAATTCATCCTTGAACGCTCTGACGCGATAGAGCAAGGTGGCACATTGCAAACTGATATCATCGACGTAAGTTACGATGTTACTGTCAACTTGAGCATAATTGATCTGCCAGTCATATTCTCCGACTTTGCGGTCGATCAGAAAGCCGTATTCTCCAATCGAATTATCAGTCCAGGAAAGGCGTATTTTGTCGTAATCCAGAATTGTTGCCTTGAGATCAGAAGGCGACATCAGGTTTTGAAAGATGCTGTCTTCTACTGTGGCTGTGGAAGAAGTGCCGAAATATGCTGAAACTCGATAATACAAAGTATCAAAAAGTGTTGCCTCGTCGGTAATGGTTTCAGTATTCGCTGCTAATTTAAAATATTTATTCTGCCAGCTACCGCTGTTGGTTTTTTTATCAACATAGTATCCGTCCTCGCCAATACAACGATCCTGCCAGGTAATCTGAACACTGCTCTGATCGATGAGCTCAATTTCCAGTTCGTCCGGAATTGTATTTTCAGAAAAATAGGCTTTGGCTTCAGAATAATTGGAATAATAATCTTCTTCTATAAAATAAACTCTAACTTTATAGCCGTATATTTTGGTATCAGAAGTAGGAATTTCATCGTAATATTGAAATGTTCCACTTTCGATGACAGCGTAGCTTTCTTCCCAATCTGTATCTCCCACTTTTCTATCCAGATGAAATTCCAGTTCACTACCGCTATTATAGGACCAGGAGATGCGAACGATTCCTTCGGAGGTTTTTTGAACTTTGAAGTTGAATGGAGCATCTCCGCTTCCGGGTGAAGTCATATCTTCGCAAGATAAAATTATCAAGAAGGAGATGATGAACAAACCCAATTTCAAGATTTTCATCGTAACTTCCTTTGTTGGCTATAAAACAACATAAATAAATCCTAATAGTCGAAAATTTGTTTATCTTTTTCGAAATTTTCCTTATCTTCTTTTAACTGTTCGGCAACGGGCTTTGTATGCTGTTTACGATCGGGAAGACTTTCGATGATCTCTGCCTTCAAAATTATGATCATCTCATTTGTGGTTTCCGCGTAGCTGTTGTAGCCAAAGATATAACGCAGACCAAAAACCCACCAGGGTAGATCTTTTAAGAACGGGACGCCAGCTCGGGAAGTTTGTTTATCTGTATCAAACAGACCGGCAATAACTGTTTCTTCACCGTCAAATAGCAATACTTTCGTAGATGAGCTGCTTTTATCGATAATGGTGGAAATATCACCGGGGACAGCGCTGCTTTTTTCCACGCTGGCTTCCATATAAATGGCTTTTTCTCCGTCCTTTTCCACAATTAGAGGAGTTACATTTAAAATGATTCCGGTGGAAAAGAAAGTTTCCTGAACGTTTCCGGCATCATCTAAAGAGCGTACCGAAAAATCCTGTCCCACCTGAATTTTTCCATTCTGTCCGGAAAGAACAGTCACACTGGGTTTAGCTATAATCGAACCACGTTGATATTGTTCTAAAATACGCAATAGAACGTCCAGAGAGATAGTAACATCTCCGGTTTGAAAATTCTGATTTGTTCCTGCTTTGAAGATATCTTCGCTAACCTTGCTAGCGCCACTGAAATCAACATAGGCATTTACTGTACCGCCGAAAAGAGTTGACCAGTCGATACCAATATCTCGGGATAAAGTTTTATCTGCTTTAAAAAATATTGAGCTGATCCGAACCTGCTGATGATAGGGTGTAATGGTTTCAGCAACCTCACCGGCAGCACCTGTAGCAGCAATCTGCTCTTCAACTACAGGATCGGTAACCATGAAAGATCCTGGACGCTCTTCCAGATCAAGATTATGTAAACGAATAATAAGTTCCAGAGCATCTTTCCAGTAAACTTTGTTGATGGGGAATCCCACTATTTCGTTACTGACGCTGGTTGAGATGATTTTCTTATTTTCAAATTGGAGAGAAAGAACTTCCAAAGCTCGAAGTGCTGCGGCCAGGTTTGTATCTCGGGAAATGCTGACGAGTTCTTCTTCGGAAAAAGTGTTGTATACTCTTTCATCATTCACTTGTGCAGAAATGACAAATGCGAAAATGAGAAACAGAGTAATAATAATATTTTTCATAAATTAATCCTCATAATGCTTCAGCATTAAAATAAGTTCTTTGGGGACGCCTGTTTGATTCAATATGAAAACAGCGTTCTGATCATCCCAGTTTATATGATCGAGGTAACCATAAGCAATTTTATCTCCCGGAACCAGAACCTGAATTTTACCTTTGCCGTCTATAAGGAAGACTTTATCCGGAGTCAGACCGATCATTCTGCTGGCTTCGATATCGATAAACCTCTTTTCATGAGCGCTGGGAATAGGTCCGTGAATGCGAGCCATGAAGGGGTGATAGGTAAGGTTTTTATAGCGTAAATAGCGGAATGGTACATCCTCCACATCTACGGCACCTTCTTGATAAAAAGCTGTGATGACGATTGTGAAATAGACATAATCCAATGGCAGTTCATCTTCCTGCTCCACTCCTGAAAGGCGGATAGAGTTTATGATGTAAAGCATAAACTGATTTTCTAATTGATAGATGAAGGTGTATAAGTCCGTAAGCAAACCTGATCCAATGATCGAATACGAATTATAATTAGCAGATTGTACCTGACCGCTTTCCACATATTTGAAATCGAATTTTAAATCGGGACAGTGATTTTCGCAGATATCCAGAAGATAAGCATAGGTTATGGTTGGGTTATTATCTTTGGCTATCAACTTGCTTTCGCTTTTCACTCTTCTTTCCAGTTCTTCCATAGATTGTACAAGCACATCCTGCTCTTTCATATCCGGATTTGCTCTGCGCAAGTTTTCCAATTGAATGCGGTTTTCTTTTAATTCCGCTTCGATTGTATTCATTTTTTTAGCAGATTGGAAATTGCCAAGAAAAGACAAAAGGACAACCAACAGCAGCAGTCCGACCAAGATCAGAGTATTCCTGAGAACATATGGCATATCAATTACTCTCCAGCTTACTGAGCTTATATTTGGCTGCGACTGATAATTCATCTGTCGGGTAATCGGCAATCAGGTTATTCCAACTGGCTCTGGCCATATTTTTATCACCTAATTTTTCCCAGCAATTACCCAGCATCATCAGAGCTTCTGGTGCCTTTTTGCCGCGATCTTGATAAATTGCCTCGAAGATCTGCATTGCTTCATTGTAGCGCCTTAGCAGATACAGGCATTCGCCTTTGTAATAGTTTGCATTGTAGGCAAGTTGATGATCGGGATATTTACGCAGAAATTCATTGAAAAGTTTGATAGCCGATTGATAATCACCGGCAAAATATACATCCAGATTATGTCTGTATTCCCGGCTGATTTGATTGTCAGATATCACAACTTTTTCTTCGACAACAATTTCTTCAGCATCTTGCGTTGCTTCCTGCAATATTCTGGCGGCTTCTTCTTGCTCTTTAGTTATCGTGATGGCAGGTTGAATTATGATATCTTCATCCATTTTTACCTCTTTTGCTTCAGGATAAAGATAGGTTATTTCATAACGCCACAAATTTTGATCTTGAATATCATAACGGATGATCGATGAGATATTTCCTTCCGGAAATAATTTGGAAAACTCCAGGATACTGCGCCTATTCGTCGTGTAACCCGTTATAGAGAATCCACCATTATCACTGGAGATGCTGCCCAGCCAGCTAAGCGGATTGCGGCTCAAAGATTTGGAGTACGTGTCCAAAATATAATACCAGAGATTTTTGTTACCGGTAAGTTCTTGAACTTTCTGAAAATTAGTTTCCAAAGCGCTCATCTTGGTTTTAATTTCGTTCAGTTTGGTTATTAAACCCCGATTTCGCCGTAGTTCACTTTCTACAGCGTAATTTTCCTGCTGATAATCGACAATGTTTTCCTTTATCTGCAGATTGCGAACTGTGCCGGCAAAAGCAAAGTAAAAGATCAGGGCAAGAACGATAAATCCATGCCAGGCTATTTTGAAATATTTCTGGTTTTCAATTACTTTGGCAGGCAGCAGGTTTGAATTGAAGAAATCTTTATTTTTAGGCTCGAGAGCTTTCCAGGCAAGAGATATGGGAATGGCATATTGGGCGATCTTTTCAGGAGTTAAAACTGTTTCTTTATCTTCTTCGATTTTTAATTTGGTAAGTTCTAATCTGTGAATTTGATCATCGTTGGTTGCTTTGCTGCGGAAAAATTCCAGATCATCATCTGAGACGTGATCACCAATCATTAAGACATTTTTGGTGATAGGCATATCAGAAATATCTTGTTCAAGTATAACTTTGGAATAGATAGCCTGCCTGGTGGCAATATCATCGGAATCGGGTACAATGATCGGGAAGGTCTTGATGTGAACACCCGCCTTCATCACGATACCAACTTTGTACTCTACGCCTATGTATAGAAGCAAAACATATTCATCTTCTTTACATTCATAATTGTGTTTAACTAAGTTGATCAAAGCTATTTCATTAGTATCCACGTGACTGTAGAAGTATCTCTCTTTGGAAAGAACCAGATTGACATCGCGAAGAGCATGGAAAAGATCTAATTTGCCGCGATGGATATAAGCTAATCCAGACTTATTTGGATTAATAACATAATCAAGGATATAATCTTTGCTTTTAATGTCTTCGGGAGTTAACATCTCCTCTTTAAGTTTCTTTCTTAGTTTTGATTTAGCAAAATTTGCATCAAATTGAAAATATGAGACTTTTTCATCGTTGGCATTAAGTCCGATCTTACCTTTTTCCAACGGATAAGCTTGCAGGAAATTCTGCAATTCTTTTAAACCCGGCAGAGATTCGTCTCTTTTGGTTACCAGCTCTCCCAGTTCTTCAGCTGAGTCCAGATCAATAGTAGCATCCAAATCCAGATCTTCTTCTTCCAGATCTTCCAGATTTGTGAAATCAGTTTCATTTTCGGGTAATTCACTGATCTGGTCTTCACTTTCTTCTACTGACAAAAAAAATGGTGTGGATAACAATGTCTCATCAAGATGTTCTAAAACAACGTCGTTGTCCTTCAGGCTGAGTTGAGCAATTTTGATGTTCAACCCATCCTGAAAAATACCAAACGCTATCTTTTCTTTTTTTAACATGTTTTTAAACCATTAATTCATATCGAGTAATTAATCAATTGATTAATTCTTTTATTATTGTTGGCATAATTTACAGCAGTTTCCTTGCTGATTTTACCTGAGATATAATGATTGTATAGATCCTGTTCCATTGTGATCATGCCATTTTTTTTGCCTTCGTTTATCATCTGGTAGATCTCACCGATGTTTTTGTTGCGAATGGCAGATTTCACAGATGCATCTACCGATAAAATTTCTTTGCACATCAGCAGTTTTCCGGTTTTGGTGGGAACCAGTTTTTGAGAAATTATCACTTTCAATGTATCAGCTAAGCGCATTCTTACTCGTTCCTGTTCTGCGGGCGGAAATTCTGCAATGATTCTATGAATGCTTTCAACAGCACTGCTTGTGTGTAAGGTGCTGAAAACTTTGTGTCCGCTGTCGGTAGCTTCCAGTACAGTAGCTATTGTTTTACTGTCTCGCATTTCACCCACAACTATAATGTCCGGATCTTGTCGTAAAGCTTGATAGGTTCCTTGCTGGAACGATGCAACGTCATCTCCTACTTCCCGGTGACGAATAATACATTTATGAGAATCGTGAATGTATTCGATCGGATTGCTGATAATAATGATATGAGCCTGATTGCTGTGGTTATTCATATCAACGATGGAATCTAATGTGCTGCTTTTGCCGGAGCCGGTGATACCTGTTATCAAATACAGCCCTGATTTTTCATATTTCAAATTCAAACGCCGGTTAATCGTATCAGGAAAACCCAATTCACTGATGTGAAAAAGTTTATCATTTATTCGTCTAAAATTCGCTACGATTTCGTTGGTTTCAAAATAGACATCACCTCGGAATCTGGTAAATTTAACAGCATTCTCTTCCAATTCCATACTCAAGGAAAAATCAATATTTTTAAAATCTAAGAGAACCTTCTTTTGATTTATTGTCAAGATTGAAAGCAGCATACAGGTTATTTCATCCTCAGTGAATCTTCCCAGTTTCTTATGAGGAGATTTAACGCCATAAATACGCAGCCAAATGTAACCATCACAGCCATTACCGCCCAGGTCGATGTCGGATGCTTCCAGTTTTCTCATTTGCTGCATAAGATTCTTCAGAGCTGAATAGGCTTCTTCCCGCCAAGCATCATGTTGCAGCAAATACTTGTCGATTGTACTCGCCCTTTCGGCACCGGTTTGAAAACCCGGTATCAGATTCTGCAGCTCAGATAAAAATGAAAAACTCATACAACCTCATATAATAACCGACTCCACCGATTTTCTTATTACCAAATGATGTCTTTAAATTCTATGTGTCAAGCTAATAATAATTTTGTTAAAATCAGTATTCTATTTTTCACAATATTCTCAAGAGCACCCGTAGATATTTTTTGGGGAATTAATGATTGCTAATTGCTGGACATTAATTTCATCATTACTATCCGTTGCAGAGACTTGCGCCATTTGAAGAAAGTGCTGTTAATGAGATTTATCATGAATCTTTTTAACAACTTTTCGCCTTTGAAGGCAAAAAAATCTAAAAGTTGTTTTCGATCAAAATGACGAACTTTAACTTCTGTCTCCGCACGAAGAGTTGTGAAGCTTGAACCGGCAAGTATGAAGCTTTCTTCTCCGCAGGTATCCCATTTCTGAAGATAATCTACAATATTATTATTCAGCCACATGGAAATTTCTCCATATTCCACAATCAAGATAGATCCTGCTTCCTTGCTGCCAATTGGAATACTGTCGCCGGATGAATATTTTTTAACTCGACCTAAAGTCATGAAATCAATTTTATCATCGGTAGAAAATCCATGCAGGATTATCGGTTCGCCTTTCTGCACCGAATGAGAACCCGGATCGAAGGCTTTCTGCAGCGGACCGTACAGATCATCGGAATAGTGCAGTCCAGCTTTTACTACCTGAAATAGTTCTTCAGCATTTATAGGTTTGGAAAGATATTGAAAGGCGCCGGCTTGCGTGGCTTCCACTGCTCCTTCGATGCTGGAAAATCCGGTTAAAATGATTACGACCGCCAAGGGCTGCTTGGTTTTGATCTCTTTCATCAGTTCAAAACCATTCATTTTGGGCATTGCCATATCCAGTAAAAAGAGATCAAAGAGTTCTAAATCCATTTTTCGCAGCGCATCTTCTCCATTTACTGCTTGTGTAACGCTATAACCTTCTTCTTCCAGCAATTCGGTACACAGTTCGCGAATGCTTGCTTCGTCGTCCACGACTAATATCCGTTTTTTCATGTTAATCCTCGTCGTTTCTTCTTGTTTCTTTTATCAACTCTAATTGTTTGAGCCTTCTAATCCTGTTGGTTAACTTGTTTATCTGGTTGATCGCTTCAGTCATCTGGTTGCCGGCTTTTTGCAATTTTTCATCCTGATATTCGACCGCTGCTTTCATTATCCGTCTTATAGATAAGGATATAATAGTGAGTGGATTATTGATATCATGATCTAAATTGGCGATTTTGCCTGCTTCCTTTACTACCAGTTTATACTGATCTTCGCGCAATTTATTCAGAATTATTTGTCTTTGGTTTTCGGTTAGTGCATTGTCCATTTTTAAAAGGCTTTCTTCATTCTCAATAATGATATTGGAAATTTTCTTGAGCATATCTCCTATGAAGGATGCAATGAAGGCAATACCCGAGAATAACGCTGTATAAGATATCAGGAAAATAGTTTGGGTGGGAATATCAATCTTAAGAGGTTGGCCATCGATAGGAGTGAGCCATTGGAAATTGTACATGATGAGTAAAATGAGCAGACAGGTGCTGCCGATCATAGCTGCAATGATGCCGCCCGATTGCTCGATGGCAAGGCTGGCGGTGATAACAGCAATCAAATATATCCAGATGAACGGGCTGGAGATACCTCCTGTAAGATGCACAACCAATGTGGCAAACACGATATCAAGCACGATCTGCACTGCACTCATTATAGTATTGTTCTTCAGAATCTGCATGTGAAACAATATATTTAAAATACTGATACCAAGAAATGTGCCAACGAATATCAGGATCGGGTAGATCTCATTAACTTGATTTACCTGTAAGATTCCGATGGCAAATAGTATGAGAACAATAAACCAGCGGATCTTCGACCACCATTTATACATCTGTACTTCCGGATTTACAAAATCTTTCTTTTCCACAATTCACTCCCTCATTAAATTGCTAATCATAAAAAATACTGATAATTTTGTATTGCATCTTGGTAGGAAAATCTACCGTTCCCAAAAAATCGGAAACTGCTTCTGAACTAAATTCTATTACAGGTGTACCGCTAATGACAGTTGCTGCGATTTCAGTTCCACCCTCCACGAAAAGAGCACCATCGACGATTAAATTACCGGATATTCTAAGCTCACCTGTAATCCAGATGACACCGTAAAAATAACCGCCGGCAAAATCGGCATCTCCATCCACCACAAGCAAGCCCGAACCCGACCAGCCTGTTGTTGTTATTTTTAAACTATTCTTTGGATCGGTTATATCTACCCAGGTGATGTTCTCACAGGGGGTTTGGTTATTGGGTGGATCGGTGTAATAATTTGTAGCGATTGACTTTACATAGTCTTTGGTTACACCGAAAATTTCTTCGAAATTCAAGGGTGGATCACAGTTCTCGTCAATATCACCTACTACAGCTGCATTGCCTTTCACGATTACTTCTCCATTAGCAGAAACGGCTGCCTGGATATTGGCAGGAACAATACTGACTAGAGCACTGGTGGTCTTATGCACAGCTTCATCACCAACCAGATGGTGAACGTAGGATTTTATTGTAATAGAATCTGCAGCACTATTTCGGGCATAGCTTATGCTATCTATTTTGCCGTCTAAAACATTAAAATCCGAGAAACTGAGTGTAGCTTGATCATCCACGAAATCGACCGAGCCATTTTGGAGTCTTTTGATGCTGTAGTTAAGTGCTTCATTGCTTAATGCTTTGGCCTGAATTTTTGCCAGGTTGCGTGAGGTTTGTTCTGCCGTATCTCCACGATTATCTTTTTGAGATAAGGTTATCACCGTGAAGATAGTAGCTGCGATCAGAAGTGCGATTATTAACAAACGTCCCATTATTGTCCTCCTAATTATCCCAGCTGATGATTTCAATCACTTCGTCACCAGATGTGCCGGATGAAGCTATCCATTTGTTAACTATGGTTTTATCGTATTTTACCGTGCTGTTACCAGCCATCTTTACTGTTTTGTTGGGTTGCGTATCTACATATACAGAACCTTTGATATTACTATTTCCGGTCAGTTGAACGCTTCCGTTATTTACCCAGATCACTCCTTGAAAGTTGGCAATTCCCGCCATATTCAAATTACCGTCCACGATCAATAATCCGCTACCTTGCCACCAGCCGGCTGCAAGTGTAAGCTTTTTGTTTCCTTTCAGCTCCACATAAGTAATACCGGAAATGGGAGTGATATTTGCTTTGGGATTTTTATAATAATTATCGGCGCTGCTTTTAAACTGGTTCATATTTTTGCCGAGTTCTTTGTTGATATTCAAATTCATGTTTTCCTGCAAGCCGCCGATGATTCGGGCGTTTCCTTTCAATGATACAGTTTTGCTGCAGTTGAATGCTTTGCCTTCTTTGCCAGTGATGTAAGCTACTTTGGCCACACTGGCATGTTGTCTTGGCAGACCGCTGAAATCGGTGGTAACATAAGATGTAATGGTCAGAGTATCGGCAGAAAAATTCATAACATAAGAAATGCTGTCGATTGTACCATCCAGAACCGTGAAATTGGAAAAAGTTTGTTTGAATTCGTTTTGATCAAGTTGGATTCTGCCATCCTTCAAATTCTTGATACTATAATTAAGTGCTTCATTGCTGAGTGCTTTGGCTTTGATATGAGCCATGCTGTTGATGACAAGTTCGGGAGCTTCTACTTTGCGGGAATTGATTTGGAGCGCTATTGTGGAAAAAACAGCCGAAACCAAAACTATCAGAATTACTAAAATCCTGCCCATACCAGATCCTAATTATCCCAGCTCAATATCTGCACGGTGGTAGCGCCACCACCTCCACCAGTGTTGATAAGTGGAGAAACGATAGTTTCATCATATTCTACATAAGTGTTACCGGAAAGTTTTACTGTGTCGTTCGTATCTACAAAGACAGCTCCGGCGACGCTGCTGTTGCCGGTCATCATGAAGCTGCCGCCGCTGGCCCAGATCACTCCTTGAAAGTTTGCTCGTCCTGTATCTTTGAAATTACCGTCTATTATCAGAATGCCGCTTCCTCCCCAGTTACCGGATAAATGCAGACTTTTATTCCCAGTCAATTCTACGTATGTGATTCCGGATAGCGAGGAAAATCCTGCCTGGGTTTTGGGATTCTTTAGATAATTATCTGCTCTTGCTTTCATCTCTGCCATTGTATAACCGAACGTCTGATTAAAGTTTAAGGAAACATTTTCGCGCAAACCGCCAACAATTTCAGCATTTCCTTTCATATCTACTTCTTTGCTGCAATTAAAGGCTTCCACTGAGCTGCCCGGCTGAAAAAGAAGCTTGGCAGTGCTGGCATAGCGGGATGTTTTACCGGCAATTTGGGCTGATACATAAGAGATGATTGTAAGTGTATCCAAAGAGGCATTCATGACATATTTTATGCTGTCGATTGTTCCATCTATGACGTCAAAATTGGAGAAAACCTGCAGGTATTCGGATTGTGTAGCGGGGATGTGTCCATCCAATACCTGTTTGATGCTGTAATTCAGTGCTTCATTGCTCAACGTTTTGGCTTTGATGTGAGCCATACTGTTAGAAATCAATTCGGGTGATTCGTTCTTACGATTATTGATCGATAAAGCGATCGTCGTGAAAATGGCGGTAACCATGATTATCATAATTATTAAAATTCTTCCCATAATTTACCTCACTCAGCTAACGCAGATACAAGTTTTTAAAATATTTCCAGATGACGGTCGGATAACGGATCAGTCTTTTATCAATGTCATCTCTGTAAGTATCGAAAGTAAAATTAAAATCAAAACGGGCAGATCGAATAGAGCTGTGATTGCTGTTTGGATTTGCAATAACATTATTATTTACGTCATAATAAGTAATATCCAACGGATCGGCCAGCCAGAACGGGCCTGCAATCGGATTGTTCATATCGTTTAAATAAACATACAGGGGATAGGCATTTCCCACTTGAGATTCACTGACAATATAGAACGTGCTGATGGCAGATACTGTGGTTTGCTGTCCCCGAAACTTGAAGCCGTTTGTGCTGGCCTCAATAATTGGATCAATAGCGGCAGGCACTCCTGCTCCAACTTTTGAGAGGTAGCTTTCCAAACCGGAATATGTGATGCCCGAAATGGTCCGCCCGCTTAATAGATTCTCGGCAATTCCGCTCAAAATTACCTGCTGCTGCATATTATAGCTGAGAGCCTGCATATTCATGATCGCGCCGAAGATCATCAGCAAGATCAAACCGCCGGCAACTGTGGCACCTATTGTATCCAGAAAGAAATTCACGCTCACATCCCGATATCATAAAATACTTTGCTGAAAGGATCGTTTTGTGTACCTATAAAAAGTGTATCTCCGGCTGCAGAAACACAGTTCATTCTCACATCCACGCGTACGTAGGATGAATCCGGATTGCCGGTATTTCCCAAACTGTCGGAATAGGCAGCAGAGATGTTCAGGGCATAGTAAGTATTACCGATTGTTTCAGATGCCTGAAACTGATTGAAATTCGTTTGAACATCAGAGAATTCAAGAACAGAATTGCTGCCCAGCAGTTCAGCTTCTATCTGTTGAAAATATCTGTCTGCAATTTTCTGGCCTTGAGTATATAACATGCTGTTATAGACTATTTTTGCATCATCCAGCACCAGGTTATACATATTAAGCATAATAGTGGAGAACAGTGCCAGAGCCAAAAGAACCAGCAGCATTTGATTTTCCAACTCACTCCTCCTTAAAAAACTCTTGGGTTAATCTTCCGAAGTAGCATAGGCAATTTCCGAGATCGTCGTAAGTCCATTTCTGATCCTGTCCAACCCGGAATCCAGCATAGACAGCATTCCCTGACTTTCAGCAATTTTGCGGATCTTATCTTCATCTATCTCTTTTTTGGAATCCACGATTGCCTTTCTTACTTCCGGTGAAAAATAAAGTGCTTCACAAATATTTACACGACCTTTGAAACCATTATTACATTTTTTGCAGCCTTCTCCAGCTTCAAAGATCATACCCGAATCCAATTCTTCCTGAGTTATGCCCATTTCCAGTGCGGCAGGATATTTCTCTTTGGAAAGCGGACGGCGACACTCTTTGCAAAGTTTTCTGACCAGACGCTGCGCTACGATGATATTCATGGCATAAGCCAGCAGGAACGTTTCAATTCCCATTTTGTAAAGACGTGAAATAGCGCTGGGAGCGTCATTGGTGTGCAAGGTAGAAAAAGTGAGGTGGCCTGTATTAGCCAGTTTAACAGCTGTTTCGGCTGTAATTTTGTCTCGAATCTCTCCCACCATGACAACATCCGGGTCATGCCTTAGAATAGATCTGATCGCTTCTTCAAAGGTAAAACGCGTGCCGATCTTCAGTTGCCTCGCTCCTTTTATATTATATTCCACGGGATCTTCAACCGTTAAAACGTTGATGGAAGGATCGATTATCTGATAAAGAGCTGCCATCAGGGTTGTGCTTTTTCCGGAACCGGTGGGACCGGTAACTAAAATAATACCTTTCGATTTGCTGATTGCTTTTATAAAATCTGCTTCAGCCTGTTTTTGGAAACCAAGTTTCCGCAGATCTGTGATCACGTTTCTATCGTCGATTGTACGGATAACGACACTTTCGAACCTTCTTTCGTATTCAGAGGAAGTGATGGGAATGATGGAAACACGAAAACGTATCAGATGATCATCGATCAAGCGCTGCATGAAGCCGTCCTGAGCTGTATCCCTTTCAAAACGATCCACACCGTTGGCCCGGTCTTTCACGACGGCTGCGATAGCTTCCGGCGAAGTGTTATCCTGCCTGTGCCAGCGGATAAGTTTACCATCTACTCTGAAGAAAAAATCGACACTGGAGCGAAGATAGGGAATAATGTGAATGTCGCTGGCTCCTTTGCGTACTGCTTCTATCAAACAACCTTCGAACAAATTTACCAGAAGACTTTTATTGATCTCGTCATCCAACGCATATTCATCAACTGCTTTTTTTTCATCAGATTCTTTAACTTCTTCCATTTCCTGCTCAGCTTCCTGCAGCAGATCTAAAAATTCATTCTTCTGTGGGGCAATGATGCTGATCAGTTCTTCCAATTGGACAAGTTTGCAATAAACCACTTCATATTTTTTGAATTCGGAATAGATTGGAATTTTTTCAGCTATTTTTTCGGTGGGATCGGCAGCCAGGACGATAAGCGTGTTTTTCTTGCCAAAGTTGAACTGATAGGGAAGAACTTTTTTATAAAGCATTTCTTTTTTAAATTTCTCGTCGAATTTCTTTATAATTTCACGTGTGTGTTTAATCTGTTTTTCAGAAACTTCAGAAGGGATGATATCCACTGTACGAAAGGCATATAATTCTGCTAATAGACCGAATATTGAGTGATGGTCGATTTTGAAATCATGAGATAATATCTCTCCCAGAGCTCTGGGATTGGGGTCTTCTTCTGCCTGAATGATCAAAGCTTTCTCCAAGGTGTCTTCGTCTATTAATCCTTTTTTGATTAGCAACTGACCGAATCTTGATTTTTTTACCATAATACCTTCATAATTTTAGAATGATGGTGTTGTAGGTGAGATCATCGCAATTTCAGATGAAACTACCGTGAGCAAAGTGATGATAATGGCGATGAAGATACCTACAAAAGTTTGAATTGATTGAATTAAAGTTTCCATTTTGTAACTGGTTTCTTTTTCGTAGAAAGTAGCAATTTGCTGAGCAGATTGTAAAATGTTTCCGGATTCCGTACCGGTTTTCAAGCGGCTGAGTGTACTTTGATTGAAAACATCTGCCTTTTCCAGAGCAGGAACTAAAGACATACCTTCTTTCAACATCAGCGGTATAGCTATCTCTTTAACTCCTTTTTCAATATACTTGTTTCTACAGGCTTCTGCAGATGCAGTCATTGTTTCGATATTATTTTCGGCACCGGAATAGATCGCTCCGAAAACGCGGAAAAAAATCTCGATACTGCCCTTGTGAAGCAAATGACCAATGACAGGCAATCGAATTAAAAAGCGATCCCGCCATACTTCGCCTTTGGGAGTTTGCCACCACATGGCGATAACGCCGATCGGAATAGCCAGCATGAGGAACATCCACCACCAGTTGGCAGCGAAAAAATCACTCAAATCCAAGGTCGCTGCGGTCATTGGAGGCAATTCTATGCCGAATTTCACAAACATCAAAGCAGTTTCCGGGAAAATTTTGATAACATAATAACCAACCGCCATAATCATTGCGATCACCATGAATGCAGGTTCCATCAAAGCTTTTTTAAGGCTTTTGCGATATTCGGCATCACGCTGCATAAATTTAGCAGTGGCATCATAAACCTCTGCCATATTACCGGATTTGGTGGCTAGTCCCAGCATATATGAGACAAACTTGCCAAAAATGTCGGAATAACGTGCAAAAACCTCAGTTCCTTCTTTTCCTTTTTTCAGTTCGCTTTCCACTTTTCGTAAAGTTTCTTTCAAGGTCATATTTGGTTCTTCATCTGCCAGCATGCGCAGGATCTTATCGTAACTCATCTTTTCTTTGAGCAGGAACGAGCTGAGGTTTACGAACATGAGGATGCTGTTAAATGGTGGTTTTAAGCGAATGTCGATGAGAGCGGGTTCGATTTTTGCATCTTTAAATCCGATGGAATTTAAAGCACGGGTCACTTCTCCTTTTGTGAAAGCCTGCTGACGACCTTTCACTTTCTTTCCGCTGGGAAGTTTTACAGTATACAAGAATAATCGTTTTTTCTTTATTGAATTTATGCGGATTTTGTGTTTTGCAGCAATTCTATCGATTAATTCTTTGGCTTTTTTCTTACTCTGCGCAATAACGGTTCCCTGCACACCTTTGCCGGAAACCGTAATTCCCTGATATCTATATTCGTTCTGCATAAAACAGAATTTACCTTAGATTACGAACATGGGAGGCGAGCCTCCCATGTTCGAATGAAAAAAAATCTAACTGTAAATTTTTTCTGAGTTCTTAGTTGTTAACCGTTGTGGCTACAGCACTCGTAGCGCCTGTGACGGTGATTGTGGCTTGAACATTTGTCGAGCCGTCATTACCAGTTTCGGATCCTGTGCCAACGATAGTTAAAACATCACCGTTAACGCTGAGTGCGAAGCTTCCGTTGCCAGTTGTAAGAGTATTTGATGAAGTATCATAACTATAACCTAACCAACTTCCAACATTGTCAACCTCTGTAGTCCAACTATTACCGCCACCGCCGTGTGTTGCAGGTGTTTTGTAGAAAGCCAGAGCTGAAGCTGCCAGGTTGTTAAGATCACCAATCACTGCCTGTCTGTTTGAATTTGTAGCTTGTGCGTTGAACATTGTGATTCCTACTGCTACAGCAATACCTACAATGATCACACTTAATACGATCAAAAGAATTTGTTGTGTTCCCATTCCTATTCCTCCTTTTTTTTGGTTTTTGTTTTTTTCACAACTATTATGTCACTTCTAAGAAGCAACTACTGTGCCATATAATTTTTTCTTACTTCTGGACACTTATCAAATCACACGAAGCTAAGCTAAAAAAGGGGTTAAAATAAGGCAAGTAAAAAATCTTATTCATCAGTTATTTTATGGAAAAGCATAATCTACCGAAGTTATGATTGTATTAATATAATGACAACGACGGCGCAAAGTGTTATTTAAATATAACAAAGCATAGTTGCTTGACAAGCAATTGGTAAATTTTTATGAAGTAATCTGATTAAAAGATAAATGAGGTTAGATAAATTGAATGAAAGGATATGGGCTAAAAATGATAATCTAGTTGTTCAATTCATGCGCTATGTAATTGTAGGTGGAATTGCTTTTCTGGTGGATTATGTTTTTCTGATTTTATTAACAGAAGTTTTCCAGATTTTTTATCTAACATCTGCTGCAATCAGTTTTGTAATAGGCCTTGCTGTGAACTATTTTCTGGCTGTGAAATGGGTATTTCAAAGTTCAGCCAACAATAAATCAATCGAGATTTCGCTTTATGCACTTATTGGCATTGTAGGTTTAGGTTTAAATGAATTGATAATCTGGCTGTTTACTGAGGAAGTGAAGTTTCACTACATGTTATCTAAGATTGTAGCTGCGGTGGTAGTTTTGGGTTGGAACTTTTTAGCCAGGCGTAAGTTGATGTTGAAAGGAAGCAAATGAAGCAGAAAACAGCAGTGATTATCGGTGCCGGACCAGCCGGCTTGACGGCAGCTTTGGAGTTATTGAAACAAACAGAAATAAAACCAATAGTACTGGAAGCTACTGATAAAATTGGCGGAATTTCACGAACAGTTAATTATAAAGGAAATCGCATCGATATTGGTGGTCATCGTTTTTTTTCCAAGAGTGATATCGTCATGAATTGGTGGCAGAGAATTTTGCCGATCGCAGAAGATGAAAATCAGGAAGATGTACTTTTGAAAAGAAACAGACTTTCCAGAATCTTATTTCTGCGAAAATTCTTCAATTATCCCATTTCCTTGAATTTGGACACAATTCGAAATCTTGGTTTGAAGCGGCTCATGAAAATTGGTTTCGATTACACTTATATTCGTTTATTTCCCATAAAGCAGGAAAAGAATCTGGAAGATTTTTTCATCAATCGCTTTGGAAAAGAACTCTATGAAACATTTTTCAAAGACTACACAGAAAAAGTCTGGGCAATTTCCTGCGATAAAATAAAACCGGAGTGGGGAGCACAAAGAATTAAAGGTCTTTCGATTTCTGCTGCAATAAAACATGCATTGAAAAAAGTATTTTCTAAAGACAGCAGCATTTCCCAGAAAAAAACCGAAACCAGCCTGATCGAACAATTTCTCTATCCCAAATATGGTCCGGGGCAGCTTTGGGAAAAAGTTGCAGAATTGATAGAAAAAAATGGCGGAGAAATTCATCTTAATGAAAAAGTAGTCAATATCGAAAATGGCAAAGAAGGAATCGATGGCGTACTGGCAGAAAAGGATGGAAATCTGAAGGAACATAAATGCGATTATCTGATTTCTACGATGCCGGTAAAAGATTTGATCCACGGCATGATAAATCACCTTCCGCTGGAAGTGAGAGAAATTGCACAAAAACTGGTTTATCGTGATTTTATAACGGTTGGGCTGCTCTTAAAAAAGTTGAAAGTAAAAAACAAAACCGATCTTAAAACCAGAAACGATCTGATTCCTGATAACTGGATTTATATTCAGGAACAGGATGTGAAGCTGGGAAGATTGCAGATTTTCAATAATTGGAGTCCATATCTGGTGGATAATCCTGATAATGTCTGGGTCGGATTGGAATATTTCTGTAACGAAGGCGATGAACTCTGGAGTAAATCGGATGCGGAATTTAGAGAATTTGCTGTGCAGGAATTCATCAAGATAGGGATGATCGACAAATCTGATGTTCTGGATAAAACCGTAATCCGCATGCCCAAAACCTATCCTGCCTATTTTGGCTCCTACGATCGATTTGATGAGATCCGTAAATTTACAGATGCTATTCCCAACCTCTTTCTGATCGGCAGGAATGGAATGCATCGCTACAACAATCAGGATCATTCCATGCTTACGGCGATGGAAGCTGTGAAAAATATTAAAACTGGTATAATTACAAAGGATAATATCTGGAACGTTAATGCGGAGGCAGAATATCATGAAGAAAAATGAAATTGAACTATTGTTGAATGTGCTTTTGATTTTGGCCATATTCTTTGCAGTAGCCGGTTTCATGCAAGATATTGCAAACACTGCCCAGTATGGAGGAATTGATCTACGGAATCGTGTAGTTGGAGCCAGATTGGCTAAAAATGATTTTGATCCATATTTTTATAAATGGAATGAAGGCGATCCCAATTTTTTCCTCGATCCGCGAGATCATCCCAATCTACCGGTGAATAGAGTTACAGTTACTCCCACTGTTTTGCAGCTTCATTCAATTTTTTGCGACTTGCCATATCTTTTTCAAAGATATTTTTGGACTTTTATTCAGTGGGGTTTATTAATTGCCATAATTCTACTATTCACCAACGGATGTCTGGATAAATTCAAGTTAAAGTTAATTTGGCTGACTTGTCTTTTCTTTGTTGCAGACAGCTATATTTTCAGATTGCATGTGGAAAGAGGGCAGATCTATATTTTATATACCTTTCTTTTTGCACTTTCGTATTATTTTTATCATCAGAAACACAAATTCAGCGAGATCATAAGCGGAGTTATTGCAGGCTATGCAGCATCGCTTCGCTTTCCTATGATTATACTCGGATTGCCATTTTTAGTTGCTAAACGCTGGAAGTTCATTGCAGGTAAATTCTTTGGATTTGTTTTGGGAATTGGTTCTTCATTGCTTTTTGTTAATTTTGAAGTATGGAAAAGTTATTTCAAGGCGATGAATATTCACGGCTTGGTCCATGAAGGAATAATAAAAATCACTATGGAAAGATATCCCCATCTGAATATTGAAGATGTCAAAGATCTTTATATATGGGCAAGATTACCGATCTCCGATTCATCTCTTCAAGGAATGCTGAAAAATGTAGGTATACAACTATCTGCAAATATTTTATTGATTGTATTCCTAGTTTTAGCTCTGATGATTATGATAGTTTTTTCCAAAATAAACTCTGAAAACAAAACACCTGATTTCATCTTCCTGTTTGGTATTTTTATCGTGCTTCTAAACGAATTTTTTCTACCAGCATCCCGTTATAATTACAATGATGTCATCTTATTAATTCCTATAAGTTTAATTATAATCGACTCAAATAATATATTTAAGATGATAAAATCAATTAAAGCAGAAATATTTCATCGTTCTACTCGTTATTTGTTTTTCTAAATTATGAAAATGAGGTTTAAAAAATGAATAAAAAGTTTAGCTCGATAGTTATCTTTTCGATCTTGTTCTCTTCCATTATAACCTTATTAGAATTTCTTTTAGTCTACTTATCAGGGAGTTTTATTTCACCAAATTACAAGTGGGATTTTTACTCACTAATAACTTTGGTAACCAGCGCTGTTTTTATCTGGTTTATAATAATCGGATTATTCATATCGATTATTCACGTTATCAACAACTATGGCAAGATCATCAGATTCGTATGCTTCCTGTTGTTGATATTGTTCCTCTCTTTATTGATCTTGATCGATATTAGTAGTTGGAAGTTCTTTTTATTTAATCAATATTTCTTAACTTTAAATTCTCTATCTTTCGCACTTATAAATTTGTCACTTCTGATCAAACACATCGCTGAATCAAATCTGCTATTATTGATTTTGAGTTCAATGTTTTCTGTAAGTTTTGCCGCAATTCTACTTTTTGCCATACAGTACATTTTAAAAAAAAATGATCCTATGCAGCATGGGAAAGTAATTATTACAATTTTTAGCTTAGTGATAATGATGTTTGGCATCAGTCTTTTTCTACAGGATAATCTTTATCATCCCTATTTCGCATTGTTTAAAAAAGTGAATAATTATGAGAAAGTTCCAGAAAGTGAAATGATGAAATATTTATATCCGAAAGATAATCTGATTTCATTTGATCGAACAAGCGATAGCAATGCCTCTATTATAGTTATCTTGATCGAATCTATGCGTAGAGATCTGATTCACGAAGAGCCATCTCCTATACCGAATATGAAAAAGTTAGCAAAGAGATCCATTCTTTTTGATTGTTCCTATGCAACATCGACTCATTCAGACTATTCAGATATATCGATATGGTATTCTCGTTATCCTTTGCGAAAACAAAATCGCCTTCAAGCCTCCAGTTCTGCTGAAAAAGGACTTTCCATTTTCGAATACTTTCACAATTCCAATTATGAAACAGCTTACATTTCTTCTCAGAATGAAAATTGGGGTGGAATGATTAATTGGTTGAAGAATAAAGGGATAAATTATTTTTATCATTCAGAAGATCATCAAAAAACTACTTGGCACAATGAAGATGATGCTATGGGATTGCGTAAATTGATCGAAAGTAATAAAGCAACTGCGGGAAAAATTCCTGATTCAGAAACGCTTGAAGTAGCAAAGAAGTGGCTGCAAAATCTTGAAGCTGGGAAAAACTTTTTTTTGGGCATGAATTTGCAAAACACTCATTACAATTACTATATCCCAAGCTGGGGAGAAGAACCTTTTCAACCAGCAACGATGGATTTCCCAGCTGTTTACGGTTTCTGGCCGGAAGCAAAAGCAGAAATAGTGAAAAACCGTTATTTCAATGCTTTTTACAATTTGGATCATTTAATAGCAGATTTTGTTTCATTCCTGAAACAGGAAAATTTCTGGCAGAATTCTTTCTTCATAATTATTGGCGATAATGGTGAAGCTTTTTATGAACATGGTTTTGCCAATCATTCCAGCGAACTCTATGATGAAGCATCTCGCACCTTCACACTTATTAAAACTCCCGATAATGATAGGCAACAGATAGATGAATCTATTAGCCACATCGATCTTCTTCCGACTTTATTAGATTTGATGAAATTGCCAAAACCAGCTTCTTTTCAAGGTTTTTCTATCTTTAATCGCGAGGAAACACGTTCTGTGTTCATCCATAACAACGCTTTGATACAACAAGATGCTCTGGTTTATTGGCCCTGGAAATATATGAAAACAAATCATCCTTATAAAGAACAAAAATTATATAACTTGGAAACAGACCCCTTGGAAAAGAATAATCTATTTCAGGCAAATGATAAGATCGCAAAGTTTATGGAAAACAGATTATACCTGATCTCAAACGTACAATTAGAATATTACAAATACCCTCGTTATTATATGAAGTATGCACCGCCAAGAGTTTATTGAAGCGAAATGAATACTGAAAAATATCTTAAAACTCTAATTTTCATCCTCCTCATCTATTCCATTCTAATCGCTTTTTTCGGAATTGCTTTCGATACCTGTAACACAATCAAATACGGTGGTATCGATCTGCGAAACAGGGTGGTGGGAGCACGACTTCTGCTGGATGGAAGCGATCCCTATTACACAAAATGGGACGAGAATACACCTGAATATTTTCTGGATGGCAGAGACTTTTATGGCTTGCCGGTCAGTCGTTGTACGGTTACCCCTGCACTGCTTGCACTACATGTGCCATTAGCAAAACTTCCTTACAAAACACAGCAATACATCTGGTTTGCCCTGCAGGAAATTCTTCTGCTTGCTTCAATCTTCCTGCTGGCAAAAATGGCGAAAGAACGTTACAAGTTTATACTTATTATTGGCTTTATGTTCCAGGTCGGCGGTTATTTCTGGCGGTTTCATGTGGCGAATGGACAGGTTTACATACTATTTCTTTTCATGCTGATACTTGCTTACATAATAGCTGAATCAAAACGAAAAAGCAGTTCTTTCTGGTCGGGATTTTTGCTGGGTTTCACAGTCAGTTGGCGACCGCCTGTTTTGATTATGGGGATTCCCCTTCTGATCTATCGGAAATGGAAAATGCTGTTTGGCGGATTTTGCGGAGTTGTTTCAGGAATATTATCATCCTTCCTGATAGCAGGCATTGAAACATGGCAGAGTTATTTTTCTGCTATGAAGATTTTTGAAAAGCATCATGTCGGCTTGATTGATGTTAACTTCAATATCCATCCCGATGCCAATTTTGTGGAAGGTGTGAAAAATTCGTTCTTTTCTGCCGATGTTCCTGGTTTGGATACATCGATTCAAGGCATATTATACAATAAATTCAGGATAATTGTTACATCAGAATATCTCTGGGTGACTCTGATTCTTTTTGTGATCATTCTCTTCTTACCTCTTTTAAAAAAGCGTCAGCCGAAAATTGGATCGGGAAGTCTGTTTTTTATTTGTAGTCTACTGCTATTTATAAGTGAGTACTTTTTGCCGGCAGCGCGGCTTTCCTACAATAATGTTCTCTGGATGTTGCCATTATCGCTGCTGATTATCAAGGTAGAAAAAATTGAACAACTGCTTCATCCCGCTTTGATCTTTCTGGTGCTGGCAATTCTGGGGAATTACCTTTACAATCTGCACATGCAGTCCATCATATTTGCCGATTATGCCATGCTGATCTATCTTGTGTGGATGTGGTTTTCACAGATTACAACACATCGAAAGAAAGAATGAAGAGGACTAATTCTGCCTGAAATCATTGGGATCGATTTTGTGTTTTTTGAACTTATCATATAAATTCGGACGCTTGATCTGTGAGAAATTTGCGGTTTTTGTAACATCGCCTTCAAACATCTCAAGCAGTCTTTCAATATATTCTTTTTCAAAATTATCCTTTGCTCTGGCAAAAGGCAAATTGTCATATTTTCTTTTGTATTGAGTGTGGGAATGCGTTTGAAAAACATGCTGCGGCAGATCTTCCAGAACGATTGAATCATGCATGGAAAGAGCAACTGCATGTTCGACAACATTTTTTAATTCTCGCACATTTCCTTTCCATTCTTTGGAAAGCAGTAAGGTCATAACAGGTTCGGAAATTTTCAAATTTGTTTTTTTGTAGCGTTTAGCATAATCCTGTACAAATTTGTTTGCCAGCAGCTTGATGTCTTCGATCCTTTCTCGCAAGGGCGGGATGTGAATGCCGATAATATTTAGCCGATAATAGAGATCTTCTCGAAAATCACCAGATTGGACTCTTTCCAGAATATCGCGATTTGTTGCAGCGATAATGCGTACATCAACGGATTCGTCCTGTTCTCCGCCAACTTTTCGAATGGAGCCGTTTTCCAGAACTCTTAGAAGTTTTATCTGAAAAGCAGGAGAAGTTTCCGTGATCTCGTCCAGGAATAATGTACCACAATCGGCTTCTTTAAAATAACCCTCCTTTTCTTTGATTGCCCCAGTGAAAGCACCCTTAGTGTGACCAAAGAGCATACTCTCCAAAAGAGTTTCGGGAATACTGCCGCAATTTACAACTACAAATTTCTGATGTTTCCGACTGCTGTTGTAATAGATCAATTCGGCAAAAAGTTGTTTGCCAACGCCGGTTTCTCCACTGATGAGTACGGTCGTATCCAGCGGTGCAATTTTCTTGATTTTTTCCATTATCTGTTGTATTGTCAGGCTGTTACCTACAATATTTGAACGATCAAACTCGCTTTCCAGAATTGTTTGTAATCTTTTCAGCTCTTCTGCCTGCCATTTTGCTTTTAGAATATTTTGTACTTTGAATTTGAGTAGATCGAGATCTTCAACCGGTTTTTCGATAAATTCTTCCGCACCCAGTTTCATGGCTTTCACAGCCATCTCTATGGAAGCCTTCCCGCTGATCACGATGACCGATGTCTGCGGCCAGCTTGTTTTAATCTCTTTCAATAGTTCCAAGCCGTCTTCACCGGGCATCACCAAATCCGTGAGTGCAATATGATAGTTTGTTGTTTTAAGCTTATTGAGCGCCAGGAATGCTGATGAAACTGTATCCACTGAATAATCGGAAGAAAGATGACGACTGAAGATTTCCAAGGTGTCTTGTTCATCATCAACGATCAGTATTTTTGGATTTTTGGGTAACTGCATATTTTTCATAAGATTATACCTCTGTCAAACTGAGTAGGATCCGGCAACTACCGGAGACGCATCGAAGTGCCATTTTTTTAACCTCGTTTCATCCTTCGATACTCGACTTACGTCGAACTCCAGCCTTCGTTAAAACTACGGCTTGGCAGACAGGATGACATTTTATAGTTTTAATTATGCTCTTGTGTGTTTTCTTTAAACATAGCTGTTTCATTTTTGTTCCTTTTCCTCGACATTAAGTATAATAGTAAATATTGATCCCAAGCCGATCTCGGAGCTAACTTCAATTTTACCGCCGTATTTTTCGATGATCTGTTTTGTGATGGCAAGTCCCAAACCAAAACCACTGCCTGCTCGGTCTTTCTTTGTGCTGTAATAGGCTTCAAATATTTTCTGCAAATTTGCTTTTGGAATGCCTTCACCGCTGTCTTCTATCTCGATGAATATCTGTTCTTTCTGCTGATAGGATTTTACCCGCAGGTTTTTCTTCTGACTGTCTTTCATGGCATCGAAAGCGTTGTTCAATAGATTTGCCAAAGCCAAGCTTAAATCACCAAAATTTGCCAATACAGGAGAAATATCCGGCTGCAGATCTTTCTCCAACATCACATAATGTTTAAAAAACAGGTTATGATTGCATAATTCCAGTTCCTGCTCGATCACTTCGTTAACATTTACCGGATGGATCATGGAAGCATTGCTTTTTTTAACCTTATCCAGAAGACCTTTAACAATGCGGGCGGCAGCTGAACCGGCGTTCAATATTTTATCGATATCCTTAAATTCTGGATGAGATTTTTTCATGAGCTGCGAGTAGCCCAGTATGGAATTCAAAGGAGAATTCAAATTATGTACTATACCTTCGATATTGCGGCCGATTTCCGCAAGTTTGTTACTTTTAATAAGTTCAATCTCAAGCGCTTCTTTGGCTTGGATGGCTTCAATTTCGGAAGTAATATCCGTAATACTGCCGAAAAATCGCATTTCTTTGTCCGATCTTTCTGATCTGATATTCAGGATGATGTACTTCTTTACAGTGGATATAGGTTTTATTTCCAAAGTGGGGAAGATATTGTTCCCATTCAGAACTTCCGATTTAAACTGCTTTTCCAATCCAAATAGTAATGCAAAATTCTGACCGAAAACCTGATCGAGCTCAGTTTTTTCGACAATTTTCAAAAAACTGGGATTGCAGAGATTTACTTTGAAATCTTTATCCAGCCAGAATATTCCTGTTTCGATGTTATCAGTAATCAATTTGTAATCATTCAGAGTTTTGCTATGATTGGTAAGAGCTAAGTTCATAATATTGAATGACTCGACCATTTCTCCCAGCACACCGGTATATTTCTTTTCAAATTTGCCCAATTCAGACGGATTGGAAGCGATTTCTTTCATTTTCAGGTTCAGATTTTTTACAGGTAATAAAATGGCTTTGCTGAACCAGCTTCCCAATAACATAAGCATGATTAGCGATATTGCTACTAAAATCAAGATAAACAGCAGAACACTCTGCTGAACAAAACTGTTCACAAATCTTTCAAATGATAAGAGAAATAGACCGCTGGGATTATTTTCGAGATCATACAGCATGGAAATGCCAACAGCATTATCTCGATTGATTCTTCTAAGCTCGGAATCAGTACCGGTTTTTGCTAAATTGATGATGATGGAATTTATCTGTTCGGTAAAAGGTTTCAAGTTTCTAAATTGGTTCAAACTGATCGGTGGATCGTAGGGCAGAAGCGCTGTCATCTGAGTAGTTCGCAAGTTGAGGGACTCAAGATCGAGTCTTTTGGAAATAATGGCAATTCCCGCCATTTCTTTTCTGTTTTCGGTTAAACAGGGAGAGAATGCTATCAGATAGAGTTTGCCATCCAGACTTACCACAAACGAACCATTTTGATTTTGTGATGCTTTTCGATAGATCTGCGGCAAATAATGATCGATCAGATCCCAGTTTATTCCGAACCAGACTTCCCTTTCACGACTGCTGATAACAAGGTTTTCCATTTCCTGAGGTTTTAGCTTTTCCAAGCGACTCTTATCTTTGTTTTCCACAGCTTGCACAACGGAGATGTTTTCGGAAAAACTTGTTATTTGATCCTTTTGAATGAGCAGTTCGCTATTTAGATTTATATTGAATTCTCTTAGAATATTATGAATGTTTATCTCTTCATATTGAGAAATTCCGTAACGAGCTAATTGCCATTCGAGGATCAGCAGCAAAATGATAAGAAAAAAAGTCAGTAAAAAGTAGGAAAAGAAAATCCTTTTTTCCAATTCCTGATTTTTTTTTCCAAACAATTTTACGATCATTTTTTATCCAATTCCGTTCTTACTTTTTCTACTAAGGCATTATAGGAAAATGGTTTTTGCAAAAATCCTGCTTTGGATTGTTCAATTTCCCGGCGAATCTGGTCGTTGTCCGTGTGACCGGAAACAAACAGAATTTTGATATCAGGCTGGATTTGTTTGATCTTTTCTGCCAGTTGCGGACCGGTCATTTTTGGCATTCTGATATCAGAAAGAAGCAAATGAATTTTGCCGTTGAATTGTTCTGCTTTATTTAAACCCTGCCTGCCGTTTTCAGCTTCCAACACTCTATAGCCGTATTCATCCAATATTGAAGATACGAATTCACGAATAGCAGCTTCATCTTCCACCAGCAGAATTGTTTCGGAACCGCCAGCATTTTCTTCATTTTCTAATTCTTGAGGTTGAGATAATTCTTCTAGAACCTCTTCTGTCTCCACTGCTGGTAAGAAAAGAAAAAACGTAGTGCCTTTTCCTACTTCACTTTCCACTTCTATATGTCCTTTGTTTTGCTTGGTTATACCAAAAACTGTAGCCAGTCCCAAACCAGTACCTTTGCCGACTTCTTTTGTTGTGAAGAAAGGTTCATATATTTTATCGAGATACTCCGGTTGAATTCCGGTGCCATTATCTTCCACAGAGATCACTTCATACCAGCCGATAGTTTCAATTTGATGTTTTTTGGCTTTGGCATCATCGATGAATTCCCGATATGTTTTGATGATAATGTCGCCGCCTTGCGGCAGAGCATCTCGGGCATTAACTATGAGGTTGATCAGCAGCTGCTCGATCTGTCCGCCATCCGCTGATACTAAACAGCGTTGATCGGATAGCTGCAATCTTAATGATACATTATCGCCGATAAGACGCAGCAGCATTTTGTTTAATTCTTCTATTACAACGTTCAGATCGATGACTTTTTTTTCTACGATCTGTTTGCGGGAAAAACCTAAGAGCTGCTTTGTGAGAGCTGCTGCTTTCAAACCGCAGTCTTTTATGATTTTGATATCGCTGAAGACCGGGCTGTTTTCGTCCAGTTTCTTCATGGCAATGTCGGCATAACCGTTGATTGCTGTGAGTAAGTTGTTGAAATCATGAGCAATACCTCCTGCCAGATTACCGATCAATTCCATCTTTTGAGATTGATAAAGCTGCTCGCGGATTTTCTCTTTTTCCACTTCGGCTTCTTTGCGCAAAGTAGTGTCTTTGCCGACTGCCTGAAATTCCAGGAATTCCTGCTGATCGTTGTAAATTGCTCGAAAAGTCCATTCCGTATAAACTTTCTTGTTTTTATTCTGAACCCAGAATTCATGTATTTCCGTTGGATTATTAATATTTAAATTTGTTAATATTTTATCAATAAATTCCTTTTCTGCTGTCGGGATTTCATCATTCCAGTTTGATCCGATCAAATCAATAATCTCTTTTTCAGCGAAACGACAATAAGCATCATTGGCAAATGTTATCGTATGATTAGCGTCGAAACGGCAAATGAATTCAGTCTGATCTTCCACAATGGCGCGATAACGTGAACGGCTTTTTTTTAATTCGATTTCGGTTTGTTTCAGATTTGTATTATCCATCATAACGCCGGTTATGTAGCTTTGACCTTGTGGTGATGTTATTTCGATCATACGATCTTCGATCCAGATCGTTTTAGCATTTGCTTTTTTGATTCGAAACCAAACGGTTAGCATTCCAGATCGATTTTTTTCTTCCCAGTTTTTGATTTTTTCCTGCACGATCATCATATCTTTATCCGGCATAAGATTATAAATTTCCTGCTTGCTGGAGATATGCCTCTCTTGGGGAAAATCGAGCATTTTGTTTATATTATCCGAAATGAAATTCCTGTCAGCTCCCGATTCGTATAGAACTATGCTTGGAACGTTCTGAAAAACGGTTGTCAATCTATGTTGTGTTGTCTTGATTTCTTCTTCCAATTTGTGACGATAAAATGCCATCTCGATGGTTGCATGCAGCTCTCTTTCTTCAAAAGGCTTGATCAAATATCCATAAGGTTCTGTTACCTTTGCCTTCTCCAGGATGTTTTCATTAGCGTAAGCAGTCAGATAGATTATTGGAATGTTGGATTTTTCGTGAATGCGACTTGCTGTCTGGATTCCATTCAATTCTCCCGCCAGCATGATATCCATTAGAATCAAGTCCGGTGCCAACTTGGCGTATTGTTCTACTGCAGTTTCACCTTGCGAGAAAATGCCCAATACTTCATAATCCTGATTTATCAGTGTATCTTTGATGTCTTCAGCTATGATTCTTTCATCTTCTACGATTATGATCCCTTTTTTTACCATGATAACCTGCCTTTACATCTAAACTACAACAAAATCAAGAATCAATTTGAGCGGAAGAAGGTCAAATGATTTTTTTAAAATTCAGGAAAATATTGTAGCAAAAACATAACAAAAACATTAATCGAAGAATTTATCAATTACAGTTAAAATAAAAAAGCCATCCAAGCTTGCCGGATGGCTTTCTTAATGGTTGGGCCGGGAGGATTCGAACCCCCGAATGCAAGGACCAAAACCTTGTGTCTTACCACTTGACGACGGCCCACTAAATTCTATATTTTTAAACTGGCGGAGAGGGAGGGATTCGAACCCTCGGTAGGGTTACCCCTACATACGCTTAGCAGGCGTACACCTTCAGCCAGCTCGGTCACCTCTCCACGTCTCTCATTTTCTGGCGGAGGATGAGGGACTCGAACCCCCATGGGCAAAGCCCGGCGGTTTTCAAGACCGCTGTCTTACCAATTAGAACTAATCCTCCTATATAAAGGAACGAACAAATAATTTTTGCTGAGTTTGAATGTCAATACAAAATTTCTGCTCGATTTTCCAGACAAAATCAAATAGATAAAATAAAAAAAAGCCGCCCATAAATACGAGGCGGCTAAAATGGTTGGGCTGGGAGGATTCGAACCCCCGTATGCAAGGGCCAGAACCTTGTGCCTTACCGCTTGGCGACAGCCCATAAAATTCACTTTATACAACTTAAAATATAATTGCCTATATTTTTTCTGCAGTCTTGATGTCAATAAATTTTGGAACGTTTCCGGTTCATGTGATAGAACTGGAGAAAGTTGAGATCAATGACAGCAAAATCAAATTCTACAAAAAATGATTAACTATAACCGAATTCTTTCAGAGCGTTTTTCTTTTTGCGCCAGTTTGGCTTTATTTTAATCCACAAATGTAACTTAACCCGTTTCTTCAGAATGGAGTATATCTCTCTTTCTGCTGCAACTCTGATCTGTTTAATCATCTCGCTATTTTTGCCGATAAGAATCGGTTTCTGACTTTTTCTTTCCAGCCAGATATTTGCTGAGATGTCGATTTTATTTTCTAATTCATGATAATCTTCTACAGTTACAGAAGCTGCATATGGAATTTCATCCCGAAAATTGTGGAAGATCTGTTCACGAATGATCTCCTGAACAAAAAAACGCATCGGCAGATCTGATATTTCATCCGCATCGTAATAGGGCGGATTGAACGGTAAAAGATCACTTATCATATCAATCAGTTCAGATAGATTAGGCTGTTTTGTTAAAGAACGAGAAATCACGCGTTCAAATTTCTTCTGTTTGAGCAGACTGATCTTTTCTGCACACACCTCCGCATCAACTAGATCGATTTTATTTAAAAGCGCAATTTTAGGTTTGGAAGATTTATCGATGAAAGCCAGCAGCTGCTCATCATATTCGGTGGGAAACTGATGCGCATCGGTGATGAAGAGAAGGACATCCGCATCTTTGATCGAATTCCGCAGATACTCCAGCATTTTATTATGCAGTTCGTAACGCGCTTTTAAAAAACCGGGTGTATCCAGAAAAACGATTTGCCTTTTGTCATCGTTGAAAATTCCCTTTATTTGCTGTCGGGTTGTCTGCGGTTTGGGTGAAATGATCGAGATCTTTTCTCCCAGTAGCAGATTCATCAAAGTTGACTTTCCCACGTTTGGTTTGCCCACGATCGCAACAAAGCCGGCTTTGAATTGTTTATCTATCATAGTTTTTTTTACTGCAGATTTTGAAGATAAGAGTATTCAGGATAATTTCTTCTTTGATGTTCAGAGATTTGGCATCGGTATCTGCCTGTAACAAGAGAGATAAAGCCGATTTTGTTTCACGCAGAGTATAGTGATTTGCATAAATGTTATAATTGTTGCGATATTTAAAAAAAACATCTGTCAGATAGCGGTTGGTTATTTCCGAATCGCTGATACTGCGCTGGCGCAGAGCTGTCACCTTCCAAATCTGCACAAAGAAACGAGCCAGCATAGTAATGATATAAACTGCCGGTTCGTTGTTCATGATCATATTATCCAGAATTCTAACAGCATCACGCAGATTGCGTTTGCCGATCGCATCCTGCAAATCGAAAATTTTGTTTGTTTTGGATTTGCCGATAACTTCTTCCACATCTGCTCTGCTTATCTTGCCGCTATTCTTTGTATAGATGATCAATTTTTCCAGTTCGTTGCTGGCGATCAAATAATCAGGTTCGATACTGCCAGCAAATATGGCAATGGAATCATTGTCCATCAAGATTTTTTTGTCGCGCAGTTCAACCCTGAGCCATCGGGAGATATCCTGTGCAGAATAGGGTGGACGGCAGGAAATATTTACAGAATTTTCTTCGATTGTTTTGTTGGCAGCCGAGCGTCCGTCGCTTTTATCTGCCAGCAGAACCAGAATTGATTTTTTTGAAGGATTTCCGGCATAATCTGCAATCATTTTTTTCCCTTCTGCTTTCACTTGCTCGAAGGCTTTAATGACTACCAGTCTTTGTTCTGCCAGGAATGGATTCATATCCAGATATTCTAAAGCTTGCATCGCTTCATCGGAATCGCCGTAGATGAGGCTGAAATCGAAATCTTCACTTTCTTTCCGGCTGAATCTGGATTTGATGGCATGATAAACCTGATCTTTCAAATAGGCTTCGGTGCCTACCACATAATATATCTGTTGGGGTTTTTGATTAGAGAATTCCCGCAGAAATTCGTAATGCGGAATTGCTTTGGATTTTGCCATATCAGCTTCTCAACTCCTTTTTTAAAAGGGGTGATCCCATACTTAGTTCGGTGATAATGCTGCCGATAACTGCAAAAATGGAGAATATGAAAAATCGCCAGATAAATTCTGCCAGAAGATGTTCACCAAAATTCCAGTAAACAGAGATCGCAGTATAAATCACACTCATGGATATTGCCGCAATCAGGCTGGCTAGGATCCTTTTCCAGAAGAGCATGCCACCGGTGGAGTGTGTGATGAATACTCCCAATATGAAAGGCAATGTGATGCCCCAATACCAGATTTGTTTGATGCTGAAAAGAGTTTCGTTCAATTCCAGAGAAAGAAAATCAATATAGCCTAAGAGAGCTGAAAAAAAGATAACAAAAACCGGAATTGGCCATATCCGGATTTTTTGGGTTTTTCGCAATTCAGCACGTTCTTTCATCTGACGTCGAATGGTGAGCGGCCAATTGTAGAACAAGCGAAAGACCCAGTGTTCCAGAAGTGCGCCGCTTTCTCCGAAAACAGGCACGATGTGAACCACATCGGTAGCCCAGTGAACAGCCATGAAGCGTGCCAGAGCAGGATATTTGTAAGTCATTTGGATGGGGAAAGCCAGATAGCCCACATATTTGAAAAAACCCAGAAATACTGCAATATTGTAATTCTTGAAATCACGCTCTTTGATGACGAGATAAAGAACATAAAGTCCTCTGGTGAGAGAGCCTGGTGAAATGGGAACAACCTGAAAAAGCGCAATAATGCCCGCGCCGATACCCCAGGCTTGAGCACGTGGCATTTCGGGATGGGAAAGTACGTAGATAATTGCGATCATCACCGATACAACCTGCGTGATGGGAATAGTGCAGACATGAACAGCCAGGCTTTTCAGATATTTCTGGATGAAAGGTTCTTCTATTTGAGATTCGATGATTTGGGAATCCTCAGCAGAGAGTATTCGCTTGTCTCTGCCTTCCTGAAGCATTTGACGAAGCCAGTTTTCACGTAGATCGGCGTCGAAATAGAGTCTTATGGGTCGTACAAAGATATGCCACATTCTTTCTTTGAAATAAAGTTTATCGGAAAGAAAATTATGCAGTCCTGCTGGCAGAAATGAGAGCAGCAGATGCCCGAAAAACCTTGGTAAAGATTTTACTATAAGCATTGCTTTATCGGAAGTGATGCGCTCGCTTCTAAGCCAATTGATCGATTTTTCCACCGCTGTCGCTTTTAGCGTTCTGTATAGATATTTCCAGTCAAAGATCATTCTAAAATAATGAGCTCGCCAGGGACGATTGCTCAGAAACTTTATGAAATACTTTCCCGCAAATGGAATGAAACCGAGAAGATAAAGAAAAAATGTAAGAACTTTGAACTTTTGGAGTTTTGCAGCAGCGTTTTGGGTGATCAAATTTTTGATCTTCCAACCTCGAATGGTATTTGTGAGAATAGTATTGATATAGGATGGACAAAACAATAATTTGAAATGATTGTGCGTGATATCCAGTTGCGATTTGCGATAGATTTTTTCGAACCTGACAAGTTCGTCGAACTGCCATTTCATATCGGAAAATAATTCCGGATTAAGATCGATATATTTCTTCAATTTCTTCAAACTGCCGCGGTCGAATTGTACCAAACTGCCTTGAAGAAGGCCCTTCAGGATCAACTTAAAATCGCCCGGACTCATCGGCAGGAAGGGCAGCAATGCCAGGCCGGCTCGGAAATCTACGGCTGTTAAACCTGAATCCGGGTTAGTATCGACACGCTTCAGGCAATTCGGCTGACTTTTGCAGGTACTCCATTCATATTGTCGCGCGAATTCATAGGCGCCAATTTTGTTGAGCATCTCCACGAATTGTTTCATAAATAATCTTTTGTTGCGGAATTCGATCGAGCCCAATTTAGCTTTGTTAACTTTTTTCTTTTGCAGCCATTTTTTTAAATAATCCATGAAAGGATCTACTTCCAATTGCCAGGTTCTGCCCTCCACCCACTCGCTTATTTCACTGCAACTTCCCAAAGTATGATCGATAAAAGTTCCGTAAATATCTACCACTGAACTCTCTGTGCCAAACTGCTGGCCGGCTGCCCGTCGAATGAATTTCTGCCACAAAGCTCCGGCTCGGGAAGCATCCGGGTTTACCTGCAGCTGGAATGGACTCTGAAAACCGATCCAATACACAGCATTCCGGAAAAAACGTGAAAAAGCTGAAGGCGGGATCAAAATTTTGACAGCATAAGATTTTCCTATTTTGAGAGGTGAGAGATCCACACTTGTATCTAAAAGTTTTACTTTATACACCTGCCCTGCAAAGCCACCTCCCACGAATTTTTCGATCCGCAGCTTGAGCTCGCCGCTGGCTTTTCTGTCCAGAAGTTCAACTTGATATTCCAGCTCTGAACCCTCATCGTAGCGTTCGAGCCGCATTTTTCGAATCAGATTGTATTTTTTAAATTTTTGTTTCAGGAAGTTTATTGTTGTTAAAGTGTCGGTCACTATTTGTTCTCCATCAAAGGATTTGCGGCAGATCGGTATTGAAAAGTTCCGAAACTGGAATCAGTTCAAAATCAAAGCGGGAAATTTTTTCAATAAATTGTTTTAAAAACTTATATCTTTCCTCGGTGGCGCAATGTGTTATTACTAAGATTTTATCGTGAGTTTGTGCCATTGATTTCAGGAGTGAAATTTTGTTGTTCAGTGTTCTCTGGCTAATATCGGGAGTATCCAGAAACAAACTTGATTCGAAGGCGGGGATGATCATCTGCCGAGCCAGATCGTAGGCAATAGATGTGGTAGATGTGCGGCTGTCGATAAAGAAAAGATCATTTTCCTTGAGAACATTTAAAACAGTGCGCATCACAGTTTCATCGGTTGTTGCCAGCGAGCCCATATGGTTATTTGCCCCAATGCAAAGCGGCAGTTGTTTGATGAACCGTTCCATTCTCTTTCTGATCTCTCTCTGGCTAAGATGAACATAGATGGCATTTGAACCCGGATTATTCTGCGGATAACTGACGGGTTCCATCGGAATGTGGATGAGAGTTTCATGCCCTGTCTCCACTGCTTTACGCATCACCAGTTCCGAAAATCTCTGATCGGGAAGGATGGCAAAAGTGATATTTTTATCAAGAGAACAAAATTTATCGAGCAGCTCATCATTGTGAATACCAAAATCATCGACAACAATTGCCAGTTTTGTCTTTGGATTGCGTTTAATATTTTTTTTAACATAAAAAAGTGTGACTTGATATATCTGGTTATCTTGCTTGTCTCTGATTTCCAGAACCTGTCTGTTGCCGTTCTCTTTTTCCAGGCCGGAAAGCATTTCACCATTTTCCAATTCCACCTGGCCAGTCAAGATCATATTAGCATAATTCAGGTCCATCTCCTGTCTTTCGATACCCATCGAAATGTAAATGGTTTCTTCTCCTACGAAATGCTTGAAATTTTTATCACTGATTCCCAAAAGCCGCTTGGAATGCATGATCGCATCTAAGACCGTTCTTTTCTGCGAAATCTGTTTGATTTTGAGTTTGGAATTCTTGAGTCCGGAACTGATAGATGAAATTTTTTCGATATTGAAAAATATAATTACAAGAACGAACAGAATCAAGCCGCCAGCAAATAGATGCGTTTTTTTAAACGGCTTTCTTTTCAGCTTTCTTCTTTTTTTCTTATATTTACGCTTTGCCATTACCTTTCCTTTCTCTGGGGATTTACATTTTTACAAGCCGAATGAGTCAAGGTTTTTGTTGCAGGAAAATTGAGTTGCATCAGGCAAAATCAACAGAAGATCATGCTAAGTTGAAATCAACTATTTATATAAATGAAATATGACAACCAGAATAAAGTTTGGTAATTTATTTGTGGATGAAATGTTAATCGATGATTTATCGCTCCGTTTTAAACGAAAACTGGTGGGCGCGGAGGGA